>Ga0105856_1001165_pt1 | contig 11612 bp, 7 predicted proteins | sample OrgsoiDNA_201060_FD_89681 | JGI IMG/M metagenome (GOLD analysis project Ga0105856, IMG submission 89681) | Permafrost soil microbial communities from the Arctic, to analyse light accelerated degradation of dissolved organic matter (DOM) -... | ecosystem: Environmental > Terrestrial > Soil >...
CATTATGTCCCTCGCCGACAACGTTACCCTGCACGCAACGCATCATTCGCTGCTCGGGCCCGTGCGCCGCCTGCGCCGCATCGCCATGACCAAGCCGGGCCGCATGAAGGCGTCCTACAAGCAATCGGTCCGCATCCGCGACGCCATCGCCAAAGGCGATCCCAACGGCCCGATGCTGATGCGCGAGCAACTGGCCAACGCCAGCAAAGCCGCCATGGCCGTCCTCCGCGCGGGGCATTGAAAGCCCTTCTGCGGCGCTCGCCCGGACGGCCGGCCTAGAAATAGGCGTAGTGCAGGGAGATGTTGGGGACCCAGGTGGTGTGGCCGTTTTGGTCTAACTGGGGGATGAGGCCGCCGACATCGACGCCGTGGGCGAACTGTACGCGCAATTCGAAGGGGCCGAGGCCGAAGTTCACGCCCAGCACGTAGTCGGCGGTGCGATTTGCCCACGCCTCGGTGACCGCCGCGCGCGCCGCCGAATACCCCAAGCCGGCATAATCCTGCTTGGCGCGGTTGGTATCGAAGACGCCGCCGAAGTCGAAGGCGACGATGCCGGTGATGCCGCTGAAGAAGGCGAAGCGGATGATGATGTCGAGCGGAATCGACAGCTCCGCCTGGGCTACGTAGTAGCCGTCACCGAGCAGGCGCGCGTCGCCGAATTGGAAGCCGCGCAGGTTGTCGAAGCTGGAGAGGAAGAAGCGGCGGCCGAAGCGGCTGCCTTGCGCGAGACCGCTCGCGACGCGGAGATCGATCTTGCTGCGCCCGACCACCCGGATGCTTTGGATGGCGTCTTCCTGGAAGTAGGCGAAGAAGCCGTCGCTGCCGCGCGTAGGGATGTCTCCACCGCCCAGCGTAGCCAGGAACGAGGTGCCGCCCATGGCGCCGCCCTGGCCGTACCGCGTGGTATCCCAACCAAAGCTGACCTGCGCCGTGCCTTCCGGATCTCCGCCGCGGATCTGATCGAGGTCGGTCGCGGGGAGGTTGCCGAGAGGGTTTCCGAATCGATCGTAGGCAAAGTTGTTGAAGAAGCTCCGGCTGACGCCCATCAGGCGCGCGCTGCCTTCGATGCGGCTGAAGGTGGAGAAGGGATAGGAAAGCAACCCTTCCACGCCGGTTTCGCTTTGCAGATAGATGACCTGACAGGCCTGGCCCTGGTTCTGCGCGGTGACCTGGGTGAAGAAGGTCTGGGCGCTGGGGAACTGAGTGTCGCGGCCTTGCTCGAAGGTATGGAAGACGCCGGCGCCCCAAACCAGTCGCTGCGACTTGTCGACATAGAACGCGAGCACGTCGGTCAAATCGAAAGATCCAAAGATGGCGAGGTTGATCAATGCCGTGCGGTCGCGCAGAGTGTCCGCGAAGAGCACGCCGCCTTGGCCGACTGGCGCGCCGCCGAAGCCCGCGCCGCCGATGGCCGCGCCGCCGCCTTCGATGCGCCAGTTCTCGCCCAGCGCCAGGGCACTGTAGGTCTTGCTTTGAAAAGGAATGGTTTCGTCGCCGAAAGGTACCGGCCGGTCGACGGTGGCGAGATACGCGCTGGGAATAGCCTCCTGCTCGTCTGCGGAGAGCAGGTCGGCGCTGCTGGTCTCGAAGAGCCGGAAGCGCGCGCCGTAGAACGCTACGCCATACAAGCCGGACGGCCCCAACCCGGGGTGCGAAATGGCGGTGGCAAAGTCCGTGAGCCGCCTGATGCGGCCGTTTTGCAAGAACCAGAGATCGCTCTTGCCGTTGGCGTCGCTGGCGAAGACCACCGCCTCGCCGGGCAGGGCGAGGGGAAAGCGCTGGTTGACCGGTGAATCGGTGAGCCGCACGCGCGCGCCGGTCACCGGGTCGATGCGGAACAGGTTGTACTTGCCGCTCTCGGTCGCGTCGCTGGCGTAGACGATGCCGTCTTCGCCCCAGGAGAGGTCGCGCTCGCTGTAAAGATCCTCGGTCAAACGCCGCACGTGCGGATCCTTCTCGCGGATGTTCAAGATGTAGATGTCGATCTTGCCGTCGCGATCGAGACCGTAGAACGCGAGCTGGCTGCCGTCGGGACTGAAGGTCGGATCGCGCGCTTCGATGACCCCATCGTTGACGACGTGGGTGAGCTTCGTCGGGCCGAGGACGAGCTCCACCTGTACCCGCGGCGACTCCGGTTCCTTCCGCTCCTTGCGTTCCAGCGTGCGGAAATGAATCACGTCGGAGTCGCCCGACTGCGCAATCCAGGCGATCCCATTGTCGGCGACGGCGGTTACTCCCCCTTGCACGGGGTGCAAGCTCTCCGTCCCGGGCACCTGATCGATGGCAAGTTGTTTCGAGGAACCCGGGTCGCGCCGGTCTAGCAGCACCAACTTGGCGCGAGCGGTCTCGCGCTCGATGCCGCGATAAAAGAGGAGGTTGCCGTCGCGAGAGCTGACGAAGCCGTCCAGCTCGTCGTTCAGCTTGAGCTCGGTCACGTCGGGCAGGTCCTGCTTGGCGTCGAGATAGGTCTTCATCACCCGCTTGCGCGCCCAGGTCTGCCAGCGCGCGTTCATCTGCGCCGGAGTTTCCCCGGCCACCCGGCCGAGCAGGGTCGCGAAGTTTTCGCGCTGCTCGCCGCGCCGGCCGCTGCCGCTGGAGAGGCGCGGGCTCTGATCGAGCACGGCCTGAATCACGCGCTCGCCGTACACCTCGGACAAGAAGACGAGCCGCGCCTGACCATACTTATACGTATAGAGGTAGGCAGAGGGACGGTCCTCTTCCAATTGGGGAAATTCGTATCCGAACTCGCCGATGGGATTCAAGACGATGTCGCGGAGGAACATCTCCGTCTCGCTGTCCATCTGCTGATCGTGCGCGTAATACTCGGCGAGCCCTTCGGTGAACCAGAGAGGGAAGAGGTTGACGGGCGTCTCCACGCCCGCCGTCTGCGCTCGCTCGAGCACCTTCTGGATCATGAACTCGTGGGTCATCTCGTGCGTCGAGACCATCTTGAACAGCTCGCGCTCGCCCGCGTAAGAGAGCGTCAGGCGCAGGTCTTGCGGGCTGGTGACGCCGAGAACGCCCTCCTGCACCTCGAAGACGTTGGTTTCGAGGAACTCGCGATAGGTGTTGTACAAAATATAGGGAACCTTGACCGACGGCTTGTACTGGAAGCGGTCGGTCAAGTAGCGCCAGGCCTCGCGTATGAGGCCGCCGGCGACGCGCGCCACCGGGTACTCGCGGTCGTAGAAGTAGAGCCGCACGCCGGCCGAACCGTCTTCGTCCAGGTAGTCGAAGTAGCGCCAGTGGTAGTCGAAGTAGCGGACCAGGTTCTTCCCGGGCCGCTGCGGCACGATGTACGCCTCCTGTCCCCAGCCGATGGGCGCCCGGCCGGTCACCTCCGATAGCCGGCCATGCTCGGCCCAAGGCAGGGACAGCGTTGGCCCGAAGGGAATGGTGGAGACCGGCGCGCTGCCCGCGGCTGAGGCTGGCGAGGCGACGGCGAAGGCGATCGACGCAAGGAAGGAGAAGAGCAACAGGCGCACGGATGCATGCTCGCCTGAAAACGACTCCAGGTAAATGCGACAGGAGTCGCTTGTCGCCAAATCAACCGCGTTTCAGAGCGGAACGCTCGTGCGGCATGCTGGCGCGGGGCGAGCGGAAGAACTGCATGGGCGAGTAGTAGAGGAAGTTCGAGACCCTGGACGTGTACAGATCGGCGTAGTCCTCGACCTGCTCGCCGAAGCGCGAATTTTCGTTGCCTTCCTTGAAAACGAGCCCCCAGTAGGCATTGGCGCCGGTCTCGAAACGGGCCTCCAACTCTCCCGCCTCGAGCAGCGTCGCCTTTAAGGCGCGGCGCAGCTTTTCCAGATCTTGCTTCTCGCGCTGGCGGCGCGGCTCGATCTCCGCCGGCAGCGGCCCGCCGCGCTCGATGCGCCGGTCCAGCGCGTTCAAGAGCTGTTTGTGGTGATTGATCATGTCGTCGAGCCGGTTGCGCAGCCCGTCCAGTTCGGCCAGGCGTGCGACGACGCTTGCATTCTGATCGATGTACTCGATCTCCCGCTCCAACTCCTGGACCACGAAGCAGGTGCGCCACTGGCTGGCTTTGCGGTTGCGGATGATGTCGCCGTAGATGTGGTCGCCTACATAGAGCACGTGATCGCCGGAGAAGCCGGTCATGCGCTCGAAGTCGAAGAGGTTGCCGCCCTCGTAGATGCGGCCGCGCTCGAGCGATTCGCACCGCGGCCGCGCGATGGCGCCGAGAGGGGAAAGCTCGACGAAAGGCCGGTGCTCGGCGAAGAAAGCCGGCTTCTGCGCCCCCACGACCACGTAGTCGAAGTAGTTGCGCCACGACGGATACTCGGGCAGCCGGCCGTCGAGGAGAAAGCTCATCACCGAATCGGTGTAGTCCCAGAGCGAATTGGTGAGGATGAAGAGCTTCTTGCCGCCCGAGCGCAGCTTGTGCAGCGCCGGAGCGAGCTCGGCGTCGAGGTTGACGTAGCGGCTCAGATCCTCGCGCAGCTCGGTCTTCAACGAGCCGTCGCGGTGGATCTCGTCGATGCTCTCGCGAACGTCGTCGTAGAGCTTGTGGTAGTCGACCGAGGCTCCGCGGGCCTCCTGCGCCTCGATGATCTCGGCGTAGAGGCAGGCTTCCGGCAGCGAGAAGAGGGTGTCGATCCAGGCGAAGCGCGGCAAGCTCAGCCGGATCTTCTCGTTGGTCTGGTAGCGCGCGCGCCGCTCGTCGAGCGAGAGCTGCTTTCTGCCGTGGTAGCAGCGGCCGACGTGATTGTGCCGGTCCATCTTGAAGATGTTGCCGAGATCCTTGTCCACCACCAGCCCGCGGATGACGAACTCGTGGTCGTATTTCAAGCCTTCAAGGTAAGCCGGGTAGCCGCGCTCCTCGACCAGCCGCGCCAGCGTCATGTGGAAGGCGAGCTCCTCGATCTGCCGCATCGAGTACACGGCGAGCGTGTAGTCCATGTCGAAGCCGCAGAGCGCGATCTCGTCCAACTTGAGCGCGCGGTTGGTATAGACCTGCCGGCTGTGCAGCAGCGTCAGGCCCTGGTGGTCGGGATGCTCGAGCAGCTGCTGCAGCTCGGGGTCGCGCAGAACGTCCTGGAAGGATGCAGGTCGGGGCAACGCCATTGCGGAAGAGATCATCTTCCTGCTTTCAGGTCAGCGCAAGACTTAAGCTGCAGCGGCCATGCGGGCGCTTGTGGGTTGTCGCATACCCTCAGTCGCAGGCCGGTTGGTATTTCGCGCTGATCTGCGAGCCCGGAGCCGGCGGCGCGGTCTTGGGGAAGACGATGCGGTTCGGGCCCGCGTCGTAGGTCCAATTCATGGCGGGAACGCCATTGACGGCCACCAGGATTGCCGCCGGATCCTGCGGATGCGCCGAGAGCGGGAAGCTGGTCAACGGCAGAAGCAGGTCGTTCAAGGCGCCGTCGAGCAGCGCATTGAAGTTGTTCAGCTGGCAGATGTCGTAGAGGCTGCCGTTCAGCTCCTTGGCGATCTCCTGGTAGCGCGTGCCGGCCTGCTCGATGGTTGCGCAGGCCGAGAGTCCGACGATGCCGGAGAACGACACCAGATCCAGCGAGCCGTGCTTGATGTCCTTGAGCTGCCGCACGTATTGCGAAACCGGCGGCGGGTTCGCGACGTCGGCGTCGTCGTCGGAGTCGGAGACGGCCAGTAGCGCGAGCCGCGCATCGTCGCGCAAGAAGCCTGCGTTGCCGTCGTTGGCCTGCGGCGTTCCCGGGGCTTTGGTCGAATTGATGAGCGGCGGAGTGAGCGCGGCGATGACCGGATCGAGGAAGCGTTCGTCCCAGTGACAGATACCGACGTCGATGTTGGAGAAAAGCGCTTGCTGCACGTTGGGCGTCTGCGGCGTGAGGATGCGCGGCTCCGAGTTGTCGACCGGGAAGAAGCGGCCAGCCTCGCCGCCGGACGCGCCGCCCGGGCACTGCGTGAAGCCGGAAGTGTACGGAGTCATGCCGCTGGAAGTGACGGCGATGTGGAAGTCCGCATTGGCGAGCGCGATGCGATTCCAGAACGTGCTCAAGCTCTGCTGCAGCGCGCGCTGCTCTTCGCTCATCGAGCCGCTGTTGTCGATGACGATGAGCAGGTCGACCTTGGGGGTGGACTGGTTCCATTGATCGAACACGGTGGTGGCTGCCCGCGAGCCGCCGGTGAGCCCCGCGCGGGGCTGGGTGCCGAGCGAGGTCGTGACCCAGACCGCGCCGACGTCATCGCCAGGCGTGTCGGGTTGGTAGGTGACGGTGATGGGCAAGTTGGTCTGCGAGGGCAACGTAAAGGGCACGGTTGCCGAGGCGTGGAACGGACCGCCCGTGTCGCTGAGCTGGGTGACCGTGACCGGCCCGCTGCAGTGGTTGACCGCGAAGACGGTCTGCCGCGGCACCAAACAGCCCGCGGTGTTGGCGCCAAAGTCGGCGGTGCCCGGCGTGAGGAAGAAGCAACCGGACTCGCCTGCGCCGGTCAGCGGGACAGTCATCGACGGAGCGGACTTGTTGCTCACGTAGAAGGTGACCGATCCCGAGTAGGTCTGGGCTGCCTCGGGCTGGAACTCGATGCGCACCGACATGCGGCCACCGGACGGCAGCGTGCGGCCGTTGGGGACGACGTTGCCCGGCCACTGGAAAGTGCCGCCCGAGCCGGCGTCGAGCACCGGGTCGCCGACGATGCAGTCGTCGCTGGTGGTGTTGGTCAGCTCGAACCCTTGAATCGTCGATTGAGACAGGGAAATGGAGCCGAAGTCGACCGGAGCGTGGGGAGAGACCGTCAGCGTGCAGGGCAGGAGCTGCCGGCCCAGCGCGGCGAGCGGGATTTCCAGGTGCGGGTTCAGGCCGTCATTGGAGTCGAGCACCAGCGTCGCGGTGGAGGTGCCTTCGAGCCGAGGCGTGAAGGATACTTGCAGCGAAACCCTTGCGCCCGGCTCGCCAACCGAGGTGGGGCCCGACTGCAGCGTCCAAGCGCCGTCCGTCGACTGGAGGTGAACGCCGGTGAGCAAGAGCGGATTTCCCGCCTGTGAATCGAGGCCGACGTTGGTGATGACGACGCTGCCGCTGCGGGTGGTGCCAATGGCCGTGGCGCCGACGAAGAGCGAGCGCGGAGTGGCCTGCAGCACGGGGCCGAAGCCGGTGCCGGTGAGGGCGAGAACGACCGGCGCGCCCTCCGAGACGGTGAAGACGGCCTGCGCCTGCAGCGCGCCCAGCGTCTTCGGCGCGAAGGTCACGGTGGCGCCGATCGATTCTCCCGGAGCGAGCGTCAGCGGAGCCTTGGCGGACAGAAGCGCGATGGAAATGTCCTTGGATCCCGTCGCGATCGAGCTCAGCGCCAGCGGCTGCTCGCTCAGGTTGGTGAGCGTGACCTGCTGCTGCACGCTCTTGCCGAGCAGCACCTGGCCAAAGTCGATGGCCGAAGGCGTCGCGGAGAGCAGCCGGGTCGCGCCGGTCCCTTTGAGCGTGACGGGGCGGGGCGAGCAGGTGGGGCAGGGCGTCACCGCGATCATGGCCTCGAAGTCGCCCAGGGCGGTGGGCTTGAACTGGATCATCACCTGCGTCGACTGCTCCGACGAGAGCGAGAGCGTGCCTTGCCGGGCCACCTTGAAGGCCGCCGAGCCGTCGCCGGCAGGCGCCGCGATGTTGACCGAGGTGGTGGCGTGCCCGTCGTTGTTGACGAGCTCCAGGTTCTGGACGGCGGTCTCGTTCACCACCACCGCGCCGAAGTCGAAGGAGTCTCCGGAGAGCGTCGCGAGGCCGCGCACCGCGTTTCCGTGAAGAGGGAGGGTGGCCACGCCGGACTCAGGCGAGTCGGTGACCATCTGCAGAGCGCGGTCGTTGAGGCCCAGCGTGGGCGGACGATAGCGCACCGACACCTGGGCGCTCTCGCCAGCCTGGAGCGTGAGGGGCAGGCCGGTGACGAGAAAGGCCGGGTCGTTCAAGTCCGCGAGCTCGGTGACGGTCATGGAGACGATGCCCAGGTTCTGCACCTGCACCTGGACGGTGGAATCCCTACCCAAAGCCACATCGCCGAAGTCGACCGCGCCGGGCTGGAGGGTGAGCTGTCCGCCCAGCTGCCGGACCTTGGAGCGGCTTTCGCCGCACGCCAGAAGCGAAAGAGCTGCCACCGCAACCGTCGACCGCATCCGCCACCCCCGACGCCACGCCGTTGCCGGTTGCGCAGTACACGCTCCGTGCCAGTCCTCGGGCAGGCAAGCAGCCGCTCGGGAAGCGAGTCCAGCAGGCGAGAATCGTCAGCAGAAGGGAACGAAAGTTCTCATTCGAGGCGTCGCGATGGAATCGGGAGGCGGCGCGGGTTACATACTGGCCGCGATGGGCGACTGGTTCCTACTCGACACCGATCCGGCACACGTCGCGCGCGAACGTGAGAAAGCGCGTGCCTTGCGCAAGAGCGCCTGGTGGCGGCGCCGCCTGCAGCGCGGCATCTGCGCTTACTGCGAGAAGGCCTTCAAACAGTCCGAGCTGACGATGGACCATGTGGTTCCCGTCGCGCGCGGCGGCCGCAGCGTCAAAGGCAATGTCGTGCCCGCGTGCAAAGAGTGCAACAACAAGAAGAAATTGATGACCCCGGCGGAGCAGCTGCTCCCGCACCCGACGATTGTGGAAGAGGACTGATGCCGCTCGATCCGAAGGACTTTCTCGTCGAGGAGTACGAGTTGCCCAACGGGCTGCAGATCAGGCTCCTGCAAGATCGCTCGCTGCCGGTCGCGACCCTGTATTCGTTCTTTCGCGTCGGCTCGCGCAACGAGCGGCCCGGTATCACCGGTATCTCGCACCTCTTCGAGCACATGATGTTCAACGGCTCGAAGAAGTACGGTCCCAAGGAGTTCGACCGCAGGCTGGAATCGGCCGGCGGCAGCTCCAACGCCTACACCTCCAACGACGTCACCGCGTACTACGAAGACTTCGCCTCCGACGCGCTGCCGGTGGTGCTCGATCTGGAGGCCGATCGGATGGCCTCCTTGACCATCGACGATGTCTCGCTCGGCCGCGAGCGCGAGGTGGTGAAGGAAGAGCGCCGCTTCCGGACCGACAACGACATCGACGGAATGATGGAAGAAGCGATGGGCGGGCTGGCGTTCCTGGCGCATCCGTATCGCTGGCCTGTGATCGGCTGGATGACCGACATCGACGCCATCACCCGCCAGGACTGCGAGCGCTATTTCCGCACCTACTACGCGCCCAACAACTGCATCTTGGTCCTCGTCGGCGACTTCGACAGGGACAACGCGCTCGCACGTATCCAAGGCTTGTACAGCGCCATCCCGCGCGGCGAGATCCTGCCGGCGGTCGCTACCGGCGAGCCGCCGCAGAAGGGGGAGCGGCGGGCGATCATCCGCTACCCGGCGCAGGCGCCGGCGCTGCTCTTCGGCTATCGCGCGCCGGGCGGTCACGAGAAGGACGCCCTGGTGCTCGACCTGATCGAGACCGCGCTCTCCAGCGGCGAGGGCGCGCGGCTCAAGCGCGCGCTGGTGTACGAGCAGGAGCTGTGCGTCGAGGCGCACGCGGGCTTCGGCTGGCGCATGGATCCGGGGCTCTTCGAGATCTCGCTCAAGCTCAATCCAGGCACTGATCCCGGGCGGGCCGAGACCACGCTCCTGGCCGAGTTGTCGAGCTTCTGCGAGCGGGAGCTGCCGGAAAAGGAGCTCGAGCGCGCCAAGAACCTGCTGCGGGCGCAGCTCCTGCGCGGCCTTGCGACCACCAACGGCCGCGCGCACAGCATCGGCCAGATGGAGGTGATGCTCGGCAGCTGGAGGGCGATGCTCGACCTGCCCGATCGCTACACCGCCATCACCGCCGCGGAGGTGCAGCGAGTCGCTCGCAAGATCTTCGCGTCGCATCTGCGCAACGTAGTGACGCTGGTGCCGGGCGAAGCGGAAGCGGGGCCAGCGTGAACCTGCCGCCGCTGTTGATCGAGAAGTTGCCGTCCGGGTTGCGGGTGGTGGCCATCCAGAAGCGCGGGCTGCCGCTCTTTCATGCGCGGCTCTCGCTGCCGGCGGGGGCTTGCGAAGACCCGCGCGGCAAGGCTGGCCTCGCCTCCTTCACCACCGAGCTGCTTCGTCGCGGAACCAAGCGGCGGCCTGCCCGGGACGTCGACGACATGATCGAGTCGATGGGCGCGCAGCTCTATGAAGGCGCCTCGATGGAGGAGGCTGCGCTGGCGCTGACGGTGCCGTTCGAATTGGCCGCGCGCTCCCTGGATGCGTTGCTGGAGGTGGCGCTCGAGCCGCTCTTCGACGAAGCCGAAGTTGCCTCCGCTCGCCGCCGCACCGTGGCCGGTTTGCAGAGCGATCTGGACGAGGCCGCGAGCGTCGCCGGGCGCGCGGTGGTGACGCTCGGATATGGCGCGGGGCATCCGTATGCCCATCCCGGCGCAGGCTTTCGCCGCGACGTCGAGACCTTCGTGCGCGAGGACGCGCTCGCCTTTCATGCCACGCGCTTCCAGCAGGAAGGAGCGCTCTTGGCGGTGGTCGGACCCGCGGAACCGGACGAGCTGCTCGCACTCGCCCAGGAGAAGATCGCCCAGTGGGCTCCATCGTGGCCGGCGCACAGCCAGCGCGCGCCGCTGAGCTTCTCTGCCCTGGAGCCGAGGCCGGGCTTGCGGGGGGTCATCGTCCACAAGGCGGACTCGACGCAGTCGCAGCTGCGCATCGTCGCGCCCGGCCTGCCGCGCAACACGCCTCGCTTCGCCGATGCCGTGGTGGCCAACACCGCGCTCGGCGGCGGCTTCACTTCGCTCCTGGTCGATGCCATCCGCGTCGACCGCGGGCTCTCGTACTCCGTTTCCACGCGCTTGCACATGAACCGCCGCGCGGGTCTCGCGGTGTTCAGCAGCTTTACCAAGAACGGGACCCTGCGCGAGCTGGCCGACGTCGCCTTCGAGAAGATGCGCGGCTACGCGGCGACCGGCCCCGATGAAGACGCGCTCGACAAGGCGCGGCGGTACCTGGCCGGGCTCTTCCCGCTGGGACTCGAGAGCCATGAGGCGCTGGCGGAGCAGGTTGCCGACTCGCTGCTCGACGGCCTTGGCCTCTCGCACCTGACCAGCTACCGGCAGAGCGTGCTCGCCGTGACCTCCGAAGGCGCGCGAGAGATGGCCGCCGCGCTCTCTCCAGCGAAGGACGGCGCCCAGATCGTCGTCGTCGGTGACGCCGACAACGCCCTGCGCGCACTGGAAGGTCTCTGCCCCTTAGAGGTCCGCAAACTGGAGGAATTCGGCTGACGAATCTTCAAGGCGTTTCCGAAGATCTCTTAGAGACTGACGGTGTAGGCGAAGCCGAGGACTACGTCGGGGGCGTTGTCCACGTAGATCCAGGTTTGGACGCTGTGGGGGTTTGAGCCGGGGGTGAAGTCTTCGCTGAGCCAGAGGGTGAAGTTGCGCCAGCGCGCGCCGAAGCTGATTTGGTTGTGCACGCGGAAGTCGGCGTAGAGCCCCGAAGAGAGTAGCGCGTCATCCCCGCCGAGGCCGCTTGCGATGCGGTTCACCCGGGACCGAAGAGCGGCGAGAGCGCGCGCGTCTACAACAGGACGGTGACCGGTCCCACCTGCGCCTCGAACGACGCATCGAAGCTCCAGTGCCACTCCTTCGGCTGCAACGCCGTCGGCGCCGACAAGCCCTAGAACCGGCTGAGCGCA
>Ga0105856_1001168_pt1 | contig 11587 bp, 11 predicted proteins | sample OrgsoiDNA_201060_FD_89681 | JGI IMG/M metagenome (GOLD analysis project Ga0105856, IMG submission 89681) | Permafrost soil microbial communities from the Arctic, to analyse light accelerated degradation of dissolved organic matter (DOM) -... | ecosystem: Environmental > Terrestrial > Soil >...
AGCCAAGTGAGCGTGGCCCGCACATGTCGTTGTGCTGCTCGACGAGGTCAATGCAATGGATCGAGAAAAGGCGTGTCCGGGTCGCTGGTGTAAAAGACAACGACACGGAGCGAATCGCTATTGCTGCGGTTATAGCCGGTCATCTTCACGTGCGGCGGCTCCACCATTGCCTGACCTTGAGCGACGGTGACGGGTGCTCTGCCTTCCATCTCCAAAGTGAAGGCACCCTCCAGCACATAGACAGTCACCGGAAACCTGTGCGTATGAAAAACGGTTTTATCGCCGGGTTTGAAACTCGCTGTTAAAACGCGAAGTTCCTGTTTTTCGCCTCTCGGCATGCCCTCGACAACTTGTTGAAGAAGTATTTGAGGTTTGACGGTTCCCGACTCTTGTGCGGCGCAAGGTAGGCAAAAAGCCGAGCCCAAAGCGACGGCTGCGAAAGCCAGACAGGTAGTTGTTTTCAATTTGTATGCTCCATTCAATACACGTCCCGGTCACGTGGTGAGTATTGGCAGCACATCGTCGCGTGCCGCATCTCATGTGAGGCTACGCATCACGTCGTTCCTTACTCCGGGAATCGTCGCCAGTTCCTGCTCGAGTTCAGCACGCCACGTCTGCAGGCGATACGTCTGTGTCTTGACCGGAAACACCGCATGCACTGGCCACTCGGGCAGACGCCAGTCGGCGAGCAACTGGACGAGTCGCCCGTCGCGGATGTCGGCATCAACGGCGTAGCGATGAATCAACCCGACGCCCGCACCTGCCAGTAGCGCCTCGCGGTGCCCAACGATCTGGTCGATCCTGAGGCGGGGCGTAACCCTGACTTTCTGCTTGCGGCCTCTACGTTCGAGGCAAACGTCGTCGCCGTCCAGCAGTCCCGAGAATGCAACCCACGGCAACGACTGCAAGTCAGTTGGCCGTGCAACCGGTCGAATCAAACACCGAGGATGACTGACCAGAACCTCTTCCAGCACGGCCAGTGGTCTTGCAAACAGGGACGAATCGGCAAGTTTGCCAATGCGGATGGCAACGTCGATTCCTTCGCTGACCAGATCGCTCTGGCTGTCGGACAGGCAAAGCTCCAGGGTCACCTTCGGATGCCGTTCGACGAACCGACCGCAAAACGGCGCAATCACGAAAGCACCAAATCCTGACGGGGCGGCAATGCGGATACGCCCTTCAACCTCCGCGTTATCGCCCGTCAATCGTTCTCGCAGAATGTCGTCCGATTGCACGATGAGCCGCGCCTGCTCGTAGACCATCCTTCCGGAATCGGTCACGCGCAGGGTGCGGGTGGTTCTGATGACGAGCGCGGTGCCGTAGGCCGTCTCGAGATCCTGCAGTTGTCGCGACACCGTCGGCTGCGTCGTGCCGAGGTCCCTTGCCGCCGCCGATAGGCTGCCACGCTCGACGATCCGCAAAAACGTTCTCAACTGCGACAGGGTTGCATCCTTCGTCATGGCCTCACCCATGTGGTTTCCGTATGAATTATATGCGTTCTATGCACCTTCTCTCATGCCGGTCAGTGGTCAACAATTCAACGGCGTTCTCTTCCAACCCGTTCAAGGAATGGCCATGTTCAATGTTCACGTTTTCAGATCTGCCGAATCTGCATTTTTCGTTAACTCATTTATCATCGAAACTGAGCGCGGCCTCGTGCTCGTTGACACCCAGTTCCTGACATCCTCCGCGCGGCACTTGTGCGAGGCGATCCGGGCGCACGGCAAGCCGCTTCTCGCAGTCTTCATCACTCACCCGCATCCCGATCACTTCAACGGCACGGCCGAAATTGCGCATGGGTGGCCGGGACTACCGATCTACGCAACCCAGGCAACGATCGACGTCATCCGCACGACGCAAGCCGAGAAGCGTGCCGCATGGACTCCAGTCTACGGCGACGATTATCCTCAGGAGACGGTGCTGCCCAATACTGTGGTGGTGCCCGGTCAGTCTATCTTTGTGGACGGTCTTGAGCTGCGCGTAGACGATCTTGGCGAGGGGGAATCCGCCGACATCACCGTTATCCACTTGCCGCAGAGCGATCAACTAATCGCCTCGGACCTGCTGTATCACCGCGTGCACCCCTGGCTCGCTGAAGGTCGGACAAAGCAGTGGCTAAGCCAGCTTGAAATCGTGCGTGAGCGATATTCGACTGCGACCAGCATCTTCGCGGGACACGGCGACGCCGCCGGGCCGAACGCCCTGACGCAGCAGGCGGAGTACCTCAACACGTTTCGTAACTGGGTGCGCGACGGAATAGCCGACCTCAAGCACCCTACGCCCGAGGAAAAGAGCATGGTCGCTGGAAAAGTACTTCAGCGATACCCGAACTATCCGCTTCAGATGCTCGTTGAGATGAACTTCGATGGAGTTGCAAAGGAACTCGCAGCTGAGTTTGAATCGGCGCGCTGACCCGGCTATCGTTCACATGGGGCGAGACGAGGAACTCCACAGTGCCGGGTGCTGCAACCGGAGCCAACGAAATGTTATCGACCGGACCGTCACCCAGTGCGATAGCGCGTGACACTAACTCGATGCGCAGCCCGCGGACTTCGAGCATCGCGAAGTCCGCGTTGACCGCGTCGAAACGGCCTCGCCCGGTTACGACGAAACGCAACCGGGATTCGTATCACGTGATCATCGCCCTCAGGTCGCCGACGGCCAGCGCCACGTTATGCAGCCGCAGACCGTGCGCGGGCGGGGGAGTGGGATGAACTCTGTACATGACGGTTGCTCCTATCCGTGCACGAGCCATACCGTTGCGCGTCATCGATTCAGGATTCAGGGCTGGCCACCCGCAGGTGACCAGCCCGGGTCGTGCTGCGAGTCGCGTTTAGACTGCCAGCGACGCGTTTTGCGGGAACAGCGCTCGACGGGTTTCCTCGTCGAACTCCGCTTTCAGTGTGAGCTTTTCCTTTAGCGCCTGGGCTCGTGCTGCGGCCGGGCGTGCGGAGATTTCTTCGACCAGATGCTTGACGTGCGGATAATCGGTGAGGCCTTTCTCGCCGAGGATGTAGCCCGCGAAATTGGCCCAGCCCCACAGCGCCATATCGGCGATCGAGTAGGTGTCGCCCGCCAGATACTTCGACGCAGCGAGACGCTCGTTGAGAATGCGGTAATGACGCTCGACTTCCTTCAGGTATCGGTTGCGTGCATACGGCAGGGGTTCCGGCGCGTGGTGCTGGAAGTGCACCGCCTGGCCCGAAAACGGCGACAGGCCGGTTGCGACGAACATCAGCCATGACAGCATTTGCGCATGTTGCGATGGCGTGGACGGCACGAACTTGCCATGCTTCGTGCCCAGGTGCAGCAGGATTGCGTGGGAATCGAATACGGCGATGCCGTTGTCCAGGATAGCCGGCACCTTACCGTTCGGGTTGATCTTCAGAAACTCGGGCTTATGTTGCTCGCCCTTGAACGTATCGACGGCCACGAGTTCGAACGGCGTTTGCAGTTCTTCGAGCATGAGCGCGACTTTCAACGGATTCGGCGACGGATGGAAGTAAAATCGAATCATGGTATTTCCTTGGGGATAAGGCGAGGCGGATCACGGCCACGACGGATGGTGCGTGGCCAATCGTTGGTTGGCGCGTGCCTCAGATCGCGCCATCAGATGAATTAGCGCAGGTAGCGGGTTAGCGCCGCGCGGGTGGCAATCAGGCGCTACCTTTCAGCTCACGAGCGCTGTGGCGTGAATCCTGTGAGCCGTGCGCGGTTGTGCGGCGCGGAGAAATCAAGCACGGGGCCAAGCGGCACGATGCCGGCCGGATTAATCCCGCGATGGCTCTCGTAATAGTGCCGTTTGATGTGCTCGAGATTGACCGTGTCCGCCACACCGGGAAGCTGATAAATCTCGCGTGTGTAGGCCGAGAGATTCGGGTAGTCGGCAATCTGGTGCAGGTTGCACTTGAAGGACTACTCCTTGTGTTGCGACGCGTCTCGTGTGAGCGAGGCGGTCGTGAACGGTTTATTTCGGCGATGGCGTATTGATGAACTGAACGATAGCCGGGATGGTTTGTTCGAACGCTTCTTCCATTAGCCAGTGTCCCGAACCCTGAATGACGATGCCCTGCACATTCGTATCGACGAGACGCGCCTGGTTGATCAGGAAGGTACCCGATGCCTTTTCTCCAGTCAGCACCAGCATCGGTATCGTCAGCGGTGTTTTCGCGAACTCTGCGAAGTCTTGGGCGTCTTGCGGGAACGCACGGAAGTACTCGAACCCCGCGCGCATCCGCCCTGGCTGGGCGTAAGTCGCGGCATACAGTTCACGATCGGCCTCCGGCATCGAGTGCTTGGGATCTGCTGCGAAGTCGTTCCAGAAGTGTTCGAAGTAAATCCGCTCACGTCCCTCAACCAGCTTCAACGGCGTCTCGCCGTAAAAGTTGTAGTGCCACTTGTCGCGCAATAGCCATACCTTCTGCCAGTCGCCCACGCCGGGCAGGAAAGCATCCATCAGTGTGATGCTTTCGACCTCGTCCGGATACTGGGCAGCATACGCATAGGCCACCATCAACCCGATATCGTGTCCGACGATCTTCACCTTGCGATAACCGAGCGCGTGAACCATTGCGTGAATATCCTGCGCCATGGTCTTCTTGTCGTAGCCGGTTTCCGGCATGCTTGAAGCACCGGCGCCGGGCAGATCAGGCGCAATGACGACGCGCCGGTCGTCGAGCTGCTGGATCAGCGGCAACCACATATGACTGGATTCCGCGTAGCCGTGCAGCAGCACGACGGGTGTGCCGGACCCATGCCCGGCTTCCACGTAGTGCAGTTCGACACCGTTCGTATTGATCGAATGATCCTTGATGCGCGGGCTCGTTGCGGCATGTGCCGCGGCTTGCAACGCTCCAGCAACCACAAGCGCGGCGCCGAGTTGACGTGCGACCTTACGGATAATTCTCATGACTTTCTCCGGTGATGAACCGTTGCGCTCCCGCCATGCTTTGAACCTGGTGCGGTGCGTCCGACGCCAGCGTCGGGATCCTGTGCGTACTGAACGGTTTCAGATCGCGTAGTGATATGGTGGACTGCAGGTATCCATTTGCCGTACGATTTTCCCGATGAACACGTTCGACGGAGTTGCACATGCTCTCTGAAGAAGAACTAGGATTGCTCAACGCGATTCGCGAAACCGGCAGCCTGTCGCGTGCAGCGGCCCGGCTAGGCAAGGCGCCGTCGACGGTGTCCCATGCGGCAAGACAACTTGAAACACGTTTCGACGCATTGCTGTTCGATCGCCGTCGTTACCGGCTGCAGCTCACCCCGGCGGGAAACCTGCTGACGGAAGAGGCGGGCCGGCTGATGCAAGACATGTCGCGCATGATGCAACGCGTGCGGCAGATCGCTAGTGGCTGGGAGGATCGCTTGTGGATCGTCAGTGACGAAATCCTCGAGTTCGAACTGTTGGTACCGGTGATCCGCGCATTCGATGCACTGGAGTCCGGGGTCAAGTTGCGTATGACGAATGAAGTGCTGGGCGGGACATGGGAGGCGCTGCGTGATGGCCGGGCTGATCTCATCGTCGGCGCGACCAACGAACCGCCGGCCATTCCTGGCCTGCGCTGGTTCGAACTCGGCGTGAAGGAGTGGGTGTTTGCGGTATCGCCGCGCCATCCACTGGCGGCTGCCAAAGGTCTGCTGAAACGTGAAACCATCTCGGCGCATCGTGCCGTGGTGGTTGCCGATTCGGCGCGTACGACGGCGGGGCGGGTGTATGGGCTCGTCGGCGGCCAGGCTTCGCTGGCGGTACCCAGCATGCGCGCCAAGATACTCGCGCAGCGCAATGGTCTGGGCGTCGGCTGGTTGCCGCGGCATCGGGTCGCCGGGTTGCTCAAACGTGGCGAACTGGTGGAAAAGACCACGATCGATCCGCGTGAACCCAACGTGTTGTACGTCGCGTGGCGTGGCGATCAGGAAGGTCGCGCGCTGCAGTGGTGGCTGGAACAACTGCGCCAACCACGGCTAGCCAAGCGGTTGGTGCGAGGTATCGATCTGTTTTTGTGAGTCTGCTTTTTATTTATGATTTTATAATACGTCATCCTGATTGATGGCTACGGCGCAGCGGTGCAGTGGCGTGGCACGCGCGACTACCTCTTGTACGATTCAGCGTCTGCGATGCGAAACACGAGGGCTGCGATTGTCGTAGTTCAAGGACAAGTGCAAGTGTCCGGTCACAGTCAAAGTTGAGATATCCTGCTTGATTGGTTGCCAGAATCCTGAAAGAGATACCGCGATATATGGTCAGCGGGGAGAGCGGCTCGATCGCGTGTTGCAACCGGAGATATCATATCCCCAGTGGATGCAGCAGTTCCACGACAGGGATCACGTCTCAACTTGATGGAATCCGCCATGAGCAAAGACTCTTCAGGTAAGCCCAACGAGCTGTCGTCAGGCGGCAGCCGCTACCATCAGGTATATCCCACGCTGGACGAAAGGCAACTGGCGATATTGGAGCGATACGGCGAGCGACGCAAGCTCAAAGTCGACGACATCCTCTACTCTGAAGGCGACCGGCACACCGCAATGTTCGCCATTCTCTCCGGAACGATCGAGGTGATCCGAGCGTCCGTTCAGGGCCCCCGATTACTGGGCACACATGGCCCTGGCAGTTTCACCGGCGAGGTTGCCACGCTCGCCGGCCGGGCTGCGGTCGCAACAACACGCGTCGTCTCCGATTGTGAGGTCATTGTCATTGATGAGGAATCGCTGCGCGCGCTCGTGATCGCTGAAGCGGAGTTGAGCGAAACCATCATGCGGGCCTATATCTTGCGCCGCGTCGCTTTCATCCAGGGCCAACACGTAGGCCTGGTGGTGATTGGGAGTACGTCCTCGGCCCCAACACTACGCCTGCGCCACTTCCTGAGCCGCAACGGTGAGCCCTCGGCCTACTTCGATATCGTTGAACACGCAGAGGCCATGGAACTCCTGACGCACTATGGCGCAACCGAAGCCGACATTCCGGTTGTGATCACGTTGCAAGGCGTAGTGCTGAGGCAACCCAGCCACCGGGCCGTCGCAGATGCAATCGGCTTGAGTCCGGACAGGCTCAATGGCGAGCACTTTGATCTCGTGGTGGTGGGCGCGGGGCCCGCGGGGCTCGCGGCCGCGGTGTATGCCGCATCGGAGGGATTGAAGGTGGCGGTTCTGGATGCCAAGGCGCCGGGGGGCCAGGCCGGCACCAGCTCGAAGATCGAGAATTACTTTGGCTTTCCGACTGGCATATCGGGGCAGGCGCTAGCCGGCCGCGGCCTGTCTCAATGTCGTAAGTTCGGCGCCGAGGTCGGCGTGCCCATCGAGGCGTTGACGATCGACTGCACGGACGCGTCGTTTCACATGGGCCTGGATCAGGACGAGTGTGTTTACGCTCGCGCTGTCGTCATTGCCACCGGTGCGCGCTATCGGAAGCCGGACCTTCCCCGTCTCGAGCATTTCGAGGGGCGCGGCATCTACTACAGTGCGACATTCATGGAGGGGGCGTTCTGCAAAAACGAAGAGCTGATTGTAGTGGGCGGCGGGAATTCGGCCGGACAGGCTGTGGTATTTCTTGCGAGGTTCGCGCGTCATGTCCACGTCGTTATTCGCGGCGACGGACTCAGTGCGAGTATGTCGGATTATTTGATCAGGCGCATCAACGCGACGACCAACATCACGCTTCACACGCGGACACAGATCGTCGAGTTATGCGGCGAGTCGAAACTTGAGGCAATAAAGTGGGACCGGCAGGGGCAGGTCGAACAGAAGCCCATCCAGCACGTTTTCCTTTTTCTAGGAGCCCAGCCCAACACCCGGTGGCTTGGCGATTGTGTCGCCCTGGACAAGGATGGGTTTGTGCTGACCGGTGCAGATACGGGCGACAGCTGGCAAGCGGAGCGGCCGCCGCATGATCTGGAGACAAGCAGGCCCGGTGTGTTTGCCGCCGGTGACGTGCGGAGCGGCTCCGTCAAGAGAGTGGCGGCTGCTGTGGGAGAGGGGGCAGCCGCCATTCAGGCCATTCACCAATATCTTGCAAGGTGAGGGTGACGTGTGTCGAGCCTTTGTCATACGCTCGCTCATCGCATAATCAACCGGTTCGCCGCTGGACAGGTCTTTCAGGCCAGGCGGCAATCCGGTCGGCCCGTAGCGTTAGCGTACGACCCCCCCTTTCTCGAGAACACCCCGTATACATCGCTGTGGATAACGAGCAGGTAGAGAAGCTGCGCGAATTAGATGGAACGATTAGAGCGTATGAACCGGGATTGCTTCGGCGCGATGCCACGCCGTCATGTGTGGAGATTTCCGCCGGACGAGCGCCAACGCGCTGGCGAAACACCGATATGACGCTTGAAAACGCGTTGAAACGCCGCATTCGATTGATAGCCTACCGCCTCACCGATCTCAGCGACCGGCGTGGCGGTATGCAACAGCATTCGGCCCGCGATGGTCATTCGAACCTCAGTCAGGACATCCGACGCCGAGCGCCCGATGCCCTCCTGAAACTGACGTATGAAAGTCGCTCGGGACATATTGCAAAGCCCCGATAGCTGATCCAGGGTCCAAGGCTCACCCGGTGTTTCAAACATCGCGGATATCGCAGGTTGCAAACGAGGCCGCCTCGAGAGCGCGAGCAAACCATGCGGCGGCTCAGTACCTTCGGCGGCGAAACGCAAGGTCAGTGCGAACAACGCCGCCGACAGGTGATTGACGAACATCTCGCTGCCAGGGCCGGGATCGTTGGCCTCCTCGTACATCAGTTCGATCAGTTGCCTCAGGCGGGTGCGGACAATGGATTGCGCCGAACCCTCGACGTCGTTACCTGGTTCGGGCAATGCGCTATGCACAACCAGGCGGCCTGGCAGATGGTCGCGCAATAGCCCGTCTGGAACTGCACCGAGCAGAAACCGTCCGCATAGGAAGTCAGCTTTTTCGCCTGTCCCGTCGTTCTCAAAGATAATCAGCGACGCCTTCCGGCTCCTGGTTTCCGGCGCCGCTGTTTCCCCGCTACCGTCATGAATAAGATGGGCGTTGCCCGCTGGAAACAGGATGATGTCGCCTGCTGTCAACCGTTCGGGCGGACCGTTCTCGTCTTCGAGAATGGCATGGCCGGACAACAGGATGTGGTAGGGGATTTCTCGCACGCCAGAGACGGCCTGATCGATTTTCCACGGCGCACCGAAAACACAGCGCAGCTCCAGCTGCCCTGTGACGGGTATCAGTGAAAGCAGTCGACTTAGCAGATCCATGTGAACCGGGTGAGCATGTTTTCGCGTCGTTCTGGACTAGGTACCAACGCATGCCAAGCGGAGCGTCGACGCAAACAATGACGTCGGATTCTACTTGGTTAATGCGCGGCTCTCATTGGTAACTTCGTACTGCGCTGCCCGACGGACCCGTCACACCGTTTGAGATCATCGTTGAAGCGTGTCGACGAGCAGAGTTATTTTAGCGGAGATTGTTTGATACGTTTAAGCATAATAATGGCAATATTTAGTATCGTAAATATCACTCGTGGAATCTAAAGTGGAGGCTCTTAATCACCACCTCTGAAGGAGTCCCACCATGAGCCGCATCACTTTCCCCGCTATCGCCACCGCCACCGGCGCCACCGCTGAGGTCTACGCGCAGGTCAAGAAGATCGCTGGGGGCACCGTGCCTAATCTCTTCGCGGCTGTCGGTCACGTGGCCCCGGAGACCCTCTCCGCCGTGCTGAACGCAGAAGGCGTGCTGGCAGTTGGAAGCCTGAGCAAACAGGATCTGGAAACCATCAAGCTGCTGGTCAGCGAGCAGACCGGCTGCGACTACTGCGTAGCTGCACACGCGATGCTGGGCAAGATGACAGGCCTGTCGACCGAGGCACTCAAGCAGATTCGCGCCGGGCAGGCCACCGGCGATGCCAGGCGCGACGCACTCGTGCACTTCGTGCTGAATTTGCAGAAGACGAGCGGCACGATCAGCGACAACGAATTTGCCGCCATTCGGGCGGCAGGCTATACCGAGACGCAACTGGCTGAAATTTCGTTGGCCGTTGCCATGACGATTTTCACCAATACGTTCAACCGTATCAATGATACCGACGTCGATTTCCCGCCGGTCAAGTAACAGAAAACATCGCGCAGCGTGTAGTCCACGCGGTGGTTACACGCTCGCACCGCGCATGTAGGTGTTGTCACTATCACTGCCACAAGATCTGACACGCGATGAACGACGGCCGTGCCGGACTCAATAGACCTTTCCCCGATTGGAGGACGTTATGTCTCACGTTGAACATTTCGATACAGTGATCCTTGGCAGCGGCCAGGGCGGCAAACTTCTGGCATGGCACCTCGGGCGGTCGGGCCAGCGTGTGGCCGTCGTGGAGCGACAGTGGGTGGGGGGATCATGCCCAGCCGTCGCATGCCTTCCCAGCAAGAACGAAATCTGGAGCGCACATGTTGCGCATGTGACACGCAATGCTGCGGACTTCGGTACGGTCACGGGGCCGATCATCGTCGATATGGCAAAGGTTCGTGAGCGCAAGCGCGGCATGGTCGAGCGCGAGGTCACGGCTCACCTTGACGCCTATGCGGCGAGCGGCGCCGAACTGATCATGGGCAGCGGCAAATTTGTCGGACCCAGGACGATCGAAGTTGAACTCAACGATGGCGGAAATCGCATGGTGAGCGGCGACCAGGTTGTGGTCAATGTCGGAACCCACGCGGCCATTCCCGATATCCCGGGACTGCGCTCCGCTGGGCCGTTGACCCACATTGGATCTCTGGAATTGGGCTACGTGCCGGAACATTTGGTGGTGTTGGGTGGGGGGTACGTTGGGATTGAGATGGCGCAGGCCTATCGTCGTTTCGGCAGCCGCGTGACGATTATCGAACGCGGGGAACGACTGATGATGCGTGAAGACGATGATGTCGCCGAAGTGATGCTCGCCATTTTGCGTGGAGAAGAAATTGACGTTATCTTGAACGCCGAAACGGTGAAGGTGGAAGGCCAGTCCGGATCGGGTGTCCGGGTTGTGCTGCGTACTGATTCTGGCGAAAAGGTGATCGAAGGCAGCGACCTTCTCGTCGCGGCGGGGCGGGTTCCGAATACTGCGGGCATCGGTCTGGAAGCTGCCGGTATTGAGTTGAATGAACGGGGGTATATTCGTGTGAACGAGCGGTTGCAAACGGTCGCGCCTGGCGTCTGGGCGATAGGCGAAGCGGCGGGCAGTCCGCAGTTCACCCACGTGTCCGTCGACGACTTCCGAATCGTGCGCGACAACATGGCCGGCGCGGACCGCAGGACGACAGACCGGTTGATTCCGTACACGATGTTCACCGAACCGCCGTTAGCTCATGTGGGGTTGAGCGAACGCGAAGCGCAGCACAAGGGCATTGCGGTTCGTGTCGCGAAGCTGCCGATGACTAATGTGCTGCGAACCCTTGCGACCGATGAGACGCAGGGATTCATGAAGGTACTCGTCGCAGCGAAGGATGATCGCATTCTGGGCTTCACAATGATTGGCGCCGAAGCGGGCGAGGTGATGGCAGCGATGCAGACGGCTATATTGGGAGAGCTGTCCTATCAAAAGCTTCGCGATGCGGTGATTTCGCACCTGACTTATGCCGAAGGG
>Ga0105856_1001170_pt1 | contig 11577 bp, 12 predicted proteins | sample OrgsoiDNA_201060_FD_89681 | JGI IMG/M metagenome (GOLD analysis project Ga0105856, IMG submission 89681) | Permafrost soil microbial communities from the Arctic, to analyse light accelerated degradation of dissolved organic matter (DOM) -... | ecosystem: Environmental > Terrestrial > Soil >...
AACTGAACTAATATCACTAGCAGCTTAAATCATATGAAAAACTACATATGGTAAATATCTTTTTTCCCTTCAAAAAAACCTACCACCTCTTTGTCCTCTAAAACCTCCGCAATTGAGTTTAACCGTTCAACCATCCATGCGCGGACACCATCACCCAACACATCAACATCGGTAACCAGATCTGCCATTACAAGCAGTTCTTGCCTTTTAGTGGAAATTGCAAAGGTCATAGCATTCCTCGCGCTGTCTATATTGAGATAGGTGTTTTAAACTCAAAACCTCATTGATTTTGTGAGATAAATCACCAATACCTCTAACGGTTCGCATGCCGAACTGATTTTACAAATGACATTGCTGAGAACAACTATGCGTTGCTCGCACTCATTCATTATTGAAATCAGGGTTAAACTAAACAGGGAAAATATGAGCTACACAGTTCTGGCTCGCATGACTGGCGTCCATCTGTCAAAACTGAAGCGTATTTTCAGCGGTAGACAGGAAATCACTCAGTGTGATTGCCTCGCTATAGGAGAATGACATCCCACACAAGCCCGTAGGTACTAAGCCGGGTATAGCAACGGGTCGTAATTTCCAAACCGGCCCAATTCTCTCAAATGCTCATCTTTACGGCTCAGCGCCAATCCCCGCTCTTTGCGTAATCGTGATTTCCGTTTTTGCTGGACCGCGCACGCCCGTTATCGTGTTCATCGGATTGCTACGGTTAAAGTTAGCAATATCTTGCTCTACAACCTCGTTGCTACTTTGATTCATCACGTTGCTGAAATACTGCTGGATCAGCTCGCTCCGCTTGCCTGATAACTCACCCTGCACATTTTTTATTGCAGTCCGACTGTCATAACCCTGAGAAATTCGTGCAGGTGAGAAGCCCAGCGCCTGGGCAGCCAATTCGAAGGTGGTAAAATCACTCGGTGAGCAACGACCCCATTACTCTCACTCAGCTCTCAGGACGCAGTGGAACTCAGCAATAAAGCGCTCTGGCATTCGCCGTCGCAATCCGTATCATACACGCCACACTTTCGCGTGCTGGATGTTTTCTGCGGGCGCAAACCCGGCGTTTATCGCGAGCCAAATGGGCCATGAAAATGCTCAGATGCTTTTTGAAGTTTATGGCGCGTGGATGGATGAAATGAATAATGAACAGAACGGTTTACTGAACGCGAAATTGGCACTGTAGCGCGTGCCCCTATGGTGCCCTTACGAATGCGTCGAGAATAAAAAAGTTGAGCGAATACAGTTTATTATCGACATACACTAACATACCAGGACAATGACGCTCTTTTTTTGTCTCCGAACTGACAGAACCTAATTCTATGACTGCTCGTTTATTTCTGGCCAAAGGCCGCGAAAAATCCCTCCTGCGCCGCCATCCGTGGGTGTTTTCCGGCGCGGTAACCCGTGTCGAAGGCAAAGCGAATTCCGGCGACACTATTGATATTGTAGACAGTCAGGGTAAATGGCTGGCCCGCGGTGCCTATTCTCCCTCTTCGCAAATCCGTGCCCGCGTCTGGACTTTCCGTCAGGACGAAGATATCGATATCGAATTTTTCGTCCGTCGTTTACAGCAGGCACAAAGCTGGCGTGACTGGATTGCCAGACGTGATGGCCTTGATGGCTATCGTCTGATTGCCGGTGAGTCCGACGGCCTGCCGGGTATCACTATCGACCGTTTCCAGAATTTCCTGGTCATCCAGCTGCTGTCCGCCGGTGCGGAATATCAGCGTGCCCCACTGCTGGCAGCGCTGCAAAAATGTTACCCGAATTGTGCCATCTGGGACCGTTCTGACGTCGCAGTGCGCAAGAAAGAGGGTCTGGAACTGACTCAGGGCCACGTTCTTGGCGATGAGCCACCTGCCCTGCTGCCGATTCAGGAACACGGCATGAGTTTGCTGGTCGATATTAAAGACGGCCATAAAACCGGCTTCTATCTTGACCAGCGTGACAGCCGTCTGGCAGCACGTAAATACGCCGAAGGCCGTAAAGTGCTGAACTGCTTCTCTTACACCGGCGCTTTTGCGGTGTCTGCGCTGATGGGCGGCTGTGAGAAAGTGATTAACGTCGATACCTCGCAAGGTGCGCTGGATATCGCCCGCCAGAACGTCGAGCTCAATAATCTGGATCTTTCCAAAGCCGAGTTTGTGCGTGAAGACGTCTTCCAACTGCTGCGTAAATACCGCGCAGAAGGCGAGCAGTTCGACATGATCGTGATGGATCCGCCGAAATTTGTCGAAAACAAAAATCAGCTGGCCAGCGCCTGTCGCGGCTACAAAGATATCAACATGCTGGCATTACAGTTGTTGCGTCCGGGCGGCATTTTGTTGAGCTTCTCCTGTTCTGGCCTGCTGCCAACCGACCTGTTCCAGAAGATCCTCGCAGATGCGGCACTGGATGCTCACCGTGAAATTCAGTTTGTGGAACAGTTCCGTCAGGCGGCTGACCATCCAGTGATTGGTTCGTATCCGGAAGGCCTCTATCTGAAAGGTTTCGCCTGCGTGGTCATGTCCTGATTTTATCGATCTGTGCCTTTAACGGGCACAAATCGCGAATCATCAGTGATGAAAGTGGTCGAAACTTGAAATAGCGTGCCCTGCCTCCATATAGAAGGTAGAACGTATTTTTCAGGAGGTGACTATGATTGCCAGCAAATTCGGTATAGGCCAGCAGGTCCGCCACAGACTGTTAGGGTACTTAGGTGTGGTGATTGACGTGGATGCAGAATATTCACTGGATAAACCCGATGCCGCAGAAGTGGATGCCGACGAGGCAATGCGCACCGCACCCTGGTACCACGTGGTGATGGAGGACGATAAAGGCCAGCCGGTACATACTTATCTGGCTGAGATCCAAATTGATCACGAAGCCGCGCGCTCGCATCCTGAGCAAACTTCGCTGGACGATTTGGCGGAGTCGGTCCGCAATCAGTTACTGGCGCCACGCCTGCGAAATTAGGCCTCTGCAATGCAGAAGTACCTGCCAAAAAAACCGGTCCTCTTGAGACCGGTTTTTTTATGCCTGTGTTATCTGACCGAGCTATTTTTCCAGCCCCAGACGGGGGATCTCAATTTTAGGACAGCGGTCCATAACAACCTTTAACCCTGCCTGTTTCGCCAGTACCGCCGCCTGTTCATTGATCACGCCCAACTGCAGCCACAAAACTTTGGCGCCAATATCGATGGCTTCCTGCGCAACGCCATAAGCCGCCTCTGCGTTACGAAAAACATCAACCATATCTACCGGATGAGGGATCTCGGCCAGCGTTGCGTAGGCCGTCTGTCCAAGCAAGGTTTTACCCGCCAGTTTTGGGCTTACCGGCGTCACCTCATACCCATGCGCCAGCAGATACGCCATCACGCCATAGCTGGGACGTGAAGAATTATCGCTGGCGCCAACCAGGGCGATGGTTTTGACGTCGTTAAGGATCGTACTGATATCTTTGTCTTGCATGGCGTAAACCTCATTGAATGACGTCTGGAAAGTGTAACTCACCCCAGCGGCTTCAACAGCTTTTCCTCACAGCAAATAAGGGACATCTATTACCGGAATAGTGTTTCGAAAAGTAAACATAAATACATTCTGCAAAATTTTGACACATTATGTGCATTGTTCGATAATAGAGAGTGTCAGTCGCGGTTAAAGGAGGAACTATGAACGTTAAAACAAAGGCCATGATGGCCGTTTTATTATCGGTTTGCCTGCTGGCACCCGCTTCTGCCACCAGTCTGAAGCTTTCCCCTGAGCTGGATTTACTGGTTATAGATGGCAAAAAGATGTCAGGCGCCATTCTTAAAGGAGCAGACAGTCTGGAAGTCGATGCCGGACAGCACCAGATTTTGTTTCAGGTGAGCAAAACGCTGCACCCTGCCATGATGGCCCCGATGACGTACCATTCCCCTGCGATGATCGTGACGTTCAGCGCGAAAGATTTGCGTTCGGTTTCCTTCGTTTTACCGCCGCTGAATAATGAAGTGGATGCCGCATTTTTCAGCCGGAAACTTAACTACCGCGTGGTGGACGAAAACGGCCGGGATATTGCAACCCGCCGCGATGTGCTCAGATCAGCCGCCTACAGTAATTCCGTCGATCTGGTGAAGATGATGATCCGCTATAACCAGTCGGGCCTGAAAGCCTCAGTGCCGGATTTCGCCACACTGGCGCAAAAAGGTGATTCTACGGTAAATCCTACTTCGCTCTCCGCACTGATCCCGGCCAATCCTGCGGCAATGCACTCTTTACCGCCGTTCTGGGCGCCGCTCACTTCATCTGCGCATTTAGGTCATTTTTTATCCTGGCTCGCCCTGCCCCGCGTCTGATAAGCAACAGATTTCCCCGCCTGCTTCACGAATTACATTTTCCTTCCCTGAATTATTGCGTCAGCGCTATGCAGTAAAACGCAGTTTCAGTACTCTGAATAGAACTATACTCTGCGTTTCTGACTCTGCGTTTAAGGGATAATCGATGGAATTTACCACCCGCACCATTGCCAAGAAAAAACATATCGCGCTGGTCGCACACGACCACTGTAAAAATATTTTGATGAAATGGGTCGATAAGAATATGGCCGAGCTGGCGCAGCATACGCTTTATGCCACCGGCACCACGGGTAATCTGGTGCAACGCAATACCGGCATGGAGGTGAAGAGTATGTTGAGCGGCCCGATGGGCGGCGATCAGCAAGTGGGCGCCATGATTGCGGAAGGGAAAATCGATATGTTGATTTTTTTATGGGATCCGCTGAACGCAGTGCCCCATGATCCGGATGTGAAAGCTCTGCTGCGCCTGGCCACCGTGTGGAATATTCCGGTTGCCACCAATCTGTCGACGGCAGATTTTCTGATTGCATCGCCATTATTTAAATCAGAAGTGGAAATTTCAATTCCTGACTATCAGCGCTATCTGTGGGCCCGCCTGAAAGATTAATCCGTTTTTTTGCCCGTCACTGCACCTTTCGCTCCATTGACGGGCATCCTCACAACAAATCAGGGTTTACGCTGGGCCGGTACGCCCAATTCTTCCAGCTGTTCAATAAACACCGATGGCTGAGCTTTGTTTTGCAATAACCAAACATTGTGCTTCGCCCTTGTCATGGCGACATACAGCAGACGCCGCTCTTCTGCATCAGCGAAGTTCTCAGGCTCAGGCAACAGTACCTCCTCTAATAATGACTCGCGCGCGGCCGCAGGGAAACCATCATTCCCTTCGTCAAGACCAACGATAATCACATATTCGGCCTGTTGACCTTTGCTGGCATGAATGGTCATAAATTCGATATTCAGCTTCGGCCAGCGGGTCGTGGCTTTCTGCAAAACCTCAGGGCGCCGGTGATGATAACGGGCGAGCACCAGAATGCGTTCTTCAGATTTGGCGAAGCCGCTGAGCTTGTCCAGCAACGCATCCAGCTGGTCATCCGGCAGGATCACCACGTTTTTCTTATTTCCCTTCGTCAGGCTGTTAAGCGGTTTCTTCAGCTGATAGGGATTTTGCTGGACGAATTTGTTAGCAATTTCGCCAATCCGGTCGTTAAAGCGGTAAGTCGTATCGAGGGCGCACTGCGCTCCGTCGCCAAAGTTAGCGGCAAAAGCGGTGGTCAGCGACAGTTCGGCACCACTGAAACGGTAGATGGCCTGCCAGTCATCGCCCACGGCAAACAGGCTGGTGTGGCTGTTTTGCTCACGCAGTGCCGCTAAAAGACGTGCCCGCTGCGGAGAAATGTCCTGAAATTCATCCACCAGAATATGTTTCCATGGGCTGACAAAGCGCCCCTTCTCCAGAATATTCACCGCCTGATGAATCAGACCGGAAAAGTCGACTGCGTCTTCATCCTTCAGGGCTGATTTCCAGGCTTTCAGCAACGGGGCCATTAGACGGATACGTTTCTGGAATAAATCCCGCACCTCTTCTGACGCCTGTTCGACCATTTCCGCCTGGCTGCCGCCGTGCATTCGCATCAGGCCGAGCCAGCGCTCAAGACGGCTACCCAGACGTTCGGCCAGCGCTTTATTTTTCCAGTAATCGCCTTCGGGAACGTCCCACTCAAGTTCATCTGTCATCCACTGCCGCCAACCGCTGGCTTGTACTTTTTTCTCCGCGCACTGCTGTTGCCAGGTTTTGATTAACAAACTGCGACGGGCTTTGCTGTCCGTTTCCAGTTTGCTGATTTTTGGCGCTTTCTTACTGCCTTCCTGAATGATGTGCAGCGCCAGCGCGTGAAAGGTTTTTGCCTTAATATCACTGGTATTCAGCCGCTCTTTTATGCGCGCGTTCATTTCATCTGCCGCCTGCCGGCCAAAGGCCAGCAGCAGGATCTGTTCCGGATGGGCCTCCTGCCGGTGCAACAACCAACCGGCACGCGCTACCAGCACAGATGTTTTGCCGCTTCCCGCGCCGGCTAAGACCAGCACGGAGTCTTCACCGTTAACCACGGCGCGGCACTGACTGTCATTCAGCGGTGAGGTTTCGACGCTGTCAAAGAATGCGCGGTTTTGTTCGATAACCCGGCTGGTCCAGGCAATATTGCGTTTATCGACGCTTTGCGCGCCCTGCCGCAACCATTTCAGACAAAGTTCGTAATCCTCACGGCAATTATCGAATTCACCCAGGCGCTCAACGGGAACCGGAACAGCAGAAAAGGCCTCCGCGATATTTTGCTGAACCGCTGCCAGTTCGCTTTTTTTGAACCATTTGTCCTGCTGCTCAATGCGCGCGATGCTTTGCGCCTGCTGATGCAGAACGCTGGCACTGACGTCGCTCATCTCCTCACTCCATCGTTGCCACACTTTCAGAAGATGGTGATAAAATTGCTGCGTTTCCTGCCATTCGGTACCGTGAAGCCTGACGACTTTTTCTTCCGGCAGTTCAAACTCCAGCTCACCCCAAACAATCCCGCGCTTGCAGCGGATATGAATGAGCTGATTGAAAGGGATCAGGTAATGATGTTTATCGCCACTGACTTCAACCCCTGCATTGAGCAGCCGCACCCGGTTATAGGGATGCTGTGCCAGATGTTTCCCGAACGAAGTCGATCTCAGTTCCATATCATCACGCCATGATTTCTCATTTTAAGAGCCATTAATGGATAGCTAATTATTAATTAAGGATTTGCAGGCAGTTTACCTGCAACAAGCGCTGGCGCTCTACCCCCAAAGTCAGGGTAGAATAAAAAGAGTAGAATTTCCGTTAACGCTATGGCGTTACTAACCTCTTTTGACCTGAGTCGGGTGATTACATGCGTGCTATTTTAAATATTCTGAACTTCGTATTGGGTGGGGTGTTTACGACGCTGGCGTGGCTCTTCGCTACCCTCATCAGCATCGTGCTGGTTTTTACTCTGCCCCTCACCCGCTCCTGCTGGGAAATCACCCGCCTGTCATTAGTTCCGTTCGGCAATGAAGCTATGCACGTCAATGAATTGTACCCGGAAAAACGTAATGCCGTGTTATCCGGCGGCGGGACGTTGCTCAATATCTTCTGGTTCATCTTTTTCGGCTGGTGGTTGTGCCTGTCCCACATCGCCGCCGGTATCGTGCAGTGTTGCACCATCATCGGTATTCCGGTCGGTATTGCTAATTTCAAGATTGCCGTCATCGCACTTTGGCCAGTTGGTCAGCGGGTCGTTTCCGTTGAGCTGGCGAAGCAAGTCCGTGAAGCCAATGCCCGCCGCAATCTGGATAACGGCCGCATCCGTTAATTATTGCCTGATTTTTTCAGCCATTACTTCAGCCTTTTTATTACGTGGAGTTCGTCGTGCTCTCTTTTGCTCCGGGTCTGAGGCGTTTTGCCTATAACAGCAATGTGCTTTATTACATCCGTATATTTATCACGCTTACCGGGGCAGCGGCGGTGCCGTGGTGGCTTCATCTGCCGAAATTAACTATCCCGTTAACGCTGGGCGTGGTGGCGGCCGCGCTGGCAGATCTTGATGACAGGCTGACTGGCCGGTTACGCAATTTACTGATCACTCTGGTCTGCTTTTTCATTGCGTCGGCCTCGATCGAATTGCTGTTCCCTTACCCCTGGTTTTTTGCCTTAGGGCTGATGGTCTCTACCTGCGGTTTTATTCTGTTAGGTGCACTGGGACAACGCTATGCCACGATTGCCTTCGGCGCACTGCTCATTGCGGTTTACACCATGCTCGGCACCAGCATGTATCACGTCTGGTATCAGCAACCGGTACTGCTGCTGTGCGGGGCGATCTGGTACAACCTGCTGACGCTAGCCGGACACATCCTCTATCCGATCCGCCCTTTACAGGATTTGATTTCGCGCTGCTATCAGCATTTGGCACATTACCTGGAAGCCAAAGCCGCGCTGTTCGACCCCGATCAGGAAGGTGATAACAAGAAACAGTTGGTGGAGTTGGCAATGGCCAACGGCCAGTTGGTTGCCACACTTAATCAGACTAAAAATACGCTGCAAACCCGTCTGAAAGGCGACAGGGGGCAGAAAGGAACGCGCAGAACGCTGCATTACTATTTTGTGGTACAGGATATTCACGAGCGGGCAAGCTCCTCTCATGTGCAATATAAAAAGCTTAGTGAACAGTTTCATCACAGCGACATTTTGTTCCGCTTTCAGCGCCTGATGAGTATGCAGGCCCGCGCCTGTATGCAACTTTCGCAATCCATTCTTTACCGGCAGAAATATTCTCATAATACTCAGTTCGAACGGGCGTTTTCCCGCCTTGACGAAGCCCTGCTGCGCCTTGATGCCCAGGCAAAACACCGTGAAATGCTCCAGGCACTGCGTCATTTACTTCGTAACTTACGCGCCATCGATGCTCAACTGGCCAGTATTGAATCCGAGCAGACATTACCTGAGAACCAGGATGGAAAAAGCCCGTTTGCAGAAAATAAACTCACTGGTTTTGAGGACATCTGGTTACGCATATCCCGGCATCTGACCCCGAAATCCGCCCTATTCCGCCACGCCATCCGTATGTCGATTGTGCTGGTCATCGGTTACGGATTTATTCAGATCAGCGGGTTGAGTCACGGCTATTGGATTTTGCTCACCAGCCTGTTTGTTTGCCAACCAAACTACAACGCCACCCGCCGCCGTCTGGCGTTGAGGATCATTGGCACTTTGGCCGGGATTGCGCTGGGTATTCCCATTTTATATTTCGTTCCTTCTATCGAAGGCCAGATGGTGCTGATTGTCATCAGCGGCGTGCTGTTCTTTGCCTTTCGCAATGTGCAGTACGCACATGCCACGATGTTTATCACTCTGCTGGTTCTACTGTGCTTTAACCTGTTGGGTGAAGGATTCGAAATCGCCATTCCACGTATTATTGATACGCTTATTGGTTGTGGTATCGCGTGGGCAGCCGTGAGTTTTATCTGGCCGGATTGGAAGTTCAGGCAACTGCCTTCGGTGGTAGAAAGAACGTTCACCGCCAATTGCCGTTATCTTGATGCCATTCTGGTTCAATATCACCAGGGTAAAGACAATGGGCTGGATTACCGGCTGGCGAGGCGTGACGCTCATAACTGTGATGCAGAACTGGCATCCGTTGTCTCAAATATGACCTCCGAAAAAAATAATGATTCGGATACGCTTGAGGCGGCGTTCCGCCTGCTGTGCCTGAATCACACCATGCTGAGCTATATCTCCGCACTCGGCGCGCATCGAGAGAAGTTACATGATGCAGAAACCCTACGGCTGCTGGATGACGCAGCATGCTGCGTCGATGGTGCATTACATCATGAACCTTCGGAATCGGGACGTATTCAGCAAGCGCTGGAACAGTTGATGGCGCGCATTCAGCTGCGCACCACCGAGTCGGACAGTAAAGAGCAGCTGGTCTTACAGCAAATTGGCCTGCTTGTGGCTCATCTTCCTGAACTCACCGACCTTAACAGCAAAATTCTGCCGGTTACCAATGCGTAAAATTTCCGATCCCCGCAAACAGGTGTCAGTGCGCTGGCGACGACGTCAGCGCCTGATGCGATATAAACCATTGCGTCAGCAGAATACGGGCGTCATGAGGCAACGCCGCTTCATGAAACCCCAATATTGCCCCTTCAAGCGCCATCAACACATTCAACCCGATATTCGGCTTAACGGAACATAACTTTAAATAGGTGGTACACGCGCCCTGCGCCCTTAGTTCCGAAGAGCTGGAGATCCCTACCTGCCAAAGTAAACGCTCAAGATTCAGACTGATATTCGGCAAATCTTTGAGTCTCGCATCCCCATTTTTCTTCGTACTAATGTCGTTAAGCATCCCGTCCAGTGAACTTTTTGCCAACGCTAAAAGCCGTTCCGGTTCCTCCCAAAGGCTCTGGCTCACTTTGAAATAGCGTAATGAAATCGCGATCCCTCTTTTACGGTAAATCAGGGATTCCATCCCCATAAAGCTGAAGAGTTTTTCATTTTCCGTGGTGGCCCGCAGATAGAGCTCCCCCTCGGAGACGAGTGCAAACATGATGCCATTCGCAGAAAGACTGTAGCCACCGAACTGAGATCTGGAATGTATGTTTCCTAGCGAAGCGAAACATTGCTTAGATTCAGAAATCCTTTTTTTTGATTGATTAATCATTGCGATATCCTTCCTTGAGTAGACTTAAATGTACTTTTCTTTAGTTACGTGGGCAACTAAATGCAAAATACGCAAAGTCAGTCTGAGCGCCAAACAGAAAATGCGTTTACATGAGTTTGCCTTCAAAATATGCGAGATTTCTTGGAAAAATTTGGGTTGATCTTTGCCCAACCAACGAGTACTGTACATCCATACAGTAACTCACTGGCGGGGCATAACATGCGAACTCAATACCAGGAAATTCATCGTTTCAGTCATCAGGCGCTTTCTACAAATTCACCGAGCGCTACTCAACCGATATCGACAAATAATGGTCTGATCACTGAGTTCGTCTATAGCGAGAGCCAACCAGCCTTGTCCCAGTTACTTCTACCTTTATTGCAGCATCTCGGGATGCAATCGCGCTGGCTGTTGTGGCTCACCCCACAACAAAAACTCAGCCGCCATTGGATCTCTCAATCAGGTCTCCCCGTTGGGAAAATAGTCCAGGTTAGCCAAATTAATGCGATGTCGACTGTGGATGCGATGGAAAAAGCTTTGCTGACAGGAAACTACAGCGTAGTACTTGGATGGTTGCCCGATTTGACGAATGCAGAGCGTGAAAGATTGCGATTAGCGGCAGTTCAAGGAGGGGCTTACGGATTTATTATGAGACCCACTAATGATGCAATCTCAGGTCATGGACAGCAACCAATCGCAAAAATTCAGTCCTCCGTATACCATTAGTTCAAATTAGGAATGTTCTGATGAAAATAAAGGGTTTTCCAGTGAATTATGCTAAAAAGTGCGTTTTTGTCGGTAAAAATGGGCTAAGAAGGTGCAAGCAACCCCAAAGTTTCGTCAACAAATAGCCAAACATGTTAAGAAATGTGTACGTTTTAGCCTTTTTTTCCTTGCTGTTGCCATATCAAGCTTGTAAGTTTCTCGCCACGTTGTAGACTTTACAACGCCAAGGTTGCTCTATAATGCCAACGTAAAGTGGCAAAGTTCTTAACGGAAGCAATAACTTTGGCTCAAGGATTTTA
>Ga0105856_1001173_pt1 | contig 11564 bp, 13 predicted proteins | sample OrgsoiDNA_201060_FD_89681 | JGI IMG/M metagenome (GOLD analysis project Ga0105856, IMG submission 89681) | Permafrost soil microbial communities from the Arctic, to analyse light accelerated degradation of dissolved organic matter (DOM) -... | ecosystem: Environmental > Terrestrial > Soil >...
AGGCAGCCGCCGAGGGGCCGCTGACGTAGTGGGTCGCGCCCACCACCTGCAAGAGCTGGATGAGCCGGTCGGTCTTCTGCCCCCCGGCCGGGATTGTCGAGGAGCGCAAGAAGCGCGTGTGCTCGATGCCCAGCGCCCGCGCCAGCGCCACCGTCGAGTCGATGGTGAAGTCGGCGAGCAGCTCGGATCGTTGCTGGTAGATCCGCTCGACCAACGGCGCGAACGTCGCGAAGTGGGGCGCCTTGCGGTAGGCGAGCTGGATGGTGGTCCAATGCTTCGCATTCCATTTGTGGTCGACGACGCGGATGCTGTTGATAGGCGAATGCTGGACGGTGTTGCCCTTGCTCTGGACCGGGATGGTCAGCCAGATGGTGCCGTTGGCCGTCTTGATCCGGTTGCGGTTGCGCCACCCGTGCTTGGCGTACCTTACGTCGTCGTAGAAGATAAACAGGTCGACCTTGTGTATCTGGTGGAAGACCCCGCGCCAGGGAATGTAGGACGGCTGCAAGATCGCGCACCTCACCGCGGTCGCTCCGGGGCGGGGAACTCGCGCCGCAGGATGCCCATCAACAGCGCGTCGATCCGCTCTCCGGCGAGCAGGAATTCCTCGCGGAGGACTCCTTCGATGCGAAAGCCCAGGCGCACGTAGGTCAGCAACGCCGCATGGTTGCGGACGTGCACCGTCAGCCAGACCTTGCGCAGGCCGGCCGGGCCGAAGGCCTCCTCGAGCAGCCGGTAGCACGCGCTTCGTCCCACCCCGTTGCCGCGTGCGCCGGGCTCGCCGATGTAGACGGAGAGCCGTCCCTTCTCGAGGTGCCGATCGATTTGATCGAGGACCGCGTTGCCCACGTGCGCTCCGCCGAGCATGACCGCAAAGGCCCGCGTCAGGTCGCCGGCTCCGGCGTCGCCGATCCACCGGCGCGTGCGTTCGAGCGAAGGCTCGGCGCGGACTCCCAGATTGTCGCGCACCGCCGGATCGCAGATCCAGCGATGGGTCCGCTCCGCGTGCGCGATCTCGAGCGGCACAAGGGCTACGTCGGGGCGAACCTCGGCTCTCGGCATCGAGGTCGCTTCAGAGAGTCCGGAGGAAGCGCAGCGTCGCGTCGATCACGATCGATTGATCGGCGTCGGAGAGGTTGAAGAACAGCGGCATGCGCACCAGGCACGACGAGAGCCGGTCGGTGTTGGGCAACTTGCGCCCGTCGTGGAGGCGCTCGCCCATGGGCGAGCGGTGCAGGGCGACGTAGTGGAACGGGGTGGTCACGCCGTCGGCCCTCATGGCGCTGATGAACCGGCTGCGCTGGCCGGCCTCGCCGAAGACGATCCCGAAGAGGTGGTGGTTGGGCAGGTTCTCCGGACTTCCACGCACTACATATCCGCCCGCCCTCACCACCGCGGGCTCGATCTCGCGGGCGTAGCGTTCCCACATCTGGCGGCGCCGCGCTGCGATCCGCGGCAGCTCGAGCAGCTGCGTGCTGAGATAGGCTGCGTTCACATCGGACAGCACCAGGCTCGAGCCGACGTCGATCCAGGTATACTTGTCCACCAGCCCATCGAGGAACTTGCGCCGGTTGGTGCCCTTGTCTCGATAATACTCGGCGCGATCGATCAGCTCCGGCGAGCGGAGGGTGAGCGCTCCGCCTTCGCCACACCCGATGTTCTTGGTCTCATGGAAGCTGAAGGCGCCGCAGGCGCCGAAGGTGCCGAGCGGCTTTCCGCCGAAGGAAGCGCCGATGGCCTGCGCGGCATCTTCGACGACGGGAATGCTTCCGGCCAACTGCAGCAGCGCGGGCAGGTCGCAGGAGTTGCCCGCGTAGTGGACCGGCACGATCGCCTTGGTGCGCCGGCCGAGCAGCTTGCTGACCTCGGACAGGTCGAGGTTCCCATTCCGATCGACGTCGGCGAAGACCGGCCGGGCGCCGCGCAGCACGAAGGCGTTCGCGGTAGAGACGAAGGTGAACGAAGGGACGACGAATTCATCGCCCGGTTGGATGTCCAGCAGGTGAGCGGCGAGCTCGAGGGCGTGGGTGGCCGAGCTGACCAGCAGTGTGCGCTGCCCGAGCAGCGACTCCAGCATCTGTTCGCACTGCTTGCCGAAGGGCCCCCCTCCGGCGGAAAAACCATTTTCCTCGAGGGCGACGGCGATGGCCTTGAGCTCGGTTCCGAGCGAGACAGGCTTGTTGAAGGGGATCACGCGGTCTCCGTTGGTGCGCCTCCTAGCACGCCTGCCCGAGCAGTGCCAACCATCACCGCTGCGACCGCAACGTCCATCCGATCAGCTTGTAGAGCAGCCGCGCTCCCACGTTCTCGTCCCATTCGCTGCCGTCCTGGGCAGGCGCCACCTCGGTCAGGTCGAAGCCGACGATGGTGCAGCCGCTCTCGACCGTGGCCCGGAGCAGCTGGTGGCCATCTGGAACGAAGGCCACCCGGGACCTTGGTCCCCATGTGAGGGCACAGCGCCGGGTCGAGGCCGTCGATGTCGAAGCTGACGTACACTTGTGGCGGAAGCGCATCGACCATCCGCGCGCACTGCTGTGCCCAGGTCTCGCCGGCAACGCGGCGCTCGGCGAGCTCGGCGTCGTAGAAGGCGACGATGCGCCCGCCGCTCGATGCGATCCGCAGGTGCTCTTCCTCGCAAAGGTCGCGAATCCCGACCTGCACCAGGCGGGCGACTCCGGGCAGGCGCCGCATCACGTTCTCCATCATCGACGCGTGCGACCACTCGAAGCCCTCGTAGGCGCGGCGCAGGTCGGCGTGCGCATGAAAGTGCAGGAGGCCGAGGCCCGGGTAGCGCGCGGCGTGCGCTTCGATGGCGCCGAAGGAGATGGAATGGTCGCCGCCGATGGTGCCGACGATCTTGCCGCGGCCCAGGAACAGCTCGGCAGTGGCGCGGACCAGCGCTTCATCTTCAGGCCATACTCGTTGACCGACGCTGCTGCCGCCTCGAGCAGCTCGCGCAGCTCCTTGCGCGCTTCGAAGTGCTCCTTTGCACGCGCCGCGCGAGGATGAGCTCGTTCTTCAGCGAGTGCTCCCACCCGGTCAGCTCGGTGACCGTGACCTGGTAGCCGAAGCTCTACAGGACCAGCGCTCGCACCACGTTGGTCAGGTGCGCCCGCTTCGCGGCGGTGATGGGGTGCGCCCAGAGCGACGGCCAGGGAGCGCGCGCGGCCTTGGGATGTTCTTTCAGCTGCGCCGCCACCTCGGCCTGGCAGCAGGGAACCACCGCGATGTGATCGGCCTGCGCCGGATGCCGAGCGCGATGGCGTCGTCGGTCGCGGTGTCGCAGGCGTGCAGGGCGGTGAGGACGTGGATGCGCTCGGGCAGCCCGGCAGCCGTGACCTCGGCGGTGACCCGGGCCTCGATGAACTTCATCCTCCCGAAGCCCAGCTGCCTGCCGCGCTCCTGGGCACGCGCGATCACGTCCGCCTTTAATCCTCCTTTATCCACTGAATAGAGGAAACTCGAGCCCTGGCGAAGAAACAGCTCGTAGAGCATCCGCCTGGGAGTGAAGAGAGACGGCGTGTTGACGCCTCTCCAGCTCTGAAGCTCTTCCCGGCGCCTCTTCCGCACACAATTCGATATTGCGCTTTGCGCATCGTTGCGCTAAAAGCTACTTGAGTGAACCCGACCCGCGCGAGCAGGAGAATCCGCTCGCTCTGTCGCGCCGGACGTTGGGAGATCCTGCCGCATGCTGTGGAGCGGATGATCGAGCGCGGGAGTGACAGTCGAGGACCTACGGTGCGTGCTCACTGACGCGAGGTCATGTCGACCAGCGGGCAAACGCTGGCGCTTGCCCGGCTTGGACGTTTTGGGTGAACCGCTCGAAGTGGTCGTCGAGTTGTTGGCGGACGCGCTCGTTGTGACGCTCTTCCGAGGTGACGAATGAAGAAGACCATGTGCCTCACTTGCGGCAAGACGGCTTTCCATGCCGCCAGCTACGCCGCCCGCCGCGATCTGGACGGCCGGCGCTTCAGTGGCGGTGTGCCCGCGCGCAAGTGCAACTCGTGTGGCGAGTTGCTCATTTCCGGTCCGGGGCTCGGAGCGTTCGAGCGCGCCATCACGCTCGACCTGACCCGCGGAGGCGAGGTTGGACCCGAGGGTTTCCGATGGCTCCGCAAAGCCGCGGGGCTCAAGGCAGTGCGCCTCGCCGAGCTTCTCGACGTGACGCCCATGCAGGTGTCACGGTGGGAGAACGGCCGCAAGCCGCTTGAGCGCAGAGCGGTCGCCTTGGTGTCCGCCCTGGCGCTCGAGCAAATCGAGGGAAAGGCTGCGACGCGGGGCGTGCTCGAGGCCCTTGCGGCCGGCAAGAAGCTTCCCAGGAGCGTGCGACTCGACGTGAACGCTGCCGGTTGAGCAGGCACACACTCGTTCACGCAGGCTGCGGGAGGTCCGCCCGAGTTCGTCTCAGCAGGAAGACCCAAACGCTCAAGACGGCCAGGCCGACGAGCGGGGGACCGAGAAATAGAATTTGCACGAGACGGTCAAACCAGGTGAATCGATACCTATGATAGACACGGCCGATCGGCTCGAGCGTCAGCTGGATTCCTAGCTACAGGTTGTCCGGCAATTCGGCTACGAAAAAACTAGCGGGGACCTCCCCTGTGCGTCGACTTCGGCCTGACGGGCGGCTGACCATCTGGGCGGGCTCGCGAGTCCCGCGCACTTCCAGCTCCTCCGCAATCAGCCGACCAGCACCTGCTGGTCCTTCTTCGCCAACTCGCGCACGACCTTGTTCAGGTTGAAGCCGAGGGCGGCCAGTTGGCCGCAGGCCCCCATCATCTTCGCTGAGCGCGCCGCCGGCCTGTTGAAACCGTACTTGCCGCACTTCAATGTCCCGATTCCGCCCTCTACCTGCGCCCGCTCGCTCACCAGCTTCTTCTTCATGCTGTCGCTGACTTTCCACTCCGCCTTGCCTCGGGGGCCAGCCCCAGATGCTTGACTCCAAGCTTCTTCAAACTGGCCAGGTTCGCCGCACTCCAGCCCCCACGGTTGTATGCGTAGGCGTCGGGTGCCGTCCCAAACAGTGTGATGTGGTCCTCCACCGCTTTGACGGCGAATTGTGCATCCACCAACTCCCGCCGATCCGCCGCCACCGATGCGAGCAGATACCCACCCTTCAATCGCCGGATCCCCCACGTCAGCCCGAATTCCACCGCCTTGCCAACTTTGCCGCTCACGATCGAATACAGCTCGGGGATGTGCAGGCTGATGATCTTGTCCGTCGCCACGAAGCCGGTCTTCAACCAGTAACGGATCTGGGGCACGAGCCGCTTCATCGTCTCGTGCAGTTGCTCCACCTTGGCCGTTGCCAGTCGCGCGTATTTCCCCAGTCGCTCCTTGCCCGCTTCCGCCGACAGCAGCGCCTTGCCGAGTTGTTTCTGAACGCCCTCGACAAGCGCTGCCAGCTCGGCGGTCATCCGATCCTTCTCTGCTTTCGTCTTGGTCTTGGCGAAGAGGCGGTAGGCCCGCACCTTCTCGCTGCCGCTCGCGAGCTTCGTGGCCGCCTTGCTGACGAACTCCTTCAGCGCCGCGCCGCCCTTCTTGCAGGCGGCAGTCAATGCCGTCAGAAACGCCGCCATCAGCCCCATCTCGTTCGGATACGGGAAGGTCGCCTCCTGCGCCGTCGTGTCCGCAACCAACACTTTCGTGTCCGCCAACTTCTCCTCCACGGCCCACTCCACTGCGTACTCGTTGATGAAGCGCGCTCCCTCTTCGCCCATCAGCGAGATGAAGTCGTGCACCGTGTTGTGGTCCGGAGACCAGCTCGTCTCCGTCAGCCCGCACAGGTACCGGGCCGGCGCATAGTGCCGAATCTGATCGGCCAAGACCCGATACGGCAGATATCGAGTCGCTCGAAGAACCATCGCGCCCAGCAGCGCGCGCAGTGGGGTGTGGATCCCATCCTGAGCGTGGACAGCTTGACGTAGGGCCGGGGGAGGATCAGAGAAGAAGGAACCTGAGGAGGGCCCATGCCGAAGATCGTGGTCGATGTTCCGGAAGGCTATGAGGACATCGGTGAGTTGTTGAAGGATTACGTGAAGGAGATCACGGCGGCGACGCCGGACACGCGCGGATGGAGGGCAGTGGACTTCGCGAAGTTCGAGCGGGCAGCAGAGCAGAGCGCGGCGAAGTTGGAGCGAGAGACGTTGCGGAGGTTGCTTCAATCCCTCGATATCGACGGGGAGCGAGTCTGGATCGGGGGGAAAGAGCACGCCAGAGTCGGGCGCTACAAGGCGACGTACTCGACCCAAGCTGGTCCGGTAGAGGTCGAGCGGTCGATCTACCGGGATGCCGGGGAGAGAAATGGCAAGACGGTAGATCCGGTGAGCTTGCGTGCGGGGACGCTGGAAGGCGGCTGGCTGCCGAGCGCGGCACGAGCAATGGCGCACCTGATGCAGCAAGGAACTTCGCGCGAGGCGGAGGCGACGGCCCTGCAGCTTGGGCGCTTGCCTTATTCGCGGTCGAGTTTCGAGCGAGTGGGTCAGGCAGTGGGAGGGCTCTTCGAGGCGAGGCGCTTGGACGTCGAGGAAGCGTTGGCGGAGGGTGAAACGCTCGCCAGCGAAGTGCGCGCGGTGAGTGTGTCGCTCGACCGGGTAGCGGTGCCGATGGAGGAGCCGCGCAAACGTCCGCGAGGCCGCCCGCGCAAAGGGGCACCGGCACGGCCGGTGGCGCGGGTATTCCGTATGGCGTACTGCGCGACGGTCACGGAGCACGACGGCGAGGGCAAGGCACTGCGCACCGTGCGCTACGGACGGATGCCGAAAGGGAGCGCGGACGAGCTTTGCGAGAGCCTGGCCGGCGACGTGGCCGCGCTGCTGCGAAAGAAACCCGAGCTGCGCGTGGTGCAGCTCACCGACGGCGCGCCGGAGCTGGCGTCTCTGCTCGCGAAGCACCTCAATGAAGAAACGGTCGGCGTCAAACCGACCCGCTTGGTGGATTTCTGGCACGTCGCCGAGAAGCTCGGTCGCGCTGCCCTGGCTCTCGATGCCGCGAATAGCGCGGCCACATTGGCGCGATGGAAGATGCAGCTTGCGAACCACAGCGACGCCGCGGCGACCATCTGCGCTGAGCTGCGCGCGTCCGGTGGCCGGAATCTCCGCAATGGCGACAGCCGTCCCGTGCACGAAGCGATTACGTATTTGGAAAACCACGGCGACCGAATGAACTACACCTGGGCCCGCGCGAACGGGTTGCCAGTCGGTAGCGGCAATGTCGAAGCGACCTGCAAGAGCTTGGTAGGCATCCGCATGAAGCGACCCGGCTCAAGGTGGAAGGAGGCAACGGGGGAGCGGATCCTGCATCTACGCGCGCTCGCCCTCAGCGACCGGTGGAACGCCGCGCTCGCACTCACTCTCGCTCCTCTACGCAGACCAATCAGGCTTGCTGCATGATCAGGATGAGAGCCACACCCCGCAGATGTGGCGGCCGGCCTGCTTTGTTCTTCAGCTAGCCCGTGTCGCGGAGCAGATGCTTGACGCCGCGGAAGGTGAAGAGGCGAGTGTGCGCCCGGTCGAGAATGCCTGCCTTGCCGTAGTTGAACTGGCCGAACAGGAGCACGATGCGCTGGACGATGAAGGCGATGTTCGGGGTGGTGAGAATGAGGGTCCGGGGCTGGTAGTCAAATTGCGCGCGCACCCGTTCGAGGAAGCCTTCCGGATCGCGGAGATGCTCGATGATGTCGAGCAGCAGCAGGTAGCGATAGGGTCTCACGTCGAACTCCACCGGCTCGTCGAGGTTCTGCACCACCACCCGGACGTCGCCGGCCTCGCGCGCGGGAATTGCATCGACGACAGCAACCTTGCAAGCCTTGGCCAAGAGCGCCTTCGCCATGCTGCCCGGCCCTGCGCCGATGTCGAGTACCGCCGACCCGGCAGGAATCGATTCGAGCGCAAACGTGTGGCTGCTCGGATAGCCGAGCTTGAGATCGTAGTGCGCGTTGTCCTTGAGCGCCGGATCGAAGCGCCGCTGAAAGAGCAGCCCGCCGCGGTGGAACATGTTCTTCAGCGTGGCGAGAAAAACGCCCTTCGCGTACTTCATTCTATTCACCCGGCAGATTTCATCCCTGTAACAGGTAGGGATCGGCAGCTCGGCGATGCGTTTCTTCGCATTGAGCAGCTGGATGATGATCTCGATGTCGAAATGAAAACCGTTTGAATCGAGCCGATAGGAAATCGACTCGAGCGTCTTCACTGAATAGATGCGGTAGCCGCTATGGAATTCCGAGAGCCGGCTGCCGAGCATGGCGTTCTGCGTTAGGGTCAAGGGCTCGAGCAGCCGGGGAAGCTCTTTGGGGGCATATCGACCGTCGCCGTGTAACATGGCGACGAAGTCGAACTTCTGCGCAGCCGCGTAGGCGTATCCGGCCTCCTGGTTGCCGCCGTAGCCTTGAGTGTATTCGTTGCGAACGACTGTCAGCGGGACTGCCGGAGGATGCTCGTGATACTCTTGGCCAATCTCGAAGGTCCGATCCTTCGAGGCGTCGTCCACCACCAAGATCTCGCAGTCGTAGTCTTGAAAGACCGCTGAGGGAGCCCTGCGGAGCACGCGCGCCAACGTCGACTGGGCCTGGTAGGCGATGACAAAGACGAGCAGGCGGAGTTTTTTGCTTTCAACCATGTCGTGCAGCACGCCCGCGTGTAGTTTACGAACCCATCCTTCGTCAAGCCGCCGATGGGCGAAAGCCGGAGCTTGACTCAGGGCAGACCGGTCGGTATGAGCGCGCACTCGCTTCCCCGCAAGGAGAGCTCATGGCGCCGCTTCCGCCCATCGTCAGCAAGTACGTGCGTGGCGCGGCGTCCTTCGTTCCACCGCTCCGGCGGGCCGTCGAGGAGCACGACCGGCTGGTTGCCGAACGCCATCGGCGCGACCAGATCGTCCACCAGGCGGAGGAGCTGCAGGCCCGTGCGCCCCAGTTCATGCCGCCCGGACACTTCTACTCGCCCATCCCAATTTTGGATGACGTACGGCGTGACGACGCGCGCCTGTTCGCGCCTCTACGCGAGCTTCCCGGGATCGACCTCGACGAAGCGGGCCAGCTGGAGTTGCTCTCACGGCTTTTGCCGTATTACCGGGAGGTGGATTTTCCCGAGCAGAAGGAGGCGCGGCGACGGTTCTGGTTCGAGAATCCCGCCTACTCCTATTCGGATGCCATCTTTCTGCATTGCATGATCCGGCACTGCAAGCCGAGGCGGTTCATCGAGGTGGGCTCAGGTTTCAGCTCCTGCATGACGCTCGACACCAATGAGCAGTACTTCGGCAATCGCATCGAGTGTGCTTTTATTGAACCCTATCCTGAGTTGCTGAGGAGCCTCCTGCGCCCGGAAGACCATGAGCGCATCGAGATTGTTTCGACGCGCGTGCAGGACGTGGGTCTTCGCCGCTTTTCCGCGCTCGAGGCGGGCGACATCCTCTTCATCGACTCCACCCACGTCGTGAAGGCCGGCAGCGACGTGAACTACCTTTACTTCGAGGTGTTGCCGGTGCTGAAGCCGGGCGTGTTTGTCCACATCCACGACATCTTCGTCAGCTTCCAATACCCGCGGCCGTGGGTCCTCGAAGGCAGGCAATGGAGTGAAGGTTATCTGCTGCGTGCGTTCCTAATGTACAACAAAAGCTTCCGAATCAGGCTGTTCAATACCTTCCTCGAAGCCTTTCACGAGGAATGGTTTGCGCGTGAGATGCCGCTCTGCCTGCGCAATACCGGTGGTAGCATCTGGCTGGAGCGCACTGGCTGAATGGGTGTGGTTCTCATCCTGATCACGCGGCGCGGACCGCTCTCCTCAGGGGCCGCAGCGTAAGTTCGAGCGCGTCACCCCACCGGTCGCTGAGCGCGTGCGCGCGGAGCTGGACGATATGCTCGCCGGTGGTCTCCTTCCAGCGCGAGCCCGAGCGCTTCAGTCTGACGTTGAAGAGGCACTTGCAGGTGGCCTCCACGTTTCCACTCCCAATCGGGAGCCCGAGACGGCGCGCAGTCGCGTAGTCGAAGCGGCCGTCATGGTTGTCCAGGTAGCTGATCGCGTCGTGTACCGGCTGCTCATCGCCCACGGAGACGTATTCGAGCCCGGACGCTTGCAGCTCAGCGAGGATCTCGCTCGCCGTGCTGGAGCGGTTCAGCAGCCGTAGCTTCCAGTCCTGGGTTACCAAGCCACTCGTTGCATCGCCGTGAATTGCCTTTTTGCAGCCTTGCCGAGCTTCTCGACGACGTGGCACAGGTCCACCAATTCGTGCACCTCGACTCCTAACACCTCGGCGGAGAACTGCTCTCGCAGCAGCTTCCACATCTCCGGCGCGCCGTCGCAAAGCAATTGGAGCTTCAGCCCGGGCCGCTTGCGCAGCAGCACCACCACGTCGCCGGCCATGCCTTCGCACAAGCCCGCCGCATCTCCCTGCGGCATGCGGCCGTAGCGGATGGTGTGGAGCGCCTTGCCGTCGACATCGTGCAGCGTCACCGTCCCGCAGTACGCCATTCGATAGTTCCGCGCGACCGGCCGCCGCGCCGCCCCCTTCTTCGGTCGGCCAAGCGGGCGGGCTCGCGGCTCCTCCATCGGGACGCTGACCCTGTCGAGCGACACGCTGATGCTCCGGACCGCGGCCGGCACCTCGTACGCCTCCACCAGCGCGTCTTCGACCGCCACGTGCGCAGAGACAAACAGCGCGCCGACGGCGTGTGCGACCCGCTCGAAGCTCGGCTGCGAGTACGGCAGCCGCCCCGTCTCGCCGTGCGCTCGCCTCCGCCTCTCTCGACGTTGCCTTCTGTACCTCGTGCGCCATCGCTCGCGCCGTGCGCGGGAGCCATCCGTCGGCCACCACTCCCGATCGCAGGCTTACCGCGTCGACGACTTTCGCATTCCGCCGCCCAACCTCTCGGTACAGCGTCCGCTCCACCACCGCCGGGCCTGCCATCGTGTAGTACGTCGCCGACTCGCGGCCTACGCGCCGATACCGCGCCCCTTCGATCTCCACCGTCTCCCGGTCCACATCCAGCGCCTGCGGCACCGCTTGGTGACCCTCCTGCTCGGCCCGCGCCGCCGCCTCGCCGAGCGCCCCCTCCACCGCGGCGTAGTCCATCGCCCGCCCACCCTTCGCCTTAGCCCGCGTCCTCGCCTCCGTCACCGCTGCCACCATCGCAGCCACCGCGACGCCAAAGCCATTGAGTTCCTTCGGCACCTCGATCATCATCGGACCCACGGGGCAGCCTCCACGTCAGTGAGAGTCTTCGCAAACCCTCGATGGCATGACTGCTGCCCCGTCTTCAATCCGCCGAGTGCTGCTCTCGGCGCGCGCTTCTTGACCAGGCTGCTCGCTCAGGATGGGATCCACACCCAGCTGAATCTATCGAATGCGATTTGCCGTGAACACAAAGGCCGAGAGGCTTGGGGCCCGCGTAGAAATAAGTCGATCCTGATCGACTGCGGGCCGGAGTGCAGACCGACAACCCGGTGAAGGTGAGGCGCAAGGAAAGCGGGAGGCCTGCACACGAAATTGCGCACCCGGAACTGGTGCCAGCACTGGAAAAGCTCGTGGATCCCGCGACGCGCGGCGACCCGGAGTCGCCGCTGCGCTGG
>Ga0105856_1001175_pt1 | contig 11541 bp, 10 predicted proteins | sample OrgsoiDNA_201060_FD_89681 | JGI IMG/M metagenome (GOLD analysis project Ga0105856, IMG submission 89681) | Permafrost soil microbial communities from the Arctic, to analyse light accelerated degradation of dissolved organic matter (DOM) -... | ecosystem: Environmental > Terrestrial > Soil >...
CCTCTGATCCCTTAGCAGAATCCACCCTGCATAGCGGTGTAATTCTGCTCCGGCAGAGTTTATAGAGCATTCGTTGTTCGCTTCACACCGAAAGTGGCCGACAGGGACGCTGAATGATGCGTGATTAGGGCTTAGTATTGCTCGGCGCTAACCGAGCTTCTTTTTCCTTTCTGTGATTGTCGATGTCTAGCTTGACACCCCAAGCGATGACGACGACTCCAAAAAGGGCCAACAGAATCAGTTGAGTAGTAGTCATGGCAGTACCCCTGCAAAAAGGCTCATTGAACCTGCCTGTGCAGCCCGTGCAAAATTGACGCTGTTACATAATATGTCTGCTGTCCACGAAATTTAGTCCGGCGCCATTAGCACCGCCAGCGTCAACTTGATGAACTCCTCATTCTTATCGATCGTGTCGAGGGCTCAGCGCACGTTGTCTGCTACCTCGGCTGAGCCGCGCTGCTCGACCCAGTTGGAGAGCTCCAAGATGGCTGCCTCAAGGGCGAGTTGGTTCTCATTGATCTTGTACAGCAGGGACGGGAGCAGGTCTGATTGTGGCATCGCGAATCCTCAGCTTTTGAGGTCAGCGTAGCAGCGGAAATGTGGTGACACATATAGGGGAATGGAGCGGTCGGCAGGACGCCAGGGGAGGGGGGAAATGGAAAGTTTTGTAACGGTTACCAAATAGTTTTGTAACTCCTCTAAAAATCAGAGCCGATTCCCAAACACCAGAAACGAAAAAGCCCTGACTTATCAGGGCTCTAACGTATTTAAGATGGCGGAGGCGATGGGATTCGAACTCATGGATCTGTTACAGTCGACGGTTTTCAAGTCCGGAGATTAATCCTTATATTTAAATATCTTAAGTTGTATTCGCTTCCGCTAGGCAGTATTCATTAATGCTCTGGAGGCCTCTGAAATCAAGGGGTGGGAACTTATTTGCGGAAACGAATTTGGCCGGTTATTTGGCGCTCTGGGTGGGCTCATGATCGACCTGAATTTCATAGCTGCAATCGAGAGACTGCGCTTGATGGAAAGCGACTTTCATCTGAAGTGGGATTTTTGCAGCCAACTTGGTCAGTCGTGACAGGCAGGAAACGGCGGTCAGCCGACACGTTATGTCTGGAATGCAAAGGGAGGAGATATCTTGAGCTTGATACAGCGAGCCCGTGAGGCAATGCCCTCACAGGCTGGCGGGTAACGTTTTTTCTAAAACAGCGCCCTAGTTACAACTGCGTCTCGTCTTGGATGTTTTTCGGAGCGTGGATTGGTCGGTATACAAAGGGTTGAATCGGCCTTGTATAGTAACACCAAAAAGTTTAGAGATACTATCCTGATCCTCAGCGGCCAACAGCAATAACATCTACTTCTACTAATGTACCTGGTAGCGGCAGGGCGACAACCTGAACGGCGGTTCGAGTTGGCTTGTTTGGCTGGTCGGAAGTCCCAAAAAATATATTGTAACCCTGCTGGAAGCCTGAGAAATCGAGTTTACCGCCCAACTCTGTGGTTCCAACAAGAAACACTCGAATTTGAATAATATCCGCCATGGACAAGTTGCACCCTTGCAGGATTTTATTGATTTTTTCAAACACCGAAATGGTCTGTGTTTTTGTATCGCCGTAGGATGATACTGTGCCTGGAGGTGCATCTATATCAACAATATCCGCCAGAATACCGCTGACGTAAGTAAGAGAAGAAGTGGCCGGGATTGTTACAGTCTCTAAATACGCCGCAGTTTTTAGACCTGTGCGCTTGATGTCAATATTCATATATAAATATCCTTTGCTGGTTGGTTCTTAACGTCAGCTAGCCGCTCGACTTACATTATCGAGGGTGCGACTGTACGGAATAAGTAGGAGAGTTGAATGAGCTTTAGTTGAAATCAAGTGAACAGGATTCACTCAAGACCTGAGCTTTTTTAAGCTGCACGATTTAAAACCTTGTTGCAAGAAGTTTCGAAGCTAGCCCAGTGATGAAAGAATCTAGCGGGATTTACTGCGTTTTTTTTGCTGTGAAGATCGTTCCTTGACCGTTGCGCTGTCTGGGGCAGACGCCAGGAACCATGTTTTCAGGTCGGGAATCGGGTGTTGACTATCTGAAATAGAAGCTTTAGATTGTTTGGAACGATCATTCCAGAGCGCGCAACCCTATGAGACCCAAGGAGTTTGACTCAGATGCCATAGCCGAAGCGGCTATGCGTGTTTTTTGGTTGCGAGGGTATAGCGGAGCAAGCATTCAGCACCTTGTAGAAGGAACAGGTCTTGGGCGCGGAAGTCTCTACAACGCCTTCGGCAGCAAACTAGGTCTGTACGAATTTGCGTTACGTCGTTATTACCAACTCACCGCGCCAAACATTTCGATTTTATCTGAGGAAGGTTCGGTACGAGATATCGTGCGCAAACTGCTGATGAAAATTGTTTCGGAAGAGCTCAACGATATAGAGAGTATGGGATGCATGGTCGCCAATGCCTCGTTAGAGTTGGCAAGGCATGACCAAGACATAGCAAATTTGGTCGCTCAAAACTTTACCCGCATGGAACGAGCCCTCAAGGAGCTGATAAAACGAGGTCAGGAGATCGGCGAAATATCGGCAGAAAAAAATCCGGGCGCCCTCGCCAGATTTTTTGTCAGCACAATTCAGGGTATTCGGGTACTTGGTAAGGGTAGTGCTAAAGAAGAGCGCGCGGAAAGACTGGAAGACATTGTTGATATCGCAATAAGTGCTCTTTGAGGAAAATTTTTACAGTGCTAGGCGAGTAGATTTTTTTTGCCTAGTATTGTACCGATCGTTCCAGTATGAAGATTTTTTAGACAACCGTGTTGATGGGATGTAAACGGGCGCTGAGTACCTTTAGTACTAAAGCGCCTGCTGTACCGATTGATAAACTAAAGCTAACGATCGATAGGGATATAAAATGACTAACTCTGCGCAAGCGTCCGCTCAATCCAAAACCGTAGCGGTACTTGGGACAGGCATTATCGGGGCTGCGGTAGCGCGTAACCTCCAGAAAAATGCATTCAACGTAAATGCATGGAACCTAACTTATGAGAAAGCAACAGCTCTTTCGGTTTCGGGCATCGAAGTGTTTGAAAAAGCAGAAGATGCGGTACGTGGTGCAAGTATTGTCCTGACTGTGTTGAAAGACGGTCCAGCGGTATTGGAGGCGATGAAAGCCGCGCTGCCAGGCCTTGCAAAAGGCACCGTTTGGGTTCAGTTGAGCACCGTAGGTGTTAAAGCGAATGAAGAACTGACCTCATTCGCCGAGGAACATGGTCTGGCGTTCTATGACGCACCGGTTCAAGGCACTCGTGGGCCTGCGGAGCAAGGGCAACTGATCATCATTGCATCCGGCGGCTTGTCGCACCGTGAAGTGATTCAACCAATCTTCGATGCAATCGGCAAACGCACCTTGTGGGTTTCCGAGCAAAGCGGTGTTAGCAGCAAGCTGAAGTTGGCCCTTAATAGCTGGGCTTTTGCCCTCACGCACGGCATTGCAGAAAGTCTGTCTATTGCGGAAGCACTAGGCGTTGATCCTGCTCTGGTGGTTGATGTTGTGAAAGGCGGTCCTATGGACAGCATGTACTTTCAACTGAAGGCGGCGTCGATTCTGTCCGGTGATTATACCGTTAGCTTCTCTGTGGCGAACGCGGTCAAGGACGCTGAGTTGGTAGTTGAGGCCGCTAAGGAGGCTGGCGTAAAAGTGGATGCAGTAGAGGCCGGACTTAATCGCTTCAACCGCGCTTTGCAAGCCGGCCACGGCGACAAAGACATGGCCGCTTCGTACCTTGCTAAATAATAGCTACAACCCATTGTAGATCCCTCGAACTTTATAGGTCGATGCTAATACCATCGGCCTTGAGATTGATTATGTTTGATGCACTTGGATATCGACTAAAAATAGGGATCGTACTCCCTTCGACTAACACTTCCATGCAACCCGAAACAGATTCCCTCCGGGTCCTTGGAGTTACCAATCATGCAAGCAGGATGTTGATTCAAGACCAGTTGATGGATAAACAAGCTGGTTTTAATAGTGTCTTGAACAATATCCGAACATCCACTGGGGATGCTATCCATAGCTTGCTCACTTGCAAACCAGACCGGGTGATTATTGGTGTTTCACCTGAGAGTTACTGGGATGGCCCTGGAAGTCATGAACGTGTAATGGATTCATTTTTGACCATGACCGGAGGTGTGCCCGTAACGACCAGCCCGGATGCATATCAGGCGGCGTTTAAAGCCTTTGGCAATATCAAGCGTATCGCGGTCATTACCCCGTACTTGCCAGTGGGTGATAACACTGTCAGCAAGTTTTTTACGGATAATGGCTATGAGGTCGTTGCCATTCAGGGGCTCGGAGCCTACAGCCCAGCCCAGATATCGCACATCTCGCAGGAAAAAATATTTCAGACTATCAAGGAAGTTGATAGCGCTGATGTAGAGGCCATTGTTCAGGTCGGCACCAATGTCGCAATGGCGCGTGCTGCTACGATTGCTGAGGCTTGGTTAAACAAACCGGTCATCTCCAATAATGTTGTGCTCTATTGGCATGCTTTGAGACAGAGTGGCATTGTGGACACCTTCAGTGGATTTGGGTCTCTTTTAGAAAATCACTGATAAAATCTATAATCAGTTCTGAAACGTTCGTTTCGGAACTCTGCATTACGAAAGTCGGCGCGATGATGCTAGCCGCCGATTAATTTTCAATGAAATACCTGCCTTGGCGATCATGCTTAATGATGCGTCTAGCCTTGCTGTGCCGATTTTTCAAATACTAAAATAAAGGAAAGGAATCAAATGAATGTTGCGGATTCAATAATTGCAGGGAAGCATAAGTCAGATAAAGAAAAGTACAAGAAGTTTTCAAGTGGCAGTGATTGGACACTGGTGGATTTGTTTCTGCATCAATGCTCGGAGTCTCCAGAAGCTGTTGCGGTGATTGGACAGGAAGGAGCTTTGACCTATTCAGAACTGGATGTAAAAAGCAAATTGCTTTCTGATGAGTTTGTGAGTTTCGGTGTTCGAGTAAACGAATGTATCGGCATTTATGCTGAGCCCTCAATGGAAATGATGATTGGTACGTGGGGGATTCTCCGCGCCGGTTGTGCCTATCTGCCGTTAGCCCCAGAGTATCCCGATGAACGAGTCCGTTATATGATTGAGGACTCGAAGATTAAAGTTATTTTTACTCAGGCTCATCTGGTCAAGAAGCTGAAGGAGTTAGCTCTTTCTGACGTGATCATTGTCACGCTGAACGACGTAAAGCTGAAATCAAATTTCGAGGCAGACTCCGCAAATGCGCGGACAAAAAGGCTTGTGGGTAGTTGCCTCGCCTATGTGATCTACACGTCAGGTACAACAGGAAAACCTAAAGGCGTCGAGATCGAGCACCGCAGCATTCTTAATCAACTGTTGTGGTTGAATGACGAATATAATATTGATAATAAAAAAACGATCTTGCGCAAAACCCCCATGAGTTTTGACGCTGCGCAATGGGAGATTCTATCTGTTGCACTGGGCTCAAAAATCGTGATGGGTAAGTCAGGTATCTATCGTGACCCCGCAGCGATGATAGAAACCATACAACAGTTTAAGGTCAGTACAATTCAGTGCGTTCCTACATTATTGCAGGCATTGATTGATGAACCTGAATTCATAGCGTGTACGACGCTTTCACAAATTTTCAGTGGCGGTGAAGCGCTGACGCGAAAGCTCGCGAAAAGCTGCCTCGATGTGATGCCGAAGTGTAGCCTGATTAATCTTTACGGCCCTACTGAGTGCACGATCAATGCTTCGGCCATCACGGTCGATAACCAGATGCTAATTGATGGGCCAAAGGTAATCTCCATAGGTTATCCAGTAAGTAACACAAGCTATTATATTGTTGACGGTCAAGAGGTTGTTCCAAATACCGAGGTTGGCAGAGTCGGTGAGTTGTATATTGGTGGTCTGCAGGTCGCCCGCGGTTATTTGAATAAGCCGGAGCAGACGGCGGAAAAATTTATAAAATTATCCGTCGGTGATACCAAACAAAAAATTCGACTGTATCGGACGGGCGACCTTGCAAGCTGGAATAAGGATGGCAGTGTTCAATTTGTTGGTCGCGTCGACAACCAGATAAAACTGCGTGGCTATCGTGTCGAGTTGGACGAAATTCGTGTGGCCATTGAAAATCATGATTGGGTAAAAAGCGCTGCCGCCATTATTGATAGTGATTCACACTCGGGTGTTCAGACTCTGATTGCGTGTTTAGAGTTGAATCCGCGTGAGGCTACGCTAATGGATCAGGGAAGCCATGGCGCTCATCACCAATCGAAGGAAGGTCGAGTCCAGGTCAAGGCACAATTGAGCAACCTCGGATTGCGAAGTGATGCGGAAAATGCAGGGAAACTGGTCATCGTTCTTCCTCATAAAATGGCTTCAGAGCAACAAAGGAAACAAGCGTTTGCTCGGAAAACATACCGTTTTTTCGAAGGTGACGCGATCTGTAAAAAAGATATTGTAGAGCTGTTGGAGCACCGCGTCGTCGCAACAGAGTCGACAAGCCTGACCGAGGTTTCCCTTAGTACGCTCGGAGAAATACTTCGAACGCTTGGACCGTTTACCAGTCCGGAGCGTTTGTTGCCGAAATATGCTTATGCATCCCCAGGCGCTCTTTATGCGACACAGCTTTATCTCGAGATCCACAATGTTACAGGCCTTTTTTCAGGTTACTACTATTTTTCACCGGTTGATCATGAACTCGTTCTAGTTCAACCGATCGAGGGTACGCGGGCTCATGGATTAACAATCCACCTTATGGGCAAAAAATCTGCCATCGAAGCCGTTTACAAGAATAATGTTATTGAAGTCCTGGATATGGAAGCAGGGCACATACTTGGGTTGCTTGACTGTGTTCTGCCAGCTTATGGGTTAGGCATTGGGAATAGTCATTTCACGCCTAATGTCAGAATGTTTTTGGATTGCACAAGTGATCATTTTTATACCGGCAGCTACGATGTTGTGCCCTCAGCTGAAAGACGTTTGGGCGGGGATGTAGAGTTACTGGTCCAAGCTCATAACGGTAAAGTTGCGGATCTTGATGAAGGCCAATATCGATATTCAAACGGTGAATTCATAAAGATTTCTTCTGATTTGATATTGAAAAAACATGTTATTGCAATCAATCAGCAAACGTATGAAAACTCAAGTTTTGGTATATCTATTATCAGTAGGGCTTTCGACGGCTGGAGTAACTATGTTGACCTCGGCAGAAGACTACAGCAAATGCAACTCAATGGAATCAATATCGGCTTGATGTCCTCTGGGTACAGTTCCAAGACAGGAAATGATTTGCTGACTGCCAAGAGATTGAATGCCATCTTGAAAGATGCAGATCTTGGCGCGGGCCCTTCGTATTTCGCCCTGGCTGGCCGAGTCAGCGAAGCGCAAATTCTTAGTGAGGGGATGAAGGAAGATGCTGTGCATTCCAAAGGGCCCGCGGAAATAATAAAGCAGGATCTGGTCAGTTTTTTGCCTGAATACATGATCCCCAATAAAATCATTGTACTTGATAAGCTACCTTTGTCCGCGAATGGGAAAGTTAATGTTCAAATGCTTAAGTCTCTCGTCGAGGCGCAGCGCGTAAAAAGAGCCTATATTTTGCCCCGTTCTGCCATGGAAAAAGAGGTTGCGCGGATATGGCAAGATGTGATGAATTGCGAGTCAGTATCAATAACTGATGATTTTTTCGAAGTGGGCGGAAACTCGCTGCTTGCGGTTGTGTTAATCAACAAGATCAATAAGGTTTTGACGGCTACTTTGCCTTTGCAGACTATTTTCTCCGCGGCAACGGTCGAATCACTGGCGGTGCTTCTCGAGGAAAAAAAAACCAAACAGATCTCCCGTTTAATTAAATTGAGTGTTGAATCCGCCGGTACACCAATTTATTGCTGGCCAGGGCTTGGTGGATACCCGATGAATTTGCGCTTACTTGCAACAAATAATGGATTGAACAGACCGTTTTTTGCTGTGCAGGCACTGGGTATTAATGAAGGCGAGGCTCCCTATTCAACGATCAAGGAGATGGCGGAGCAAGACATTAAAATAATCAAGGAACACCAAAAGCATGGTCCTTATACCCTGTGGGGTTATTCTTTTGGTGCGCGGGTATCTTTTGAGGTCGCTTATCAACTTGAGCAGGCAGGGGACATTGTTGATAATTTATTTTTGATCGCTCCAGGTTCACCTCAAACTCGGAAATCAGCAGATTTTGCGTTGTCGCACTCAGATAACAGGCTTGATCAGGATTATCTGACAATTCTCTACTCTGTCTTTGCAAGTTCTATCTCTGGCCCGGAACTTGCTCAGTGCTTATCTTCTGTGAATACGACTGAAGAATTCATCGAGTTTGTAGCGGCTCGATACCCTAGCCTTGAACCGGTAGTTATAGAAAGGATCGTCAAGATTGTTGAGTTGACTTATGAGTTTAGATACACATTTAAGGAGCTGAACGAACATGTGATCAATGCCCCGATCTCTATTTTCAAGGCGGTCGGCGATGATTACTCATTCCTTGAGGCATCATTGGGCGGTTTAGCAGCAACTCCCCAGGTGTTTGAACTTTGTTTTGATCACTATGAGGTTTTGAAGGAGGCCGGCATAAAAAACCTCACTGAGGCGATTGCATCAAGAATGATGCAGCTTGAGAGTTTTGCGCCTAAAGTTTCGATTTTTTTGTAGAGGACGGCGGGTATGCCTCATGTAAATATAAAGTATTTTCGTACAGATATTGCTGAAGAGCAGAAACAGCAGATCAACAAAAGTATCTCGCAGTTGCTTGAGTCCGTGTTTTCTTGCAGTGCAAATGTAATATCAATAGCGCTCGAGCCTATTGATCCTCTGGGATGGCACGCGGAGGTTTATGATCCCGAGATCCTTGAACGTGCACATCTACTTTGCAAAGTCCCAAATTATTAAAATGGTGAAAGTATTATGACAGCTCAGGACAGTACTTTTACCAATCGGCCGATTTCCGATATCGACTATAGCGAACGTATTCCTATTTGGAAGTTACTTGCGTTCACGTTAGCTGGTTTCATTGCCATCATGACTGAAACGATGCCCGCGGGACTGTTACCACAGATCGGATTGAGTCTTGGGGTTTCAGAGGCGTTTGCCGGTCAGTTGGTAACCCTTTACGCCTTGGGTTCAGTATTAGCCGCGATCCCTGTCGTTGCGGCCACACGCAGCTGGCGGAGGAGACCACTGTTTCTTCTGGCTATTTTTGGTTTGCTGGTTTTCAACTCAATTACGGCGCTTTCTTCTAATTTCGTCGTGATACTTATCTCGCGCTTTATCGCTGGTATGGCCGCGGGTCTTATTTGGGGGCTGCTGGCTGGCTACGCCAGACGTATGGTACCTAACCATCTTCAAGGGCGTGCCTTGGCAATTGTCGGGGTAGGTCAACCCATCGCTCTGTCTATTGGCGTTCCGTTGGGTACTTGGTTGGGCGGCCTTTCGGATTGGAGAGGTGTATTTTGGATAATGTCAGGGCTTTCATTTGCACTGCTGATTTGGGTCAGATCCTGTATTCCTGATTACCCTGGGCAATCGTCTTCAAAGCGTCAATCAATTAGAGCCATTTTTCTTACCCCGGGTATCCGGTCAGTACTCTTCGTGATCTTCGCCTGGATCTTGGCTCATAACATTCTCTACACCTATATCGCACCTTATCTGGCGTCAGTCGGCCTCGCCGAATATGTTGATGTTGTATTGTTTTTGTTTGGTGCATCTTCCGTCCTAGGAATCTGGATAACAGGGGTGTTTGTAGATCGCTCACTCAGGACTCTGACGATTCTTAGTCTTGCACTGTTTGCCGTGGCTGCATTAATCATTGGCATCGCCAATGGAAGCTCAATTGTTACTCTGGCTGGTATCGCCTTGTGGGGGCTGACCTTTGGTGGGGCGCCAACTTTGTTGCAGACTGCTATCGCGGATAATGCGGGTGAGGGGACAGATGTCGCGCAATCAATGTTGGTAACCGTATTTAATCTGGCGGTCGCCGGTGGCGGGCTTCTAGGGGGCGTGCTACTTCAGTACGCCGGTCCTGGTTCTTTCCCTTGGACTCTATTCGTTCTTGCAGTCCTGAGTCTACTGGCCGTATGGAACGCGAGAAGTCACGGATTCCAACCTGGTCGTCGTTCATAAGTATTTTTGAAATGTCGACTGCTTGTTATTTGACGGCTTTGTCCAGCTAATGTGGCACTCCTGTTTGACGGGAGTGCTGCAGCCCAGCCGTGTTGCTTGACCTTGGCGTCGTATTTGGACAACGGGTAAATATCTAATTACTGCCGATCACGGCAACGTCGAACAAATGCTCGACGTCGACTATGGTCAGGCCCACACGGTTCATACCTTGAATCCGTTCCCTCTAATTCTAGTCAGTGAGCAACCTGGCCATGTAGGGCTGAAGAACACCCACCCACATGGTGAATAGTGTGCTTAGAGATTGGAAGCCCGGTCTGGGAGGATTCGTTGGCGGAGACAGTCCCTAGTGAGAGTCGGCTTTGGATCGTCCCCGACATTTTGCGACTGGCTGCTTCTGACCGATGTTCGTCAGCAGAGTAAGGCCGTTTAAGCTCGATTGAAGCCTGTGGTGAGCGTCTGCTTTGGGTCGATTCTGTTGAAAAAGTCGGTTTTTCAAATGGCCTGAACTCAGGCACGACCACCACCGGAGAACCTACTCACCACATTGAGTGGTTTTTCGGCCCTTCGGTGACCTTTGCTGCTCTGTTATTGGGTTAATTTGAGGTTTTTTGCTTGGTGCAGGCGCACCTATCCCGTGACGGGTGGCCCTTGAGATGAAAATTTGGCCAGCCGTCGCAGGTTCTGCACCGCAGCGGCCAGCGTGAATTCATCCGTCGCGCCACTCATGCCACGTAGCCGCAGGCGATCCAATTTCAGGATGCGCTTGAGGTGGGCAAACAACATTTCGACCTTTTTACGTTCGTGGCGAGAGCGCTGATATGCCGGCGTTGCTGCAATGCGCCGAGCCACATCGCGAGCGGCTTCATGGACGCTGCGAGCGATCTTGCGAATCGAAGTGTTCGGGCAGCACTTGGCTTTCATCGGACATGTCGCGCAGTCGGTCTGTCTGGATCGGAAGATGATGGTGTTGGCTTTTGTGACGTGCGAACGCTCGTTTTTGAAGGCTCGCCATTCGCTGCGCAATGGTTGCCGGCCGGGCAGCGGTATTCCTCGGCCTCTTCATTCCAGTGGAAATCGTTGCTCGAAAAGCTGTCGTTCTTGCGCTCGGTTTTGTCCCACACCGGCACATGCGGCTCGATGTCTTTTTCCTCCACCATCCAGGCCAGCATCGGCGCGGTACCGTAAGCGGTGTCGCCAATGAGGCGTTCCGGCTTGATGTCGAACTGCGCTTCGATCCGTTCGATCATCGTCTTGGTGCTCTCGACTTCTGCGGTTCGATGAGCCGGTGTGGGTTCCACATCCATGATCACGCCGTGCTCGGTATCGATCAGATAATTCGTGGAGTAAGCGTA
>Ga0105856_1001177_pt1 | contig 11533 bp, 12 predicted proteins | sample OrgsoiDNA_201060_FD_89681 | JGI IMG/M metagenome (GOLD analysis project Ga0105856, IMG submission 89681) | Permafrost soil microbial communities from the Arctic, to analyse light accelerated degradation of dissolved organic matter (DOM) -... | ecosystem: Environmental > Terrestrial > Soil >...
CAATTCCCGCTACTCCGGAGTCACCAATGGCTCCAGCACCTGGTGTACCGGCGGCGCCTGGCGCACCAGCAACTCCAGCGGCAGCGGCGCCTGGCGCACCAGCAACTCCAGCGGCAGCGGCTCCGGGCGCGGCAGCTGGAACATCGTCATTCGCGGCGCCCTCCGTGCCTGGCGCGCCGGTGGACCCGACGGCCAGCGCACCGCCTGGCGTTCCTTCGATACCGTCCGCGCCCACGCCAGCCATCCCCTCGGGCACGCCGCTCGACAAGGCGGCGAGCACGGGACAGCAGGCGGAGTCGGTTGCGAGCTACCCCACCGAGACCGCTGCGCAGACCGCCGCTGGAGCAGCTCCCAGCGGATCAACTGGAGCCGCGGCCACGGGCATCGGCGCGGCAGGTACAGCGGCCAGTGCGGCAAGCAGCGCCTCAACTGCCGCGGAGAATCCGGGCGGCACCGCTGCCAGCACGGGGCTCGGCGCGGCCGGCGCTGCAGCTCCCGGCGCGGTGGGCGCCGCGGCAACCGGTGCGAGCACGGCGTCGGCCGCCCAGGCCGCTCCGGACGACATCTCCTCCCGTGCCAAGGACACTGCCACCGGCGCGGCCACGGGAGCCGCTCTCGACACCACGGCCGGCGGCGAGGCCGCGAACGTCGCAGGAACAGGCCAGAATCTGCAAGTGCAAGAGACGTCGGCCGAAAACGAAGCTTCGAGCACCAAGGACTCCGTCAGCGCCGCTGCCAAATCCGCCCACGCGCTCAAGAGCAAGGACGACGGAGTCAAAGAATGAGACGCAGCGCGGCGATCAATTTTCTTTCTGTGTACTCCTTGACTCAATCCCGGATTTCTTCAAAACTAGTCGAGCCCCCTCACCTTGTTGAAGACCTTCGGGAGAAACTTCTCCTAGTAGGGTAGCGGACTATCTTGATGCCCAAGCACCAGATCATTCGCGATGTCGGCCAGAGCCTGCTCGGCGTGCTCCGGAGCGAGCTCTCGGCCGCGAAGAGCAAGGCGAAGGCGTATCTCGCGCCGCCGACCGGGGAGCTTTTGAAGAAGAACGCGCCCTGCCTCGTGCTCTACCTCTACGACCTGCGGCCCTCGTTCGAAGTCCGCACCAACGAGAACTGGCATCTCGAAGAAGAAGTTACGGATTAGAAGGTTGAAACGCACGTGGTCCGCTACGCTCGCCCGCTCGACATTGATCTTCACTTCCTGCTCACCGCCGCCGCCGACGACATGGGCGACGAGCACGAGATCCTTGCTCTCGGAATGCGCGCTTTTCTCGACCACCCGCGGCTGGCCGGGGAAGCAATCGTGGGGGACTCGCTGTTCAAAGGCGAGACCATCCCGGTTGGTTTCGACGACTCTTTCACGCTGCAGACGGCGGCGACGGTCTTCGGCAGTTTCGGCCAGGCGCCGAGGCTCGCCGTCGGCTACCGCGCGGATGCACGGCTCTTCTCCGGACGCGAGCTCGGCCGCTCGAGGCGCGTGCGCGAGCGGCACATCGATGTGTTCGATCCCCTTCGTCCACCCCCGGGCAGCGTCAGCGCCAAGGAGCTAGGGGTGGAAGCAAAACCACCGAAGATCGTGGCCAGCAAAAAGTAGCAACAACCTTGGCGAAAGTGCAGTCGTTCGACCTGTGGTCATCCAGAAGAGGAAGCAAAGCAAAACGCAATCTCCCACGCGAGGCCGCCTCCCTTGTGCGGCCTCCAACCACCGAACGTAGAGGAGTAGTTCAATGGCAACTTCTTATTTGTCCCCTGGCGTGTACATCGAGGAAGTCGACCGCGGCTCCAAGCCCATCGAGGCTGTGGGCACGTCGACTGCTGCATTCATCGGCGAGTCTTCCGTTGGCCCCACCAACGAAGCCGTGCTGGTCACCAACTGGGCGCAGTACACGCGCACCTTCGGCGACTTCGCGCACTCGACCTTCCTCGCGCACGCCGTTTACGGGTTCTTCAACAACGGCGGAACCAAGGCGTTCATCTGCAACGTCTCGGGCAAGACCGTGACGGCTGAACAGGCCGCCAAGGAAGCGGAGAAGAAGGAAGCCGAGTCCAAGAAGGCAGCCGAAACAGGCAAGCCTGCCGGCGCTCCGGCGGCCGCCGCTCCGGCTGGTCCCGCCGCCGTCAACCCCGGTCTGTTCATCGGCAAGGACGAGGGTCCGGGCCGCCGCACGGGCCTGAACGTGTTCAACGACATCTCGGAGATTTCGCTCGTCGCGGCTCCCGGTCAGTCGGACCCGGCCATCCAGGACGCCGTCATCTCGCACTGCGAGAACAACAAGTACCGTTTCGCCATCCTCGACGCCGCTGAAGAGCTCGGCCGCGACGGCATCGCCAAGATGCCCAAGCCGCGCGACTCGCAGTACGCGGCCTACTACTTCCCCTGGATCCAGGTCTACGATCCGGAGAAGGGCAACATCTTCGTTCCGCCCTCGGGCCACGTGGCCGGCGTCTATGCCCGCTCGGACTCGGAGCGCGGCGTGCACAAGGCTCCCGCCAACGAAATCGTCCGCGGCGCGCTGGGCCTCAAGTACAGCATCTCCCGCCCGGAGCAGGATTTCATGAACCCGCGCGGCATCAACTGTATCCGCAACCTGGGCGATCGCGGCATCCGCATCTGGGGCGCCCGCACGGTTTCCAGCGACCCGTCCTGGCGCTACATCAACGTCCGCCGCCTGTTCCTGATGATCGAGCAGTCGATTGAAATCGGGACGCAGTGGGTTGTTTTCGAGCCGAACGACGAGACCTTGTGGAAGCGGGTCAACCGCAACATCACCGCCTTCCTGCTGCGCATCTACAACTCCGGCGCGCTGATGGGCAAGACGCCGGAAGAGGCGTTCTTCGTCAAGTGCGACTCCGAGACCAACCCGCCGGAAGTGGTCGACGCGGGCCAGATGGTTTGCGAGATCGGCATCGCTCCGGTGAAGCCGGCGGAATTCGTCATCTTCCGCATCGGCCAGATGGCAGGCCAGTCGAAGTAACGAAGTAGCTTTTCGGGATGCCCGGCGCGTTCGAATGAGCGCGCCGGGCATCCCACGAAGTACGGGCGGGGACGGTCGGCAACGATTGTCGTAGCGGAAGCTCCGGAAGCTGATTCCGGAAACGCAGTGCACCAGCCCTCAAGAGGGCAACTCACCGGAGAATCACATGCCCGTTCAGTGGACGCGTCAAAAGCTGCAGGGAACCACCAAGACCATGGGTGACCCGAACCAGGCCCACCGGTTCACCATCGAGTGCGATGGCGTCACCATCGGCGGTGTTCACACCATCGAAGGCATCGAGCACGAGACCGAAGTGATCGAGCACGGCGACGGCGACAACGGCACCTCGATGTTCCGCCCCGGCCGCCAGAAGCAGGGCCGCATCAAGATCATCCGCGACTTCAGCGCCACCAAGGAGTTCATCAACTGGCGCCAGACCGTCGTCGACGGCAAGGTCGCCCGCAAGTCGCTCTCCGTGGTCATGCTCGCGGACGACGGCACCGAGGCCATCCGCTACAACTTCTTCGAATGCTGGCCGAGCAAGTACAGCGGCCCGGCGCTCAACTCGCGCAACAGCGCGAACGCGACCGAGTGCCTGGAGATCGTCTTCGAAACCATGCAGATGGGCTAAGCAGCCTCACGCATCGTCAAGGTCGTTCTTGGCCCCGGGAGTTCTTCCGCTTCCGTCGGAAGGGCTCCCGGGGCTAAGGTTCCAAGGGCAAGTTCGCCAGGTCCCTAACCCCGCAGAACGTTTGCAAAAGGGAGCTCTACCCCGATGGCTTTCAATACCGAGTTCGAGTTCACGTTGCCCAAGGGATTCGTCGACGAGTCTGGCAACCTGCATCGCAAGGGCGTGATGCGCCTCGCGACCGCCAAGGACGAGATCATCCCGCTGCAGGACTTTCGCGTGAAGAACAACCGCGCGTACCTGGTGATCATCCTGCTCGCGCGCGTGATTTCCAAGCTCGGCGATCTCAAGGAGGGCGAGGTCAACCCCGGCACCGTCGAAGGGCTGTTCTCCGCCGACCTGTCTTATCTGCAGGAGTTCTACCGGCAGATCAACGAAAGCGGCACGGCCAACGTCTCTGCGAAGTGCCCCAGCTGCGGTCAGGAATTCCAGGTCGACATCGGCACTGGAGCCGTGGCTTTGGGGGAATCGTAAGCTACCCGTTGGACAAGCTCTCCAGCGAGGTAGCGTATATCGCGTACCATTTCCATTGGGGCATGGATGACATCATGGGGATGGAGCACGCGGAACGGCACATGTGGATCCGCGAGATCTCGGAGATCAACAAGCGGATCAACGAGGCGTCCAAGGGCCCCGACACGAGCGGGTCGTTCTAGTCCAACGCTTGGGAGCGCAGCATGAGCAGCCTGTACAAGTCACCCGGCGTCCACATCGAATCCGCGGCCGATCGCTATGTCGCGCTCGATCGGGTGGAGACCGGAGTCACCGCTTTCCTCGGCCTCGCGGCGCAAGGTCCGCGCAACGAACCCACTCGCATCGGGTCCTACGAGCAGTACGAGAAGGTCTTCGGTGCGGGCAACAACTTCATGGAAGCGTCGGTGCGCGGCTTCTTCGAGAACGGCGGGCGCACCGCCTACATCGTCAACGTCGCGCCCAAGGGCGGGCTCGACCCCATGCCCGACGACTTCATTGGACAGCAAGGCATCGAACCGCGCGGGCTACAGGCCTTGGAGCGCATCGACCATGTGGACTTGCTGGTCGCACCGGATTTGATGCAGCACTACAAACGCTCGGTCGGGTTTCCCGAACGCACGCATATCTTGGCAGTGCAGCGGGCGATGGTCGATCACTGCGAGAAGATGCACGACCGCTTCTGCCTGCTCGACGCGCTTCCGGGCGACAGCATGCACGACGCCATCGACTGGCGGCGCAACTTCGATTCGTCCCACGCAGCCTTCTACTTCCCCTGGATCAAGATCCCCGCGGCGAGGAGGTGCTCTCGCCCGTGCCGCCGTCGGGACACATCGCGGGCTCGATCGCTCGCGCGGACGAAGCGGAAGGCGTGCATCGCGCGCCGGCCAACCAGCCCATCCAGGGGCTCGTCGATGTGGCGACTCGCGTGCGCAAGCGCGAGCGGGACGTGTGCTTCGATCATCGCATCAACACCTTGATCGCCTTTCCCGGCCGCGGCGTTCGCGTCTGGGGAGCACGCACGCTCAGCTCCGACCCGGCCTGGGTGCACATCAACGTGCGGCGGCTCTTCATCCTCATCCGCAAGAGCGTGGAGCGGTACGCGCAGTGGGTGGTGTTCGAGCCCAACGAAGAATCGCTCTGGAAGAAGATCGTCCGCTCGGTGGAGAATTTCCTCGACGACCTCTGGACGCAAGGCGCGCTCGTCGGCGGTTCTCGCGAGGACGCGTTCTACGTGAAGTGCGACGAGGAGACGAACCCGCCCGAGAGCCGCGATGCGGGGCAGCTGGTGATCGAGATCGGCGTGGCGCCGGTGAAGCCGGCGGAGTTCATCGTGGTGCGCATTCACCAGTGGACACGCGAGAGGACCGACGCCGACAAGGAAGAAGCGCCGACCGCTGCCATCACAGCGGCTTGATCTTGCTTGTATATTTAGCTTTCGGTTTTGCGCTCTAGCGGCTAGCCGAAAAAACTGGTAAGCTGCTTCGCGCTCAAGCTCTGTCCTGCGCCCGTGTCTTGAGCCGGAGAAAACCATGGCTGGTTCTGCTCGCAAGGACCCCCACGCAGTCGGATACTTCCGCGTCGAGCTCGACAGCATCGACAGCGCTTCGTTCCGCAAGTGCGCAGGCCTCAAGTCCGAGACCGACATCTTCGAGTACCAAGAGGGCGGTGACAACGAAACCACGCGCAAGCTCATCGGCGCGACCAAGATCGCAAACCTGGTGTTGACCAAGGGCTACGTTTCGGACCCCGCGCTCTTCAAGTGGCGCGATGAGATCGCCTCCTCGGGCACCAACAAGATCACGCGGCGCAACGGCTCGGTCGTGGCCCTGGCGCTCGACGGCAAGACCGAAGTGGGCCGCTGGAACTTCACCAAGGCCTGGCCTGTCCGCTGGGAGATGACCGAGTTCGATGCGTCCAGCGGCGAAGCGGCGTGCGAGGTCCTCGAGCTCGCCGTCGAGAAGATCACCAAGGGCTAAGCTCGCCTTTTGAGAAAAGAGACGAGCATGGCCGAGAGCACAACCATAACGGGCGGACCGTCGCTGGAGCAGATCCTCTGGCGCGCCATGGACCGGTACACGGAGCGGCCCGGGCTCGTCGATGCGGATGAGTTCGCCGAACACCTCTTTGGCGTCTTCGACGGCGACCTGCCGGCCGAGGCCTGGGTCGCGCGCTTCTTCGAAGGCGACAAGCTGAAGAGCGCGCCGACCGATGTCGCCGAGGCCATCGTCAAGGCCACGCGACAGCGGCTGCACGTCTACGAGTTCGACCTCAACCGCCTCGAGTACGTCATCATCGAGGACGAAGAGAAGGTCGTGGTCGTCTCGGATTTCGGGCAGTTTGCGCTGAAGAACGACGACATCGTCTCGCGCGCCATCGAGTCCGCAGTGGTGCCGTCACGGCCGGGAACGAGCGCGTCGCAGAAGGGCGCGGAACCTCGCGCGGTCTTCGTGCGGTGGAGCGGCGAGGTGGTCACGGTCGACGTGAAGAAGGTCGCGCGGGCGCTCGAGCACTTGATGGTGAAGCAGGTCTCGATGCCCGCCATCGACCGGCCGCAGGCGCGGATTGCGCCGGTGGCTTCGGTGCGGCGCTCGCAGCTCTCGGAGGCGCGCGAAGCCAAAGCACTGCGGCAGGATCTGCGCGCTCGTCAGCCGCTCGCGATGCCCAAGGGTTCCGAAGCGGCGCCTCTGCGGACTACCCTCTTTCTGGTCATGCCGGACGGGACGCTCGCGAAGCCGTCCATCGGCTCGGCGACGCGTTGGCAGCAGATGGTCGGGCCCAACGCCGGCTCTGCTGCCGCGGTTCCGGTCGCGGGGCAGCGCTTCAGCATCCAGAGCGGCAACGTGCTCGCGCTCATCCAGCCGCGCGCGAATCAGCTACCCGGTTCCGCTGGAGCGCGGGCGTTGGCGGGCTCGGAGGCGCTGAGCGCGGTCCGCGGCGAATTGATGCAGGTGCGCACCTTGAGCGATGCCGCGCTGGCCCGGGCGCTGTCGCAGGGTGCGATGGCGATTCCGGGGCTCGCGCGCGGCGACGATTTCTGGGTGCAGCCGGAGCGCGCGTTCAAGCCTCGAGCGCTGGATGACAAGACGTACTCGCAACATCTGTCCAAGCCCGTCGTCGCGCAGCCGCTGCAGCTGGGGGAGCTCAGCGGCGATCCCTGGGCCGGTTGGGCGCTGACTGGCGGCGGGCAGGGATCGATCGCGGCGATGGCTGCGCTGCGCGGCCGCTCACGGTCCATGCTCCGCGCCGCGCTCGACCGGCCGGACGACGATTCGCTGTCCGCGATGCCAGGTCTGGCTGAGAGACTTCGCGGCGTGGGTGACCAGGCGCTGCAGCTCGCTGGCGAGTCGGTGGTGGGCTTTCGCGCACCGGACGGCAGCGTGATCTTGAATCGTGCGACAGGGGCCATCCGGCTGGCTGCCATCGATCGCAACCTGCAGGCGTCTTCTCTTCTCGCGGACGCCGGCGACCCGCAGCTTTCCGGCGCTGCACCGCTGCAAGACCTGCCTTTCGGGCTGCCGGGCATCGCCGCGCGAAGCGGCGCGCTGCCGGAGACGGCGCTCTCCTCCTTGCAATTCGCGCTCGAGAGAACGGCGATGGCAGGCGGCTACCGCATGCCCATCGGCCGCATCGAATCAGCCAGCGACGCGTTCGACTTCGGCAACGCCGTCGACGCCTCGCTCGACGCAGGCGATCCGCGCCACGGCAGCATCCAGCTCGCGGGGCCAATCGCGCTGCGCGACGGCTCGTCCGGACAGGTGGCGCAGCTCGTGCTCTCGATGCCGTTCCCCAATGAGGGCGAGCTGCACGTCGGTACCGACTTGAACGAGGCGCTGCAGGCCTATCTCGCAGCGCCCATCCAGCCCACGCCTTCGCCTTCATCTCTGGCTGCAGCGAGCCAGGGTGGCTCGATCCTGCTGCGGCTGCGCGGCGGTCAGCTCGCGCAGCAGACGTTCGACGCCGGCCCGTTCGATTGGAGCGGCCTGCACCAGCGAGCTTCCCTGCAGGCGCGCGATGCGGTGGTGACGCTCGATCTGCCCGAAGTGCAGTCGCTGCTGCCGGGCTCGTCCACCGTCTCGGGCCTGCCGTTCCTCTTGAGGCGCGCGCTCAGCCACAGCGGCGAATGGATCCCTGGCCCGGGCGCGCCGATGCCCACCTCCATTCGCGAGTTGGCGCTGTCCCGGTCGTTCGATCTGCAGTCCGAAGTGGCCGCTCCTGCGCAGCTGCGGCCGGTCAATCCGGGTGAGGACGAGATTGTCATCCCGATGCCGCTCTGGGCGCAGATGGGCCGCGGGCAGCTCTCGGAGACGAGCCAGATCATGGCCTCGCCGCTCGCGCCAACCGGCTATGCGCCGCGGCTCGGAGCGTACCGGCTGATGGTTCCCGCGGGCGGCCCGGTCGACCTGACCGGTGGCAATCCCGACGGCACGCCGGGCGGCAGCGAGTTCGCGGAGCTCACGGGGCCGACTGCTTTGGAGTTGCAGGCCCGCTCGACGCGCAGTCCTGTCGTGGCGAGCTCGCTGGGCGGGCGGCAGATCATCGGCCGCGTCGCGATCGACGACGGTCAAAGCGCGGTGGGGCCGCGGGGTCGTCTGCCGATCGCTGGCGCGATGAATCTGGCCGCACCTGCGGCGGCTGACCTGGCCAGCACAGCGTCGTCCTTTGTCCCGGACACCGGCTCCGCGGCGCCGGCTGCCGTTCCGGGCCCGTCTTCAGCGCAAGCGCAGCCAGTGCCTTCCGTCGCGAGCCCCAGCGTGGTTTCGCCGGCTGGAACTTCGTCGCCGTCGAGCGCGGCCTCCGTGAGCGGCCAGCCTGCCGCCTCCGGCTCCAGCGGCACCTTCGTGGATGGCTCGTTCAAGGGCGCGCCCGGCAGCGGCATGCAGGTGCCCGCGCTGCGCTCGGCTTTGCAGATGAGCAGCGACGTCAGCGCCCGCACTGCCTCGCCTGGTTCGCTGAGCTCCGCAAGCGTCGTCTCCTCCGGCGCGCAAGGCAGCGCCGCCGCGGCCACGGTCGTCAGCAGCGGAGCCGCCGGCTCGGGAAGCTTGCCGACGGCAGCCCGCAGCGATCAGGAGTTGGTCAGCGCTCCGGCGATCGGCACCGACGCGAGCGGCGGCGCGATCGGAAGCGATACCAGCACCGGGCCTTCCGGCAGCCCGGCCAACAACGCCACGCAGGTTTCGAAAGGCAGCGCGCAAACCTTCACCGGGCTCTCTCCCGGCATGTGGAGCGGCGCGCGCCGCGGCACGGTCAACTACCAGCCCTGGTCGTATGCGCCGGGCCGGCAAGACACGGCGCAGACCAGCGATGGCGGCGTCAGCCTCTCGGGTCTCGCGCGGCCCCTCTACCCCTCGCTGCCCACCTCGCTGCGCTTCCGCTACGTCGGCGCGCCGCTGTGGTGGTCTTCGGCCACGCCGGGCATCGGCCAGAACAAGCTCGTCACAGACGGTCCCGAAGAAGGAACGCCGGCCGGACGCGCGCTGCGCTCGGGACTGCGCGCGGCAAACTCAGCGGCCACGCTCTGGCGCTCGATCCTGGTCTCCAGCCCGCAATCGGGTGGCGGCTCGGCAGAGCTGTCCAGCATCGACGCGGGCCACGATGCCTCGGCCGATCAGATGAGCAGCTTGAGCCGCCGCTTCGACTCGCTCTCCCTGGCTTCGCTGGTGGCGAGCGGCGCGGCTCCCAGCGCCACTGCCTCCGCACCGGCGTACATCGCGATGAACGGTCAGGGCTCGGCCGGACTCACCACCGGCAGCGCGGCGGCGCGAGCCAAGGCAGACTCGGTCGAGATGCGCATCGTCGCCGCCATTCCGCCTTCGCCCCCGCCGCTCGAGAGCATGGGTAGTGGCGGGGCGCGCGGTGGAGACGCTCCTCACGCTCGCGGCAAGAGAGCGCAAGCGGAGAGCAACGACAAGAAGGACGATTCGGTGAGCGCCTCGAAGATCGAAGGCTCGGTCGACGCGATCGCCCAGCGCATCTATCACCGCATCCGCCGCCGCATCCAAAGCGACCGCGAACGCTTCGGCGGCTAAAAGAAAGCTGCGAGGGGAACTCATGGCAACGCTGGAAAAAGCGAAGATCCAGAATACCGACAAGCAGAGCACGCTCGAGGCTCTCTTCAACCCGAAGGAGTATTCGGTGCAGAAGAGCGTGCAGTGGGAGCCGCACAAGGCGCCCGGCCTCGACTCGCCCGAACAGGAGTTTACCTCGGGAAATCCGGCCATCCTCAGCGTCGAGCTGTTCTTCGATACCTATGAGGACAAGAAGTCGGTCAAGGAGTTCACCGACCAGCTGATGGAGATGGCCCTCGTCGACGCCGACAAGCACCGGCCGCCTGCCATCCAGTTTACCTGGGGCGATTTCACCTTCGAAGGCTACGTCGAGAACCTCACCCTCCGCTACACGATGTTCCTCTCCGACGGCAAGCCGTGCCGCGCGACGGCGAACCTGTCGATCAAGGAGAACAAGACCGCCAAGGAGCAGTTGGAGGCGAACCCGCGCAACTCTCCCGATCACACCAAGCTGCGCACCTTCAAGGCGGGAGAGACGCTGGCCCTCCTGGCGCACGAGGAGTACGACGATCCGGCGGAGTGGCGGCGCATCGCGGACGCGAACGGCATCAACGATCCGAAGGACGTCAAGCCTGGCACCGTGCTGACCCTGCCGCCGATCCTGTAGGTTCTAGAAAGCGACGATGGCGGACAACCTCTACAAGATCATCCAGAAGGCCCACGAGACCGCTTCGGCGGGCGTCGCCAAGATCTTCGGCGTGGCGGTGGCCATCGTCACCAACGTGCAGGATCCGGAGAAGCAGGGGCGGGTGAAGGTCTGCTTTCCGTGGCTGCCGGCCAATCCTGAGTCCGACTGGGTTCGCGTGGTGCAGCCGGCGGCAGGCGCCGGGCGCGGCTTCTACTGGCTGCCAGAGGTAAACGACGAGGTGCTGGTGGCCTTCGACCACGGCGAGGCGAAGCAGCCGTTCGTGCTCGGCTCGTTGTGGAACGGCAAGGACAAGCCGATGGACGGCGCCTACGTCGACGAAAACACCACCCGGATGATCCAGACCAAGTCCGGCCACCAGGTGATCTTCGACGATAAGGACGGCCAGGAAAAAATCGTCATCGCCGACAAGAGCGGCAAGCGGACGATGACCTTCGACGTCGCGAACAAGAAGTTCCTGGTCGAGGCCTCGGAAGGCGACATCGAGCTGCACGCGGAGAAGAAGATCGTGCTCGATTGCGAGGACCTGGAGATCAAGACTTCCAAGTCCGGCAAGATCGACATCGGCACCACCTTCGACCTCAAAGTCTCCGACAAAGCGAACATCGAGGCAGGGCCACAGCTCAACATCAAAGCGTCGCGCGTGAACATCAACTGAGTTCGTGATAGTTCAGGCCGG
>Ga0105856_1001182_pt1 | contig 11511 bp, 7 predicted proteins | sample OrgsoiDNA_201060_FD_89681 | JGI IMG/M metagenome (GOLD analysis project Ga0105856, IMG submission 89681) | Permafrost soil microbial communities from the Arctic, to analyse light accelerated degradation of dissolved organic matter (DOM) -... | ecosystem: Environmental > Terrestrial > Soil >...
AAAAAAGATGAACTATTGGCATTTTCTTAAATAAAATTATTTTTTTAACACCGTAAACGTTGATTTTGCTGACTCTGCGATGAAAAGCTACGCCGCCATACCATTGAAACAAAAAATAAGTTGCCATGCGGAATTTGTAGGGCTATCCTTTGCAGATACTTGTCGCACCTTATGAACCATTGATGGCTGTGTGCGGGCATCTGACATTGTCCGATGCCTTGGTCTCCTGATCGATTGGTTCTATTAACTTTCTGGAGAAATAGTATGAGTCAGTGCTCTTCAATACCAATCAGGTTGCTCGTCGCTGTCGCATCGGCTACTACTTTATGCTCCTTGCCTTGCATGGCACAAGCAACCGCCGCTGTCTCCGATTGGTCGGTCTCATCCGAACTGGCGGCTGTGCAGCCGGCGCCTATGAACGGCCTGGTGCAAGCGCAGAACCCTCCGAGTTTTACCTGGTCCCGCTATCCGACCGGGCCGGCCTCCTACACGCTTGAAATCCAGCGTGGTACCGATCCAGCTATTACCTATGTGTCTGATCGGAACTGGTTTCTTCCGTCCAAAAAATTACTAGCAGGAAATTATCGCTGGCATGTGCGCCCGACCAATATGCCGACGGGCTGGTCGCCGTACCGTACCTTTACGATAGATTCGACCGCAGTCACGTTTGAAGTGCCCGAAAATGATACCTTGAGCGCCACAGTATTAGCCCACGGCCGGTCGCGTTCCTTGCCGGCGGCGTTTTCGGTATACAGTGCTTGGACCCCGGCTATGATCGCGGAGCGTGGGGCAACTTATAAACGGATGGTTGATGATGTTGTTGGCCATACGCCGGCGAAAGCCCTATCCGATGCCGACTGGCCGCTTTTGACCACGGTTAGCTCCCCTGCATTGGATGCGCAAAACACCGATATTCGGAATCGCATCAATTTAATCGGCCATCAGGCCCAAGCCGCAGCTTTGTTATATCGCTTGAGCGGTAACAAAATCTATCTGACGGAAGCGCTGACGCGAGGCGATCAATTGGCAGCGCTCTCGCCGAATGGGGCGACCAGCTATGTCTATCAAGATCAGGCCACGCGCGAGATTGCACTGGCGTTGGCAAAAACCGTGGATTTATTGCCAAGTGCGCAGGATTTAAGCGCGCCGCGCCGCGCCGCTTGGCTGAATATCGTCAATATCCGCACCGCTGCGATCTTCGCGGATTTGTCGGGGTCGAACGGCCGTCTAGATCAATATCCTTATGATTCGCACGGCTCTACCGCGTTGGGCTTCGTTGCGGAAATCGCAGCTTTGACGCTGGGCGATATTCCAGCAGCCCAGACGTGGTTTAACTATACCGTGCGTGATTTCTTCAGCTCTACCTCGGTGTGGAGTGGTCCGGAAGGCGGATTTTCCAACGGGACGGGCTATGGAGCGGTGTCGATCGACTACTTCATGGAAACTTGGGGGACCTTGGCTCAGGCCACCGGTGTCAATATGTTTCAAAAGCCTTGGGCCAATGGATTCTTGAATTTCTTTGCTGAATTCATTCCGCCTGGTGCGAAAACCCATATTTTTGGTGATGGCCATGAAAGCGCACCAGATACCAATTTCTTGAAAGCATATGCATCACGCTTGTCCACTCCTGCGGCGAAATGGTACTACAACAACTTGGTCGGTAATGAAGATGATTTGACCATGTTGGCAGCACCGTCGCCGCTACCCGTGAATGCGGTAGCGAATGCTGTCCCGCCGGCAAATTTTGCGGCGTTCCCGGGTATCGGCTGGGTTGCCATCCATAGCAATCTGGGTGATATGACTAATCGTTCCTCGCTGTTTTTTAAATCGAGTCCATACGGTGGCTATAATCACAGCCATGCGGATCAAAATGGGATTTTATTGAATAGCGGCAATGTTCCCTTGCTGGTTGAGGCGGGATATTATGATTCCTATGGTTCTACGCTGTGGTTTAACTGGTATCGCGCCACAAAGTCGCACAACGCCATTACCTATGACGGCGGGGCGGGCATTGATCCCACAGGTAACGACATCAATCTCGCCCGCCGCGGTTCAATCTCGGCATTTAAGCCTGCGACGGCCAGCGCTAACTATGACTATGCCGAAGGCGACGCGAGTGCCGCCTATGCTGGCGTGTTGACCACGGCACTGCGTAAGATTTGGTATCCTAGAAATGGCCAAAATGTGTATGTGATTTTGGATACTTTAGCAGCACCGGCGGCCCATGTGTTTGAATGGAATATGCATGCCTTGGTACCGATCGCAACGAATGCCGATGGCAGTGTTCGTATTGTGAATGGAAACCAAACCGTGTGTATTCGTTCGCTGACGCCGACCGCGAAATTCACACCGCTGATTTACCCTTATGTTCGCCCCGGTGTGCCTGAGTATCATGGCGCATTTAAGCAACCGTCTTCCAAAAAAGCCGAGTTCTTGATGCTACTCGATGTTGGATGTAAGAATCCGAGCGTGTCGTTAGTGACCAATAGTACCTCTCGGTCGTTGACAGTCGGTGGGCAACTCATGACTTTGCCTCTACCATAATTAGCAGCCTCGATTTCAAAACACCGCTACGGCGGTGTTTTTTTTTAAGGTGGCTTCGAGGTGCATCTATCGTGCTCAAGTTGTCGTTCAATTAATATATAATGTCGGCGGGCTGGTGATATAACTTTTTTGAGGGACTGTGAATGTTGCACGTGCTTTTGTCTCAACCGGATAGCTATCACGATGTGGTCGAACATTTCTCGGCCGTTGGCGCCCGTGTCACTCTTGTTGGACCTGCGGGGAGCAAAGCCGCGATGCCGGGCAAGCGTGCGATTCTACAAGGCATGTTTTCTCCAAACTTGCTACGGGCCCGCAAACTGTGGACTGAGCTTGATCGTGTTCTGGTGGTTGGGTGGCAGGCGATTCCCATCTTACTGCTGATACGTTTAGGCTTGCTGCGCCGGCCCGCGAAGCTCTTGGTCATGGCATGCTTTATTCATGGCAAGCGTACGCGGTCTATTGTAAATAGTGTGTGGCGGTTTCTGCGCTTCCCCGGTTTGGGGTTTATCACATTTTCATTGGGCGAGACGCGTAATCTGACCGATGCCGTTGGGATCAACCCGACTATGGTGCACTTTCACCTATGGCGTCAGCAGCTGGGCGGGCAGGTGTCCCCCGACCAAATCGTCGATGAGGGCTATATCTTTACCGGTGGCTTTTCAAACCGCGATTACAATTTGTTGTTGAGTGCGACAAATGGCATTGGCGTGCCCGTAGTGATAGTGGCATCGCAACGTAACGACATTGATCCGCTACTTAACCCCGCCATCACGGTCCACCGTGATTTGCCAGAAACAGAATTCGAGGTTCTGCTAGCCAAAAGTAAGCTGGTAGCCATGCCACTCAAAAGTAGCGGCGAAGCGTGCGGCCAGAGCGTGTTACTGCGCGTGCTGCGGAATGGGAAGCCGCTAGTCGCTACGCGCCATGAGGCAATCGAAGCCTATCTTGGCCGTGATTATCCGGGCTTTGTCGCCTATGATGACCCGGCGGCGATGCGCCAAGCCATCGAACGAGTGCTGAGTGATGTGGATTATCGCCGTACGCTGGTGACTGCGATTCGTCAAGCGGGGTTACGCCTGTTGCAGCAGGCTACGCCAGGGCAAGAGGTGGAGCAATTTTTGCTGGCCTAACCTTGATGCGTAGCTCCATTTTTCACAACTCGCAGTCCCTATGTCGCCGTCGTGAGCGCTGGTCGGCGATGGCGGCGTGCCGGGGTGCCGTTTATCTCCGCATTTCGCATTTAGACCGATAATGACTAATTCTCCTTATTCCGCCGCGAACACGCGCAAAAATATTGTTGCGTTCCTGCTTGGCAAGGTTCCTACCGCCTTGCTGACTGCGAGTATTTTGGCGCTTTCGGCGCGGACACTTAATCCAACCGAGTTCGGCCGCTATGTGCTGGTGATGGCGATGTTGGAGCTCACAATGGGCATGTCGAGTTTTGGCCTTGACTGGATACTGCTTCGCTATGCGCCGGTCTATCGCAACCATGGCGACCGCTCGGCGCTTACCCGTCTTCTCACTGGCATCGTATTGCTTCGTATCACTGTCCTGGTGTTGACCGGCGGCTTGTTATTTGCATTCACCCAAGAGTTACAAGCCCACGGCTGGAGTTTGCCGAGTGACCTTTTCTGGCCATTTTTCGCCTTGCTCGTGGTCGAGGGCGCTATGCGCATTTTTCGCGACAATGCGCTGGAGGCATTGGCCCTGCAGGCACGTCTGCAAATTGTCTTGATTACCAAAAACTTGACCATCATTCTAGGTTTGCTGTATTTGGGACGTAGCGGCTTGTGTGATGCTCGCCACTTGATATATGCGGAAATTCTGGCCGCTTTTTTGTCGCTGTGCCTGGCGTTCGCTTGCGTAGCGCTGGCGATCCGCAGGATGGTACCGGTGGCTCAGACTTGGACGGCGCCGACTTGGCGCAAGATGGGGCGCACCGCGCTGATGAATTACGCCAGTAATCTGGTTGAATATTTATATTCGCCGTCCTCGCTCATTTTATTGGTGGCTAGGGTGCAGCCGGCGGCCGCGATTGCCGGCTTGGGATTTGTCTGCGCCTGACCGACATAATCCGCAACTACTTGCCCAGCATGTTGCTATTCGGCGTGGTGCGGGCGCGGATGATCGGTGTCTATGTCGGCAACGGAGACTATGCGGAATTGAAACGCTGGGCCCAGTTTCTGTATAAATTTAGTGTGATGATGTTGATGCCGGTAGCCGGCGTGGCCTTGGTCTACGGCGACATCGTGCTACAGCTGGTCAGTAGCGGCCGCTACGCCAGCTACCAGCGAGTATTCGCCGCGCTGATTTTCTGGCTGGCGCTCCGATTACATCGTAGCATTCTGGGCGTCGTCTATAACGCGATCGAGTTGATGCATATCTGGGCTCAAGCGTCACTGATCTCTTTGCTGGTATTGCCAGTCATTTTTTTCTTCGGTTATCAGCAACTCGGGATTTGGTTCGTCGTCGTGGCTTTGTTCGGCAACGAAATAATCGTCAACCTTATTGCCGTAATACGCATGCGTCGGCTCGGCTTTGCGTGGCCGGTGGGGGAGATGTGGGTGCTGAAGATGCTCGCGTCGTTGGCATTGGCTTGTTTGGCAGCGGCTTCCTTGCATGCTACCACGCCGCTAGGCGCGGCTGTCGGCGCCGCCGTGCTCGGCGCTATCTATCTAATGCTGGTGTTCCTGTTGCGCGTGGTCGACGACGGTGACCTGTTGTTAATTAATCGCAGCGTTGGTAAGCGTTTATTTAATATCGCCGCCTAGCGCGGTATGTGCAATCCATTCATATGAGGCAAAATTGAAGATATTGGCGCTGTATCCGGGGCTGAACCCGGTTTTCGACGAGGTCATCTATGCGCTTACGCCGCTGGCCGCGCACGGCGTGTCCGTCCGCGTGATCGCGTCGCGCCTCTCGGCCTTGAAAAGTGCGGTGGCGGGAGCCGAGTATGAGCAATTCCAGAATCTGGAAATTTTTCGGGTTTTGCCGACGCTGCATGACATGAGTCACAACTTAGATCCAAGCATGGAGCGCATCTTGCAATTGGTCGACGAATTCCAGCCTGACTTGTTGCTGGTCAACTCCTTCCACTGCCAGCGGCTGGCGCGACGGATCCGGCGCCATCGCGCTATTCCGACTGTAATGCGGCTGGAGTCGGCTGATCCAGCGATCCTAGTACAGCGCCGTTATTCGCTTGGGATTGCGCCACTAAGCCGGCTACTGGGCACGCTGCGCTGGCGCTTGGCCGCCGCCGAAGTAGATGCCATGATGACCAATGACCCTACCGACCTCCCTCGCTTGAGCCGCCTTGGCGGTAACCGGGGCAATGTATATTATGCGGGCCACTGCGCACAGCAGCCGGCCGGAGTAACCTTGTCCACCGAGCGTAATCGCGGCGAAATGATCTATATCGGCTCCCTAATACGGCATAAGAACTGCGACCAGTGGCTAACTAGTGTCCCTGCGATCTTGGAACAGACACCGGTGGAGCAATTTACGATCATCGGGCGCGGTGCCTCCCAGTACGTAGTCGACCGTTTGAAAGCGCGTTATGGACAGCGAATCAGTTATTTACCCGGCGTGACGCGCGAGGAGGCCCTGAATCGCCTCTCGGCCGCTTTTTTCGCCTACACAGAAAGCAGCTCCGGCTGGGGTTTTCTATGCGATGCCTGGTCGACCGGCACCCCGGTGCTGTGTCCGCAATCGACGTTCAACATTGTTCCCGGTTGGACTGGCATGATGCCGCAGTCCACCACCGCTTTGGTGCGTACCGTCCAGCGTCTATACGATGATACCGATTACGTGGAGACGTTGCGCCTAGGCGGGTACACTCGGTTCCATGCCGAACACTCCGCCGCCGTCGTTTCGAAGCAGTACCTGCAGATTTTTCGCGATACCTACACGCAAGCCATAGCATGAGCGCGGCCGGTACGACATGGCGATGCGGTACGGCTGCCGTTACACTTACTTTTTCACTGAGCCTATGCCACTAAAGATTTTGCAGTTTGTGCCGGAAGCGCTGCCCACTTTCCGCGCCGATGTCGCTACGCTGTTTGGTAAATACCTGCCGCGCCACGGCGTGCAGTGCGATGTTGTCGGTATGGCGTCGTCGACGCCGCCGTCCGAACAGGGCTTCGCATCGGTCCGCAGCCCGGCCTACCATTCCAGTCGGCTGCGACGTGAGCTGTCCTATGCCATGCTGGTGCTGCGCACTCTGCTACGCGCGCAACGGGCCGAGTATGCCGCCATTCAGGTTCGGGATATGGTTTCGATTGGCCTGTTGGCCCTGCTGGTAGCCCGGTGCAAAGGCATCCCCTTTTACTATTGGGTGTCATATCTGATGAGCGAGGGGCGCATCGAGCAAGCACGCTCTAAAGTAGCGCGGGGCGCCGGTCTGCGCAGCCGCATGGTGATGCTGAAAGGGCAGCTCGAGCAAACCTTGCTCTACCGTGTAGTGCTGCCATCTGCGCAGCACGTATTCGTCCAAAGCGACGCCATGCTGGAGTTCATGCACGCAAAGGGCGTCGCGCGCGCGCGCATGACGGCCGTACCGATGGGTGTGGACATGGAGCTATTCGGCACCCGTCCGGTCGAACCGCAGCGCCCGGACGGTTGGCATCATGTGCCGCTGATCGCCTATCTTGGGACGCTGGACAAGGCGCGCCAGCTCGAGCGGGTGCTGGACGCATTGCTGTTGTTGCGCCAGTCCCATCCGCAAGCCGCGCTGCTGCTAATCGGCAGCTCACCAACCAGCTCCGATGAGGCCGATCTGCTGGCCTACGCAGGCGCCATAGGTCTCGGCGCCGACGCGCTGCGCGTTACCGGCTGGCTGCCCGTGGCCAAGGCGTGGAACCTGCTGGCTGGGGCCGATGCCGCCATTTCTTACATTCCGCGCGGCATGCTGTACGACGTCAGCTCTCCAACCAAGCTGTTGGAATATCTGGCACTGGGAATGCCCGCTGTCGGTAACGATACACCAGACCAAGCCCGCGTGCTGGCCGAGAGCCGCGCCGGATGGGTAACCGGTAGTGCGCCTGCAGCGATGGCTCGCGCACTGGCAGATATTCTGAATGCTCCAGCGGAGGCTCGGTCTCGCGCCAGCGCCGGGGTGGGTTACATTGATCAGCAGCGTAGCTATCGCATCCTGGCAGAGCGCGTGGCGCGTCGCTACCATGACTTGGTATGATTGATATTGTTGTGCGATGCCTTCTATAACCCATTCGGATTGCAGGTTGCAGATGTTGAATTCATTTAAAAAAGAACTGCTATACGGCGGCAGGGCGCTGGTGCGCGACAACCGATGGAGCCAGCGCTTGGTCCAGAGCTTGCAGCGGCACGAACGCTTTGATCTCACTGAGATGCAACAATTGCGCCAACGCTTGTTGTACCGAAGCCTGCGCGCCGCAATGGTGAAACTGCCCTATTACCGCAGCCTGTCGCATGACTTTCAAGAGGAGGACGCGTGCGAGGTGCTGCGATCTTTCCCCATCATCGACAAGCGCAGCTTATTGGACCACCCGCGAGAACTGTACCCGAATGACGGTATAAAGCGTCCCTGGCAGTCACTAGGCAAAACCAGCGGGACCACCGGCACCCCCCTGACCGTCTTCCGAAGTCCGCAATCTGTACTAATGGAGCATGCCTTCATCAAGCGACATTGGGCATGGAGCGGATATAGCGATGGTATGCCTCGGGCTACCTTGCGTGGCGACGTGGTCACCAGCCTAAATCGGCGCACGCCGCCTTTTTGGTTTTTGAATCGTTACAATAATCAGTTGCTATTGTCATCGCGGCACTTGCTCGACGATTGCATCGATCCAATGCTGGACCGCCTGGAAGGGTTTCGGCCAGCGATGTTGCAAGCCTATCCATCCACCGCCTATGCTCTCGCGCAGTTTTTACAGCGTCGTAATCGCCGTTTGCGTATTCCCTTCCTGTTCTGCGCATCCGAGCCATTGTATCCGCATCAGCGCGACCTGATTGTTGAGCGGCTGGGTTGTCAAGTGATGGACATGTATGGCATGGCGGAGCGCGTCGCTTTTGTTACTCAATGCGAATTTGGTGCCATGCATGTGAACTCCGACTATGCCCATGTCGAAATCGTTGATGAAGACGGCCAGCCGACCGATGGCGAGGGCTACGTCGTCGGCACCACCTTTCATAACCTCTCCATGCCGTTGGTGCGTTATCGCCTAAGCGATCAGACCCGGTGGAAGTCAGGCGACTGCCCATGCGGTCGGCACTTTCCGATGATTGAGCCAGTAACCGGCAAGCTGGAAGACAGTATCACTGGCAGCAATGGCGCTACGGTCAGCGCTTCGGTGCTGACGTTCGCTTTCAAAGGAGTCGAGCACATCAGAAAATCGCAGGTGGCACAAGTGGGGGAGGGGCATTGGGAAATTCGGATTGTGCCAGACCCGGGTTTCGGTTCGGCAGATGAACGGCTGCTGCGTGACAATGTGCGTACGCTTGTTGATGGACAGGTGAGGCTCGATGTCAAATTGGTGCCAGAGTTGCTCAATACCGCAGCCGGAAAATTTCGCTGGGTTGTCAACGAGTATCGCCGCTAGCACAACCCGCAATAGTTAACAAAGGTTGGCTCGGTAGTGAGGCGCATGCTTCTCTGCTGGCGCAGCGTAGCGCTGCGCGGCAGCGCGTCCCGGACGATTCGGCTTATACATTGGATATAGATGAAAAAAATCATAATGGTGGGGACCAGCCTAAATACCATGGGCGGCATCGCATCGGTAATTAGGGTATATCAGGCCGCCGGATTGTTTGAGCGCTATGGCATCGCCTATTTGGCCACGCACTGCGACGGTGGTATTGGGAAGAAACTGGCCATTATGTCGCACGCTTATCTCACGCTGGTGATAGCTTTATTGAGGGGCCAAGTTTTCCTGTTGCATGTCCACGTTGCATCGCGCGCCAGCTTTTGGCGCAAATCGGGCTTTTTCCTGCTCGCCCGCTGCTTCGGCGTGCCGACGATATTGCACTTGCACGGTGCCGAATTCGCCCAGTTCTATGAGAAGGAATGCGGCGCCCTGCGCCAGCGTTTCATTCGCTACGTGTTCGACGGCGCCAGCCGCGTGGTGGTGCTGTCGGAAGCGTGGCGCCTGTGGGTGGCCGGCATCAGCCGCAACCGCCGCATCGAGACCATTTTCAACCCGGTGATCTTGCCGCCGGCGGTGACGCCGTGGACCGAGCGCCAGCCGGGCAGCGTGCTGTCGCTGGGTCGGCTTGGCAAACGCAAGGGGACCTATGATTTGCTCGACGCTGGCGCGCGCTCGGGCGCCGCAGTCGGCGCGCTCAAGTTGATGCTGGGCGGCGACGGCGAAGTCGAACAGGCGCGCGCCCGCGCCGTGGCCTTGGGTACCGAGGCCCAGCTGGACCTGCTGGGCTGGGTCAGCGGCGCCGATCGGGAGCGCTATCTGGGCCTGGCCACCGTGTACGCCTTGCCATCGTATAACGAAGGTTTGCCGATGAGCATACTTGAAGCGATGGCCGCCGGCCTGCCCGTGCTCAGCACGCCGGTTGGCGGCATCCCCGAAGCGGTGACCGACGGCGTCGAAGGTTATCTGGTGGAGCCCGGCGACATCGACGCGCTGGCTGCGCGCCTGCAGCAGTTGCTGCTGGAGCCGGGGCTGGCCAGCCGCATGGGCGCCGCCGCGCGCCGCAAAGTGGAATCGACCTTTTCCAGTGACGCAGTGCTGCCGCGCGTGGAACGTTTATATGCTGAATTGGGATATGTGCCGCGATGACGAGCTTGGCCTGGAAGTTCAACCGTTTGAAACTGATGAGCGCCGGCGAAGTGGCTTGGCGCGTGCTGCAGATGGCGCAGAAGAAGGCCGCCAAGTGGGGTGTGGGCCAGCTGCGCCAGCCGCCCGTTGCGGCGCCGCGCGCCGGCGCCGCATTTTTGCCGATGGCACCGGCGCCGTCGGATGCGCTGACGGCCGCCGCCGACACCATCCTGGCCGGCCGCTGGAACGTCTTCGCGCTGCGCGGCGTCGAGCTGGGTTTCCCGCCGCGCTGGAACCGCGACCCGAAAACCGGCACCGAGGCGCCGATGGGTCTGGGCAAGGCCATCGACTACCGCCGCGAAAGCGTGGTCGGCGACATCAAATACCTGTGGGAACCGAGCCGCCACCTGGAACTGGTGACGCTGGCCCAGGCCTACCGCGCCAGCGGCGAGCAGCGCTACGCCGACGCCGCCCGCGTTTTGCTGCAATCGTGGTTCGACCAGTGTCCCTATCCGCAGGGCGTGCACTGGACCAGCTCGCTCGAACTGGCGGTGCGCCTGTTGAACTGGGCCTGCGCCTGGCAGCTGCTGGGCGGCGCCGACGCGAGCGTGTTCGCCGGCGCCGACGGCCAGCGCTTCCAGCGCCTGTGGCTGGACAATGTCTACCAGCACTGCCATTTCATCGCCGGCTATTTTTCGCGCCATTCCTCGGCCAACAACCATTTGTTCGGCGAATACATGGGCCTGTTCGTCGCCAGCCTGAACTGGCCGTGCTGGCCGCAGAGCGCGCGCTGGCGGGAGCTGGCCCGGCGCGGCCTGGAGGCCGAGGCGCTCAAGCAAAACAGCGTCGACGGCGTCAACAAGGAGCAGGCCGTCTATTACCAGCACGAGGTGATGGACATGATGCTGCTGTGCCATCTGGCCGGCCGCGCCAACGGCGTGGCGTTTTCGGCCGCCTATCTGCAGCGCCTGGAAAAGCTGGCCGAATTCATCGCCGCGCTGCTCGACGCCGGCGGCCACATGCCGATGACGGGCGACGCCGACGACGCCCAGATGGTGCGCCTGTCCCACGAGCCGGATTGGTCGCCCTACCGTTCGCTGCTGGCCAGCTGCGCCGTGCTGTTCGGGCGCGCCGACTTCAAGCGCAAGTCCGGCGCCTACGACGACAAGAACCGCTGGCTGTTCGGCGCCGCCGGCGAGCAGGCCTGGAACGCGCTGGCGCC
>Ga0105856_1001183_pt1 | contig 11505 bp, 9 predicted proteins | sample OrgsoiDNA_201060_FD_89681 | JGI IMG/M metagenome (GOLD analysis project Ga0105856, IMG submission 89681) | Permafrost soil microbial communities from the Arctic, to analyse light accelerated degradation of dissolved organic matter (DOM) -... | ecosystem: Environmental > Terrestrial > Soil >...
ACGGCATTATCTCTCCTCAATCTCATTAAGGAACAGGCGATAAATATGCCTGAAACACGCATCATTATTTTCTTCCCCAACCGTTCAGTATATACGGAAAAATCGGATTCACTGGCCGAGGGCCAATGACCCAAAGCGTTGGGAGAAAGGTTTCAGCACGCAAAAACAGTGGTCATTGCCGATGGCACGGGGGCTAGCGCATGTCTGTTACTGACGTGAAAATCAGGTAAAATAAATCGGTAACCGGAGGGCATTGAGATGAACGATGATGAGCAACTCTTCAGTCAGGAAATGGCTGGCGTACAGCCAATACCCGGCGACAAACGCGTGGTGTATCTCAAAAATAGTGGGCATTCGGCTGCGAAAATTGCCAAGGATACGCCTGACGATGGGCCTGAAAATCCTTTTACCACCGGATTTCTCGACATTTTACCGTGCGATGAGCCGCTGGAATACAAACAAGCGGGCATTCAGCAAGGCGTGCTGGACAAACTTCGCGCAGGCAAGTACCCGTTAGAAGCCAGCATTAACTTGCTACGCAAGCCGGTTGAACAGTGCCGGCAGGAGCTTTTTAGCTTCTTTCTCGCCTCACAAAGCCACAACCTACGCACGTTGCTGGTCATTCATGGACGAGGCCGCCACGATGAAAGTCATGCCAATATTGTTCGCAGTTATGTGGCGAAATGGCTCAAACAGCTTGATGAGGTGCAGGCGTTCAGCGTGGCGATACAAAAAGATGGCGGTGCGGGGGCCTGTTACATCGCGCTGAAAAAGACCGCACAAGCCCGGCAGGAAAACTGGGAGCGCCATGCTAAGCGCAGTCGTTAATCCCCGGTTTAAGTGACATCGCGTACTGTTCAGACACTTTTCACCGCCTGCTGTGCAGGCGGTTTGTTTTTTGGCGCCTCACATCAGCGCTTTTCAAGAGAATTATTGTCATGCCCCATTTCTTACGTTCTTCCTTCTCCCCGACATTACGTCTGGCCTGCATCATGATGGGCATTAGCTTGCTGGCTGGTTGTGACAACGTCACTAAAAAACCATCAGAGGCTTTGGTAATTGAAGGAAAAACCATGGGGACCTTTTATCGGGTGAGTTTGGCCGGCGTCGATAAAAGCCGCGAGCGCGCGTTGCGTCAGCAAATTGAAGCGCAATTGGTCGAAGACGATCATGAGTTATCGACCTACAAAGACGACTCAGTGTTGTCACGCTTTAACCAGTATCAAGGCAGCGTGCCGCAGCCGATCAGCGCGGGCATGGCCGACGCCGTGATCACCTCGTTGCGCGTCGGGCTAAAAACCGGCGGCGCGATGGACATTACCGTTGGGCCATTGGTTAATTTGTGGGGATTTGGCCCGCAAAAACAACCGATTCATACGCCGACTGATGCCCAAATTGCCGCGGCACGTCAGGAAATTGGGTTACAGCATTTGAAGGTCATACAGCAGGCCGACGGTCAGTATTTGCAGAAAGACTTACCCAATATGTACGTCGATTTATCTACCGTGGGTGAAGGTTACGCTACTGACCATTTGGCGCGTTTGATTGAGGCCAACGGCATCAGCAACTATCTGGTGTCAGTAGGCGGTGCGGTCGTGTCACGCGGGTATAATCCGAAAGGCAATCCGTGGCAGGTGGCGATCCAAAAGCCGACCGACAAAGAAACCGCGGTACAGGCCATTGTTGATTTGCAAGGAATGGGTATCAGTACCTCAGGCAGCTACAGCAATTATTATGAACTGGATGGCAAACGCATTTCACACATTATCGACCCTGCAACCGGCCACCCGATCACCCATAAACTGGTCTCCGCGACGGTGATCGCACCTACCGCGCTCGAGGCCGATGGCTGGGATACCGGACTGATGGTATTGGGCACCCAAAAGGCCATGGCGCTGGCAGAAAAAGAGCATCTGGCGGTGTACCTGATCACTAAAACCCACGACGGTTTCGAAACCCATATGACGCCGCAGTTTAAAGCGTATTTGCGTGATCCTGAGAAGCGCGATCTAGAATAAGCTCCTCACAACGAACAACCGGTTATTCCTCAACGCCGCCCAGTGACTGACTTAAATGATCGAGTAAAGCGCGCAGGGCGGACGTCTGACCTTTCTTATTGCTATACAACGCAGAAATAAACGACGGCGTGGTATGCCACTCCTCCAGCACCCTCTGTAAACTTCCCGTTTTCAGACACTCCTCGCACACTTCTTCCGGCAGTAGCGCAATACCAAGGCCGTCGATGGCCCCTTGTTTTAGCACCAGTAAATTATTGCTGCGTAAACGCGATTGCACCTGAATCTGCCGTGTCCCCTGAAGCGGATGTGTCAATTGCCACAGGCTTGAGCCCGAGGGGGTATGGCGGGTCAGCGTCGGTAATTGGCTCAGGTTGTCGATAGTCGGCGACGAGCGGCACCCGCGCAGGAAATCCGGGCTGGCGACCAGACTATTTCTCATGGTGCCGAGCGGACGGCGATACAACGACGAATTCTCCAGCGGTTGCTGATGTGACAGCACGCCGATATCAATATTTTCGTCCAGAAGATCCACGTTGCGATTGACGGCCAACACTTCGATGGTGACCTGCGGATATTGCAAAAGAAAGCGGCTGATAATGGGGGCCAGAATAGTTTCCGCCATCATGACCGGTGCCGACACGCGCAGAAAACCCTGCGGGAATTGCTGTGCCTGGTCGATCACCTGCCGTGCCACTTGCGCTTGTTCCAGTAATTTGCGGCACTCTTGCGCATAGCGCAGGCCAACGTCAGTAACCGAAAAGTGGCGTGAAGTTCGGTTGAGTAACCGCACCCCCAAACGCAATTCGAGCGCCTCAATGCGGCGACTTAATACCGATTTTGACACCCCAATCGCCCGTCCGGCGGCGGTAAATCCTTGATACTGAACCACTGCCGCAAAGTAGGCCATATCATTTAAATCGTCTTGCATCACAGCGTCCCTATTTCACAACGATACGTTGCCATTATGCGTATTTTTGATTTTCACGACAACGATTAGACTGCACGCATAGCAACCTTTTACCTGACAGGTACCCCCATGAAAATTTTACATATTGATTCCAGCCCGTTTGTTGGCACTTCCGTGACGCGTGAACTCTCCGCCACGGTGGTGGCCGAATTGCTCGAGCGCAACCCGACGGCCAGCGTGACCTATCGCGACTTAGGCACCGCGCCGCCCGCTCATTTATCAGCCGCCGCCATGAGCATGTTCCACAATGCGCAAGACGAAGTGATCACCCCAGCGTTGCAACAGGAAATTGACGCAATTTATCAGTCAATCGAAGAACTGATGGCGAGCGACGTGATCGTCCTTGGCGCGCCGATGTATAACCACTCGATCTCCAGCAATTTGAAAGCCTGGCTCGACCAAATCTGCCAGAAAGGCATTACGTTTATCTATCGACCGGAAGGCGTGAAAGGACTGGTGAGCGATAAAAAAGTGTTTATTGCCTCATCGCGTGGCGGGATTTACAGCTCAGAAGAAGGGCGTTTGCACGACTTTCAAGAGCCCTATTTGGTGTCAATTTTGGCCTTAATGGGTATGAATGACGTCACCGTTCTGTGCGCTGAAGGTGTCAGTAAGAGTGCCATTGGACGTGAGCTGGCGTTAAAACAGGCGCGGGCGACCTTGCTACAGGCGCTGGACGCTCCCCTCTAGCCCCCTCGGATTTGAAAACAAAAAACGGACCCGAAGGTCCGTTTTTTCATGGTGCGGTTGAAAACTTAAATTTCAGGGCTTGCCGCTGGTCAGTAACTCGAACAACGCCACGGTGCGCGATGGAATGGTATATTCACGCCCAAAATCGAAGTTATGCTCGTTCACGTCATCGGGCTGGAAGGTGTCGAAAATATGCCGCCACGTTTCGCCATGAGCGACAGAGGGCAGGGTAAATACCACATCTTCATGTGCTGCATTAAACAGCAATAACACCGTACTTAACGACCCATAACGCAGCAATCCGGTGGGCTGCGCGCGACCATCGAGCAGCATCGCGATGGATTTCGCGTGAGGATCCGCCCAGGCTTCATCGGTCATCTCCTCGCCACGCGGCTGGAACCAGCTCACGTCCTTCACCCCTAATTTTTCATGCGCCGCGCCGGTCAGGAAGCGACCCCGGTGCAGAATAGGGAAACGTTTTCTTAGCGCAATGAGGCGATAAGTAAACAGGATCATCGATTTCCCTTTTTCCTCGATATTCCAATTTACCCACGCGATATCGGTGTCCTGACAATAGGCGTTGTTATTGCCGTTTTGCGAACGGGCGAATTCGTCTCCGGCCAGTAACATCGGCGTACCCTGTGAAAACAGCAGGGTGGCTAACATATTGCGCATCTGGCGCAGGCGCAGCTCGTTAATAGCCGGATCATCCGTCAGACCTTCGACGCCATAATTGGCCGAAATATTGTTATCGCTGCCGTCTTTCCCGTCTTCGCCATTGGCTTCGTTATGCTTGTTTTCATACGACACCAAATCGTTAAGCGTAAAGCCGTCGTGGGCGGTAATGAAATTCACTGAGGCATAAGGCTTGCGGCCGCGGTGGTTAAAAATATCCGCCGAACCGGAAAGACGGGTGGCGAATTGCGCCAGTTGGCCTTCGTCGCCACGCCAGTATTTGCGCACCGAATCGCGGAAACGGTCGTTCCACTCGGTCCAGCCGGGTGGGAAACCGCCCACCTGATAGCCACCGGGGCCGCAGTCCCAGGGTTCAGCAATCAACTTACATTGGCTAAGGATCGGATCCTGCCGACAGGTATCGAGGAAACCGCAGCCTTCATCGAAGCCGTAGCTTTCGCGGCCCAAAATAGTGGCTAAGTCAAAACGGAAACCGTCAACCTGCATCTCCGTCGCCCAATAGCGTAGCGAATCAGTGACCATCTGCAAAACTCTTGGATGGCTAAGATTAAGGGTATTGCCTGTGCCGGTATCATTGATGTAATACCGCTTATTGTCCGGCATAAGCCGGTAATAGCTGGCGTTATCAATACCTTTAAATGAGAGCGTAGGGCCGAGTTCATTACCTTCGGCGGTATGGTTATACACCACGTCCAGAATCACTTCGATGCCCGCCGCATGCAGCGTGGCGATCATTTGCTTGAACTCATTCACCGTATGCGTCGCCATATATTGCGGGTGCGGCGCGAAGAAACTTAAGGTGTTGTAGCCCCAGAAATTATGCAGGCCTTTCTCTTGCAAATGGCGGTCATCGGTAAAGGCATGAATGGGCATCAGTTCAATGGAGGTAATACCGAGCGATTTTATGTAATCGACAATTTGCGGCGTACTCAGGCCCGAGAAGGTGCCGCGCAAATGTTCAGGCACCGCCGGGTGGCGCATGGTGTAACCACGGACATGGGTTTCATAAATCAGCGTCTCTTCCCACGGCACGGGGTTTTTACGTGATCGGGCCCATGAAAATGCCGGGTCAATGACGCGACATTTCGGCAAGAACTCGGCGCTATCCCGATTATCCAGATGCAAATCTTTCTTATCGCTTTGCATGTCATAAGCAAACAGCGCGTCATCCCATTTCAGTTCGCCCACAATTTGTTTGGCATAGGGGTCGAGCAGCAGCTTGGCGGGGTTAAAGCGGTGTCCGTCGTGCGGGGCATAGGGACCATGAACGCGGTAGGCATAAAGCAGGCCGGGGCGGGCATCCGGCAAATAGCCGTGCCAGACTTCGTCGGTATATTCCGGCAATTCAATGACGTCATATTGTTCGCCTTGATCGTTAAACAGGCACAGCTCAACTTTGGTGGCATTGGCTGAGAACAGGGCGAAGTTAACGCCTAAACCGTCCCATGTCGCGCCAAGCGGAACGGGCAGGCCTTCGCGAACCCGTGTCTGGTGTGAAGAATCAAAACCTTTGACGATCTCCCCGTCACTGTAGGGATGAATAATTCTGACCCCTGCCTCATCGACGGCAATATTAACCTGAAGATGGGGTAATGCGGGTTGCGGTTTGGCGGGGGTTGGTGCGGGAATACTGGCTTTTGGTGGTGTCTTTTTGGCCATTCTTATCGTCACTCCTGAACAGGAACATCAAAATAATACCTGAAGAATAATTGAGCGAAGAACATCCCCGGCTGGAAAGCCGTGTGCGCAGAGCCTCGGTTGAGTGTAGACCGTGATGCAATTTTTTACCTTTTAGCTGACGGTTCTGGCCTTTCTATGCTGTACAAGGCGCGATCATTCGCTGATAGTCAGGCGTGTTTTTGCCTCTTCTTCCTTGCGCTAATTGCCGTTTTTTCATCAGGAGCCGCCGTGAAAATTACTTTACTCTGCCACGTCCCACTTGAAGCGGGCTATCCCGAGCTTTTCGAACAAGCGGGATTTACACTGCATTACGCGACCACACCAGAAAGCCGCGACACTATACCGCCCGCACTGGCTGAAAGCGTGCGGGCGGTATTGACGATTGGCACGATTGGTCTCACTGCCAATCAAATGGATGCCTTGCCGAATCTGGAAATCGTCTGCGCACATGGCGTGGGGCATGAGCAAATCGACGTGGCGGCAGCGAAAGAGCGCGGCATTGTGGTCACCAATGGACCGGGCACCAACAGCTCGTCGGTGGCCGATCACACCTTAGCCTTGATGCTGGCGATAACGCGACACATCCCGCAAATGGATGCCAGCGTGCGCCTTGGCAAATGGTCGCGTGCCGGTACGCAAGTCACCGGGATGTTTGGCAAAAAGTTGGGGATTATTGGTTTAGGCAATATTGGTGAAGAGATCGCCCGCCGCTGTGCCGGTGGTTTCAATATGCCGGTCGGCTACCACAATCGCCATCCGCTGGCAGACAGCCAATGGCAGTACTTCCGCAGTCTTCATGCTCTTGCCGAATGGGCTGACTATCTCGTGGTGGCCACGCCCGGCGGCGCAGCGACGCGCAAACTGGTCGATGCTTCAGTGCTAAAAGCCTTAGGCGAAACGGGCTTTCTGATCAATATTTCACGCGGTAGCGTGGTGGACAGCGATGCGCTGATCGCCAGTCTGCAAAACCATCATATCGCCGGTGCCGCGCTTGACGTTATCGACGGCGAACCGGCCGTGCCTGAGGCGATATTGCCGCTGACCAATCTGGTGATCACCCCGCACATCGCTGGTCGCTCACCGGAGTCCATGCACAATATGATGTCCCTGGCAGTTAAAAACCTCAGCGCCCATTTTGCCGGAGAGCCCGTTCTGACTCCTGTTCGCGGCTAAATGCTCCGTAAACTCTCCTCTCTTAACGCCGGTTTCCGGCGTTTTTAGTTTCTTTAGTCGGAAAAAGCATAAGTAACCGTTTTTTCGTATTTGTCCTGCGCGCCATCAGACCGTAACAATAGGGGCACGCAAATATCTTTACGCACATTTACGAACATCAAGAGGCAGAAAACGGTGAATTTCCAACAGTTAAAAATCATTCGCGAATCAGCGAGGTGCAACTACAACCTGACGGAAGTTTCCAACATGCTGTTCACCTCACAGTCGGGTGTCAGCCGCCATATTCGTGAACTGGAAGACGAACTTGGCGTGGAGATCTTCATTCGTCGCGGTAAGCGTCTTTTGGGGCTGACCGAACCGGGTAAAGAGTTGTTGGCCGTTGCTGAACGCATCTTGAATGAAGCACAAAATATCCGTCGACTGGCCGATGTTTTCTCCAAAGAAGACGCCGGTGTGTTGACTATCGCCACCACCCACACGCAAGCCCGTTACAGTTTGCCGAAAGTGATCAAAGCCTTTCGCGCGATTTATCCGGGAGTGCGCCTTGAGTTGCAACAGGGTTCACCGCAGGAAGTGCTCGCCATGTTACTGGGCGGGCAGGCCGATATCGGCATCGCCAGCGAAAAACTGATCAATGACCCTGCCGTGGCGTCGTTCCCTTATTACCGTTGGCATCACGCGATTGTGGTACCTAACGATCACCCGTTGGTTAACCAGCAGCCGATCACCTTGCAACATCTCAGTGAGCAATCGCTGATCACTTATCGTCAGGGCATCACAGGGCGTTCACGTATTGACGAAGCCTTTAATCGCGCAGGGCTAACGCCGGATGTGGTGCTCAGTGCGCAGGATTCGGATGTGATCAAAACCTACGTCGAGCTGGGCTTAGGGGTAGGGATCGTGGCGGATAAAGCCTTCGAACTTGAGCGCGACAGCGGTTTGACGCTGCTTAACGCCGAACATCTGTTCGAAGCCAACACCGTGTGGCTCGGTTTGAAGCGATCACAACTGCAACGCAACTATGTCTGGCGCTTTATCGAGCTGTGTAACCCACGGTTGTCGGTGAATGAGATCAAAGAGAAGGCGTTTGCGCAACCGCAAGAAGCCGAAGTGGTCATTGACTACCAGATCTGAGGGCGGCTGCCCAAACCTGCTTTCAAGTTCAAGTTCAAGTTCAAGTTCAAGTTCAAGTTCAAGTTCAAGGTCGTGGGCGTCGGCCCACACCGACCAAAGGGTCGCAGTCGCTCGACCCTTTGGAATCCCCGCTCTTTTAACTGCGCGCTCCGCTCGTTGGAATGGACGTGTTTCAGGGGCTTTTGTTCTCACCGCAAAATGTCGCCGCTACGCGGTACCTTCGCGACGGGATTCGAGCCCTAGGTCTCGAACCGCTTGCTCAGCGCCATTTTTGAATGCGGTTTATTGGCTATGTAGGTCAAGAGAGTAAACCCAATCAACGAACCAACCCAACCCAACCAACCCAATCTAATTCAGTTCAGTCTAATCAGCCCTCAATCTGGCAGAATGACTTTCGATGTAGATGCCAGTGTGCCGCGTTCAAAACGACGTCGAGGGAGAGGCGCAAAACCGCGAGTCTTTTTACGCGGGTTGAAGCCCGAACTGAGAGAACCGCGCAGCGGCGGCGTTTGCGGCGATAACGGAAGTAGCTGAAACACGTCCGCCGCAACTTGCGCAGCAACGGAGTAAAAAAACGGGGGATTGGTAAGGGGATTCGTTTCAATCCCCTTACCCCGGTGTGGCCGGAGGCCACGACCTTGACCTTGAAGTTAAAAGTCGGTGTGGCCCGGCGGCCACGACCTTGACCTTAAAAGCGGGTTTGGGCGGCAGCCCAAGGTTTTGAACTGTCCGGTGTCGGCCCACGACCTTGACCTTAAGATGAAATTGAAAAGAAAGCGCCCCGTTTATCGCCCATAAACCCTCACCCCCCATGATAATAGCCCTTCGAGCATTGGCCTGATCAGTGTTTGAAGCTGTGCCGCCTTCGCGTCAATAAACGGATAGGGCTCGAATTCATCCATGTAATTGCATTGGGCTAATTCAAGCTGAACGGCGTGCTGGTGGGCGTCGGGTTGACCATAGGCGCGGGTGATATAGCCGCCTTTGAAACGGCCATTAATCACGTGAGTGAACTGGGATTGCTGGCTGCATAGCGCATCTAAAAGCTCAGTGATGGCCGGTGCACAACTGGCACCGCTGTTGGTGCCGATATTTAAATCCGGCAGTTTTCCATCGAATAAGCGGGGGATCACGGAGGCGATAGAGTGCGCATCAAACAGCAGCGCATAGCCAAACTCTTGTTTCATTCGTTCCAGTTCAGACTGGATTTTCTGGTGATAAGGCTGCCAGATCTGATCAAGATAGCGTTGACGCGAAGCGGCATCTGGCTGGCTTTCAGGTTTAAACGTTGGGCGACCGTCGAACAAGGTATCGGGAAATAAACCGGTGGTGGCGGTGGCGTAGAGAGGCTGATCGTCGGCCGGACGGTTGAGATCAATCACGAAACGGGAATAGTTACCCACCAGAATATTGGCCCCCAGCGATTGCGCAAAATCGTATAACTGTGGGATGTGCCAATCGGTGTCGGACAGCGGTAAGGCGTCGTCGGTCAGGCCGCTTGCTACTTCCGGCGTAAGGCGGGTTCCCGCATGAGGGATGCTGATAAGTAACGGGCTGTGGCCCGCCGTAAAATGATAGGGATCGGCAATCATCGGTGCTGAATTCAGACTCATGGACGGGCATCTCCTCGGTAATTTCCACGATAAATCACGGTGCAGGGCAGTTGGCCGCCCAGCCAATAAACCAACTCTGCCGGGCGGGCGAGCGGCCAGTGAACGAAATCCGCCACTTTCCCCACTTCAAGCGTGCCGTGGGTATCCTGTAAACCCAGCGCGCGGGCCCCGTGGCAGGTTACGCCAGCCAAGGCCTCTTCAGGCGTCAGACGGAAAAGGGTACAGGCCATATTCAACATCAGGCGTAATGACAATGCGGGTGACGTACCCGGGTTGGCATCGCTGGCGATAGCCATGGGAACGCCGTGCTGGCGAAAAAGATCCACCGGCGGACATTGGGTTTCGCGTAATAGATAGTAGGCACCTGGCAACAGAACGGCGACGGTTCCCGCTGCGGCCATGGCTTCAACATCTTGTTCTGTGGCGTATTCGAGGTGGTCGGCCGAAAGCGCACCATAGGTTGCGGCAAGCTGACTGCCGTGCAGCGAAGAGAGCTGCTCTGCATGCAGTTTCACCGGCAAATTTAGCGCGGCGGCGGCCTGAAAAACACGTTCGACCTGTGCCGGAGAAAAAGCCAAATGCTCACAAAATGCATCGACGGCAACGGCCAAGTGTTCTGCGGCCACCTTGGGTAATAACGTCGTGCAGATATGATCGATGTATTCGTCTGCACGGTCTTTAAATTCAGGCGGTAAAGCATGTGCCGCAAGGCAGGTGGCGTGAACGTAAACCGGTTGGGTGTCGGCTAATTCACGGATCACCCGCAGCATTTTCAATTCGCTTTCATCACTCAGCCCATAGCCGGATTTGATTTCAATGCAGGTGACACCTTCGGCCAGTAAAGGGGCGAGGCGCAAGCGTGCTTGTTCAAATAACGCTTGCTGGCTGGCCGCGCGCGTGGCCTTAACTGTTGATAAAATTCCACCGCCTGCGGCGGCAATCTCAGCATAGCTGACGCCATTAAGCCGCTGCTCAAATTCCGCGCTGCGATCACCGCCAAACACCAAATGGGTGTGGCAGTCGACCAGCCCCGGTGTGATGATCCCGCCATGAAAATCATGTCGTGATGAGGTGATAAATTCAGGGCTGTCGTCAGAGGTTCCCAACCAGATAATCAGTCCATCTTTAACGGCTAACATCCCGTTTTCAATCAAGTTATAGCGACCCTCTTGCATCGTCACCAGCGTTGCACCAGTCCATAGACTGTCACAAACCAACGGATTCGATGAGGTAAAAGACGGGGAGAGCGATGACGGCATGTGAGGCTCCTGACAGCGTTTATCTTGTATAGACAACTCTAGTCAACCTAACGCATTCATTCAAAACGGGCAAGACACAGAGGGTGGGTTTTTGTGTTATTTCGAGATGCATTCCAGAAACAGGTAGTGGGGTTAGACACAATACCTGTTTATAAATGGGTCTTCCCCTGTTGTGGTGGCTGAGGCAATATTAGGGGTCTATTTATTAACCTGATGAGCTGCCGCCGTGGACGAAAAATCCCTCTATGCCCATATCCTCAACCTGTCCGCACCCT
>Ga0105856_1001186_pt1 | contig 11476 bp, 13 predicted proteins | sample OrgsoiDNA_201060_FD_89681 | JGI IMG/M metagenome (GOLD analysis project Ga0105856, IMG submission 89681) | Permafrost soil microbial communities from the Arctic, to analyse light accelerated degradation of dissolved organic matter (DOM) -... | ecosystem: Environmental > Terrestrial > Soil >...
ACGCGGCCCCCGAAGAACCGTGCGTGCGAGCTTTCCCCGCACACGGCTCGCGCACAGCATTAAGCGCCTTGCTGACGCCGGGCTTGCCGAATTGCACAAGCCCTTCGCAAGCCGTCACGAATATTTTCAGATGGGGCATGTTCCCGGAAAGATTCCGGCGTAACGCGCATTCAGGATGAGGCTGGTGAAACGCCAGCGGATAGAAGGTGGTGAGATGCTGGTTCTTCTCACGAGCGCAACAGCGACTTCAGACCAAACAAACGGAACTACGTTATGAAGATTATGGTGTAGGCGATCTTGACAGAGGTTCGCTCATAGAAGTGTGATCCACCGTCGACGTTACTGCTACGCCGCCCTCAGGGAATTCATGTGCCTATGCAACAAGCGAAAACCAACCTCGCCATTGACAGGGAAAGTCATATCAGTACCTCTACCGGGCGGTGGACAAGGCGGCCAAAACCATCGATTTCCTGTTTAGAGCCAAGCGCGACAAGGTGGCAGCATGGCGCTTCTTCGAAAAGTCGATCGCTCAGAACGGTGTACCCGAGACCGTAACCATCGACAAAAGCAGTTCCAATCTGGCCGCGTTGCACGCGGTGAACGCCGAGCGCGAAACGACCATCAAGATCCGTCAGGTGAAGTACCTCAACAATCTTATTGAGCAAGACCATCGGGCCATCAAACGCATCACTCAGGTGATGCTGGGGTTCAAGAATTTCCACTGCGCGCGCGTCATTCTGAGTGGCGTCGAATCAATGCACATGGTCAAGAAAGGACAGATGAAATGTTAAGGAGAGACTCCGCTGTCTCCTGCACAGCAGTTATACTTGCTCATCTCATAAGTAATCCTCCGCATGTCACCACTGCTTGACCTGCTGACCTTACTGCGACAGAGCCCGATTGACTCCATATCAATCCATCGCCCGTTTCAGCCACGACCGCAATCCGGTCAACGTGCGGAATTCGTCCACAGCGCGGACATGGCCATCTGGAAACAGCGGCGATGCCATACGGCTCAACGCGGTTCCGGGACCGAGTTCCAGAGCCGCCACCGCGCCGGCCGATCGGCAGCTCTCGAGGCACGCAGCCCAATCGATGGTTGTGGAAATCTGACGGGCCAGCTTGTCGATCCCGGTTTCGATGTCGTAGATCGTGTCGCCGTCGATCCCGCTCAGCAACCGATGGCCGGCGCCCGGCAACCGCGGAGACGCTGCGCGCAGGACAGCACGAAACTGCTCCGTCGCCTCGCGCAGGAGAGGCGTGTGCGATGGCACCGCGACCGGGAGCGTCACGATGTGCTTCGCCCCGCACGCCGCCGCCTCCTGACACGCGGCGTCGAGCCCGGTGCGACGGCCTCCGACTACGAAGCTGTCTACGTCGTTGACGATCGCGATAGAAACCGCATGCCGTGCGAGGATCGGCTCCAGGGTCGGACGGCGCAGGCCGACGATGGCGGCGAGACCGCCGTCGCTCGGCGCAGCCGCATCCATTGCTGCCGCGCGACGTTGCGCCAGACGCAGAATGGCCGGCCCGTCGACGGCGCCGGCGCATCCCCAGGCCGCCAGTTCGCCAATGCTGTAGCCAGCGATCACGGCGCGTGCGGGCCACGCCGTGCCAAGCGCCGCCCGCATCGCAAGAGCTTGGGTGCAGCACAGAATCTGGCCGGAGCGGTTCGAGAACAGGTCTGCTGGAGCAGCTTCCTGCACGAACCGGCGAGGATCCTGTCCCAGTGCTTCGGCCGCGGCGGTGAAGACCGATTCGGCCTCAGGGCAGTTTGCGACGAGGTCGAACATGGCGGGATGCTGGCCGCCCTGCCCGGAGCAGTGTATTGCTATCAGGCTAGGCATGATCCGGCCCATGTCGTGTGGACAGCGTCCGAAAGTAGTCGCACAGCATGCGCGGCACGATCAGTCCGAAGCTCATCGCCACGATGATCAGGAACGCAGTCGCACCGTTCGCGGCCACGCTTGAGACCAGATCCACCGGCGCCGGGCCGCCGCTCGCGACCAGTTCGACCCGGGCGTTCGCTACGCGGAACAGAAAGAAGCCCGGCATCATGGAGACGACCGCGCAAAACGCGACGGCCGCAAAAGGCAGTCGCAAGCGATCGGCGACCGGCGTGGCCATTACGCCGACCAGCGTGCAGGCGACCAACGCCCCGACTGCGATATCCGCGCCCGCGAGCGAGATCACTGCCCAATGCGCCGCATGAGCCAGCATGCCGACCACGATCGGCAACGCCAGCAGGCGCCAGGGTATCGAAAAGACCGTGCCATAGGCCGCGACCGCGCACCCCGCCGCGATCACGTCCACAACCAGCGGCACGGGCGCGGACATCGCGGCGGCGGGAAGGGTTGCGCCGCCGAGGGCAAGCGCCATCAGCAGTCCTGCACAAATCATCAGCACGATCACGCCCGCATACGTGAGGCGCTCGATGCCGAGCGCGACGCGTGCGTGCGCAAGATCGAACGCGCCGTTCAGGATGTGCGGTCCCGGGACGAGAACCATGCAGGGACAAAGCGCGATGAACAACTGCGTGTCCGGCAAGCGCAACCGCGTAGCAATAGCGCCGATCGCTCCAGCGACGGCAGCGGCGCAAAGTGGCTGGATGAACGGATTGCCGCCGAGCGTCGCTAGCCAGCGGCGCAGGAGCGCGCCCATCCCGGCGCTGAACGCGATCAGCAGCAGGCTTGCCGTGTCGAGCACGCCGTAGATCACGCCCATCGACGCGGCCCCGATGGCCGCGAACAGGGCGAAGCGTACGGTGGAGACCGTGCCCATATGCCCGACGGCGTCGAGCGCCGAACGTGCGGCCACGCCGCTCAGTGCGCCCTCGCAGACCTGGTCGACAATTTCCATCGTTGCCAGCGCTTTGGTCATGTTGACGCCGAGTGGCGCTGCTGGCGCAATTGCCGAGTACGGCGTCCCGTCGACGCGGAGCTCGAGCTCGCCCCAGCGAGGGTGGAGCGTGAGCGGCACGCCCAAGGCACGGCCAAGTCTTTCCGCGGCGGTGACCGTACGCTCGGTGGTCTGCCCGTTGGCGAACAGGAGCGTTGCGGCCTGGGCGACGGTGTTCACTGCGTCCGGGCGCGTCAACTGCGTGGGTTCAGGCGCCATCGGCATGGTTACGTCGGTCATGGCTTCACAACCCCTCATACGATGTTGCATGCTTCTCACTCCGTGATCTGGGTCATGCGGATTTCCGCTGGCGCAAGCCCCCGTCTGCCTGGCTGTCGATCAGCCGGGACTTGCCCTTTTCCAGACTCCAACGCATCGACGAACAGCGTCATGGCCAGCAGGTCGGCGCAGCCCCCAGGGCTCAGGCGCCGGGCGACGAACGCCGCATGTACTGCAGCGGCGCGCGCCCGCCAGTCGGAGGCGCCGACCCCGCCCAGGGACAGGAACGAGGCGGCGGCCTCGGAGGCGTAGTGCATCCCATCGGCGCCGCCGCGGTGCAGAAGGTTCGTGTCGCAGACTGCCGCGATCAGCGCGAAGCAGGCTTGCACGCGCGGTGCATCAGGGTCGTCGGGCTGTAATGCGCGGCCCCGACGCAGGGCCGGCCAGCCCACTTCATAAACGCTGCGAAATCCACCGGCTGCCTCGGCCCGGGCACCGCCGGCGCCATAGCGCAGGAGTGCCCCAGTGCCGTGGCTGAGGAGCGGGATCGGACCTCGCCCGATTTCCGCAGCCCAGTGCCGCACGACGACATCGCCGAGGCGCATTGGCGCAACCACTGCGCCTTCGCTCGATAGGTCGGCGACTTGCCCCGCAGCCGCGCACAGCAGGCCCAGGCCGAAGATGGCGCCGCGATGTGTGTTGATGCCGCCCGTGACGGCCAGCATGGCGGCCTCTGCCCGCAGCCCGATGGTCCTGAGATGGCCCATCTCCGCTCCATCGTGGCCGGCCGCCGCGAACTCCCCGAAAAACGGGCGCAGTGATTCGGCGCTGGCCTGCATCATGGGCGCATCCATGTCCGTATGACTGCCGCTATCGACGTGACTGACGAGACCGGGCTTGGGCCAGGTCGCCAGCTCATGCACAAGCGCGAGCACGGCCTGGTTGGCGATCAGTTCCGGAACGAGGACGCGTTCCCGCCCTTGCGCGGGACGAGCAGACCGGATTGCGAATTGCGGGGCCGCGCTCATGCCCGCCCCCCGGCGCCCGGCAAGGACGCGATGTCGAGGAGTCGAACGCCCTCCATCGTTTTTGCCAACACCGTGACCCGGTCCTCTGCCCAATGCCCGGACCGGTTCGCGTTCCACAGTTCCCGCCAGTTCACAGCGCTGCCGTCTGGAAAGATAACCTCGCCATCGATGCGAATCGGTGCGTCGCGCTGGACCTGGGCGATGCCGAAGACAAGAGCCAGGACGTCGAAATCCGCCGGAACCTGCCAGAGGACATCGAGATCCGATTGTGGCGACAAATAGGCGAGTCCGGTCAAGTGTTCCCATAGGAGGCTTCCGAAGGCCGAAGGCTCGACGCCGGTCCGTGTACCCAGGACGAGAAGCGCGGCGATCGTAGCTTGCCAGCCTGCATCCGCAACCTTTGCCGCCGCGCGTAATAGCAGCGGGGGGTACGAGCGTTGCAGGATGCCGCCGGGCGGAAGAACGAGGGCGACCCGGTACTTGCCGGCGGCCGGCGGCAGCGGGACACCGACCGGCACCAGGTCCGGGTCCTCGCCCTCCGCACGGCGTCGGACGATCACTGGCCATTCCCGCTCCGCCCAGTACTCCAGCAACGGCAGGTCGGCCAATGCAGGGTGCTGGGCCAGGGCCGACGCCCAAACGTCCGGCGCCACATGCAAAAGCTCATGCCGTCGCCACGGAGGGCTCGGCATCTGTGTACCGTCACGCATGGCCAGCCTCCGCCGCCACCTGCTGAGCGATGCCCCGGGCGAGGAGCCGTCCCTTGCGTTCGAGCCCGATCTGATCGCGCAGGTCGGAGGTAGGCGCGGCCTGACCCAGGAGCGCCGTAAGACGCTGTGCGAATGGCCGGTCAGCCGCCCAGGTCTCTGTCACCGCGCCGGTTGCGAAAAGCGGTTCCACGCCAGGCGCAAAGATGGGGGTCGACTTCGCCAGCTCCTTGAGTTGCTCGAGCGGCAGCTTCGTGACTCGGGAGATGGAGGGAAGATCCATCACGCTAGGCTCCGCGCCCGGCAGCGTCACCAGAGTCTGGCTAGACAGCGCAGTGGCGATGAACGCACCAGCCGCCGCGCGGCCGTAAAGAACGCTTACCGTGCGATGGCCATTGGCAGCCGCGAGCTCCAGACTCTTCGCGAGATGGGCGAGATATTCGTTGAGCCCTAGCAGCTCGTCCCGACGCGCCATGTTCTGGCTCGACGTATCAATGAGGACGACGATTGGCGCGCGGCCGCCAGCCTCCATCGCGGCGAGGACATGACCGGCCAGCAGGATCGCACCGTCGACGCCGAGCGGCGTGCCGTCGACGATGCCGATGACCGTCACGTCCCCCTCGTTCTCGACCTTCGCGGTGCCATGCAGCGTTCCCGATGGTCCACGCTCCACCGCGTGACCGGATGGGAACAGCGAGTTCAGAACTTCATCGAGCGTCATGGTCAGCTCCCTTGATTCGTTGAATGGTGAGGAACACGTCGTCTGTGAGATCGGCGATGCGCTCTGGCTCCGGCACGCCCGCCTTGCGCCAGATTTCAGGCGCGTCGCGGCAATCGCCGAAGCGCCGCAGGCGCTCCGTCAGGCGCTGTTGCTCGGCCGTAAGCGTCGCCAGCGCGAACGGCGGGGCATGCTCGATGAGGGTAATCGCCGCTTCGCGGTAATCCTCGATGGCGCCCTTCACATAACGGTCCGTGCCGCCGCTGAGGTAGCGTGTACGGGCGCCGCACACGCGCCAGACAAGAGCGCGATCCTTCGCGTCGAACTCTTCGACGCCCTTGTTGGTTTCGATCACCTCCGGACCGCTAACGCTTACCCGCCCGTGCTGGGAAACGATGATTCGGCTGCAGCAGGCGGTGATGATGCCGCCGCCACCAAAGGCACCCGACCGACCGCCGACTAGAGCAAGCACCGGGATACCGGCGCTGCGCACCTGGACAATGGCGTGGATGATCTCGGAGATGGCGAGTTCGCCCGCATTCGCTTCCTGAAGCCGGACGCCGCCTGTATCGAGCAGTAGCAACACCGCGCTGGGGCCGCCCCGTCCAGCGCCATCACGCGCCGCCCGTAGCAGACCGAGCAGCTTCGCGCCATGCACCTCGCCGAACGCACCGCCCAGGAATCGCCCCTCCTGCGCCGCCACGAAGACCTCCTTTCCGGCGAGCCGACCGCGGCCCACCACGATGCCGTCATCGAAGGCGCCGGTGAGATCGAACTGGGCGAGGTGCGGGCTCATGGTGCGCCGTTCGGGCCCGAAGAACTCGATAAAGCTGTTCGCATTGAGCAGTCCGGCAATGCGCTCGCGCGCTGAGGCTTCGTACCATTGCGCCTCATAGACTTGTGTCAGATTGCTCATGACTCGATCTCCATCAACCGGACGCTCTGCATCAGCCGCAGGCTGACCGTATCGGGGCGCGCTCCGCCGTCGTTGATCCAGAACCGCAGGCCGCCCGGCGCGCCCCGCTTGAAGAATTCCTCGATCACCGCCTCCCAGATCGCGCGGAAGCCGTTCACCGCCGTCGTGACGTTGACCTGACATTCGTGGTCCGGCAGCACGCGCTCGACCAGAACCTCGAGATTGCCGGAGGCGTTGACCCCCGTGATGGCTTGATGGCGATCGCCACCCGCCTTCCTGTTCACCTTGCCATTCACTTGAAAATGTTCCATGTTTTGTACTCCTACCAATTCCTGAACTTAGAAGGCGGCTGATAGAGGCCACCCGACCAGGTCACCAGATCTGCGATCGAATGAGCCGCCAGCAGTTGGCGGTTCGCATCCAGCGGATCGATACCGAAGTCTTCTGGACGGCGAATGATGCCGCGTTGCCGTAGCGCCTCGACGGCCTTGTGATCCCGCTTGCGACCCACGTCGGTGAAGCCCGCCACGCCGCGAATTGCCTGCTCGCGCTCGGCCGGCGTGCGGCACAGGAGGAGGTTGGCGATCCCTTCTTCCGTAACGATGTGGGTGACGTCGTCGCCATAAATCATAACGGGCGCGAGATCCAGGTTCAGCTCCTCCGCCATCGTTACGCTGTCGAGCGTCTCGACGAAGTTCGGCTTCATCTTCTCGCCGAAGGTCTCAAGAATCTGCACCACCAACTTGCGGCCGCGGGTCAGCTTGATGTCGCCGTCCGAAGCCTCGCGGCCGGCCTTAAGCCAGGGGGCCGACAGGTGGCGGCGGCCATGGGCATCCGAACCCATGTTCGGGGCACCGCCGAAACCCGCGATGCGGCCTGGCGTGACGGTCGAGCTATTGCCGGCAAGATCGATCTGCAGGCTCGAGCCGATGAACATGTCGCAAGCGTAGAGGCCGGCGGCCTGACAGATCATGCGGTTTGAGCGCAGCGTTCCGTCATGGCCGGTGAAAAACACGTCGCTTCGCGCAGACATGTAACCGTCCATGCCCACCTCGCTACCGAAGGAGTGGACCTGCTCGACCCAGCCGCTCTCGATGGCTGGAATCAGCGTGGGATGGGGGTTTAACGCCCAGTGGGTGGCTATCTTTCCCTTGAGGCCAAGACGTTCGCCGTAGGTCGGCAGCAGGAGTTCGATGGCTGCAGTCGGAAAGCCGATGCCGTGGTTGAGGCGCTTCACACCATATTCGGCGTAGATGCCCTTGATCGCCATCATGCCCATCAGGATCTGGTTCTCGGTGATGCTCGCCGGATCGCGGGTGAACAGCGGCTCGACGTAGAAGGGTTTGTCCGACTTGACGACGAAGTCGACCAGGTCGCCGGGTATGTCGACGCGGGGCACCTTGTCGACAACCTCATTCACCTGGGCGATGACTATGCCCGACTTGAAGGCGGTTGCCTCCACGATGGTGGGGGTGTCCTCGGTGTTGGGGCCGGTATAGAGATTGCCGTCGCGGTCGGCCTGCACGCCGGCGATCAGGGCGACGTGCGGCGTCAGGTCCACGAAGTAGCGGGCGAACAGCTCGATGTAGGTGTGGATGGCGCCAAGCTCGATCTTGCCGGCGGCAAGCGCACGTGCGATCCCGGCGCCTTGCGGGCCTGAATAGGAAAAGTCGAGCTTGCGCGCGATGCCGCGTTCGAACAGATCGAGATGGGCCTGGAGAACGACCCCGGATTGCACGATATGGAGGTCGTGGATTCGCGACGGGTCGACGTCCGCCAGGACTTCGGCGAGAAAGTCCGCCTGCTTCTGATTGTCGCCCTCGAGACAGACCCGGTCGCCGGGACGGATAACTGCCTCAAGCAGCGCCTTCACATTCTCCGGTGGGACCATTTTGCCGCTGGCGAAGCGGGACGCCGCCGTGAGACGGTCATGTCGCGCGCTCCGCTGCTTCTGCCAGTCTCTGACGTCGCAGTGACGGTCTGGCTTCGCCACTGCCTGATTCAATGTTTCGGACAAGGTAAGTGCTCCTGTGTGAGTTGATCGACTGGGGAAGTCGATGTGATCCTCAGAATAGGTGGTTAGAGAAACGATATTTGGTAGCGGTAGTCTTGGGGTCAAGTTTCTGCAACATGATGGTCTTCCGTTGAAAGCGGCGAGCCGCTGGTGTATTGTGAGGGGGTGCTCACAAACAGTATATGAGAATGTCCTCACAAAAGTCAACTCCGAATACGGGCGAGGTGAAGGCGCCACGCCGCGCCCGCGGACATGCGCGGGTGGCGTCGTTGCTGGAAGCCGCAAGCGCGGAATACTGGGACTCTCCTTGCGGTCGGCAGGAGTGAGCGGGCCGCGGGCTTACGCACCTTCTTGGCCAAGGCTGAGCTGCAGACGGGGGTCAGGATGTTCGATACCAGCCGGAATGCGGTGGCACCGCTCCACTTGCCATCGCCAAGGCGGATAGCGCCGTCAATGTCTTCCCTGTGAAAGTCCACTGGATCGAGGGATGCCGTAAGCAGTACTTCGATCCCGGTGTTGGCGGTGTGGAAACTTGAGAGACGTGGAATTAGCCAACACATGGCAAACGTAGTGTAAGCGCGGATCTTGAGCTGAGTTTGCTTCTTGCCGCGCGTGAGGCAACGGTGGCGTCGCACAGCATGTCCTTCACCTTCGTGACCGAGCGATGGTTACCCTCACCGTCTCGAGTAAGCGCGACTTGGCGGTGACCTCGCACCAGCAACTGAACGCCCAGCACGTCCTCGAACAAGCGGATCTGACGGGTGACTGCCCCGGGGGTGACGTGCAGTTCGTGTGCGATAGTGATGCTCAGGCGTCGCCCGACTGCTTCGAAGGCGCGCACGGTGGTTAGAGGGGGCAGCCGATCCATAGTGGGGATTCCGGCACACGCTGGCGGTCTACTCTGTCATTGACGATATAAGAGAAGGACGCCTGGTCCGCATTCTGCCGGGGTACCGCTTGCAAAAGCTCAATGTTTACGCGGTGTACCCCTCCAGACAGTATATCGATGCGAAGATCACCACGTTTCTCGATCATCTTGCGCTTACCTTGTCTTCGGCGCTGAAGGACGAAGAGACGGAGATTGAGCGACTCACTTGCGACGGTCAGGCAAGCAACTGCCACGATGAGATCTCATGCGGCGAATTGCGTTAACCGGAGGCATAAAGTTGCAGTCAATGCGACTGACCCGTCGGGCGCGTCTACTATCCATGCGCGTTGCCGACGGCGATGCGCGACGCACCGACTGCAAACGCCTCCGTGTTTCTGATCAACCGGTGGTGAATGTCTGCATGGCGCCGTCGACTGCCCACGCAATGTGCTTACCGGGCAACTTTTCTTATTCGGCCACGCGCGCATCCTCGCAGCAGTCACCGCGCGTTAGCAATGCCGTAACCGCGAGATGGCAGGCGATACCATCGTGCTGCACTAGATCCCGCCGCGCTGTACGCCGCAACTTCGGGCATCTCTTTTTCCTTGAAGACCGTGTAGACAAATAAGGATAACAAATTGACGAGGTTTGCATTTGGAATTCTCGCTGCCGTGCTAGGTTTCTGCTCATCGACTTCCCATGCACAAGACAGCATCGTGCTATACGGCCTGCTCGACACGGGGATGACCTACACGACGAACCAGAACGGCCATCATAACTTCCAGGCGACGGCAGGCCAGATTTTGGGTGACCGCTGGGGACTGCGCGGCGTGGAGGATCTCGGCGGCGGCCTCTCGGCGAACATGACGCTGGAAAACGGCTTCGCGCTGACGAACGGCTCACTCGCGCAGGGCGGGCGCGAATTTGGTCGCCAGGCCTTCGTCGGCCTCGCGAGCCAGGAGTTCGGCTCGGTCTCCTTTGGCCGTCAATACACGAGCTTGTTCGATTATCTCGGCCCGCTCGCGCTGACAGGTACAGTCGCGGGAGGAACCCAGTTCGCGCATCCGTTCGATAACGACGACCTCGCTGGCGCGCTACGTGTGAACAATTCCGTCAAGTACGTGAGTCCGCGATATGACGGCTTGCTGGTGAGCGGTATGTACGGCTTCTCGAATGCGGCTGGCGACTTCGCGAACAACCGCGCGTACGCCATGGCAATGTCGTACGTCTACCGGGGGCTGACTGTTGCCGCCGCGTATATGCAGTTCGACAACACGCTCGCACCCACCACCGGCATAGAGCAGATTACGAACGCCAACGGCGCGATCGTTGCAGATAACATATTCATCGCATCGCGCGAGCGTACGTGGGGTGCGGGTGCGAACTATGCGGTTGGCGCGCTCACGCTCGGTTTCGTGTTCACGCAGACGCGTCTCGACAGTCCGCTCGGCGTCGCCGCAAGTGCATCGGGCCTGAGCAGCGGCCTCTCGCTCGACGGCACGGATGCAAGCTTCGACAACTATGAGATCAACGCCCGCTACATGTTGACTCCGTCGTGGTCTATCTCAGGTGCCTATACCTACACGGACGCGCGGCTCAACGGGCGCGATCCAAAATGGAATCAGGTCAGCGTGCAGACTTCATATTTGCTGCTGAAACACACGGACGTCTATCTGCAGGCGCAATTCCAGCAGATCGATGAGGACGGACTGGATATTGGTGCAAACATCTTTGGGCTGTCAACGGCGTCGAATAATAGTCGGCAGGTTGCCGTGACGGTAGGCGTGCGGCATCGCTTCTGAACGTGAAAAGGCAGTGGCGTGTACAGAAGTTGCGCGACCGTAATCTTAGATGTTTTTCGGTAAACCACATAGCCAATATCCGTATTATGAGGTCGCCTGCGAGCGGCCGTGACTCGCGGGTGCGGATTCGTCACGCGGAGTTCTGCCGAATCGTGTGCGTGCACCTTTAGCGAGGACTGGGCAAGGCGTTGGGCCAGCGAAGCGGCATCCGGCGAAGGCGCCTTGTCTCAGGATGCCGTGCCGCCTGTAGCCACAAGGGGCATTTGCAGCCGGGCACTAGGGAAATCCAGTAGTGCTCAAATGGCT
>Ga0105856_1001189_pt1 | contig 11467 bp, 6 predicted proteins | sample OrgsoiDNA_201060_FD_89681 | JGI IMG/M metagenome (GOLD analysis project Ga0105856, IMG submission 89681) | Permafrost soil microbial communities from the Arctic, to analyse light accelerated degradation of dissolved organic matter (DOM) -... | ecosystem: Environmental > Terrestrial > Soil >...
GGAACAAAGTCATCGAAGGCCAGATCAATCTGCGTGATGCGGTCAATGGAACGATCAGTTACACCAACGAATCCGGCAAAATTTACCAGCTAAAGCCAGAGCCGGCCGTATTGGTATGTCGCGTACGCGGTCTGCATTTACCGGAGAAACACGTCCAATGGAACGGAGAGCCTATCCCCGGTGGCCTGTTTGATTTTGCACTGTATTTTTTCCATAACCACCGCGCACTGTTGGCAAAAGGCAGCGGCCCCTATTTCTACCTGCCTAAAACGCAGTCCTATCAGGAGGCTGCATGGTGGAGTCAGGTATTCAGCTTTGCCGAAGACTATATGCAACTTCCACGGGGAACAATCAAGGCAACGGTACTGATTGAAACTCTGCCTGCGGTTTTTCAGATGGACGAAATTCTCTACCATCTGCGTGACCATATTGTCGGTCTGAACTGCGGACGTTGGGACTACATCTTCAGCTACATCAAAACCCTGAAAAACCACGCCGACCGTGTATTGCCTGACCGCCAGGCCGTTACGATGACGCAACCCTTCCTGAGTGCTTATTCCCGCCTGCTGATAAAAACCTGTCATCGCCGCGGTGCTCTGGCAATGGGGGGAATGGCTGCATTTATCCCCAGTAAAGAGACTGAACGTAACCAGTGGGTGCTCAATAAAGTCAAAGCTGACAAAGAGCTGGAAGCGGCTAATGGCCACGATGGAACCTGGATTGCCCATCCAGGTCTCGCGGATACCGTCATGGCCGTTTTCAATCAGGCACTGGGTGACCGTAAAAATCAGTTGGACGTCTCACGTCAGGATGATGCGTCTGTAACAGCAAGCCAATTACTCGAACCCTGTCCGGGAGATCGAACTGAAGAGGGGATGCGTGCCAACATTCGCGTCGCCGTGCAATACATCGAGGCCTGGATCTGCGGCAACGGCTGCGTACCTATTTACGGTCTGATGGAAGATGCCGCGACTGCTGAGATCTCCCGCACCTCGATCTGGCAGTGGATCCACCACCGCAAAACGCTCAGCGATGGTCAGCCGGTAACCAAAGCACTTTTTCGCCAGATGTTGTGCGAAGAGATGCAGGTTATTCAGCAAGAACTGGGCGAACAACGTTTTAGTTCTGGCCGGTTTGATGAGGCGGCTGCGCTGATGGAGCGCATCACTACCCAGGAAGAGCTGATCGATTTTCTCACCCTGCCGGGCTATGCCTTATTAGCCTGATCAGGATAAACCCTACAAAAGTTAACCCCACAACACTAAGAACAGGAAACCGCGCCATGAAAAACTCCCGTACTCAGCAAATTCAGCAACTTGAAGAGTCCTGGTCACAACAACGCTGGCAGGGGATCACCCGTCCGTACAGTGCGGCCGAAGTGGTGAGTCTTCGAGGCTCGGTGAATCCGGAATGTACTCTGGCCCAAAATGGCGCAAAGCGTTTGTGGAATTTGTTGCATGGCTCATCGCGCAAAGGCTACGTAAATTGCCTTGGTGCTTTGACCGGCGGGCAGGCCTTACAGCAGGCAAAAGCAGGTATTGAAGCTATTTATCTTTCGGGCTGGCAGGTGGCTGCAGACGGCAATACGGCGTCCAGCATGTACCCGGACCAATCTCTTTATCCGGTGAACTCGGTTCCTGAAGTCGTGGCACGCATTAATAATACCTTCCGCCGGGCTGACCAGATCCAATGGTCAAATAATATCGAGCCAGGGCAGGTGGGTTACACCGACTATTTTCTGCCTATTGTTGCGGATGCGGAGGCAGGATTTGGTGGCGTACTTAACGCATTTGAGTTGATGAAATCGATGATTGAAGCCGGGGCCGCTGCAGTGCACTTTGAAGACCAGCTTGCCGCGGTGAAAAAGTGCGGACACATGGGAGGAAAAGTGCTGGTGCCGACTCAGGAAGCGGTTCATAAACTGGTTTCGGCCCGCTTGGCGGCCGATGTTCTGGGCGTACCTACTCTACTGGTTGCCCGCACCGATGCAGACGCCGCTGACTTATTGACTTCGGACTGCGACCCATACGACAGCGCGTTTATCACCGGTGAACGCACGCACGAAGGTTTCTATCGTACTCATGCCGGAATAGAGCAGGCAATCAGCCGCGGATTGGCGTATGCGCCCTACGCCGATATTGTCTGGTGTGAAACCTCCACACCGGATTTGGCATTAGCGCAGCGTTTTGCAGACGCAATCCACGCCAAATTCCCGGGGAAACTCTTGGCCTATAACTGCTCACCATCCTTCAACTGGAAAAAGAATCTCGATGATAAAACCATCGCCAGTTTCCAGGACCAACTGGCCGCAATGGGTTACCAGTATCAGTTTATTACCCTGGCCGGTATTCACAGCATGTGGTTCAACATGTTCGATCTGGCGCATGCCTATGCTCAGGGGGAAGGGATGAAGCATTACGTAGAAAAAGTGCAGGAACCCGAATTTGCCGCCATCGGTCGAGGTTATACCTTCGCCTCTCACCAGCAGGAAGTTGGCACCGGATATTTCGATAAGGTGACCAATATTATTCAGAGCGGCCGTTCATCCGTCACGGCGTTAACCGGGTCAACTGAAGAGCAGCAGTTCGGTGTTTAACATTTGCAGGCCCGGATAAATCCGGGCCTGCTTTTGACTGGGAGCAGACCTTATGCGTATTGAACTGTTGATCGCTCAGATGATTTTGCAAGGGTTTGACGCCCAGTATGGCCGCTTTCTGGAAATCACTTCGGGCGCGCAGCACCGGTTTGAGCAAGCCGATTGGGCGGCAGTGCAAGCGGCGATGAAACAGCGGATCCATCTCTACGATCATCATGTCGGGCTGGTTGTTGCTCAGCTCAAATGTATCACCGGCCCTCATTTCTATGACGCGGCCTTTCTGGCGACGGTCAAACAATCCTACAGTGAACTTTTACCTGAATATCCCCGGGCAGAAATTGCCGAAAGCTTCTTCAATTCGGTCTACTGCCGTATTTTTAAACATCGCGAATTGACGGCGGAAAAACTGTTCATTTTCAGTGAGCAACCTGAATGTCATCGCGGCGTCTTTCTCCGCCCGCTTTTTCGCCGGTACAAATGTCAGGGCGATCTCCACAATTTAATCAGGATGATACTGGCAGATCTGCCGATACAGCTCGCATGGGAAGACAGTGACCGGGATGCCCGTTATATCGCTCAAGCCCTGCACGCCGTTGTCCCGCAAGTGCAACTTGGTTCGGCCATTTTTGACGTTGCCACCGAACTGTTTTATCGCAACAAGGCGGCCTGGCTGGTTGGGAAAATACGTTTTGGCGGGCAGGTCTTACCTTTCCTTCTGCCTGTTCACCGCAGCCTCAGTGGCCAGCTGTTTGTGGATGCCTGTCTGACAGATCGTGATGACGCCAGTATCGTATTCGGTTTTGCCCGCTCGTACTTTATGGTTTATGCCCCTCAGCCGGGGGCATTAGTAGAGTGGCTGCGCGAAATCCTGCCCGGCAAAACCACCGCGGAGCTCTACAGCGCAATAGGTTGCCAGAAGCATGCAAAAACGGAGTGTTACCGTGAGCATCTGCGCTTTATGGCACAAAATAATCAGCAGTTTATTATCGCTCCCGGAGTAAAAGGGATGGTGATGCTGGTTTTCACGCTACCGGGCAGCGACCGTGTTTTTAAAGTGATCAAAGATCGTTTCGCTCCGCAAAAAGAGGTGACGGAAGCTCAGGTTATGGCTTGTTATCAGCTGGTTAAAGATCACGATCGGGTGGGGCGTATGGCGGATACCCAGGAGTTTGAGCATTTTGCGCTGGCGAAAAAAAATATCAGTGATGCGCTGATGGAAGAACTGATGCGTGAAGCCCCTGCCAAAATTGAACAGGCCGGTGAAAATATTATTTTGCGTCACTTGTACATCGAACGCCGAATGACCCCGTTGAATCTTTACCTGGAGAAAGCCAGTGCTCAACAGTTGCATGACGTGATTGAAGAGTATGGCAACGCGATCAAACAACTGGCTGCGGCTAACATCTTCCCCGGTGATATGTTATTTAAAAACTTCGGTGTCACACGCCATGGGCGGGTCGTATTTTATGACTACGATGAAATTTGCTATATGACGCAGGTGAATTTCCGACGTATTCCTGCCCCGCGTTATCCGGAAGATGAACTGGCAAGCGAGCCCTGGTACAGCATCTCCCCGCATGACGTTTTCCCTGAAGAGTTCCGCCATTTCCTGTGCGGTGATAAACGACTGAAACCTTTATTTGAGAAACTGCATGGCGATTTGTTTGAAGCCAGTTACTGGCAGGGGGTGCAAAAGCGCATTATCGACGGCCATATTGAGGATGTATATGCCTACCGCCGCAGGCAACGTTTCAGCCAGCGGCATGATGAACGCCAACTCGCTGAGACGTTTTAACGCTGACAGAATAATTCCCGCGCCTTAATGTTTACCCCCGCCATACGCCTGGGTGATCTCTTTTGCTGCATGAATAACCAGCGCACCCAGCTCAGTTACCCGGTCATCCGTTATACGGGATACCGGCCCTGAAATTGAGATCGCGGCATAGGCATCGTTATGTTCGTCATAGATACAGGTTGCTACACAACGAAGCCCCAGGGCATGTTCTTCGTCATCGAAGGCATAGCCCCGTTTGCGCGTTTCGGCCAGTTCCTGCTTCAGGTTGACCGGCGATGTGCGTGTCAGCGGCGTATAGCTATGCAGGCCGATTTTATGCAGCAGTTTTACCAGCCTCTCTTCAGGCAAAGTGGAAAGGAATGCTTTCCCCGCACCAGAAGCATGCATCGGCAGCTTGCCACCAATGGGTGCGGACATACGCATGAGCGCGTTACACTGCACTTGATCGATGATGATCGCCTGATATTCGCTATGATCAAGCACCGCCAGATTAACCGTTTCGCCAGACTCCTCCATTAAACGCCGCAGCATCGGATGCACCATTGCCAGCAGGTTGCGACTTTGCAGGAAGCTGCTGCCTACGACAAAAGCATGCGAACCAATAGTCCATAACCCTAAATCCCCTACCTGACGAACAAACCCTTGCTGCTGCATGGTGCTTAGCAGGCGGTGTGTAGTGGAGTTGGGCAAACCGGCCTGCTGAGCCAGATCGGTAAGCGCAACGCTACCCTGAGCCTCGGCAATATACTCCAGTAATTTCAGGCCCCGGGTCAGGGACTGCACCTGTCCGGTGGCGGCACTACCTGATGTGGCAGCGGCTTTGGTTTTCTTAACGCGTTTGGCCGGAGTAGAAGCGGACGTTGCCATGGGCCTTTTCCTTGTAAGATGCGCTAATTAGCGACGAATTAAAGTTATTTTGGAATTCATTTTCGTTTTTACAGTATGGATCGCAACCTGCCTTTCCGCTCATCCGATGTGTTGCATTCAGGCTGCGGGATGCATTCCTGAATTGAAAAAGTCTCACGTTAGGCTGAGCTTTCAGCGAAGGAAGATATGCTAGGATGTTGACCATGATTTCCGGCTTGTACTTAGGGTGTGCCGGTGGTGTGTGACAGGTGAAGAGGTGAGAGTGACGAATCAAGTTGAGGCGCTACGTAAGCAGTTAGCAAAGCGCATTTTGGTACTGGACGGCGGCATGGGTACCATGATCCAAAGCTATCGTCTGGAAGAAGAGGACTACCGTGGCGAACGTTTTGCCGATTGGGAAAGCGATCTCAAAGGCAATAACGATCTCCTGGTACTGACAAAGCCGGAAGTGATCACTGCGATCCACTACGGCTACCTTGAAGCCGGCGCCGATATCCTCGAAACCAACACCTTCAACTCCACCACCATTGCCATGGCGGATTACCACATGGAGTCGCTGTCGGCAGAAATTAACTATGAAGCCGCTCGCCTGGCTCGTATTTGTGCTGATGAATGGACCGCCCGTACACCGGACAAGCCGCGTTATGTCGCCGGCGTCCTTGGGCCAACTAACCGTACGGCGTCGATCTCCCCGGACGTAAACGATCCTGCCTACCGCAATGTCTCTTTTGATCAACTGGTTGAAGCCTATCGCGAATCAACACGCGCGCTGATCGAAGGAGGCGCTGATCTGATCATGATCGAAACCGTCTTCGACACCCTGAACGCCAAAGCTGCAACATTTGCCGTGGAAACCGAATTTGAAGCTATGGGGGTAGTGTTACCGGTCATGATCTCCGGCACCATCACCGATGCCTCAGGCCGTACGCTTTCAGGGCAAACGACCGAAGCTTTCTATAACTCATTACGTCATGTAAAACCGCTGACCTTTGGCCTGAATTGTGCACTGGGGCCAGACGAATTACGTCAATACGTGGCTGAACTGTCACGCATTGCAGAATGCTATGTCACTGCGCACCCGAATGCAGGTCTGCCTAATGCCTTTGGAGAGTACGATCTCGAAGCTAAAGAGATGGCAGAACATATCGGCGAATGGGCTCGCTCAGGTTTCCTGAACATTGTCGGCGGTTGCTGTGGGACAACGCCTGCGCACATTGCCGCGATGGTGAAAGCGGTCGAGGGCGTAGCCCCCCGTGCCCTGCCGGATATTCCGGTTGCGTGCCGACTGGCCGGCCTTGAACCTTTAACCATTGATGCCCAAACCCTGTTTGTTAACGTGGGTGAACGTACCAATGTCACCGGTTCAGCGCGGTTTAAGCGACTGATTAAAGAAGAAAAATATATTGAAGCGCTGGCCGTCGCCCGCCAGCAGGTCGAGAGTGGTGCGCAAATTATCGATATCAACATGGATGAAGGCATGCTGGATGCAGAGGCCGCTATGGTGCGCTTCCTCCATCTGATTGCCGGTGAGCCTGATATTGCCCGCGTGCCTATCATGATCGACTCCTCAAAATGGGACGTAATTGAAAAAGGGCTGAAATGCATCCAGGGCAAAGGCATTGTCAACTCGATTTCAATGAAAGAGGGTGAAGAGGCCTTTCTCAGACAAGCCCGTAAAGTTCGTCGCTACGGTGCCGCGATGGTCGTGATGGCTTTCGACGAGGACGGTCAGGCTGATACCCGCGCCCGCAAAATCGAAATATGTCGCCGCGCCTACAAATTGTTGACGGAAGAGGTGGGGTTCCCGCCTGAAGACATCATTTTCGACCCGAATATTTTCGCCGTGGCAACCGGGATTGAAGAGCACAACAACTATGCGGTGGATTTCATTGAAGCCTGTGTGGACATTAAAGCTGAGTTGCCACATGCACTGATTTCCGGCGGTGTCTCCAATGTGTCGTTCTCTTTCCGGGGTAACGATCCGGTACGTGAAGCAATTCACGCGGTGTTCCTGTACCACGCCATTCGCAGCGGTATGGATATGGGGATCGTTAACGCAGGCCAGCTGGCTATCTATGACGATCTCTCTGCTGAGCTACGTGATGCGGTTGAAGATGTGATCCTCAACCGTCGTGACGATGGCACAGAGCGTCTGCTGGATATCGCGGAAAAATACCGCGGCACCAAAGATGACGGTGAAGCCAATAAACAGCAGGCCGAATGGCGTGGATGGGATGTACGCAAACGTCTGCAATATTCTCTGGTCAAAGGTATCACCGAATTTATCGAACTGGATACTGAAGAAGTACGTCAGCTTTGTGAACGCCCGATAGAGGTGATTGAAGGTCCGTTGATGGACGGCATGAATGTTGTCGGTGACCTGTTTGGCGAGGGCAAAATGTTTCTGCCGCAGGTGGTGAAATCAGCCCGCGTGATGAAACAAGCGGTGGCCTATCTGGAACCTTATATTGAAGCCAGCAAAGAGAAAGGGAAAACCAACGGCAAGATACTGCTGGCGACGGTAAAGGGTGACGTACACGACATCGGTAAAAACATCGTGGGCGTGGTATTGCAGTGTAATAACTACGAAATTATCGATCTTGGCGTTATGGTCCCGACCGATAAGATCCTTAAAACTGCGATTGAAGAGAAGGTAGATATTATCGGACTCTCCGGATTGATCACGCCGTCACTTGACGAAATGGTCAACGTTGCCAAAGAGATGCAGCGTCGCGGCTTTACCATACCGCTGCTGATTGGTGGCGCTACCACCTCCAAGGCGCATACGGCCGTGAAGTTAGAACAGAACTACAGCGGTTCCACGACCTATGTCCAGAACGCCTCACGTTCAGTCGGGGTAGTCTCTGCGTTACTTTCGGACACCCAGCGTGATGCTTTCATCGAGCGTACCCGTAAAGAGTACGAGACGGTGCGTATTCAACATGCGCGTAAGAAACCACGCACTCCGCCAGTCAGTTTGGAAGTCGCCCGAGAAAATGCGACCAGCATTGACTGGGAAAGTTACACGCCACCTGTTGCCCATCGTCTGGGCATACAGAAAGTGGAAGCCAGTATCGAAACGTTGCGCAACTATATCGACTGGACACCGTTCTTTATGACCTGGGCACTGGCCGGGAAATATCCGCGCATTTTGGAAGATGAAGTGGTCGGTGAAGAGGCTAAGCGCGTATTTAAGGATGCCAACGATCTGCTCGATAAGCTCTCTGAGGAAAAATTGCTGAACCCACGCGGTGTCGTCGGATTATTCCCTGCTAACCGCGTCGGTGACGATATCGAAATCTACAGCGATGAGCGCCGTGATGAAGTGATGGTGGTCAGCCACCATCTGCGCCAGCAAACTGAAAAGACGGATTTCGCTAATTACTGTCTGGCCGATTTTGTGGCACCGAAATCCAGTGGCAAAAAAGATTATATGGGCGCATTTGCCGTTACCGGCGGGCTGGAAGAAGATGACTTAGCCGAGGCTTATGACAAACAGCATGATGACTACAACAAAATCATGATCAAAGCGCTGTCTGACCGACTCGCTGAAGCCTTTGCCGAATACCTGCATGAACGCGTACGTAAGGTGTACTGGGGTTTTGCCGCCAATGAAAACCTGAGTAATGACGAACTGATCCGCGAAAATTATCAGGGTATTCGTCCGGCGCCCGGATATCCGGCTTGTCCGGAACACACGGAAAAAGGTGAGATTTGGAAACTACTGGATGTAGAAGCTAACACCGGTATGCAACTGACCGAATCATTCGCGATGTGGCCCGGCGCTGCGGTTTCAGGATGGTACTTCAGCCATCCTGACAGTAAGTACTTCGCAGTGGCGCAAATCCAGCGCGATCAGGTGGAAGACTATGCGGCACGTAAAAATATGCCCATCTCCGAAGTGGAACGCTGGTTGGCACCTAACCTGGGTTACGACGCCGACTAAAATATCCGTTAACCTTCGGGCTGACTCGACGTTGCTGACGTCGGTAACTCCACTCACTTACTGATGTAAGCTCTGGAGTTACCTTCGTTGCCGCCTGGATTCAGATCGAATGATTTAGGATATCACCTCTGCGTTTTTTACTAACTCAATTCACTTCCACATCAATATGTAAAGCGTCATAGCGCCAATATTCCAGATCGCAGTCAATCACCCGGTCGTGCTGATCACGGTTGGTTCGGGTGATGAACAGCGCCGGGCTACCCGGTGCGATTTTCAGCGCGCAGGAAGCTTGCTCAGACAAGCGCGTAGGCACCATATCAAAACGTACCCGCCCGTAGCTTACGCCATACTGTGACGAGTAGAGGTCGGTCAGTGACTGCGTCAGATCGGCGCTGAGAATGTTTGGAAAGAATTGCGGGTTGAGGTAATGCTCAACATACAGCACCGGTCTGCCGTCGAGGTAACGCAAGCGGCGGATGCAATACACCTCACTTTCAGGCGGTAGCGCAAGCTTTCCGCACACGGCGTCACTGGCCTTCAGCGCTTGCGCATCAATCACTTCTGTTCGGGCACTGCGTCCCTGTTCCCGTGCCATCGCATGAAAATGGCTGCGTTGCAGCGGGTTATAGACAATGCGTGGCGGAGAAACAAACCAGCCGCGTCTCACTTCGCGATAGATCAACCCCTGTCCTTCGAGCTGGCTTAGCGCTTCGCGCAGCGTAATGCGTGTGGTGGAAAACTGCTCGCTCAATTGTCGCTCTGACGGAAGACGGCCCTCAGCTGAAAAATCACCATTGGTGATTTTTTCGCTTAGTGTCAGGCAGATCACAGCCACGGTGGTTAAGGCTTCGCTCATGGTTACAGGCCTCATTTCAGTGCGTTTTTGCACCATTACGGCGATCTTTTGCTGAATTAGTGTGCGCTCGTTAACAGCATTCAGCTTAAAAATGCCGGTTTTTCGCACTGTAATATAATTATCACAATAGATCGTTAGATTGGCTTGGTTCTTGCTGGACTAGACCAGCACTCACACACCCTACCATCCGGAGCATTCGTTATGAAACAGTTGTTCGCTTCTGTGTTAACCAGCGCGCTCGTTCTTTCGACCTCAGCCGTTTTTGCTGCTGAGCCTCCTGCTGAACTCCTGAAAGCGGCGCAAGCTGAAGGAACCGTAAACAGTGTCGGTATGCCTGATGACTGGGCTAACTGGAAAGGGACCTGGAGTGATCTGAGCACTAAATATGCGCTGAAACACAGCGATACTGACATGAGCTCGGCGCAAGAAATCGCTAAATTCCTTGCTGAAAAAGACAATGCCAGCGCCGACATCGGCGATGTGGGTGCCGCATTCGGACCGGTAGCGGTGCAGAAGGGGGTCACTCAGGCCTACAAACCGACTACGTGGGATCAGGTACCTGATTGGGCGAAAGATAAAGACGGTATGTGGGCACTCGCTTACACCGGAACTATCGCGTTTATTATCGATAAATCTCAGGTAAAAGATGAGCCACATAGCTGGGCGGATCTGCTGAAAGGCAACTATAAAGTCACTATTGGTGACGTGGGCACGGCGGCTCAGGCGGCGAATGGCGTGCTGGCCGCAACCTACGCTATGGGTGGCAATGAAAAAAATCTGAAACCTGGTCTGGAATACTTCGGCAAACTGGCAAAAGCGGGGCGTTTAAGCCTGACTGACCCGGTGATTGCTTCTCTGGAAAAAGGTGAAGTGCAGGTTGGCGTTGTCTGGGATTTCAACGGCCTGAGCTATCGTGACAAAATCGACAAAACCCGCTTTGACGTTGTCATTCCTTCCGATGGGACTATCACGTCCGGCTATACCACCATCATCAACAAATTTGCCAAACATCCAAATGCTGCAAAACTGGCGCGCGAATACATCTTCTCCGATGCCGGTCAGATCAATCTGGCGCGCGGTTATGCCCGTCCGATTCGCGCCGATCACATCACTTTACCTGACGACGTGAAAGCCAAACTGCTGCCATCCAGCGAATACAAAAATGCTCACCCGATTGCTGATACTGCAGCCTGGGATAAGAGCGCAAAAACGCTGCCGCGTCTGTGGCAGGAAAACGTCATGATCAATATGCAGCAATAACTGTCGCAATTTAGCAAGAAAGGCAAAAGAGTCGATGAAAAGCATTCTGGTGGTACTGGACGGGCTGAATTATCAGGTCGCCCGCGATGCAATGGGATATTTACAGGCACAGTGCGCTGCTGGACGCGGCCGCTTGTATCAACTGGA
>Ga0105856_1001190_pt1 | contig 11448 bp, 11 predicted proteins | sample OrgsoiDNA_201060_FD_89681 | JGI IMG/M metagenome (GOLD analysis project Ga0105856, IMG submission 89681) | Permafrost soil microbial communities from the Arctic, to analyse light accelerated degradation of dissolved organic matter (DOM) -... | ecosystem: Environmental > Terrestrial > Soil >...
ACCGCACAGCGATGTAACGACTACGGTGAGGTGTCTGAGTGGCTGAAGGAGCACGCCTGGAAAGTGTGTATACGCTAACGCGTATCGAGGGTTCGAACCCCTCTCTCACCGCCATATAAAAGCCAAAGGGTCTGAATGAAAATTCAGGCCCTTTGGCTTTTATATCGTTAATGAAAACTACGGTGAACCCAGACAGCAGATCACTGAACGATACTTCCCCCGTCCTTGATCCTGAACTTACCGCTGACTCCTTCTTTCCCCACCTTAAAAGCAGCAAAATCCCTTTATCGCCATTGTGATCACGATCACCTTTGATTTACATCTACACCCCTCGCGGTTAAAAGGCGTACCCTCCTTTCTTAGCCGATGACGGGTGCATTACGCCCGCCTTAATTCATGTTCGTTGTCAGGTACCTTCGTGATTATGAATACCTCAGCAAATCGTCCTCTCCGCCTTTTCAGCGCCCTTATCGACGCCTGTATTAAAGAAAAATATACCGTTCAACGCCTGCTAAAAGACGCCGTTGCCGGCGTCACCGTAGGGATCATCGCTATCCCACTCGCTATGGCATTGGCTATCGGCAGTGGCGTACCGCCGCAATATGGCCTGTATACCGCCGCCGTTGCCGGGATAATCATTGCGCTTTGTGGCGGTTCACGTTTTAGCGTTTCCGGCCCGACGGCCGCGTTCGTGGTGATCCTCTATCCTGTGTCGCAGCAATACGGTTTGTCAGGCTTGTTGTTAGCGACCCTGATGTCTGGCCTGATTTTAATTGTGATGGGGCTTGCACGGTTTGGTCGATTGATCGAATACATCCCACTGCCGGTGACGCTGGGGTTCACTTCCGGTATCGGTATCACTATCGCGACCATGCAAATCAAAGATTTCTTCGGATTACATGTCGACGCGATGCCAGAGCATTATGTCAGTAAGGTGTTGGCGCTCATCCAGGCTATGCCGACGCTGAATGTCGGCGACGCCCTGATTGGGGTCGTCACGCTAGGCGTACTGGTGCTGTGGCCGAAACTCGGCTGGCGAGTACCCGGTCATTTACCGGCGTTGCTGGCAGGATGTGCCGTGATGGCCATTTTTATGCAAACCGGACACTCCGTGGCTACCATTGGATCTCGCTTTCATTACTTGCTGGCCGATGGCACGCAGGGCAACGGCATACCGGCGATCCTGCCACAATTCGCCCTCCCGTGGGCACACACCGGCGGGAATGGGCTAAGTCTGGATCTGGTTCAGGCTCTGCTCCCCGCCGCGTTTTCAATGGCCATGTTAGGCGCGATTGAGTCGTTGCTTTGTGCGGTGGTGCTTGATGGGATGACCGGCAAAAAACACCATTCCAACAATGAGTTGATCGGTCAGGGGATCGGTAACATCGTTGCGCCTTTCTTTGGAGGCATCACCGCTACCGCAGCCATTGCGCGTTCGGCAGCTAACGTGCGTGCCGGTGCGACATCACCGGTTTCTACCATTATTCATTCGCTGCTGGTCATTTTAGCGTTGCTGGTTCTGGCCCCCGTGCTCTCATGGCTACCGCTTGCGGCGATGGCGGCGCTACTGCTGATGGTGGCGTGGAACATGAGTGAAGCGCACAAAGTGGTGAACCTGCTACGTCGGGCACCAAAAGATGACATTCTGGTCATGCTGACCTGCATGAGCCTGACGGTGCTGTTTGACATGGTTATCGCTATTACGGCGGGCATTGTGATGGCGTCGCTACTGTTTATGCGCCGCATCGCCAAAATGACTCGCCTGACAGATGTTCCTGGTTCGCATCCGGCTGACGAATGCGTGCTGCGGATTAACGGTCCGCTATTCTTTGCCGCTGCCGAGCGTATTTTCGCTGAACTACCGCAACGCAGTGAGGGGGCGATACGCATTATTTTGGTGTGGGATCGCGTGGCGATTTTGGATGCCGGTGGCCTAAGTGCGTTGCAAACCTACATCAAGGAACTCCCTGAAAACGTGGAATTGGTGATCACCGACATTCCCTTCCAGCCATTAAAAACACTGGCACGCGCTGGCATTCAACCCATTCCTCATCGGCTGAGTTTCTACGGCTCTCTGGCGGAAGCCCAAACGGCGCGCCTGTCGCCATAGCGCGATTGCAATGAAAAAGGCGCTCCCTATTCAGGAGCGCCTTTTTTTACTGACTGCCTTTACGTGCAAATAGCGATGTTAAAAAAGCTTATTTGCTGGTATCGAGCGCTGGGAAACTTTTCACCAGATCGTCGATGGCTTTCATCTGAACCAGGAAAGGCTCCAGTTTTGCCAGTGGCAACGCAGATGGGCCGTCGCATTTTGCATTAGCGGGATCTTCGTGTGCTTCGATGAACAAGCCAGCAATGCCGACCGCCATTCCCGCACGGGCCAGTTCCGCCACTTGCGCACGGCGACCGCCCGAAGCAGCACCAAAGGGATCGCGCGTCTGCAAGGCGTGGGTGACGTCGAAAATCACCGGATGACCACCGGTAGCGTTGATCATCACATTGATGCCCAACATATCAACCACCAGATTGTCATAACCGAAGTTGCTGCCGCGATCGCACAGAATAACCTGATCGTTACCGCCTTCTTTGAATTTGTCGACAATGTTACCCATTTGGCCTGGGCTCACGAACTGGGGTTTTTTCACGTTGATGACAGCGCCGGTTTTTGCCATCGCTTCAACCAGGTCGGTCTGGCGAGCAAGGAAAGCGGGCAACTGAATCACGTCAACCACTTCAGAAACAGGCTGTGCCTGCCAGGATTCATGGACGTCAGTGATGATTTTCACGCCGAAAGCCTGTTTCAGCTCTTGGAAAATCTTCATGCCTTCATCGAGACCCGGGCCGCGGTAAGAATGAATCGACGAGCGGTTGGCTTTATCAAAAGACGCCTTGAACACATACGGAATCCCCAATTTCTGGGTCACGGTAACGTAGTGCTCACAAACACGCATTGCCATATCGCGTGATTCGAGGACGTTCATACCGCCGAACAACACAAATGGCAGGTCGTTGGCAACGTTGATGTCTTTAATGCTAACCACTTTATGTTTCATGCTTTGGCCTTATTAATTGTCTGTCAGGTACAGTAATACAGCTAATCGGCTGTATTTTAATGTCAATTTTAGCCGCTGATTTTAACTCAGTGCAGCGTAACTTGCTTGTTTTCAATCGCGTGGATTTGTACTTTGATCACTTCGGAAATCGGGTCTTCCGGGCATTGCTCAACGAAGTAATTTAAGTCCGAAACCGCAATATGGTTGCAATCGAGATGGGCGTAGATCAAACCCCGGTCGCGAATTTCGTAAGGATCTTCGGGATCAAACTCCAGCACGGTCTGGCTAGCGCGTAACGCCAACTCCATCTGTTTTTCTTCCATCAACGCGGCTTTCAGCGTATCGAGCATTTTCCTCACGATCACGCTATTTTCGGCTTCTTCGAGGTCTTCATCTTCAATCTCAGCGCTTACACCAAGATTGCCTTTTAGCCAGACCTGCAAAATATGTTCGCTTAAGGTATCCCCATTAATTGGGTTTACCAGCCACATCTCTTCATCCAGCCAGTCAGCGCGCAGGATCAACTGGGTCGGGAAAATCACCGGCATTAATGGCAAGTCGAGTTCATGGGCAATGTGCAGGAAAATAATACCCAGCGACACGGGTGTACCTTGGCGCGAAGCCAGCACTTTATCGAGCCAGATTGCGTCAGACAGGCGATACACGCCGCCCGCACCGCCAAATCCCCACGTGCGGTAAAACAGCTCAATTAATACCTCAAGTTGCTGATCCTGATTGAGATCTTGCGGCACAATGCGTCGCGCCTCATCAACCAGTGACTGAAGCTGGCGACTGACATCCTCGCCGTTAAAATCAAAACGTACAGCCTGAGTCACCAGGATCACACCTGCACTTAAGGGTGCGGCGTTAAATTCGAAATCAGCAATGGTGCTCATAGTTATCCCATTAACAGCGGTATTTGTGTCAAAGTGAGCTTCACGATCAGGGCTAAGCATCCTAATGCCAGAATAAACGCGATCCAGCGAGTGGTTAGACGGCGCGGCTTTTTACTCAGTGCCACGAAGCCCAACACAATATAGATGATAACGCCAAAAAGCTTTTCAGTCAGCCAGCGACCCTCTGGGCTGAATGGAGAAAGATGCGTGACGAAAATCAGAGCGATTCCACTGGTCAATAACAGCGTATCAATCGCGTGCGGTACAACCCTTACCCAACGCTGTTGCAGCATAGCAGAACCGGTCGATTTCCAGTAAAAGCGCAGTACAAACAAAAATATGCTGGTGATAACTGTGACGATATGCAGATTTATGAGCACGATGTAGGACGACATACCCCTTCCTTGTTGGTCAAAATGGATGATTCAGTCCCTGCCGGTATCACCAGAATGTCGCCATTGCCCTAAGCTGATGCGATCGTTGCCGCCATAATCTTGAACGGTCGCAACCTCGCGATAGCCGGTTTCTCGCAACAAATTTTGTACATCATGCGATTGCTGCCAACCATGTTCGAGCAACAACCAGCCGCCATCCTCGAGATGCGCAGGGGCGTTTTGAATGATGTAAGTCAGATCAGCAAGCCCCGCGTTGGCGGCAACCAGCGCCGTCATGGGCTCAAAACGCACGTCGCCTTGCGACAAATGCGGATCGGCGGCGTCAATATACGGAGGATTACTGGCGATAAGCGCAAAACGTTGGCCTTGAACCGGTGCAAACCAACTGCCATGCAAAAAGCAGGCGTTAGTGATACCCAGTTTTTGGGCATTATGTTGGGCCAGTTTTACCGCATCGGGTTGCAGGTCTACGCCCGTGATTTGGCAATCCGGTCGCTCACTGGCGAGCGCCAGGGCGACCGCGCCGGTGCCCGTACCGAGATCCAAGAGGGATAGCGGTATCGCAGGCAAGCGAAGCAACGCCTGTTCAACCAGACATTCGGTATCGGGACGGGGAATTAATGTCGCCGGAGAAACCGACAACGGCAAAGACCAAAACTCACGCTCGCCCACCAGATAAGCCACCGGCTCACCCTGCTCACGTCGTGCCAACAGGGTATCGAGCTGTTCAAGCTGGGTGGCCGTCAGCACGGTTTCACCGAAGGCCATCACAAAGGTGCGCGTTTTACCGGTCACAAAACTCAGCAAAATTTCCGCATCACGCTTTGGGCTTTCTCCCTCGGCCAGACGACGGGTGGCGTCACGCAGCCAATGCTGAAAATCCATTAGTCCTGCTCGGACAGCGCGGCAAGCTGGTCGGCTTGATATTCTTGCACGATAGGCTGGATCAGCATGTCCAGTTTGCCTTCCATTACTTCATCCAGACGGTAGATCGTCAGGTTGATGCGATGGTCAGTCACGCGCCCTTGCGGGAAGTTATAGGTACGGTTGCGGTCAGAACGGTCGCCGGTACCCAACAAGTTGCGTCGAGTTGAGGCTTCTGCGGCCTGGCGTTTAGCCATTTCGGCAGCACGAATACGCGCCCCTAACACCGACATCGCTTTGGCTTTGTTCTTATGCTGGGAACGTTCGTCCTGACACTCCACCACAATCCCGGTCGGCAAGTGGGTAATACGAATGGCCGAGTCGGTGGTGTTAACGTGCTGACCGCCCGCGCCGGAAGAGCGGAACGTATCAATTTTTAAATCACCGGCATTAATTTCCGGCAATTCGGCTTCCGGCACTTCGGGCATGACCGCAACGGTACAGGCAGAAGTATGAATACGGCCCTGTGATTCGGTTTCAGGGACACGCTGAACGCGATGTCCGCCCGACTCAAACTTAAATTGGCCGTAGACGCCATCACCAGAGACCTTAGCAATCACTTCTTTATAACCGCCATGTTCGCCTTCGTTAGCGCTCATGACTTCCACACGCCAGCGGCGAGTTTCAGCATAACGGCTGTACATACGGAACAGATCGCCGGCAAAAATCGCCGCTTCATCACCGCCGGTTCCCGCACGGATTTCAAGGAAACAGCCACGCTCGTCATCGGGATCTTTCGGGATCAACAATAGCTGAAGCTGTTGCTCAAGCTCTTCCAGCGTGGCTTTACAGCTTTTGATTTCATCTTGCGCCATTTCGCGCATCTCTGGATCGTCAAGCATCTCTTCGGCTGTCGCCAAGTCTTCTTGCGCCTGACGCCAGGTCAGAAAACACGCAGACACATCGGTCAACTGGGCGTATTCGCGGGAAAGATTGCGGAACTTTTCTTGGTCGGCAATGACTGCCGCGTCGCCGAGCATCGCCTGAACTTCTTCATGGCGCTCTTGTAACACTTCCAGTTTGGCAACAATAGAAGGCTTCATGCGTGGTGTTTAACCCTGTAATAAATAGGAGCTATTGCTGATCCAGCCCGAGGCTGTCGCGTAAAATTTGCAAGCGTTCGACATCGCCATCACTGGCGGCCTGCTGCAGGGAACGGGTGGGAGCGTGAATAAGACGATTAGTTAATTTGTGTGCTAATTCATGAATAACGGCAGAGACATCTGCACCCTGAGCAATGGCAGCCAGCGCTTTGGCTTCTGCTTCAGCACGGACGAGATCCGCACGGGAACGGTAATCACGAATAATCTCCACCGCGCCCTGCGAACGCAGCCACGCCATGAAGTTAGAACTTTCTTGCTCGACGATGGACTCCGCCTGAACTGCCGCGGCTTTCCGTTGAGCCATGTTATTTTGAATAATATTGTGCAGGTCATCAACGCTATAAAGGTAGACGTTGGCGAGTTTACCCGCTTCGGGTTCGATATCGCGTGGAACGGCGATATCCACCATAAGCATCGGCTGATTACGGCGCGCTTTCAACGCACGTTCTACCATCCCTTTACCGATGATCGGCAACGGGCTGGCGGTAGAGCTGATGATAATGTCGGCCTGAGCCAGACGAGAATCGATATCTTGCAGGGTGATCACTTCCGCGCCGACTTCGTTCGCCAGCACTTGTGCTCGCTCGCGGGTACGGTTAGCAATCATCATGTGGCGCACTTTGTGTTCGCGCAGATGACGAGCCACTAATTCAATCGTTTCCCCAGCGCCGACCAGCATAACGCTAACGTCAGACAGGGATTCGAAAATTTGGCGCGCCAAAGTACAAGCCGCAAAGGCGACGGATACGGCGCTGGCACCGATATCGGTTTCCGTGCGCACTCGTTTGGCAACGGAGAAGGATTTTTGGAATAAACGCTCAAGTTCGCCTGACACGGCCTGACCGTGCTGTGACTCCGCAAAGGCTTTTTTCACCTGGCCTAAAATCTGCGGCTCACCTACCACCAGCGAATCAAGGCCACTGGCAACGCGCATCAAGTGGCTTACTGCTGCGTTATCCTGATGCCAATAAAGACTTTTTCTGACTTCATCGGCACTCAGATGATGGTAATCGCACAACCATTTAACCAGTTGTTCCTGAAGATTTTCCTGTTGCTCGACGCTGAGATACAGCTCAGTTCGGTTACAGGTAGACAACACGACACCGCCCTGCACCAACGGTTGTTGGAGCAGACTGGAGAGCGCCTGTTCAATGGTCTCGGGAGAAAAAGTAACCCGTTCGCGCAAAGAAACTGGTGCGGTTTTGTGGTTGATACCTAATGCAAGCAGGGTCATAAGGGAGCGATTATCGAGTAATACTTATGTTGGTATGGGTTTACGTCTGTGGCGCATTCTACAAGATGCGCCGGATCAATAAAAGCAAAGCAGCATTTTGCGTTAAATATGATGTAAATATCTTTGCACAATGTTAGCTAAGCCATGCTGCAGGCGGTCTGGCACCTGATTTATTGATCCTTTAGTAAACCGTGTTTTTCCCATAATCATTCTATATTCAGCGATAAAATGCCCCAGGCACTTCATCGCCTTCAATGATTCTCTGTATGGGTGGGTCTATTAAATGTCTTAACATCAGCTTAGCGGATCTTGCTACCGCGGACTTCAATAACAATGATAGCCATTAACTATCAGTGGGTACTTTGGCTATAAAAATCACCAAATATACCCCCCATTTAGGGAACTGATGTCCACCTTGCCTACTCGCCTGGACGTTCTGACGTTTCACGCAGGCAATACTCGTACTCACCACTCCGCTTCACAGCGGAAAGCACAGCATGGCAGCAAATTGCCTCACACATTAATGATGGTTTGATGCCGGATGAATCAATTGCTATGGAAAACTCTAAATCCGTGGCCAGTTTTGTTATAGGCTACTTCAATAATAACCGTCCTCAGCACTAAAGGTTCATCATGAAAAGTCGATATTATCGCAAAGGATAGGCGTTTCTGGTGACAACAGGGAAAAGGAAAATGAGATTTATAACACTGTTTACATTGCTTTTCGCTATTCCCCTCCATGCTGAAGACCATGATTATGGTCCGCCCCTATCTATATGCCTGAACAAACATACTATTCCATATATCAACACGACGATTCCTGCTGAGAACATTGTTAATGATGCTTATAAGGCGTGCGAGGATATCGTTAATGAATGGAATAATGAGCGTGCATCCTTGCCTAAGGAAATGGTAATCAAGCAGGATAAGGAATTTCGGGATATGTATGTCAGGATGATTGAGATCCGCCGGAAAGCGAGTGCACACAAAAAATAACGGAAGTTTTGCTTTCAACCAATTCAGCATATCCGGCATCGACTGATTAGGCGCCATCTGATTTCTTGATCTTTCTGTAACCCGCGATTTTTCTGCAACTCATCTCTCCCCTCACGAAATGACTCAAACGCTTTAATCAGCTTGAAAGATTCGCGAAACGGCTGAGCGACACTCAATACTTACGTTGAGCCTAGCGGATCTCGTTCCGCCACACGGCAATAACACTGAGAATCGTGGGCTATTGTTGGTCGACGAATCGTACTTTTTAATTTAAAAAGAAAAAGCTTGGTAAATTATAAAATCACTATTAGCATCCTCTTAATATGTTAACGAGTATGGAAAAGGAGAAACAGTCATGCTGAAAGGGAAAAGAGTGATCGTCACTGGCGGTGGGAGTAATTTCGGTAAGGCGCTATCGATTTGGCTCGCTCGCGAAAGAGCTGAAGTGATTCTTTGTGGCAGAAACATCACGCAGGCTCAGGCCACCGCTGACATTATCAGACAAGAAGGTGGAATTGCCGAAGCCTATGAATGTGATATCGCTGATATGCTTTCAATCCAGCAGTTCGCCCAACACGTGACCCTGAACCCAAAGCCGATTGATGTTTTAATCTTAAACGCCGCCCAGTGGCTGGATGGTGATCTGAACAATGGCGCAACCGATGAGCAGATTGTTAGCACCATCAATTCAGGATTAACCGGTTCCATTTTGCTGACAAAAGCTTTGCTGCCGCATATGAATCGAGATCAGGGTAGCGATATTATCGGCATGATTTCAGTCTGCGGCGTGCCTAACTTTACTGACTCGATTGCCCATCCGGCATTTTTTGCTGCCAAACAAGGACTTGGGGGTTTTTGTCACACTATTTCTCAAAGCCTGGCCACCGAGAACATACGCGTAACCGCACTCTACCCGCCCGATTTCCAAACCTTAGACATCAATGCAGATATCTCCCACCACAACAGAAGCGGAGAACGTTTGCTGACGGGGCAGTCAGTGTGGCAAACCATCAAGTTCATTCTGGCGCAACCACGTAGTTGCCATATCAGTGCCATCCATTTTCAGGGTCCGAGCCGCGAACAACTGGCTCAGTAAAGAGTAGCAAAAAGCCTCTCTATGGGCGCGAAGGCCTACGCGCCCTCAATTTTGAAAAACGTACGCGGTATCGGTGTGCTAAACTGACTTTCGCCGAATTTGCATCGGCACTTTAGCCTCAGCATCAAAGGACTTTATCCGATATGCCAATGCGTAAAACCCATTTACTGCGTCTTTTACCGCTTGCAAGCCTGGTGCTTGCTGCCTGTACTATCAATACCCCTAAAGGTCCTGCGACCAGCCCAACATCACCGCAATGGCGTGAACATGAGGCGCAAGTTAAGCAGTTAGAGCATTATCAAACCCGCGGTTCTTTCGCCTATATTTCTGATAAACAGAAAGTTTATGCCCGTTTCTTCTGGCAGCAATACTCGCGTGACAGCTACCGCCTATTGCTGACTAACCCGCTCGGCAGCACCGAGATGGAGCTTAAAGTCCAAAGCGGTATCGCCCAATTGACCAACAATCAGGGCAAGAAGTACACCAGCGACAAACCTGATGACATGATCCAAAAACTGACCGGCATGTCTATTCCGCTGGAAAACCTGCGTTTGTGGATGCTCGGTGTGCCGGGTGATGAAAGTGATTTCACCCTCGATAGCCAGTATCGCCTGTCAACCGTCAACTACAGTCATAATGCGCAGAAAGGTACCGTGGTCTATCAAAGCTACAGCGATGACACCAAACCTGCCCTGCCGGAGCGTCTCGAACTGACTCAGGGCGAGCAGCGCATCAAGTTGAAAATGGATAGCTGGACCTTAAACTGAGATGACGCAATTGTGGCCTTCTCCGGCTAAACTCAATTTGTTCCTCTATATCACGGGGCAACGGGCCAATGGCTATCACGAACTGCAAACGCTGTTTCAGTTTGTCGATTACGGTGACAGCCTGGCTTTTGTGGTACGAACTGACGGTCACATTGTGCTCACCACGCCGATTGACGGTGTAGAGGACAAGGATAATCTGGTAGCTCGCGCCGCCCGTCTCTTGCAAAAGCATACCAAAACCACGCTCGGTGCAGAGATTTCGCTGATTAAGCGCATCCCAATGGGCGGCGGTCTGGGCGGGGGCTCGTCAAATGCCGCGACCGTGCTGATTGCGCTGAATACCCTTTGGCAATGTGGCCTAACAGACGAGACACTGGCCGCGCTCGGTGTCACGCTGGGGGCAGATGTTCCGGTTTTTGTCATGGGACACGCCGCGTTCGCCGAAGGCATTGGTGAACAGTTGCAACCGGTTGCGCCGCCGGAAAAATGGTATTTGGTGGCACATCCTGGCGTACATATTCCTACGCCATTGATTTTTGGTGATCCGCAATTGATTCGTGACACGCCAAAACGGCCGATAAATGTGCTTTTAAGCACAGCATGGACAAATGATTGCCAACCGATTGCGATAAAACGTTTTTGCGAGGTTGAACAGCTTGTTTCTTGGCTGTTAGAATACGCGCCGTCACGTATGACGGGTACAGGTGCTTGTGTGTTTGCCGAATTCGAGCACGAGCAACAGGCCCGTCAGGTTTTGAGTCAGATCCCCGCATCGTTCAGTGGGTTTGTTGCGAAAGGCATCAACGTCTCTCCGCTTCATACCTTCCGCGAGGAATTGCTGAGAGCCGCAGGCAAAGCGTAGAGCGTCACAGTCCCGTTATCTGTGTCTGTTCTTTGCCAGCCTCTCACTCTGAACAGAGCCCGTTTTTCGTAGTATTGCTGTAAATAAAGTGTGTTTTACCGAAGTATTTTTTCTCGTAAGCA
>Ga0105856_1001192_pt1 | contig 11439 bp, 9 predicted proteins | sample OrgsoiDNA_201060_FD_89681 | JGI IMG/M metagenome (GOLD analysis project Ga0105856, IMG submission 89681) | Permafrost soil microbial communities from the Arctic, to analyse light accelerated degradation of dissolved organic matter (DOM) -... | ecosystem: Environmental > Terrestrial > Soil >...
GGCAATTCGTCGAAGGGCACGCGATCGCCGGTCACCCGCAACCGCTTCTCGATGCCGGCAAAACGTGCTCCCACCTCGCACGCGTGATCCGCCCCGCAATACTTGCCGTACGCGCGGGCCGAGACCAGGAACTCTCCGTGCGGCTTGGGCAGCGCCGCATCGAGCGTGTAGGCCCCTAGTTCTTCGCGCACGATGTCCCAGAGCGCGGATTCGCCAAGTAGGCGCGGGATGTCTTCGAGCGTCGCGAGGAGCGGAACCGCAATGCCGAGATGCTCACGCGCCGCCGACCGGTAAGTGCGGGTCAGGATGCCGAGCGAAGTGGGCTTGATGATTTTCATCGAGACACTCAGAACGTGACCGAAAGGCCGACCGTGTTGAACGACACGCCCGTCGCGCTGACGCTCGAGCCCACACTGCTCACCGACGAGCCCGTCGCCGACACCGAACTGCCCGTTGCGGCGACGCTCGAGCCCGTGGCGTTAACGAACGAGCCCGTCGCCATCACCGAACTGCCCGTTGCCGACACGCTCAATCCGGTCAGACCGAAGGCGGTAGCAACCACGCTCACCTGATCTGCGATTTCCATTGACTGCGTACCTTCCACGATCATGGTGGAATTGCCTTCGACGGTGCTGCTCGAGCTGCCCCCGACGGACGTTGTTGAATTGCTCGCGACCGACACGCCCGAATTGCCGCCCACGCTCTGTGTCGCGTCCCGCGCGACCGCAATAGTGTGATTGCGGCCGACGCGATGCGTCATGTCGTGGCCGACGACGGTGCCGTAGTCATTCCCCACGGTATGCGTCTCATCGTTCGCCGTCGAGGCGTTGCGATCGTTGCCGACGGTGTACGTCTCGTTGTTCGCGATGCTCGCGCTGCGATTGTTGCCGACACTGCGGGTTTCGTTGCGAGCAATGCTCGTTTGCGAATCCTGGCCGATCGCGTAGGTCTCGTTGCGCGCAATGCTCGTGCTTGCATCGTTGCCGACTGCCCGGGTCGCGTCGCGGGCGATGGTCACGCCCTCGTCGCGGCCAATGTCGTGGCTCGCGTCGTTCTCGACGGAGACGTCGTAGTTACGCTCAGCGTGCAGCGCGAGTTGCTCGGCGCCGCGCTTGTCCTCGAAGCGCAGCATGTTGGCGTTGGCGCCCGTACCGCCCGGCGTGCGAGTCACGAAACCGCTCTGCGTCGCGGCATCCGGCAGCGCGAACGGCGGCATCTGCGCGGCGTTGTAGATGCGGCCCGTGATAAGCGGCCGGTCGAGTTCGCCGTTGATGAAATCCACCACCACTTCCTGCCCGATGCGCGGCACGTGGATGCCGCCGTAGTTCGCGCCCGCCCAGGCATCGGACACGCGCACCCAGCAGGAGCTGTTTTCATCGCGCCGCCCGCGCCGGTCCCAGCGGAACTGCAGCTTCACGCGGCCGAATCGGTCGGTCCAGATCTCCTCGCCCGCCGGGCCCACGACGACCGCCGTTTGCGGTCCGCTCGCTTTCGGCACCGGCGTGACGCTTGGCGCACGATAGGGCACCGACGCCGGTTGCGCGACGAAGTCGAAGTCATAGCGTGCCTCGCCGCTGCCGCTTGCGTAGCCGCCTTCTTGCAGCCGATAGCGCACGCCGGCGAGTAAATATTCCTGGTTCTCCGACTGACGCGGACAGCGGTCGAGCGTGAAGCGAAAACCTGGCGCCGTCGCGCGCAAGTGCGTATGCGCCTGGACGCGCGCGTGGCTGGCCTGCTCCTCTTCCAGCCGCATGCGCGCGTAGTGCTCGCCTTCGTCGGCGTCAATGTAGCCACTTTGCGGCACGTACTTCGCATAACTGCCGTGCTCGGCGGTGAGCGGTTGCGCGCGCAGTTGCGACAGGTCTGCATTCGGCTTGCGAAAGTCATAGTCGTCGACAGTGCAAGCGCCCGTGCTGATCTGCGCGGCCGGCCGCCATGCGTCGATGCCATCCTCGTCGGGCAGGACGAGACGCTCTGGCGGAAGATACGGCAAGGTGGCGTAGTGGGGCAGCGGATCGTGGGCGCTCATGTCGTCGGCGAGGACGAGCACTTGCTGGCCCGCCTCGTGACGAAAGAAGTAATAGATGCCTTCCTGCTCCATCAGGCGACTCGCGAACGCGAAGTCACTCTCGCGGTATTGCACGCAGTAGTCCCAACTTCGATACGTCGCGATCAGCCGCTCTTCCACCGCGAAGCCATAGCTGCCGAACACCTCCCGCAGGATGCCGGTCACCGGCAGGTTCTGGAAGATGCGGCAGTCGCTGTTGAGCGAGAGATACCAGAGCCACGGACGCAGGGTGACTTCGTAGACATAGGAGCGTGACGTCACCGTCTCGCGTCCGGCGAACTCACAGCGTGCGATGTGGCCGCCGAGATGACGCACGTCGCCGTTGGCTAGTGCTATGCGCAGATTCAATGGCTTGCCGAGCAGCGCATGCATGTCGATCGACGCGGATGGGCTCACGAGTTCCACCCTGAAGTCGTAAAGCGACGACAGCGCTTCGTTGCCGTGCAGCGAGCGGAAGCGGAGCATGTCAGGGTCGAGCGGCGTGTCAGCCGTGATGATGTGATCCATGTTGGCTTCCTCAATGATGAAAGGTGCGGGCGCGACAGCTTGCGCGGCGTTCCGGTGAGTAGGCGAGATCGCTGGCTACGTCGCGGCATGTGCGCGAGCCGAGCCAGCTTGCGAGCCCGAGCGGTTGGTTTGCGGCGCCGAGCGTCGCGCCGCGTATTTCGCCAGCGGCCAGCATCAGGCGCACGTCCCAGTCCCATTCGATGCCGCCGTAGTCCCGTACCCTTTGCGCGAGCTGGCGCGCGAGTGGCGTGCCGGGCAGCAGGCTCGCGTGCTCGTCCCGTGTCAGCGGGCCGAGCCTGATCTCGAACTTTCCCTGCGCCTCCCGCACCGCCATGCCGACGATCGCTCCGCACCCGAGCCCGTTCGGCGCGTCGTGGCGACCCAGTGCAGTGCGGCTGTTCGCGTCGACCATGAGCCACCGCGGCACCAATTCGACGATCTCGACCGGTACGCCGAGCGCCGCATGCAAGACGGCGCGCAAGCCTTCGGGGTTGCGCGTCTGCCTGACGAAGTGGCCGGCCATGAAGAAGCGGGCGTGATCGGTCCGGGAATCGCGTCGACGCAGCGACGGCTGGCCGAGGTGGATCAGGCATGCGAGGTAGTCGTCGAAGCGGGCATGGCCGGCGCGATCCAGGCTGACCGCCGGCTGGGCATCGGCCCACGCGCGGTAGAACAGCAGGGTCAGGCGGTGATGGAACAGGTCGGCGAAGGCGGTGAGGGTGCCGTCGTCGTGATGGCGGGCACGGTCACGGGCGTATTCGGTGAGGTGCAGCGGCAACGGGCCGTTCGGGCCGAACAGGCCGAAGCCGTGGATCGAGACGCGCGGGGGACGGCTTTTGGGTTTGGGTTGCGGGCGGGTGTCGACGCCCGTGACAAGGCCCGCGACAACGCCGATTCCCGCGGCGATCTTTGCTTGGGCCTTGGCTTTACCGCTTGCTTTGGACTTGGTGCCAGCTTCTGCTTCTGCTTTTGTGGATGCTCCCGCCCCGGCCTCGTCTTCGGCAGCGGTCGCGGCTTCGTCAACGCTCCCGACTTCGGCTCCGATTTCGGCAACGACTGCCGCGCCATCCGGCAGCGTCACGCTGGCGACCGTTGAAGGCGCGAAGGCAAGAGATGGCAGTTGGCCGATGCGCAGCGGTTCGTCACCCGGATGCGATGCGTGGCCGAGACGCACGGGACTGTCGCCACGCGCGTCTAGCCAGCGCAGCAGGGCGTACAGACCATGGGCGTGTGGCGCGTCGGCGACGCGTTGCCAGAAAGCGGCGATGCGCGCGTTCATGCGGTGGGACGCCGGCCGATACGCGCGGGCCACCGCCGTATCTCGCCGCGTTGCAGGGTGACGAGCACGAGTTCGCTGAAGCTGTTGAGTGACACGTGGCGCGCGAAGAACTGCTCCATCACTGCGCCGAACAGCCACGGGCTCGCGCCCGCGAACGCGAGTTCGTCGATCAACAGCGACACAGCGACGCCCCGGCCAAACATCAGCGGCCCGGGCTGCGGCAGTTGCCGCGTAACGGCTTCCACCGTGACGCCGCGAATGCCCTCGATCTGCGCTAGCGCGCCGGGCACGGCGGCGCCGGCATACAGTTCCAGCAATTCCCGTAGCGCTTTCGCGCCGCTCGCGGCGTCGAGGTCGGCGAGCGTCAGGTAGTTGAGCCCGAGATGACCGATGAGCCGCCATGTCGTGTCGTTCTCTGCGATAGCCGCGCGTGGCGAAGTCGGCCCGCGTATCGCCTTGATCGCGGTGACCGGCGCCGACATGCGAAGGGTGAAGTCGCTTGCGCTATCGAGTGGCATGGACAGCGGCAGATCACGGTTGGTGCACAGCGTTGCGGCGCCGATGTGGCGCAATGCTTCAGGGAACGGTGCGTCGTGCTGATCGACCAGCGACACGAACAATTCGCTGCCCACGTAGCCCGAACGCGGTGGGCGCCGACCTTGCGCGGGAACCACCCGCGGCTCGCGACGGGTCGAAAAATAGCGGCCGTGGTCCTCCGCAGTCACGCCAAGTGCGCCGTAAAGCGCCCGGAACGCGAGCGATTTGCCGCGTTGCTGCTCATGCCCGGTAACTTCCGCGACGCTGTGAACCTCATAGTCGAGCGGACGGGTCCGGTCGACCACGAGATGATGCTCGTGCTGCCGCGTCGATACGGCGATGCGGTCGGTGCGCTTCGGGAACAGGTTGATCGCGGGCGTGCAATGGAGAGCGAGACTGCGCAGATCGACCGAGCGTTCGAGTTCCGGGTCGCTCGTCTTGAAGAGTAATGTCAGGACGAACGCGTCGCCAGCGATGCGCCGCAGCGCCGGGCGTAAATCACCGATGCTGAAGAACAGGTAGCGTGCGGGAAACGCGAAGTACTCGTGCAGCAGGCGATAACCCTGAAACGCGTGCGACGTATGCGGCAGCAGCGCCTGCGTGGCATCGAAGCCCTCGTGGCGAATCGCGTCGGGCGCGAGCAGCGTACTTTCGCCGCCCGACGCCGATGCTGGATGACATACCACGCCAACTGTATCGCCGAGAATGCGTTCAAGCAGCCGGAACGCCTGCGTCTCGGGACCGCTTAGAAAGAAGCCTAAACGTTCGATTGGCAGTTCGCCGACTTTCGCAAGGCGCGTCGTGTCCAGGCGCAGATGCAATGCACCGCGCACCTGGGCGCCGTCATTCATCCGGGCGAGCGGCAGGTCGGTGGGGCGGCCGCCCATCCTGATCTCAGAGAGCGTCAGCGGCCACAACGTCACCTCGTGCGCGGTGCGGAACTCGCAAGGCGTCTGCTCACCGGGACCGAGTCCCGCGCGCATCGGCGTGCCGGTTGGCAGCGTGTAGCCGGCCAGCAGGCTGCCTTCATGCAGGTTGGGCTGCATCGCGACGATCGCCATTGACGGCAACGGCGCCAGATAGTTGGGATAAACGACATCAAGCAAGCGCTGCGTGAAGCGTGGGAATTCCGCATCCATCTTGAGATGAATGCGCGCGCTCAGGAAACTGAAACCTTCCAGCAGGCGTTCGACATACGGGTCGGACACGGCGCCGCCCCGCATGCCGAGGTGGCCTGCCGCATTCGGGAACGCGGCCGCGAACTCACCGCCCAGCTCGCGCAGGTAGGCAAGTTCGCGTTCGTAGTAGTCGAGCAGTCGCGCGTCCATCAGTCGGCTCCGGGTCCGGGAAGCGTGGCATGCCCGCTGTCGGCGTCTATCTGCGGCGCGACGCGGATGTGTTGCTCGCCGTCAGGAGTGCGCCATGTACCTTCGATAGCAAGCGAGAGAGACTTGTGTTGCGCGTCCTCCGCTCGGGCGATATAGCGAACGTCGATACTGTCCGCCTCGATGCGCGGTTCGAAGCGCACGAGCGCCTCACGCACGGCGCTCTCGATCGTGCTTGCGCCGGCCGCCGCGCCGAGCGCGGTGGTCCCGAAATTCAGCACGGAACGTCGTACATGCGGATACGCTGTGAGACCGCACGACGCTTCGAGCGGAACGCTGTTGAGCAGCCACCCAAGGTCGCGCAGGATCGGATCGCGCGCGGACATGGGCGACTCGTCGCTGCCAGTCAGTCGATCGAGCAGCGACGCGCACGCACCGGAACGGGGCCGGCTCACGCGCGGTTCCATGAACGGGCGGCACGCACCGGACGGAAGGGGGCATTCATGCTCAAACCTCGCGGTTTTCCTTGATGTCCCAGCCGAGGATGCTCTCGCCACCCTTCGTTCCCTGGTCGGTCTGCTCCCAGTATTGCTTGCGCACCTTCGCCGCCTGGAAGGCATAGCTCACCTTTACCGCTTCCGATCCCTTGTCCGCGCCCTGCAGGACCGACGTGACGAGCACTTCCGACAGCGTGATGCGAAGGTATTCGATCTGCGTGCCACCCGCCTTGCATACCGAGATCTCGACCTTCGGCAAATGCCGGCCGTTCGCGCAGTACTTCAAAACAGCGGGCGCGGCCTTGTCCAGGAACGTCTCGACCGTCAGGTCGTTGAAGCTGACCTTGCCGATACCGCCGCCGCTTCCCGTCGACATGCTGCCGGGTTGAGTCGCACCCCAGGAATACGACTGGATATCTATCCAGCCCTTGTGGTTGGCGTCCTTCGATTCGCCGGTCACGCCGTCTACGCGCATATACATATCTACTGACATGGTTCATCCTCCTCGTTGTGTTGCTGATTGAAATTAACGACTTGACTGCAATGCGGGAACTGCGGGCTGGCCATGAGTGAGCGCAGGCAAGCGCGACACGAGCCGCAGCGACACCGTCAGCCCTTCGAGCTGGTAATGCGGCCGCAGGAAGAACTTGGCTCCGTAATAGCCGGGATTGCCCTCGACTTCCTCAACCACTACGTGCGCTGCCGCCAGCGGTTTCCTCGCCTTCGTGTCCTGCGACGAATTGACGGGGTCGCCATCGACGTAGTTCATGATCCAGTTGTTGAGCCACGCCTCCATCTCGCCGCGCTCCTTGAACGAGCCGACCTTGTCGCGCACGATGCACTTCAGGTAGTGCGCGAAGCGGCAGCAGGCGAAGAGATACGGCAAGCGAGCGGCGAGCCGCGCGTTGTCGGTAGCGGTGGGATCGTGGTACTCGGCGGGCTTTTGCAGCGATTGCGCGCCGATGAACGCGGCGAAGTTCGAGTTCTTGCGATGCACGAACGGCATGAATCCATTGCGCGCAAGCTCGGCCTCACGCCGGTCGCTGATGGCGATCTCGGTCGGGCATTTCATGTCGACGCCACCGTCGTCGGTCGGGAACGAGTGCGTGGGCAGGCCCTCCACGGCACCACCCGATTCGACGCCGCGAATCGACGTGCACCAGCCGAAGTGCTTGAACGACCGGTTGATGTTGGCCGCCATGGCGTAGGCCGAGTTGATCCACGAATAGCGCTCGTGGTTGTCGCCGTCGGTGTCTTCCTCGAAGTCGAACGCGTCGACGGGATTCTCGCGTGCGCCATACGGCAAGCGCGCAAGAAAACGCGGCATGGTCAATGCCAGGTACCTCGAATCATCCGAGTCGCGCAGATGGCGCCACGCGGCGTACTCGCTGTTCTGGAAGATCTTGGTCAGATCGCGCGGGTTCGACAGTTCCCGCCACGACTCCATTTGCATTACCGCGGGCGAGGCGCCCGTCACGAACGGGCAATGCGCCGCCGCGGCGATCTTTGCGAGTTCGCCGAGCGTCTCCACATCGGGCGGGCTGTGGTCGAAGTAATAGTCGCCGACGAGGCAGCCGAGCGGTTCGCCGCCGAACTGCCCATATTCTTCCTCATAGACCTTCTTGAAGAGTGGACTCTGGTCCCACGCGACGCCCTTGTAGCGCTTGAGCATGCGTCCGATTTCCTTCTTTGTGATCGGCATGCAGCGGATCTTCAGCAGCGAATCGGTCTCGGTGTTGTTGACGAGATAGTGCAGCCCGCGCCACGACGATTCGAGTTTCTGGAACGCCTCGTCGTGGATGATGGTGTTGATCTGCGTCGAAAGCTTGCGGTCGATTTCCGCGATGATCGCGCGGATGGTCTCGTAGGCGTCGTTGGACATGACGACCGCATTTTCGAGCGCCTGGAACGCGAGCGTGCGCACGGCGCCGTCGATCGCTTCTTGCGCCTGTTCAGTGCGCGGGTTGAACTCGCGGATCAGGACTGCGGAGAAGGCTTCGGCATCTTCCCGCTCGATGACATCTGCATGATTCATTGACGATGCTCCTGGCTGTTCAAGATGATTGCCGCGTTCATTTCCCTTCCTCCTTTTTTTCGTCCATTCGGGCGTCTCTATCCTTCGGGGCACCGGTGAGCGCGGCGAGCAGCTTTGGATTGGCGAGCGCCTGCGCGATCAGCTCTTCCGCGCGGCTCTTGCCGTCCATGTAGGAGAGCAGGTTCGACAACTGCGAGCGTGCCTGCAGCAACTGGTCGAGCGCAGGAACCTGGCGCGCGATGCTCGCCGGCGAGAAATCGTTGATGCTCTCGAAGCGCAGGTCGACGGCGAGGCGTCCCTCGCCTGCGATGTCGTTCTTTACGTTCATCGCGACGCGCGGTTCGATCGCCTTGAGCCGTTCGTCGAAATTGTCGATGTCGATTTCCAGGAAGCGGCGTTGCTCGAATTCGGGCAAAGGTTTCTCCGACTGTCCCGCGAGATCGGCGACGACGCCCATCACGAACGGGATCTCGACCTTGCGCTCGCTGCCGTAAAGTTCGACGTCATATTCGATCTGCACGCGCGGCGCGCGGTTGCGGGCGATGAACTTCTGCCCGGTCGCCTGCTTTGCCGATGTGGTGTCCTTTGCCATCGTGGTGCTCTCCCTGAAGTTGTCGGTTGATTGCGTTGTCGCGCTCAGCTAGTCCGGCCGGCAAGCGCTTCGATCTGCGGCAGGGCCTCGGGCACCATGTCGCGGACGATGTCGTGGAAATTCATCTGCAACAGGCGCTGGGCTCGCCGGATCAAAAGCGGCGCCGGATGCGCGGGCTCCGCGGCTTCGAGGTAGGCGCAGACGTGATCGAGTGCGCGCACGGCGTCGGCGCGCGAGCCGAGCGTGCCTGTGCGCGCGGCCGCCACCGGCACGAACGCCGGTTCGGAACGTTCTCCGATACGTTTTCCGATAGGTTCGATGCGCTCTGCGCACCCGGACGACGGCGCTTGCGGCTCGCGCATCGCCTCGGCCACGATGCCCAACATGCCGGTCACGGCACTCGAGTCAGGCACCCACGATGCATCGAGCATCGTGGCGACCCGCGACTCGATCCGCTCGATCATGCCGAGCAGCCTGTGGACGATGCCAAGCTCGACGTGCGCGGCCTTGAGCGCCGAGCGTAGCGCCGCAGCTCCTTCGAGTGGAGCAGGCAGGCTCGCGCGAGTCGTGCCGTTCGCAAGTAGCGTAGCGGCGTCGCCCAACGTGATGGCGCCCGTTTGCACATGCAGCAACGTGGCGTTGCGCACGCTCGATCCAAGCGTCTGTGCATCGGTCAGCGACGCGAGCGCGTTTGCGCGTGCCATGGGGTCGGATTCACTGGCTGATTCGACTTGCGGATGAACCTCGTCCCAGTGCCGCTCGAGCGCGTCGGCAGCGAGCGCGAGGCCATTCGCGTAGCCTGCGAGCCCGTCGATCTCCGTCCAGGCAAGCGTCAGCAGCGCGATCACCCGCAGGTCCGTGGTGCGTTCGAGCAGACGCGTGGCTTGCCGCTCGACCTGCCGCCAGTCGGGCGGGACGGCTGCGATCACGGCGTCGCCAAACTGTTGTTCGCGCTTGCTGCTTGCCGCCTGCTGCAATTCGATGAACGCCGTGTCGTATTCGAGATTGGCGCCGCACGGGTGCGTCGGGGCCGGCTCGTTCGAGGCGCGAACCGCTGCGTATTCCATATGCTTTTCCACGTCTATTTCGTCGCCGCCGTTAATCGGGTAAGCCCGTTTCTTTTAAGACTTAATTAGATGCTTCTTAATTCGCCATCTCTTGACCCGCTATTTTAAGAACACGAATTTTTCAAGCCCCGCCGCCTATTGCTTAGTCGGTGATCCCGCGCTTTTTTCAGATGCGTTGAGACATTTCTTAAGTTGGCATCTTTGCAATAGGCGTGTCTATTCAAACCGATGTGCGTGTCGGTGTGGGCAAAACGATTCGTATTGGATGCGAGGTAGTAAGATTCTTAATAAATAGTGCGAATTGATATTAATGCGATTGTTTTGGTAATGCAAGCCGCATGATCGCACTTTTTCGATTTGGCACGCAAAATGACTTAACGATTTAATGATTGCTTCGGGTTAGTCACAATTACGGTGAAGGCAAGCGCTAAAATAAACCAATCAGTTGATGCGCGTCCCCGGAATCTCATTTCCGTCATGTCGTGTTTGACATCGACACAAAAAGGCGCAAACGTGGAATTGATGTCAACAGTGATGGCGAGATGGAACGGATGCGCGGCCCGATGGTTTTACGGAGTCGATGTTCACAAGGTTGAAGCCGATTGATTTTGTGCCGAAGGACCATTCATTGCGTCCGATCATTGCGTCCGATTTGCAGCTGATTCAAGGACGCCCTAAGCGCATGGGCAACGCTTGCGCGGATGTACGAGGCTGACGCGAGAGGTGAGGTGGTCGGCCAAGCATTGCACCGGAGAAGCTGGTGCGGGCACTACTGATGCAGGTGCTGTACTCGATTCGCCGCGAGCGCATGTTGATGGAGCAAATTTCCTACACTATGTTGTTCCGGTGGTTCGTCGGCCTGCCGATGCACGGAACGGTTTCGGATCATTCGGCGTTCAGCAAGAACCGCGACCGGTTGCCCGCGAACGTATTTCATGCATTTCATTAAGTGCGAACTCTGCAATAGCGTGCTCCGTCGCCCGTCACAGTGCTGCAAGTCCCGCCCGGCCGGGCTTTGCGGCCTGTCTACAGTCCATTCGATCAGTGCATGGCCGCAAGCACCGGAGTGCTACAATAGTCGGCTTTCCGGCGCTCCTGGCGCCACGACAGCAGGCGGGACGGGCAAGCAGCTATTGTGGGTTCTGAGGGGCCGGCGGGTCAGCAGGCCAATGTGCTTTCATATTGCTTGCCGTGATTTGTTTCATACCCTGGCTATTTGTCGTAAAGACAGCGCAGCATGCGCTTGCTACCTTGTTGTAACTTGCCGTTTGAGCCGTTTGTACTAACCATATGTACTACGCTGCCCGGTTGTATCAGACCGGATCAGGCAGAAATTCGCAGAGGTCGAAGCCTTGCGAGTTCGAAGTCCGCGCGTTGATCGTCGTTTGCCGGTTGCATCGACGAAACACGCGGTTCTTCTTCATCCGATGTCCATGAGCGGTGGAATGACCGCTCGCGCGCCGCTCCGGCGCATTTTTAGCGAAAGCGAAAGCCACCAAAGTCACCATGTCCGATTCCGTCGCCACGAACCC
>Ga0105856_1001194_pt1 | contig 11417 bp, 12 predicted proteins | sample OrgsoiDNA_201060_FD_89681 | JGI IMG/M metagenome (GOLD analysis project Ga0105856, IMG submission 89681) | Permafrost soil microbial communities from the Arctic, to analyse light accelerated degradation of dissolved organic matter (DOM) -... | ecosystem: Environmental > Terrestrial > Soil >...
AACCTGGACGGGACGTGGCCGAGCCCCTCACTGGATCGTCGACAAGAACCGTGACGAGTTCCTGGTAACTGCCTGAACCAGTATCTTTGCGTGGAGCATCGAAGCACCTGCGATCCGGCATGCGATTGCGCGACGCGAGCAACCCTTGCTCGCGGAATTCGAAAGATGCCGACGGCCGGGTGAAAAACTTGAGCGACACGTAAGACCTCACCGAAGACGAATTGACCCCATCGCCCGATGTTGATACGCGGGCGGGTCGTGGGTCGCACGTTCCGATCGACGATGTACATCCTGTGATCTGTCACTGACGCACTACGCGAGATGCGAGCTATACTAAAGCAGTTGCATATGCATCTGATTTTGGCGTCAGCCACGTTTTTCCGGTGCTAAGAGGGTGCTTAATTGCGGTAATGCAACGGCTTGTGATTATTCGCCGCTAATCGATTCTGGAATGTCATGTTCACCGACTGCTACTGCACACAATTCCGTCGCTCGGCGAACGCTTTGACGAGCGTCTACGACGACGCGCTCCGGCCGATCGGATTAAAAATCACGCAGTTCTCGCTTCTCCGCGCGCTCGAGCGGCTTGGATCGGCGACCTTCACTGAAATTGCGGTGGAAGCGGCGCTGGATAAGACCACTATCTCGAGAAACCTCAAGGTACTAATCGATGCCGGTTGGGTCAAGGTCGGCAGCGAAGAAGACGCCCGCTTCAAGGTCGCTACCTTGAGCAAGGAGGGATTGAAAATGCTGCGGCGTGCGGAGCCTCACTGGCAGGTCGCCCAGAAGCAGGTTGAAAGCGAAGTTCAAAAGTTCATGAAGGGACCAGCCAGCAAGCGGCTGTTGGAGGCGCTCGAAACGCTTCAAGGTGTGGGTCGAGAGGTGTGACGCTTGTTGGGATTTTGGTGGACGGTTCGTCGCATCGATAGCCGGGTAAACACGTGTATTTTGCCGGTTCTGCAAACAATAAGATGTAGCTACAACTATCCTGCTATATTCTTACTCGTCTTATTAGTTGTAGCTGCAACTGTCTGTTACCACGACTTATCTTCTGCACAATGGTTGTATGTACAACGGATAAGATGAGATAACGAAAGCGTAGTTTCATTGCTCAAGGAGGGGCTATATGCCTACCTATATTGTTTCTGCTGCGACCGGCCGCCTGTCTGCCGATGCCAAGCAACGCATCGCTGAAGAGATCACCCGAATTCACAATCAGGCCACCGGCGCGCAGTCTTTCTTCGCTCAGGTGATTTTCAACGAAGTACCGCAAGGCAATCACTTCGTGGGTGGAAGTCCTCTTCGATCGGAGCAGATTTTCGTGCACGGACATATCCGCGCCGGTCGGACCGCAGAGCGCAAGCGTGAGTTGCTTGAGGGCATTGTCGACGCGATTTCGAAAACCGCCGCGGTTGCCAAGCGATACGTCTGGGCCTACCTATCGGAATTGCCTCCGGCACAGATGATCGAATACGGCCATGTTCTACCGGAACCCGGTTCTGAACAACACTGGCTCTCGTCGCTGCCCTCTGAAGACCGCAACTATATGCAAAGCATATGAAAAGACGTCTGATGCTAGCGGCTCCGCTTCCATGCCAAAGAGGAGGATCGATCGACGTTCAACGCGAACATTGATCGATCGCTTGCACGAGCGAGTCCTGCAGCGCCGGATCCTGGAAAAAAGCCTCGAGACTGCGGTGTTCATCGTTGGCGAACGCCTGAAGACACCGTGCATTGTTTGCACGACTGCTTGAAACAGAGCAGACAAGCGCGAGCAGCAGCGCTGCTATTCCAAGGATTGCACTAGCCGCGCTGAAGGCGCGTGCTGGCGACCATCGCCACCCCATGCGCTTTTTAACCACGGCCATTTGACGCAACTCGTTATCCATTTGGTTGCCTCTATTATAGTTAGCAAGACAACTATTTGATTCAAAAAAAAGCCGTTAGAATTACACCAACGCCTTCCTCACGCCGTGCATGGACGTGACGGCCGACTCGAACAAGTCCGGGCCGATCTTTGCGCGCAAGGTCCGTGCTATTTTGGCGCTGGCATTGTTGATTGGTCGATCAAGCGCCAGACCAGCCGGGGTTGCATGAACCGTCCACTCTCGGCCATCTTCTCTTGCTTGACGGCGGTCGACCAATTGCTTTTCGCAGAGACTGTCGATAAGCCTGGTTGCGGTGGGGCGCGCTATGCCCAGGATCTCCGCCACCTGACTGCTGAGGCAACCGGGTGTAGCCAGCACGACCCGAAGCACAAATCCCTGCGGCGGTGTCAGTCCGAATTCTGCGTAGACAACTGTCCACTCCCGCTCCACGAGACGGGCGAGGGCAGCCGAGTTGAAGTAAAGGCAGTGATCGAACATGAGCGGATTAAATCACAAAGTAGTTAGCAAGGCAATTAATTACGGGTTGATTGTCAAGAGCAAATGAAATGTCCAGTTCTGTCGCACGTAACGTGTCCGGGTTTCGGGTGAAGCGTAGGAGTCGTCCGCGAGCCGGCCACGCTGGTTACAGGAAACCCGAAAAATGAGGGTCGAGGATGCCGCTCTGACCGACGCGGCAGATGGCGGACGCACGCGGGGCGGCGCGGTTACTTAGCGGATGTGAAAGCCAGTTTCGCCGAGAGATTGACCGCTATGAGGCCGGCGTTCAGCCGGGCATTCAAACGTCATATAGCGTATCCGCCCGTGCGCTCGCGCGCGTCACCTCAATGCGGGCCAAGCGCGAGCGCACGGGCGTTGGATAAAACCAATCAGATCAATCAGAACGTCTGGCGGATACCGACGCGTACTAGCGTCTGGGTGTTGCTCGCAGACGAGATGCCATTCCCGACATCGCCCACCGATGCAGTTGCGTTGACGATATTACCGTACGCATCCAGCGTCTTGCCGCTTGCCTTCTGATAACCGAGGAGCGCATAAAGCGACGTCCGCTTCGACAAGTTATAGAACGACGCGAGGTTGAACTGGTTGTACTTGGGAGCCGATGCGCCGTTGATCGAACTGCCGCGGGTGTAATCGTAACCTGCAGCCACACGTACGGCCGGCGTCGCCTGATACGAAACCGTCAGGCCGGCTGAGTTGAAGGTTTCCGTGCCCTTGAACAACGAGAAGCTGCCGGCCGTATATTGCGTGTTGCTATACGACAGCCCAAGCGTCACCAGTCCGATCTGGTACGTACTGTCTGCGGCGATGATCTGCTGATTCCTGGCCGATGCAAAACCTTCATTGATCGATGACGAGAACGTGCCGTCGTATGAACCGGTCCAGGCGCCGCTGTTCGCGCCATAGGTATTGTTCGCCTGCATGTACGCCGCACCGATTGCCAACGGGCCGTTCGCGTATTGACCGCCGACACTCCACGTGCTCTGGTTCTTGATGCTCCCGGCCTGATTGCCGAAACCATAAAGCGCGCCGAGCTGGAGACCTGAGAACGATGGGCTCGTGTACTTGATCGAGTTATTCTCGCGGGCCTGATTGTCGATGTTGTCCAGGTCGCCGGGATGAGCGCCCATGCCCGTCAGGAAGTTGCCAGCGCTGAGCGAGCCGACGAAGTCCACGATCGGATCGTACTGGCGGCCGAGAGTGACCTTACCGAATTTCGTGCTCGAAAGGCCCATCCATGCCTGGCGGCCGAACTCACGGCCACCCTGGCCGAGCTGACCGGTACCAATGTTAAAACCATTCTCCAACTGGAAGATGGCGGCGAGACCACCACCCAGATCTTCATTGCCCTTGAAGCCCCAGCGGTCGCCCGACCATGTACCGCTTGCGAACCCATAGTTCGACGCGTTGGTATAAACGACCGGCTTACCCGCCGCGCCGCTCGATTGGGAGACCCGCTGGCCGCTGGTATATCCCAGGCCTGCGTCGACAATACCGTACAGCGTGACACTGCTCTGCGCGAAAGCTGCAGGCAACACGCTGTTCAAAGCGAGAAATGCGAATGCTGTCTTTTTCAACATGATAAGGATACCTATTAATTAAATAAAGACCGAAATCCTGATTCGGATAGTGGTTCTGCCGGGCTGCTGGTGATGCGAGTCTGGAGGTCTGCGGTGAGTACCCGAGACCGGATTCGTCCTTAACGGTTACTGTCTACATACCTTCTGATGCGAGCCAGTTCGCCACCCTGACGGTAAGCGAGGCTGCGTTTTCGAACTCTTCGGCACCCGGCACCTGCGGTGCGCCGAGTATCGTAAAAACCGGCTTGCCCCACTGCAGGCCAAGCGCCATTTCGGACAGCGTGCCGAGTCCACCGCCGACCGCAATCAAACACACCGAAGCACGAGCGATCAGCGCATTGCGCGTGATTCCCAGCCCTGTCGGAAGCGCCACGGTCAGGTATTCGTTGGCCGCGGCCGCATCGTCTTCAGGCAGTAATCCGATCACTACGCCCCCCGCTGCCTTCGCCCCGCATGCGGCCGCTTCCATTACGCCGCCCTTGCCACCGCAAAGAAGGGCCATGCCGGCACTGGCCAGCACGTACGCGATACCCCTGGCCGCTGTCAGTTGCTCCGCTGTTGCCTCGCGTGGACCAATCAGTCCTACCGGTGTTGCATGCCGCGCGGGACCCGTCTGGCGAACGGCCAACCGTTGCAGCGCGAGATAAGCGTCGTTTGACCAATCAATTTCTTCGTTGCCGTGCAAGGCATTCCCCTAAAGCAAGAACACAGGTACAGCCGGCGGTCAGCACCAGCGAAAGGGCGGCAGCCAGCGGGAAATCCGTCTGTCCGTCGGACAGCTTCAAATACATCAGCAGCGGCAGGATGTTGATCTGCGTTCCTGCCAGTGCGAGCGCGGTGCCATAGGTGCCAAGCGCAATCGATGTCACGAGGCACCACGCCGCGGCAATCGATGGCCACAGCTCACGCAACGCGACATCGAAGAGCGCGCGCAACGGTGACGCGCCCAACGTAAGCGCAGCCTCAAGCGGTCGCCGATCCAGGTTGGCGATCGCTGGAAACAGCATCAGCGCAACGCGCGGGATCAGGTAATACGCGTACGCCACGACGAGCCCCGTAGTGGTGTAGATCAATGAGCCCACGCTGGCCGGATCGGCGCCCACACGTGCAAGGAGGCTCGTTACGAACCCCGCGCGGCCGAACGCGAGAATGAACCCGTACGCAATCACCAGCCCCGAGAACGCCAGCGGCACGCCGAGCATGGCGAGCAGCCAGCGGCGGCGTTCAGGCGTTTGCGCGGCGAGTGCCATTGCCAGCGGCAAGCCGACAGCCAGCGACACCGTGCCGGCGCCGAACGCGAGGGCGATCGAGTGACCCAACGCGCTGAGCACCAGCGGGTCCTGCGCCAGCCGCACGAAAGCGGAACCGTGATCCGCTCCAGCCGACACCATCAGCGCACCGAGCGGCAGCGCAAAGAACAGCGCGAGCAGAAGTCCCGCTGGGACTGCTCCGAAGCGGCGCACGAGACCTGCTGCGCTCATCGACGAGACGTCCATTCCGAGCTCCTTACTTCGCGAGCGCAGCCTGCGCCCACAACTGATCCACCTCGGCCTTTTTCTCTGCGGCCTTGACCACGTCGAGCGGATGAACCTGCGGCACGTCAGGCATCTTTGCGCGGATCTCCGGCGACAGCGGTACGCCCGGCACTGCGGGGCGCACGTAACCTTGCGCGAACAGCGACTGGCCGACATTGCTCATGACCAGGTTCAACCACAGTTGCGCGGCGTCCGGGTTCGGTCCGTTCTTGACCAGGCTCATTGCATACGGTGCGGACACCGTGGCTTCCTTTGGAATGACCACTTCGGCCGCGTCGCCCATGCCGTCGGTGTATTTGGCCTTCAGGCCGTCGTTTTCATAGCCGATCAAGATCGGGATCTCACCTTTGACGAACTTGGCGTAAGGCGTGGTGCCTTCCACGCGCATCACGTTGCCTGCTTCGCGCAACTTGCCGAAGAAGTCAGTGCCCGGTTTCGGATTGTCGACGCTGCCGCCGAATGCATAGGCCGCCGCGAAAACCGCGACTTGTCCCTGGCCCGTCGAGCGTGGGTCGAGATACACCACCGAGTTCTTGTACTCGGGCTTGAAGAGATCGGCCCAGCCGTGCGGCACGTCCTTGACCAGTTTCGTGTTGACGAGAAACGCGATGTTCAGCGAATGCACCGTGAACCAGCGGCCATCGCGTTCACGAAACACGGGTGGCAGCTTGTCGAAGTTAAGCGGCTTGAATGGCGCTGCAACGTCCTTGCTGACTGCGTCGAGTGCCGACGCTGCGAAGTAATAGGCCGTGTCCGCTTGCGGGCGCCGACGGGCCTTGTCGAGTGCAACGACGGTCGCGGCCGAACCAATATCGTTATAAGTGATCTCGACTTTTGGATAACGCTTCTTGAACTCGGCGAAGAGCGATTTCCAGTTGGCCCATTCGGGACCGGTGTCGAACGAGACCACCAGGCCCTCGTCCGCGGCCTTTGCGTACAGTGCTTCTTCGCCGGGATAAAGCGGCGCAGCGGACGCGGCATGAACAGCCGGCGCGCCCAGGACGGACAGCGCGCAAACGAATCCGGCGGCTAGCCGGAGTCGCGAGAAAAGACTAAGCCCTGCGACCATTGTGGTTCTCCGTGAAGCTATATGAATAAGGAAACTGAATGATTTATGCCGCCAGCACACGCAGATGTTCCGGTGCGATCGCAATGGCTTGTTCAGCGAGCTGACGCCCTTCGCACAACAGCGGCTGCTGCGCTGAATCCGGGATGAAGTCGTATCGGCATGTCGCGCCGAAATAGCGCACCTCGGTGCGGCGTCCGCTCAGCCGGTTGACCGCGGTCTCCAGCGGATCGGGTTGCACGTGTTCAGGACGTACGAGCACATCGACCTTGTCGCCGGGACGGAAGGCGCGGGTATCGGCGAAGAGGAGAGCGAAGGAAACATCGACGGTATTCGGTCCCACGACACGTCCCGGCATCACGCTCGAATGACCGACGAAACGTGCGACCTGCGTCGATACCGGCCGGGTGTAGAGGCGCTCAGGGGTGTCCACTTGCAACACGCGGCCGCCATCGACTACGGCAACCCGGTCCGCAAGGCTCAGCGCCTCGTCCTGATCGTGCGTGACCAGGAGCGTGGTCGCTCCGCACGCGCGTTGCAGCGAGCGGATCTCGTCGCGGAGTTGCTGGCGAATGCCTGCATCGAGGGCCGCAAGCGGTTCGTCGAGCAGCAATACCTTCGGGTCGAACGCGAGCGCACGCGCCAGTGCAACGCGTTGTTGCTGGCCCCCGGAGAGCAGCGTGGTGCTGCGGCCGGCATGCTCGGTGAGACCGACGCGTTCAAGCATGTCCATCGCGCGGACCCGGCGGTTGGTTGCGCTCATGCCGCGCATTCGCAGTCCGTAGGCCACGTTGTCCACCACGCTCAAATGAGGAAAGAGCGCGTATTGCTGGAACACCATGCCGACTTCACGACGCCATACAGGCACTCCTGCCACATCGCGGCCGTTGATCGCAATACGTCCTTGATAACCACTGAGGAGTCCGGCGGTCAGCCGAAGGATGGTTGACTTGCCGGAACCGCTGCGGCCCATCACGGCCAGCAGTTCACCGGGTTCAACTGAAAGCGTGACCGCTTCAATACCGTGCTGTGCGCCGGGATAGGTAAAGCACACGTTTTCGAAATGGAGGCTCATCGTTTTTACTTCAGTCTTTGAACAGTGTTGACCGACACGAATGTCGCGATGACCGCCAGGCACAGCAGCACCACGGTGGCCGCGCATGCCATGCCCGTTGCGCCATAGAACGCCTGCAGCAGCACCACCGGATAGTTGCGGTAGCGAAAACCCGCGATCAGGTTGGAGACCTGGAATTCGCCTATGGAGAGTGCCGCCACCATCACGAGTCCGGAGAACAGGCTTTGGCGGAGATTGGGCAGCACGATCGTTATGAACTGCCGCAGCGGGGTGGCGCCGAGCGTCGCGGCGCAGGCTTCGAGGCGTTCTATATCGAGGTGGCGCAGATCGCTTAGCAGCGTCTGTGTCAGGTAAGGCAGCGTCAGCACCGTGTGAGCGGCAATCAGCAGCGGCAGGGAGCCGAGCCAGGGCAGCGTGTCGCCGCTAAAGATGGCGATGTAACCGAAACCTAACGTGAGCCCAGGCACGCCCACGGGCAGCAGCGCAACGAGCCGCGCGGTCAAACCGCGCCCGGAAAGCGCGCGATAGTGCAGGGCATAAGCGAGCGGCAGGCCCACAACTGCGGTCGCGCAGCAACAGGCCAGCGCGACTATCAGGCTCACGCCGAAGGCGCGCCGGAAGCTGGTGTCGGCGGCGAGATCGGCAAACCAGTGCCCTGTGACGCCGGTCGGAAGAACCGTGTTTGTCCACGTTTCGCCGAAGGAGCCAATCACCAAAAGCACGATCGGCAGCAGCATATAGATCGAAAAAAGCACGACGACGAGCTGCAGAACAATGCGTCCGGCCGATACAGGACGCCGGAAGCCGCGACGAAGGGGAACGCTTGGCTGGATAGCCGGTGCGACGGGAGTTTGCATGGGAGCACTTGTCTGAAAGCGGATCGAAGCCGATGCCCCATGAATCAACGGGCTGAGGTTTCGGATTGCTTGCAAGTGTGCAGAGACGACATGGCATCGTCATGAAAAAAACGTACAAAGCTGGCACTGCGCTGTGCGCATCCGGAACATATCGACGCAAACCGCTGGGCCGCCGATGAAACATCACTACCCGAACGTCACGGAACTACTTGCTTTCACCAGTGCCGCCAAGCATTTGAATTTCTCGCGGGCCGCGCGCGAACTGGGCCTGACGCCTAGTGCAGTCAGCCGGCAGATTGCCGCGCTGGAGACGCAGTTCGGCGTGCAGCTTTTCATTCGCGACGGCCGCAATCTCGTGTTGACTCCATCGGGCAGCCGTTATCTCGAGCGGGTTGCCGGCCCTTTGCGCGACATCGGCAACGCATCGCTGGAAATGATGAGTGCGGGTGGACCGAGTGATCTGTTGACTATCGCGAGCGTGCCGACTTTCACGACGAAATGGCTGATTCCGCGATTGCCCGGTTTCCTGTCCAGCACTTCAGGCGTCACGATCAGTTTCGCTCGTCACCTGGCCCATGGCGACGCGTTCCCGCTGGATCTTGATGCGGCAATTCGCTATGGCGACGGCACGTGGGATGGGGTGGTGTGTGATTACATCGATGGCCGCAGGTTTTTGCTGGTGTGCGCGCCCGACTATCAGTCGCGGCGTCCGCTGCGCTGCCTGCAGGACGCCGCCGACGCTGCGCGGTTGTTGCATGGGCAAGCCGGGCGGGTGTGGGGGCAATGGGCGGAATTCCATGGCGTGTTCAACATGAACGCGCTGGCGGGCCCAAGGTTCGAGCAGTATTCGGTGCTGATCCAGGCAGCGCAGGCGGGGCTCGGGCTTGCACTGGTACCTGAGTTTCTCGTCCGCGACAACCTTGCTACAGGCAAACTGGTGGAACCGATATCGGCGCCTATCGATGTCGAGCAAGGACATTATCTTTGCTATTTTCCGGAGCGGATTGAGACCCGGCCGGCTTTGAAGCATTTTCGCGAATGGGTGTTGTCGCAGGTTTGAAGAAGTGCCGGTCCAAGGTTCGAAGGTTCAAAGGTTCTTTACGCCGCGTACGTTTTGCACCGCAAACGCATTTCCACTGCATTTCCATCGATACCTATTTGCAAATCGGGATTTCTTGGTTTGTGATGGTTTCGCATGCCGTTACTCTCCTCAGCTATTGCAGCCGATTCACTGCTACCTGGTCGATAATGTCGACCCGCGCTTAAGCGGCCGAATAAGCGGCTGAACAAGCGACCAAGAACCCCTTTCCTTTAAAACAACTGTTCAATCGAGGTCACGTCCCCATGGGAATCGCAAGATCAATCAAGGCATGGGGCGCCGCCGCGCTCGTTCTGACCATGTCCGCTGCTTCCACCGCTTATGCAGCGGACTCGGTCACGGTGGCATCGAAGATCGACACCGAGGGCAATCTGCTTGGGAACATCATTGCTCAGGTGCTGAAGTCGCATGGAATCGCGGTCTCCGACAAGATCGGCCTCGGGACCACGCCGATCGTGCGCAAGGCCATCACGACAGGTGAAATCGACATCTATCCGGAATACACCGGCAACGCCGCGTTTTTCTTCAACAAGGCCGATGACCCGCTGTGGAAAAATGCGGCCAAAGGCTATGAGGAAGCCGCCAAGCTCGACTACGCGGCCAACAAGATCGTCTGGCTGACGCCGTCCCCGGCTAACAACACCTGGGCCGTAGGCCTGCTGGGAACCGTTGCGAAGGCCAACAAGATCAAGACCTTCGAAGACTTCGGCAAGTGGGTGTCGGCGGGCGGCCAGGTCAAGCTCGCGGCATCGGCCGAGTTCGTCAATACCGCTGCCGCGCTGCCGTCGTTCGAAAAGACCTACGCATTCAAGCTGAAACCTGAACAACTTCTCGTGCTCTCGGGCGGCGATACATCGGCGACGATCAAGGCGGCCGCCGAGCAAACCGACAAGGTCAACGCAGCCATGGTCTACGGAACGGACGGCGGCATAGAGGCCGCGGGACTGGTGGTACTGGAGGACAACAAGAGCGTGCAACCCGTCTACGCGCCCACGCCGCTGATTCGCGAGAGCGTGCTGAAGGCGCACCCGGAAATTGCCGGTTACCTCAAGCCGGTATTTGCCAGTCTTGATCTGAAGACGCTGCAGACGTTGAACAGCCGCATTCAGATCAACGGCGAGCCGGCCGCAACGGTAGCGGCGAGCTATCTGAAATCGAAGGGCTTCGTTAAATGATTGCCGGGACAGGGGCCGATGCACGGGCTGATGCACGCGCCCAGGAGACACAGGCCGCGGCCGTTGCGCATCAGGGTGCAGGCGTCTTGCGTATCGACAAGGTCGGTTCTTTGATCGCAGCGCTGGCTTTGCTCGCGCTGGTGTTCGAGCCCTTCGTGACGTTTCGGGCGAACCGGATCGTGTCGGGCAAGGGTCTTGGGTTCACCGACATCTTCACAGCCGGGCAGGCGTGGGCGTTTCTCGCCGTGCTCGCCGCGGGAGCGCTGTTCGCGTTGCTGCGCAGCCGCCCGACGCTTCGGTTCGTGGTTGGCGTTGTCCTGCTGCTGACGCTCTGCGTGCTGCTCGGCCTGGTGCCCGCGCATCTCGTCACAGAGGATCACCCGTTGGCGCGCGTGTCGCCCGCCGGTGGTTTCTGGATCCTGTTTTTCGCGTTCTCGGTGCTGGTCACCGACGCTATCGCCAAGCTCTCGTTCGGACCGGTGCAACATCTCCTTGCGCTCGCACTGGCTGCGGCCGCTATTGCAGCCATTCTGAGCAGCGGACTATGGAGCGGGCTGTCGGTCATGCAGGAGTATGCGAATCACGCCGATACCTTCTGGCTCGAAGCCGCTCGCCATGTCGAGCTCGTCACGGGGTCGGTAGC
>Ga0105856_1001197_pt1 | contig 11409 bp, 10 predicted proteins | sample OrgsoiDNA_201060_FD_89681 | JGI IMG/M metagenome (GOLD analysis project Ga0105856, IMG submission 89681) | Permafrost soil microbial communities from the Arctic, to analyse light accelerated degradation of dissolved organic matter (DOM) -... | ecosystem: Environmental > Terrestrial > Soil >...
AAATCCGCCTGTTAGGGTTGGTGCTCGAATCAGCAGCCAATCTCGTTGCCCCAGTAATGGCAAGACGGTGCTACTCAGTTGAAGTTCCAACTCGACGTGGCGCGTAGTCGGGATTTCGATAGTGTAGCGCTCTCCATTCACAAATTCCCGCATCGACTCGTATGTCACATCGCTATCGCGCTCAACAGCCCCTGCGCGCACTGCCTGTGTGAGGCTTGCTTCATATCGGTCCTTGGTGGCCAAGGTTATACTCATCATCAGCTTTAGGGCCCGTTCTTGAAACTGGCGTGAATTTTCACGCATAAGCGGATTCCGCGCCACAAGAAGTGCGATGAGATTGAGAATTAAATTATGGTCTTCGTCATTACCGAAATGATGGGTTGTGCAAAGACGCTCAAGCGCCTTGTCCGCAAGGCCTTCAAAACGGGAATATTCAGATTCGAAATGATCGGGAGCTACGCCAGGCGCATCAAACCTATTGAAGTCGCGTGCTGAGGCAACGTTGCGCGGAATGGTCTCGAACGTCTTCCGACCGATCGTGTCGACGACAAATAGTTTGGCATTCTTACTGCGGTTTTTCGAAAAACCCTTGAGGTAACATTGCGGAATCCAGTGGTGATTCCGTGCTTGACCGCCGGTGGCCATCAGTTTAGATCCTTTCGCAATGTCTTGCCAGAAGTTGCCATCCCGGAATGGAAATAAGTTTTAAAGCGGTACTAGGATTCATCGTGTGTAGGTCAAGGTCAATCGTATAGCGCCAGTACTGTTCTGACCAATCTTGATAAATAGGCTCTAAATTTCTTTAATAATTCAATGAGCCCGAATGACAGGTTTTTAGGAGGCCACATATCGAAAGAGAGATTGATCGCTTTGTCACCGGCCGTCAAGAAAATACCCGGTGCATTTCTTTGGGTAGTGCTAGAATAACGTTCTTCGCCGTCCATCTTTTCGATGTAACTGGTCTCATCATGAAAAAACCGTTTCTTTTCGCCGCCATTATTACTACATATGCCCTTGCTGGATGCGCGCATCAGATTATTTCGACGCCTGACGTAGCCGGGCCATCCGAGTTCGTCTTTCCCACCTATCCTGCAGGCACGCCCTCAGAAAAAAAGGCTCAAAGTAGTTTTTTTCGCCGATACACTGAAAACAAGGATGGCGGCATCACGAACATGAAGAATGATCTTGTACGCTACGAAGTTGGTGTTCAATGGGTGAGATTAGCAAGCGGCTGCTTTAAAACAACCTCGCGAAAAATAGGTATTAAAGTGGTAAAAACTATGATGACCACTACAAATCCGCCAACGCCAATTGAAAACGTCGAACCGGTACTTAAAATCGAAACTATACCAATCGATTGTTCGAAACACTTTTAAGGTAGATGAACGGCGGTCCTGATATTATCACCGATTCATGGTTCTGATTGCGGAATTTTAACTGCGCGTCGTTGTGGAGCGTCACCCTCCAGCGCCCTCCTCCTGACGCAGCATTGCTTCCAATTGGGAGCGTTCCTGGCTCCAAATGATTTTTTCCTCGCTGAGACGATCGTTTAGCCTTGCAAACGCAACACATTACTCTGCAGGATTGTGGGCTCGCGTATTTGCCCGGCTAGCTCAAGGCGACCTCTAAAAACCGGCCGCCTTCTGGCCTGAGCCGGTAAAACTCCGGCATTCCCCACGTCCAGCGGGTACCCATGATGATGAAGCCCCGGATCAGCCTGGTTGCCGAGCATGAACGCGAAGACAGGCGTACAAAGATCGGCGACCCGCTGGCCGGCTTGACCAAACACGCCGAGGCCATCGCGGGCTAGGGGCGCCCGCCCGCCGTATCCCATGGTGTTGATGGTCAAGATATCGTACACAACGCACCGGCCGTCATGGCTGTCGTCAGGTACCAGCTACGAGCGCGCTCCATCGACCGCACGCCCCGATGGCAGGTGATCGCTGCAATGCTGAGGTGTGTCCGGCATACTTGAGGGTCAGCCGGGATAAGGCCAGAAATGACACATAAGCCTAAAAGCAATAAGGAATCGACTTATTATGCGTTCTGTAGTTGATTTTCAGGCACTCCAATGGACAAGCTGCACTGCATGTCCTTTACCCTGCCCAGATCAGTTGTGGCGGCAAGCCCTCGATAGGACCTGGCCAAGGTATGAAGTCGAGAAATCGGTGCCCATCTGTGCCGGGCCGTGGCGTAATGTCCAGCAACGCCAAGCCGGTGTCGACCACGGAATGCAAAACAAGGATTCCGACCCCAGTTACAAGCCACCCGGCTACGGCGCGATGCCCAGGATGTTCCTGCACCCACCTGCCGACATTGCGGTGGCATTCGCGTTCCAGGTAGATTTGGGTTATCTCGGTGTTGGCGATCTCCAGTCTGACCACATTTCCGCATTGCACCTGGCTCCAGACGGCTGCGGCAAGCGTGTTGGTGCCGCTCATATAAGCGAAGCCTGGCCAAAACCGCTATGAGTGGCGGCACGGCGCAATTCATAGGCCGCCCGTGCGGCCACGAATTTGTCGCGCTGCTCTAGAAGCAAATCATCGCGGTTCCGCCCGCTATCCGCCGGTATATCGACTGGCAGGCCGGCATGCAGACGGAGCCTCCGTGCTAGGTCGGATACCTCCAGGCCCAGCACGGCGAACCCATGCTGCCGTGTCCAAAACGTTTCAGCATAATCGGGTGGATCATCATATTCCCACGTATTGGCGATGTCGTTCTCCAGCTGCTCCGTCTGGTACGATAGGTTCAGAATGCCGTACATCAGATCGGCAGGCAGCACCTTCCACTCGACGTCCAATGCGAGCGGATCAAACTCGGGAGTGTTGAAAGAGGACTGGTGATATCCGTCCTGTCCTGCGGGGCGTCCCTCGCTGGTTCCGTCATCGAATGAAACGTCTACACAACCGTTGATAAACGGGTCAAGGTGAGCAACCACCAGGATAGCAAGGTAGCCTGATTCTTTTTTGATGCGATCGCTTTCGCGCGACTCCTCACGTTTCCACGTTAGACGACCGCCAAGCCAGACCCCGCCCAGGCCGGAAGCGGCTGAAAGACTGATTTACTTGGAGAATTCGACTTTGTAGTTCATCGGTGTCACTTCGCGCTCCAAGTCCAGCATGTATTCTCCGAATCTGTTGATGTGCCCCTTGCGGTAAGGCGCCAGCCCACGCAACACCTCCTCCGTCAGTACATAGCCCTTCGCCTGAATCCCCTTCAGCAGCTTAGTCATCTCATGGACGTTATGCAGGATGACCATGTTCGCCACGAGCTGGTTGTACTTGATCACCTTGCGCTGCTCATGCCGGACGTTTTCCGCGATGATGCCGTCGCCGCCGAAGAACAACCACTTGATGAAGTCGTTGAACTCCTCGCTCTTGTTGGTGGCCGCGTGAATGGTGCGCCGCAGCTCCGCATCGTTGATGTACTTGAGCAGGAACATGGTCCGCTGTACCCTCCCCAGTTCCCGGAACGCATAGTAGAGTTTGTTCTTGCGGCTGGCGGTGCCCAGGCGCCGCAGAATGGTCGACGGCGCGATCTTGCCCGCCTTGATGGAAATGACCACGCGCAGCATGTCCTTCAGATGCCGCCCGATCAATTCCCAGTCGATCGAGCCACGGAACAGGCTGCCGATGTGGTCATACTGCTCGGCTTTGTCCGCCTTGAAGAACACCAGGTCCTTGATGTTGCGGATGCGCGGCATCAGGTCGATCCCTAACAACGACGCCAGGCCGAACACCGGTGTGCTTTGGGCTTGGGTATCGCCGTGCAGCGTGTCTGGCTGGATGTCCGACTGGTTGTTGATCAGGCCGTCCAGGATGTAGACCGCCTCGTACACCCCGCATGGGATGAAGTGGCTGAACAGCGCGATGTACTTGTCCGACACGTGGTAGTAGCCAATGCCGCCATACCCGCCGTACCTGATGTGGTACTCGGACAGCAGGTTCGCCTCGTAGATGTTCCATTTCGTGCCGTCGGCCGAGGCGCTCTTGCCGGACCTCCAGTAGCGCGGCAAGGCGAAACGATTGTACGCGTTGATCACTTTGACGATCGCCTTGTCCAGCCGCTGTTCCGTGACGTGCTTCAGATTTAGCCAAGCCACCTGCTTGCGACTCAGCCCTTTGACCGAGCGTGCGGTCTGGGTGGCGCCCAGGTTGCAGCCATAGCAGAACAGCGTGGTGATGAAGCGCTTGCGCGGATCGTCGACCTTGGCCTCAAAGCCGGACAGCGGCCCGAAAAGCTTGTGCAGGTCGAGCCATTTTTCAGTCTCGGTTAGCACGTCAAGGATGCTCACTGGATCCATTTCATTGGTGACCATCTGCTCGACCGCCTCCAACTCCGGCGGTGGCTTGGGGCGCTCCATGCGCCGGATGACGATGCCGCTTTGGTCGATGTCGACGTGGCCGTTCTCCGGGAAACGCTTGTCCACGTCACGGGCCAGGCTGCTCAGTTTTTCACGCAGCTGTGCCACGAACGCCTTCGCCTCCACCGGCAGACCGACCAGTTCGCCGTAGGTGCCCACGTCTCGCTCGTACTCATCCCAGTCGACCAGGTGGTTGCGATAGTCGTCGTAATCACCGCTGTGCTCGACGTACAGGTCGCCGGACTTCAGTTCGTCCATAACCTCGGTCATCACGGCCAGCTCGAAATATTTGCGGTGCGCGCTGACGGGCGCCCCGGCCGTGCCGCGACCGAAGACAAGCTTGCGCCATTTATCGGACATCCAGTCGAGCGCCAGTTCCGGCAGTTCGCCGTCGACCGTCGGCAGCTGCTCTTTGTGGCTGGAGCGATGCTTCTGAATAATGGCGATCGCCGCAAGCAGGCTGTCGTCCTGCGAGCTCGATTTGAGGCTTAGCGCCTCCAGGCATTTAAAGAGCAAGCTGCGCTTGCCCACGTAACCGGCGAGCATGAACGGATAGTAGTTGTTGCCGGCGTAGGCCATGTGCTCGTCGCACTCGGTGATCCACGCCTCCAGGTCGCCGTCGAGGGATTGCTCGACCCGCGCCACGCGCTCGGCCTCGCTGCCGTCCTCGTTGAGGACCGTCAGTACCTCGCGGAACTGGCCGATCAGCCTTTCGATCTGCTCGGCGTGCTGCAGGTGGTATTGCCGCAACCGTTCCTCGGCGACATTGTGCAGGTTGCGGATGGTCTTGATGAAGATCTCGGCGATATCGTCCATCGCCTTCTGAAGCTGACTTTGGATCAGCAGCACGATCAGGGTGTAGCGCTTGAGCGGCTTGAGGCGGCGCATCTCCGCAACGTCGAGGGCGCGGGCCTCCAGTACCAGCTGTTCACGCTTTGTCGCCGCGATGGCCGCCGTGTCCGGCAGTCCGTCGGCCAGCGCGATCATACTGTCGATGTGGGCCAGGAAGTCCGTCACCTCGCGAACATTGGGCTGTTTCGGCTCGCGCTTCAATCCGTCCCATAGGCTCTGGTTTACGCCTGACGTGAGCATCTGCTCGAAACGTTCGATGACGGCATCCTGCAGGCTGCCGGCCACTTGGCGGTAGATCTGGTCGTTGACCGTCGCACGCGACTGGCGGGCGAGCCTGAACAAGTACGTAAAGCCCGGCAGTTCCAGCCGGCGCTGGACGAGCTCCTCGATCAGCACGTTGATGATGTCGGGCAGCTCCTGCTTGGTATAGGCCGTCTGCCGCGCCAATCCTTCCAGCCACTGTTCGTCGACGGCGGCCATCACTCGGATGCCCACGTGGATGCGCAGGCGCCGCTGGTGGATGGTCTTGCTACCGGACTGGTCGTACTGCGCCAGCGCCCGCTTGGCCGGAACGCGCAGGCCGCTGTGCTCGCAAATATGCCGGATAACGACAACGGGCACGCTGGCCAGCGGGACGAAATAACCCAACCGCTGGAGCAGCTTGAGCTGAATCAAAAACAAGGTGCGATGCGATGCCTGGCGGTATTGTGTGAAGACGTGTTCGATTTCCGCGCGCGACGGCGTATAAATGGCCATGAGTTCCTGCTCGGTGAATTCGAGCTTCAGACGCGGATAAGCGGTTTCATGGACATTCGTCATCGCATTCGGTCGGCAACCGCCCTGTGAAGGAATTGCCGGAAATGGTGCATCATTTGCAAGTTTTCTATCAAGCGATATGATGACGATTGGACATCGCTTCGCGGGCCGACGGGCACCAACAACCACGACAGGGAATCAACATGAGCTACGATGCGCACGACTCCGCAATGGACGACATGTACGAGCGGATTTCGGATGAGCTTTACCCGGAGCACAAGAGCCAGGCCATTGGCGAGTTCACCGCCGACCGGCTGCGCTCGTTCTACGTGGACAATCCCTGCGTCATGCGGCCGGCGGTCGATGCGTTGCTGGAGGCACAGCGGCTCCAGGACAATGGCCATGCCGCTGCCGCCGTGGTCTTCGCGGTTTCCTGCACCGAACTGCTGCTCAAGGCAGCGATCCTCACACCGGTGATGCACGGTCTGGTCCATATCGAGAGCCTGGCTGACGTGGTGGTGGAAAATACGCTGTCGGGACCGGGCTATACGCGTTATGCGAAGCTGCTTGCCCGCCTGTTCACAGAGTTTGTCGGCATTGACATCCATTCGCTGCGACGTCCCGAGTCGACCGCCACGCTGCTGGTGGAGTGCGATGCGCAGCGCGGGCTGCGTAACCGGATTGTTCATGCGGGCGCATCCGCCTCCGAGGAGCAAACTCACGCTGGCATCGCCACCGCGACGGCGGTTTTCAACTTAATTGTGGCGCCAATGCTTCGCCAGCTGGGATTGACCGTAGGTGATGGCGGCCAAATTTACTTAAGCCAAACCACAGAGGTGCCATTCGTAATTTCAAAAAAAATGAAGATTAGCTAAGTGGGGCTGGACTCGGTGCTATCCCCGCTCTGGTCACGATTCAACCAATACTCAAGTGGATCAGCCTTTCCTTCCAGCAGGCACTTCTCAATAAGTTCCACTTCAGCTTTAAGGGAGCCACTTGAACAACTCACGGGCCAGTCAATCGCCGTCCTGGTGTCGGTCTCCGCGACGGCGACCAAAGCGTTAACGTAAGTCCTGAGCCAATTTGTGTTTTCGGTCTGGTCAATGTCCTCTAGCGCAGTTCTCCCGGTATTGGCGAGTTCAAGCCGCTTGCTAGCCCACACACTTTCCTTGCGAAGATTCTCCCTGACTGCGGCGATTGTGCCAAGCTTTTCTACTTCGTGCGGAAAAGTTGCTTCGATAACTCGATCAATCTCCTCAAATAGCCCGAATGTACATGGATGTCGAAGGCCGGAAAGGACTTCAAGCCGATAACTGTCCTGAGCCGTAAAGACTGATCGCAGGGGCGCGTAGCACCGTGCCTCGTTGATGACCCACAGCCGGCATGCCAGCCGCCGGTCAGGACTTTTGGCAACTTGCGTAATCTTGTCGACAAAGTAGTCAGCCATCGCACTTCGGGCGCTGTCGTCAAACATCGCCTGAAAATTGGCACACTCGGCATCATCTGTTGTGCCATATAAATTCAAATGCACGCAAATGGTCATTGTCTTGAACCAAGGATCCGTCTTTGAACGCCGGCGGAACGCTGTTGAGGGCGCAACCATGTCAAGAATTTTTTGATAAAGGTCCATTGTGTCAATTAGTCTCGCACTTGATTTGTTTGCTTGACCGACAGTCGCTGGTGGGCTATTCCACCTCGGAAGCCAGGCAAGGCAGCAATTGAGTTGCCTTTGAGCGATAATCTCTTCGGTTCCAATTTTCCTTATTTAATGCTGTCTGTAGGCTATTACGCAGAGCACTACAAAGATCGCTGTAAGCAATTTTACAATCGTCACCAGCCTTTCAGCGCATGTCGCGAGGGCGGCATTGATTTCGTCAAGTCGACGAACCTCCGGATGCTCAATATGAAAGAGTTCTTCGGCTTGGTCTTCAGCTTTAATCGCATCCGACGCGTGCCATGCAGCGCCAATCTCGTCGCCGTCGGCCATCGCTTCATCAAACAAAACATCGTGCCGTCTTGCTTGGTCGCGAAACTCGTTTGAGGAATTAGTCATCAGAATTTCCTATTCTAGCGTCGAAAACTAATGGAAGGGCCTGCCCAATCCGTCGTCGGTTGAACGGATCGTCGTTGTCGATATAGCGCATGGCCGACTGGGCGCTCTTCCAGCCGACGTGTTCCATCAACGTTTTCAATTCCCACCCATTGGCGGACGCCCAGTTGGCGAAGCCCCGCCGTAGCGAATGGGCGCTGTACAGCTCGCTCGCCTCGACGCCGGCGTCGCGCAGGATGTTGCGCAGCAGCGGGACCAGACTGTCGATGTGCAGTCCATCCTGGCGCAGGTTACCCCAGCGGTCGACGGCGCGAAATACCGGTCCGGCGTCGAGCCGAGCCACCGCAACCCAATCCTGGTAGGCGGCCACAGGGCAAAGACGCAGCAGCATGGGTACCTTGAAGACGGTCCCTTTCAACTGCCGGTCGTTCTTTGTGCGGGGCAGGAAGCAGGTCATGCCTTCGCCCGGCGTGATTTCCACGTGATCGACCTGAAGACGGGTCAATTCATCGCCGCGAAAGCCGCGCCAGAATCCGATCAGGAACAAAGCCTTGTCACGCCGGTGGCGTAGCTCGCCAGCGGCGTCCTGCCGAGCGTGGGTCGCTTCGACGGCCGCTGTCAGCCATTGATCGATGCGGCTGAGTTGATCGATCTGGAGCGGCTTTGCGCGCTTCTCCTGGACGGGGTGCAACGTCTGGATGCCGCGGAATACCTTCCGCACGACCGGGGCCTTTGTTGGGTCGGGAAAACCCTGATCGGCGTGCCATTGCGCCAACGCGGCCAGCCGCTGACGCAAGGTGTTGATCGACAACGACTCGGCGTGTTCGGCCAGGTAGCGTGCCACGCTGTCGGCGGTCGCCGGCAGGAAGCCGCCCCAGTCGATTTCGAAGTGGCGCACGGCGGACTGATAGCTGCTGCGCGTATTGTCCCGGGTGCTGGCCCGCAGGTATTTGTCCACCTCGCTCATGGTCCCGCCTTCAGCTATCCATGCCTAGATAGTGCTTGATGGCCGGCACGACAACGGCACCGAGCTTGTCGAGACCGATACCGGCCGCACCGGTGGCCGCGCGCACGGTGACGTCGCCCAGCCACTCTTTCACTTTCGCCCCCATGGAGTCCGTCGCTGGCTCCGCCTGGTCCTGTTCGATGGCTTCCTTCAGACGGTCGATGTCGTCGTTCCCCATGTTGGCGCCGCGCAAGGCGCGCAACAGGCCATCGAGGTCGCCCGGCGCGACATCGAAGCGGGCATGTTGGGTCACGTTGGTGTTGCCGTTGGCGATGTTTTGCACCGGCCCCGCGATGGTGGTGTTAAATATCTGGGTCATCTTTTCTTCCTTGACGGATGGGTCAGTGCCGGCGATGTCGCCGGCCGTTGGAGCGACGGCTTCGATTTCCAGCGCAAAATCGAGCACACGGGTCTTGACCTGGTCGATCATTCCAGCCAAGGCCGCCGCCGAGATCTCCTTCCAAGCCTTAACACACTGAGCATTTTCGGTCATTTCGCTGCCGTAGTGCACTGCCAGTTCCACGGGCCAGTGAATCTGCAGGGCGCCATCGCCGTTAGCCGTGGTGCGTGCCAGCAAGTCCACCAGCTCGCCGACGCCATCATGCACATCTGCTTTCTGATAATACGGGTGCAGCGCTTCGGGCAACACCGACATGGCAATATCCAATGTCATGCGTTTGCCGTTATTTTCAAACACGCCACGATTGCGGCAACGAAACCGGCGATAGGCGGGCAGCCCCACATCAACCGGATAGCCCTCCAATTCATACCGCACCCATTCTTCGAGGGGCTGGTGCTGGAGACGCTTGGCCAAGACCAAGCACAGTCGGAGCATTCTGGGCACATCACCTGATTTTGCGGTGGCTTCACCGATGATGTCTTGGAGGAGTGACATATGGGCCTTACAGAAAGGCAAAACGTAATAAAAACGGCCCAAGAGGCAGTTGGATGGGACATCACATCGGATAATTGTATGTTATCCGGTATGAATTTCAAGAAGAATATGTATTGATTTTTTAATTAAATTGGTATGTAATTACATGGTATGTAATATATTATCTTATTTCGTGGAGGCGCCATGGCCCGTACCGGACTCTATCTTTCCGACGTCAGAAAAGCGCGCGACGCACTGTTAGCGCAAGGGCGACATCCTTCCGTTGATGCCGTGCGTGTGGCACTGGGTAATACCGGCTCCAAGACAACCATCCACAAGTACCTGAAGGAGCTCGACGCCGAGGACGGCGGCGCCGGCGGCCGCAAAGCGTCGATCAGCGAGGCACTCCAGGATTTAGTCGAGCGGTTGGCTGCCAGGCTGCAGGAGGAGGCCGACGAACGCGTGGTGGCGATCGAAGCCGTGAGCGCCGAGCAGGCGCGGCAGCACGCCGGATCGGTCCGCGATCTGGAACAGCAGCTCCTCGCCGTCAAGGACCAGTTGCGCCTGGCGAGAGGTGATGTTGAGCGGGAGGAGCATGGTCACGCGCAAACGCGCGCCAGACTGGAAAGCGAAACCATCCTGCGCCATACAGCAGAACAGCAGGTGATAGACCTGAAGGAACGGCTGGACGAAAACGAGGCGCACCGAAGGTCGCTCGATGAGAAACATTCCCACGCACGCGAAGGCATGGAGCACTACCGGCAATCGGTCAAGGAACAACGCGATCAGGACCAGCGTCGGCACGAACAGCAAGTCCAGCAGTTTCAGGCTGAGATACGCCAACTACAGCAGAGTTTAATCGCCAAGCAGGACGAGGCCACTCGCTTGAACCAAGAGGGCGTCCGGTTGGTGGCGGACCTGTCTCACGCCCAGAAGGCGCTGTACGATGAACAATCGCACGGCCGACAGTTGACCCGGCAGCTGGCTGCGCTGCAGAGCGCCGCCCAGTCAGCTCAAGTGATTGCCGTCCAGCTGGCTGACAGGGATGCGCAGGTGATAACGCTAAAGGAGCGGATGGTGGCCGAGACGGGAAATCTTGAGCTTGCCAGCAGCCGTATCCGTGAACTTGAACTCGCGATGGCCGCCACGCAGGCCACTCTTGAGGCGCAGCGGGAGCTTGTCGCCGAGTTACGTGCCCATCTTTCAACCCAGGACGCCAAAGCGGGCTAGAATCCAAGAAATGACCACCAATGAACTCTGGACAATAGGTATCGCCGGTTACGCGGCCTTCATCTCAACTTTCGTACTTGGTTGGGATGCCTATAAATGGCTGAATTCAGGGCCGAAGGTGCGCCTGACGGCGAGCACAGGCATGAAAATGGTAGGTGTAACGACCTGCAATCGAAAACGATCCGACCTGCATTTGACGCAATTCTCGACCAGAATTAACTGCGACTGATGGCTCCATTAAACCAGCATTAGCTGCAAATGAACCTGCATTTGATTGG
>Ga0105856_1001198_pt1 | contig 11406 bp, 8 predicted proteins | sample OrgsoiDNA_201060_FD_89681 | JGI IMG/M metagenome (GOLD analysis project Ga0105856, IMG submission 89681) | Permafrost soil microbial communities from the Arctic, to analyse light accelerated degradation of dissolved organic matter (DOM) -... | ecosystem: Environmental > Terrestrial > Soil >...
ATCAAAACGACACGTACAGGATTAGCATGCTCGATCCCAATCTACTGCGTAATGAGCTAGACGCAGTTGCAGAAAAACTCGCTCGCAGAGGTTTTAAACTCGATGTGGAAACGCTGCGTTCCCAAGAAGAACGCCGCAAAGTCTTGCAGGTAGAAACGGAAACTCTCCAGGCTGAACGTAACGCACGATCGAAAACTATCGGTCAGGCTAAAGCCCGTGGCGAAGACATCGAACCCCTGCGTCAGGAAGTGAATACGCTGGGTGAGAGACTGGATGCGGCGAAGGCCGAGCTGGATGCGTTGCAAAATGAAATCCGCAACATTGCGTCTGCTATTCCGAACTTGCCGGATGACTCCGTTCCTGCCGGTAAAGACGAAAACGATAATAAGGAAGTCAGCCGTTGGGGTACGCCTCATCAGTATGATTTTGAGGTGCGTGATCACGTGTCACTGGGCGAAATGTCCGGTGGTCTGGATTTCGCCGCCGCCGTCAAACTGACCGGTTCACGTTTCGTGGTGATGAAAGGGCAGGTTGCCCGTATGCACCGTGCTTTGTCACAGTTCATGCTTGACCTGCACACCGGGCATCACGGCTATCTCGAAACATATGTACCGTATCTGGTTAACCACGACTCATTGTACGGTACCGGCCAGTTGCCAAAATTTGGTGAAGATTTATTCCACACCAAGCCGCTGGATGAAGAAGCTGACAGCAGCAACTATGCGTTGATCCCAACCTCAGAAGTGCCGCTGACTAACCTCGTGCGTGACGAAATTCTTGAAGAAGAGTCTCTGCCGCTGAAAATGACCGCCCATACGCCATGCTTCCGTTCTGAAGCAGGTTCTTATGGCCGTGATACCCGTGGTTTGATCCGTATGCACCAGTTCGACAAAGTCGAGATGGTACAGATCGTCCGCCCTGAAGATTCCATGCAGGCGCTGGAAGAATTGACTGGCCATGCTGAAAAAGTACTTCAGTTGCTGAACCTGCCATATCGTAAAATGTTGCTGTGTACTGGCGACATGGGCTTTGGTTCGACTAAAACCTACGATCTGGAAGTGTGGTTGCCTGCGCAGGATACTTATCGCGAAATCTCTTCATGTTCAAACATGGGTGATTTTCAGGCGCGCCGTATGCAGGCACGCTGTCGCAGCAAAACTGAGAAGAAACCGCGTCTGGTTCATACCCTGAACGGTTCCGGCCTGGCTGTAGGCCGCACTTTGGTGGCGGTGCTGGAAAACTACCAACAGGCAGACGGACGTATCGAAGTGCCGGCAGTCTTGCGCCCTTATATGGGTGGCTTAGAATATATCGGCTGAGACCGTTATGTATTTTATAATATAGCGAAAAAGCGCCTGCGGGCGCTTTTTTTATGTGTGAAATAGTGCGCCACACGATGAATCTACCGATCTTCTTCCCTCAATCCTTCCTTTTTTGATAGCAAACAAAGTTTCCTACCCCCTGGTGAGTAATATCCATGCACTCTGAGTGGGTAAACATATACTCCAACTAACGTGCTGTCCCGGCCCGCTCAACTCTTCGTCAAGCCTTATGGTCATCGGTCTCATTATCGATGCAACAACGGCGGAGCAACTTAGCGGAGCGTAAAATGTCCGAAAACAAACCAGAAAACACCAAAGCAAGAAGTGGTATCAGCCGCCGCACATTAATGAAGACCTCGTCACTGGCAGGATTAGCCATCGCTGCTGGCGGTATTTCTTTGCCTTTCAGCCGCAAAGCCCTGGCCGACGCAGTAACACCACAGCCTAAAAGCAGCGAAGAGAGCGTGGTATGGGGCGCCTGTTCCGTTAACTGTGGCAGCCGTTGCGCGTTACGTCTGCACGTTCGCGACAACGAAGTGTACTGGGTAGAAACGGACAATACAGGCCATGATGAATACGGCGATCATCAGGTGCGCGCCTGCCTGCGCGGGCGCTCAATCCGCCGGCGCATGAATCATCCTGAGCGGCTTAACTATCCGATGAAACGGGTCGGTAAACGCGGTGAAGGTAAATTCAAACGCATCAGCTGGGAAGAGGCTTTCGACGAGATTGCCAATAATCTCAAGCGCATCGTCGCGAAATATGGCAATGAAGCGGTATATATCAATTACACCTCTGGCGTAGTGGGCGGCAATATTACCCGCTCTTCACCTTACGCCTCACTGGTTGCGCGTCTGATGAACTGCTACGGCGGATTCCTCAGCCATTACGGAACTTATAGCACCGCCCAAATCAGCTGCGCCATGCCTTATACCTACGGCAGCAACGACGGCAACAGCACCTCGGATATTGAAAACAGTAAGCTGGTCGTCCTGTTTGGTAATAACCCGGCGGAAACCCGCATGAGCGGCGGCGGGATAACCTATTACCTTGAGCAGGCCCGTGAACGCTCTAACGCCCGTATGATCGTGATTGACCCACGCTATACCGATACGGCGGCCGGGCGTGAGGATGAGTGGATCCCAATCCGGCCCGGCACTGACGCCGCGCTGGTCGCTGGTCTCGCGCATGTATTAATTACTGAGAATCTGGTTGATCAGCCCTTTCTGGATACCTACTGCGTTGGCTATGACGAAAAAACACAGCCAGCCGGAGCACCGGCAAACGGGCATTACAAAGCTTACATACTCGGGCAGGGTGACGATGCGACCGCCAAGACGCCGCAGTGGGCTTCGCATATCACCGGCATCCCGGCTGACCGCATCATTAAGCTGGCTCGTGAAATAGGTCAGGCAAAACCCGCCTGCATCTCACAAGGGTGGGGGCCGCAGCGTCAGGCCAACGGTGAGCTGACTTCACGGGCGATAGCCATGCTGCCCATTCTCACCGGGAATGTGGGCATTAATGGCGGCAACAGCGGCGCACGGGAGTCGACTTACACCATCACCATTGAACGTATGCCGGTGCTGACCAATCCAGTTGAAACGCAAATCTCCTGTTTCAGCTGGACCGACGCTGTCGTTCGCGGTCCGGAAATGACCGCTAAAAAAGACGGCGTGCGCGGTAAAGACAAGCTGGATGTGCCGATTAAATTCATCTGGAATTACGCCGGTAACACCATCACCAACCAGCATTCTGATATCAACAAAACCCACGACATCCTGCAGGACGATTCACAGTGCGAGATGATCGTAGTGCTGGAAAACTTCATGACCGCTTCGGCGAAATATGCCGACATTCTGCTGCCTGACCTGATGACGACCGAGCAGGAAGATATTATCCCCAATGATTACGCCGGGAATATGGGGTATTTGATTTTCATCCAGCCAGCCACCACCGCCAAATTCGAGCGTAAAGGCATTTACGAAATGATGAGCGAAGTCGCCCGTCGTCTCGGACCTGACGTTTATCAGAAGTTCACCGAAAACCGCACCCAGCGGGAGTGGTTGCAGTACCTGTACGCCAAAATGCTGGTGAAAGACCCGACCCTGCCAACCTATGAAGCGCTGCGGCAGATGGGGATTTATAAGCGAAAAGATCCAAACGGTCATTTTGTTGCTTACAAAAAATTCCGTCAAGATCCGCAGGCTAATCCGCTCAAAACGCCGTCTGGAAAAATAGAAATTTACTCCACGGCGCTGGCTGAGATCGCGGCGCAATGGGAGCTCGAAAAAGACGAAACCATCAGCCCGCTGCCCGTTTACGCCTCAACATTTGAAGGCTGGGACGATCCTCTGCGAAGTCAGTACCCGTTGCAGATGTTTGGTTTCCACTACAAAGCCCGCACGCACTCTACCTACGGCAACATCGACATTTTACAGGCTGCCTGCCGCCAGGAAGTGTGGATCAATCCGCTGGACGCACAGAGCCGTGGTATTGCCAATGGCGACAAAGTGAAAGTATTTAACGATCGCGGTGAACTGCGCGTTGCGGCCAAGGTGACGCCGCGGATCATGCCTGGCGTGGTGGCGATGGGGCAGGGAGCCTGGCATCAGGCCAATATGAGCGGTGACCGCATCGACCACGGTGCTTGTATGAACACACTCACTACCCAACGCCCCTCTCCGCTGGCGAAAGGCAATCCCCAACATACCAATCTGATTCAGATAGAAAAAGTCTAGACGAGGCCGCGGACGCAAAGATCCGCTTCCCACAAAAGTAGCCGTTTATTTTACCCTTCACCGTTTTTATGAGGGGATATTGAGGAGCTCGAGAATGTCGATTAAGAAACAAGGGAAATCAGCATCAGGAGAGGGGATCAGCCGCCGCATGCTGATGAAAAGCTCTGCTCTGGTTGGGCTGGCAGCGGCAGCGGGGGGCGTATCGCTGCCTTTTCGTCATGCACTGGCGACAGAAGCGCTATCAGCCAGTAAACCGGCCAATGAGAAAGTGGTCTGGAGTGCCTGTACGGTCAACTGCGGCAGTCGCTGTCCGCTGAGAATGCATGTTGTGGACGGCGAGATCCGGTATGTCGAAACCGATAATACCGGTGATGATAACTATGACGGTTTACATCAGGTCCGTGCCTGCCTGCGCGGCCGGTCCATGCGTCGTCGTGTCTACAATCCTGACCGTCTGAAATACCCGATGAAGCGCGTTGGCGCCCGTGGTGAAGGTAAATTTAAACGTATCAGCTGGGAAGAGGCTTTCGACACTCTTGCCGGCAGCATGAAAGATATCATCAGCAAATACGGTAACGAAGCCATCTACCTGAATTACGGCACCGGAACGCTGGGCGGGACCATGACCCGGTCATGGCCGCCGGGATCTACCCTGATTGCGCGCCTGATGAACTGCTGCGGCGGATATCTCAACCACTACGGAGACTACAGTTCTGCGCAAATCGCCGAAGGACTGAATTATACCTATGGCGGCTGGGCCGACGGCAACAGCCCGTCGGATATTGAGAACAGTAAGCTGGTAGTACTGTTTGGCAATAACCCCGGTGAAACACGCATGAGCGGTGGCGGCGTGACGTATTACGTCGAACAGGCGCGGCAGAAATCCAATGCGCGCATGATCATTATCGACCCGCGTTATACCGATACAGGGGCTGGTCGTGAAGATGAATGGTTGCCGATCCGTCCCGGTACGGATGCAGCGCTGGCCGCTGCGCTGGCGCACGTCATGATCAGTGAAAATTTGGTGGATCAGCCATTCCTCGATAAATATTGCGTCGGGTATGACGAGAAAACCATGCCCGCGGATGCGCCTGAAAATGGCCACTACAAGGCTTACATTCTCGGTGCTGGCCACGATGGCATTGCCAAAACACCGGAGTGGGCAGCTAAAATCACTGGTATCTCGGCAGATAAAATCGTCAGACTTGGCCGGGAAATCGGTCAGGCAAAACCGGCCTTTATTTCGCAGGGGTGGGGGCCACAGCGCCATGCCAACGGTGAAATTGCCACCCGCGCGATTGCCATGCTGGCGATTCTGACCGGCAACGTGGGTATTAACGGCGGCAACTCAGGGGCGCGTGAAGGCTCTTACAGCCTGCCGTTCGTACGTATGCCCACCTTCGAGAATCCGGTTCAGACCAGTATTTCTATGTTCATGTGGACCGATGCGATTGTCCGCGCCACGGAAATGACCGCCACCAAAGACGGTGTGCGCGGGAAGGATAAACTGGATGTACCGATCAAGTTTATCTGGAACTATGCGGGTAACTGCCTGATTAACCAGCATTCTGATATCAACCGTACTCACGATATTCTTCAGGATGACAAGCAGTGCGAGATGATTGTGGTGATCGACAATCACATGACCTCTTCAGCGAAATATGCCGATATCGTCCTGCCTGACTGTACCGCTTCTGAGCAGATGGACTTCTGTCTGGATGCCTCCGCGGGCAACATGTCTTACGTCATTTTTGCCGATCAGGTCATTAAACCGCGCTTCGAGTGCAAAAATATTTATGAGATGACCAGCGAGCTGGCGAAACGCATGGGTGTGGAGCAGAAGTTCACCGAGGGCCGCACTCAGGAAGAGTGGATGCGCCATCTGTATCAACAATCCATGCTGGCGATCTCGGCACTGCCTGACTTCGATACTTTCCGCCAGCAGGGTATTTTCAAGCAGCGTGACCCGCAGGGGCATCATGTCGCCTACAAAGCTTTCCGTCAGGATCCTCAGGCGAATCCGCTGGAAACAGCCTCCGGTAAAATTGAAATCTACTCCGCTGAGTTGGCTGAAATTGCCGCGAAATGGCAGCTGGAAAAGGATGATGTGATTGATCCACTTCCGGTTTATGCCGCTGGCTTTGAAAACTATGATGACCCGCTTGCCAGCCGTTATCCGTTGCAAATGACAGGATTCCACTACAAAGCGCGCACTCACTCCACCTACGGCAATGTCGATGTCCTTAAGGCCGCGTGTCGTCAGGAAATGTGGATTAACCCGCTCGATGCCAGCGCCCGTGGCATTGCCAACGGCGATATGATCCGCATCTTTAACGATCGCGGTGAAGTGCATATCGCGGCCAAAGTCACACCGCGCATGATGCCTGGCGTCGTCGCGTTGGGAGAGGGGGCCTGGTACTCACCCGACAGCAACAAAATCGACCGTGCAGGCAGCATTAATGTCCTGACTTCTCAGCGGCCTTCCCCTCTGGCGAAAGGTAACCCTTCTCATACCAACCTTGTGCAAGTGGCGAAGGTTTAAAGGAATAACTTATGACAACCCAATATGGTTTTTATATTGATTCGAGCCGCTGCACTGGTTGTAAGACCTGCGAACTGGCGTGCAAAGACTTCAAAAATCTGACGCCCGACGTCAGTTTCCGCCGTATCTACGAATACGCCGGGGGGGACTGGCAACAGGATGGTGATAGCTGGCATCAGAACGTTTTTGCCTACTATCTCTCGATTGCCTGCAACCACTGTGAGGATCCGGCCTGCACCAAAGTGTGTCCGAGCGGGGCGATGCACAAACGCGATGATGGCTTTGTGGTAGTTAACGAAGATATCTGTATCGGCTGTCGTTATTGCCATATGGCCTGTCCGTATGGCGCGCCACAATATAACGTCGCGAAAGGCCATATGACCAAGTGTGACGGCTGCTATGAACGCGTCGCGGAGGGCAAGAAACCTATTTGTGTGGAGTCTTGTCCGCTACGTGCGCTGGATATGGCACCGATCGAAGAGCTACGGGCGAAATATGGCACGCTGGCGCAGGTTGCACCACTTCCAGGTGCGCAGTTCACTAAACCGAATATTGTCATTAAACCCAATGCGAATTGCCGTCCGGTAGGCGATACCACTGGATACCTGGCTAACCCGAAGGAGGTTTGAGATGGGAAACGGATGGCATGAATGGCCTTTAATGGTCTTTACCGTTCTTGGGCAATGCGTGGTGGGTGGTTTTATCGTTTTAGCGCTGGCGCTGCTGGGAAAACGCAGCCAGGAAGAGACGCGCCGTATTCATATATCGATGTTTTTCCTGTGGGTGCTGATGGCGATTGCGTTTATCGCCTCTGTGTTGCATCTCGGTTCTCCGCTCCGGGCATTTAATTCACTGAACCGTCTGGGCGCCTCGCCGCTGAGCAATGAAATCGGCAGTGGTTCACTGTTCTTTGCGCTGGGCGGCATTTACTGGCTGCTGGCTGTGTTGAACAAAATGCCGCAGGCGCTGGGTAAAGTTTGGCTGGTTGTCACCATGATGGCGGGGATGGGCTTTGTCTATGCGATGTGTCGCGTGTATGAAATCGATACCGTGCCGACCTGGGATAACAGCTATACGGCCCTGAACTTTGGTCTGACGGTGCTGATTGGTGGCCCGCTGCTCGGCGCATTATTGTTGCGTATGGCCAATATCCAGGGCCGCGCACTGCGTCTGTTGCCTATGGTCAGCGTGGTTGCGCTGGCGGTTAGCATGGCAGCCGTCGTGATGCAGAGCGCCAGTCTGGCGTCTATCAACAGTTCAGTTCAGGCTGCTTCAGCTTTGATTCCACAATACGGTGCACTGTCCGTATGGCGTCTGGTGCTGGTCGTGCTGGGACTCGGTTGCTGGATTTGCCCGTTGATACTGCGTAAACGTCCTGCACTGGCTTCACTGATCTTGGGCTTTGTGCTGGTGTTCGCCGGTGAGCTGATTGGCCGCGCCGTTTTCTACGGTCTGCATATGACTGTGGGTATGGCGATCGGCAGTTAATCTTATTCTATCCGCGCATTGTTTAGCCGCAATGCGCGCTTTCAGGACACGTTATTTATGTCAGCAGAAGCTATCGCCGCCACCGGCAAATTCTTAGGTTCACTCTTATATTTTCCACCAAACTCAGAGCAGGCACAGCCGCTTTTTCAATGGTTACAGACTCACGCGTGGATGCCCGAATGGCCCTACGGCGGGACCGAACGTTTGCAGCAGATTGCAGACAGCCTTGCCGGCAATGTTGCGTCTGGTGAGTCTGACGACGAGGCTTTCCAGCGTCTGTTCGTCGGCCCTTATGCATTGCCAGCGCCTCCCTGGGGATCGGTTTATCTGGACCGCGAAAGTGTGTTGTTTGGCGACTCCACCTTGGAGTTACGTGACTGGATGCGTCTGCACGGTATTGAACTCCACAAGGTGCAGGCCGAGCCTGAAGATCACATCGGCTTGATGTTGATGATGTCTGCCTGGCTGGCCGAAAACTCTCCGGAACTCCTTGAGGAGTTTTTAGCTACGCATCTGTTCACGTGGGTTTTTCGTTATCTCGCACTGCTTGAACAGAGGGCAGAGCATCCTGTTTATCAGGGCATAGCCCGATTAACGAAGGTGACTCTGCAAGGGTGGCAGCAACAATGCGAACTTGCTGTCATTGAGCATGAGTTATACCGCTGATGAGTGACTCCCGCGATTCCGGTTATTACCGTGCCTGGATGAGTTCGCGTACAGTCAGCCGCCGCGGGCTCTTTCGCGGTTTTTTGGCACCGGGACAGCGTGCAATACAGAGCGGACTTGAGGGGGAGGTGTTACAACGGCGGGTCGCCCGTCCACCGCAGGCTGTTGCCGAGCCGCTGTTCTTACAAGCCTGCGATGGCTGTGGAGCCTGTCGCGATGCTTGTCCGGTGGGGATTATTGCACTGGATAATGGTAAAGCTCAGATGAACATAGAATTGGCCGAATGTGATTTTTGCGGTAAATGCACTGCGAGCTGTCAGAGCGGGGCGTTGGAGCTCACTCAGTCAATGGATACCGGCCTGCGCCCGGTGATTTCGGGGCAATGTCTGGGGCGGCTGGATGACCTGTGCCGGATGTGCGAAATTGCGTGCCCGCGCACGGCAATATTTTTTAATCAACATAATCAACCCGCCGTGGATAATGCGCAATGCAATGGTTGCGGGAAATGTAAACTCGTTTGTTATCATGGAGATATTAATTTGTCATTAATGAACGGGTGATATTGGTTATGCCCCTTGATGAGCGATTTAAATCATCCACCTGCAGTTCGTGCTTAAGCCGGTTTACGCCTGATTGACTTTTAATCCGCCAGTGGCATGATGCGCGCAATTTCTTCGCATTTGTGGTCGCCAACTCCCTATGTCCGCCTATTCTCGCCCGGTAATGTTATTACTCTGTGGGCTGCTATTACTGACGGTTTCAATTGCTGTGCTGAATACGCTGGTCCCCCTCTGGCTGAGCCACGAAATGCTGCCCACCTGGCAGGTAGGACTGGTCAGTTCATCCTATTACTCGGGGAATCTGGTAGGGACGTTGATCGCCGGTGTGTTGATCAAACGAATCGGGTTTAACCGCAGCTATTACCTTTCCTGCATCGTCTTTGCGGTCGCCACCGCCGGTCTGGCACTCTCGATGACATTCTGGAGCTGGATTGGCTGGCGCTTTGTCGCCGGTATGGGATGTGCGTTAATTTGGGTCGTGGTCGAGAGTGCATTACTGCGCAGCGGAACGGTTAAGAACCGTGGCCAGCTGCTCGCGGCCTACATGATTATTTATTATATCGGCACAGTATTCGGTCAACTGATGCTCGGTATGGTTTCTACCGAATTGTTCAATGTGCTGCCGTGGGTGACATCGCTGATTGTGATTGCCATGCTGCCGTTGCTTTTCACTCATATCACCAATCAGGACAGCCAACAGCCGCACATGAGCGTGTGGCCTATGCTCAAACGGCGCAGCGCGCGGCTGGGTATTAACGGCTGCGTCATTTCCGGCATTATTCTTGGGTCGCTATATGGCCTGATGCCGCTCTTCCTGAATCATCAGGGGATGAGTGATGCTGACGTGGGTTACTGGATGGCGCTGCTGGTCAGCTCCGGGATCATCGGTCAATGGCCGGTAGGGCGTCTTGCCGACCGTTACGGTCGTCTGATTGTTTTGCGGGTACAGGTATTTGTCGTGATTCTGGGCAGCATCGCGATGCTCAGCGGTTACGCCATGGCACCTACGCTGTTCATTCTTGGCTGTGCGGGTTTCACCCTTTATCCGGTCGCGATGTCCTGGGCGTGTGAGAAGGTCAATCCCGACGAGCTGGTGGCGATGAATCAGGCGTTGTTGATGAGTTACACCATCGGCAGTCTGGCAGGCCCGACAATGACCGCGATGCTGATGCAGAGTTATTCAGACCGCCTGCTGTTTGTGATGATTGCGGTCGTAGCGCTGGTTTATCTGGTGGTTCTGCTGCGTAAAGCGGACAAACACCAAAAACCGGTGGCAGCTGCCTGATATCACTTCAGTCATAATACCCTGAGCATTCCTGAAAAATAAAAAACGCCCGACAGTGAAAATTGTACGGGCGTTTTTTTATGGCGAAAGGTTTTAACGGGCAGATTTAATAAATAACTTTATGCCCGTAGCTCTCAAGAATACCTTTCACGCGATCCATGATCTCTTTGGTCGGCGGATTAACACCATCCAGACCGTACTCTTCACCCATCGCTGTCCATTTATGCTTGCCCAGCTCGTGATAAGGCAACAACTCAATTTTTTCGATGTTGGTCATGTCTTTAGTAAATTCACCCAGCAAGTGTGACGATTTATCATCGTCAGACCAGCCAGGTACTACAACATAGCGGATCCATGTGCGTTGATTACGTTTAGCCAGATAGCGGGCGAAATCCAGTGTACGGTGATTCGAAACGCCGACCAGATTCTGGTGGATATCATCGTTCATCTGTTTTAAGTCGAGCATTACCAGATCGGTAACATCGAGTAATTCATCAATGACCGGGTCATAACGGCGGACAAAACCGTTGGTATCCAGACAAGTGTTGATCCCCTCTTTCTGACATGCACGGAACCAGTCGCGCACAAATTCAGCCTGCAGAATAGCCTCGCCACCGGATGCCGTGACGCCGCCGCCAGAAGCATTCATAAAGTGACGATAAGTCACCACTTCTTTCATCAGGTCTTCAACATTGATCTCTTTGCCACCGTGCGTGTCCCATGTATCGCGGTTATGACAATACAGACAGCGCATCAGACAGCCCTGGAAGAAAACAATGAAACGTATACCTGGGCCATCTAC
>Ga0105856_1001200_pt1 | contig 11399 bp, 11 predicted proteins | sample OrgsoiDNA_201060_FD_89681 | JGI IMG/M metagenome (GOLD analysis project Ga0105856, IMG submission 89681) | Permafrost soil microbial communities from the Arctic, to analyse light accelerated degradation of dissolved organic matter (DOM) -... | ecosystem: Environmental > Terrestrial > Soil >...
CCGGGCCAGCGCCGGCCTTCTTCGAGGCGGACAAGGACGCGGTCATCGCACGGGGCGGCAAGGCGTACGCGATGATCCCCGACCCGGGCTCGTCGGGCTCGGTCGACATCGCGGCGGCCTCGGACGGCAAGAGTTGCGGCGCGCTCATCTCGACGAGGGTCAACCCGATCCGCGGCCAGGGCTTTACCGAGTTCCACGTGGGCAAGGACCTGACGCTGATCCATCTGGGCGGAGCAGAGAACTGCACGGCTCAATACTACAGCCAGGCGCTGAAGTAGTCTGGCCGCGGAGTTCCTGCGGGCCCCCGGGAGCGATCCCGGGGGACGCGTGAAGCGCCTGGTGATCGAAGGGTCTCGAAACCGGGGCGACGCGCTGACCTCGGGCTCCGACCGCAGCGCTAATCGTCTATCAGTACGAAGAAACAAACAACGAAGTTCCTCCGCTTCCCCTGACGACCATCAGCCCCGGCCAGACATCGGGTGGGATCTTCTGGTCGACTGCTGGAAGCATCCTGGTATATCCAGGTGGCTGTAGTTCTTCGAGCGGCGGCGGCATTGTCATCACGGTAAACTAAGGAGGCTGATCAGAACAAGGTGATCAACTCGGCCGTGGACGCACGCTCTGACCGCCGCCCTCCATTGTTTCCGACCTCTCGACTCGCCGCGGACGGCGACTTGCTGATCGACGCGGCGATTTCCCGAAAAGACTGCCACTCGAGACCCCACGCGAAATCTACTCGCGCTCGTCCAAGGTGAGTGCCCACTCGGCTCGTTTCCGCAGCGCCGGCGGGAACCCTCCGCTCGCTGCCGCGACGGCAAAGACCGAGGCGGCGTGCTTGCCCAAGGCGCGCCCGATGTCACTCAGCGACTGCCCTTCCTTCCATCGCCGCCACAGCTCTCGTCTCTGCAATTCGCTGAGCCCCCGACCCCGTTTCATGTGCTTTACCCCTATCAAGCGTGGTGTTGCGCTGACCTGCTGAACGTACCGCGGCCTTTTTTCGCGAAAGACCAGACGTGAAGTTTGCCTGGATCGCCGGCGGCGGAGGCCCCCAACGCAATGTCCTGCCGCATGCTGAAAGTCGCGAGAACGGGCTACTACACCTGGCTCGTGCATCGAAGTCTTTTACAACCACCAGCGCAGGCACTCGACGCTGAGGCTACGTCGGCCCGGCCGAGCATGACGCACCGCGAGGCGAATGAATGAGCGGATCGCGCGTAGGTGACTCAGCCGTTCACGGCTGCCGGATTCCGCGCCGGGTCTTCGCCAGCGCCTCCGCGGCCAGTTGTGTAATGGGCTCCGGGTCGGCCCCTCGAAGCGCCAGCTCCAGCGCCGCGTGTGATAGCGTCATACAAGGACCAAGACAGGGGCGGACAATGAAAGTGATTGCGTCTATGCGCACCACCTTGTTCATCATCTGTGGCGTAGTGGCCAGCGCGCGTGCGGACACGGTAGTCGTCACCGCTGACCGGATGCTGGACGTGCTGACCGGAAAGACGGTCGATCATCCGCAGATCACCGTCACCGATGGGCGCATCGCCGCGGTTGGCGCTCAAGGATCGCCTTTGCCGGCAGGCGCGCGCCGCGTTGATCTGCAGGGCATGACGCTGCTGCCCGGCCTGATTGACATGCATGTCCACCTCACTTCCGATCCGCATTACAGCGGTTATCGCCGGCTGCAATTCACCGACAACTTCTGGACCGTCACCGGCGTCGCGAATGCGAAAAAAACGCTGGAGGCCGGCTTCACCACGGTTCGCAACGTTGGGTCCGCCAACTATGATGACGTAGCCCTCAAACAAGCCATTGAATTGAGCGTAGTGCCCGGCCCGCGGGTCGTGCCGGCGACCTATGCGATTGGCGCGACCGGCGGGCATTGCGATACCACCGAGCTGCCGCCGTCGATCAGCGTTCCCAAACCGGCCGTCGCCAACGGTCCGGAGGAGATTCGGGCAACGGTGCGCAAGCTGCGCAAGTACGGCGCGGAGGTGATCAAGTTCTGCGGCACGGGCGGCGTCTTGTCGAAGACGGACACCGTCGGCGGTCAGCAATACTCACTGGTCGAAATGAAGGCGCTCGTGGACGAGGCGCACATGCTGGGATTGAGGGTGGCCGTTCATGCCCATGGCGCCTCGGGCATCAAAGACGCCATCCGCGCGGGCGTCGACACCGTCGAACACGCGAGCCTCGCCGACGAAGAGGCGTTCGCCTTGGCCAAACAGCATGGCACCTGGTTCTCGATGGACATCTACAACGACGACTACATTCTCGCCGAAGGTGAAAAGAACGGTGTCTATAAGGAGTCGCTGGAGAAGGAACGCCTGATCGGTTTGAAGCAGCGGCAGACTTTCCAAGCCGCTTTCAAGGCCGGCGTGAAGATGGTCTTCGGTACCGACGGCGGCGTTTACCCCAACGGCTATAATGCGCGGCAGTTCGTCACCATGGTTCAATGGGGAATGACACCCATGCAGGCGATTCAAGCCGCCACCGTGCATGCGGCCGAGGCGCTTGGCCGGCCCGGCGATGTCGGCGCCATCGCGGTGGGGCGATTCGGAGATTTGATCGCGGTTCCCGGCGACCCGCTCTCCGATGTCGCAAAGCTTCAATCCGTTGCATTCGTGATGAAAGGCGGCGAGGTGGTAAAGACGCCCTGAGCTCCGCTGCAGAGTCCTGGTCGAAGGGAGAAGTCGGATGAGCGCGGTTCTGTCCGTGGCCGGATCGGCCATCGAATCGAAGAGCCTTCGTGTCGCATGACGAGCGGGGTCCCGATGCATCAGTTTCCTTCAGTTTTTGTCCTGCTTGTTGCGTTACCGGCGATCGCCAAGATCGGGATTGCAGACGAGTCGGCCCAGCGCATCAACAAGGATGTCTGGACCGTGCTTCATCGAACCGAGACACCTGCTGCAACCATTCTTGCGATCAAGGATGGTCAGCTGATTTACAACCACGCCTTTGGGTGGCGCGAACTTGACGGCCGCCTTCCAGCCAGCCTGGATACCCACTATGAAATCGGGTCGATCACCAAGCAATTCACCGCGGCGGCCATCCTCCAGCTTCGCGACGCCGGCAAGCTCGACATCGATGCAAAGGTGTCCACTTATCTCCCCGACGCGCCACATGCGGGCGAGCTCACGTTGCGGCAGCTTCTTACTCATACCAGCGGTCTCCTGGATTATATCGGGCTAGTCAGCGACGAGCAGATCACCAAATCGGTAACGTTTGAGAAAATCATGGGTATCGTTGCCGGCAAGCCTCTCGACTTTCCGCCGGGCAGCAAGGCCTCTTACTCCAATACCGGATACATCATTCTCGGCCGCATCATCGAGCTCACTTCGCATGAATCTTATCGGCAATATATACGGGCGCATTTACTGCAACCAGCCGGGATGACCCAGACCTTCACCATCGCCGACGAGCCGTCTGTTTCTGGGATGGCCAAGGGATACCGGCATGTCAATGGAAAGCTCGAGCGCGGCGTGGTCATCAGTGATTCCTATGCCTGGTCAGCGGGCTTTCTCGTCAGCACGGTTGCTGACGTCGAGAAATGGAACCAGGCGTTGGCGGGCGGAAAAATCGTCTCGAAGGCCAATTGCGCAGCGATGGCGACGCCACAAAAGACGATCGCCGGTGAGAACACGGGATACGGCCTTGGTTTGTTCATCGACACGGTGAATGATCAGACTCGCATCGGACACACCGGAGGCACCTACGGCTTTACCGCGGCGAACTTCTACTTTCCGGAACAAAAGCTGCGAATCATTGCGCTGACCAACAACGCGGACAACCCAGAGCCCGGCGAGATCCTCGCCAACGTCGTCTTCAATGACCTCTACCCCGACCTGGCGCGCGCCGCGGCCATGCCAGCCGCTGATGAAGACCGCGCCATCACGACAAAAGTGAAGACCGGCTTTGAAAATCTTCAACACGGAACGGGCGACGGCTCCGTCTTTGGCGCAAGCCTGGACGCCAAACTGAAAGCCGGCCTCGCAACCCGCATGTCCGGCCAGTTCAGCCCCTATGGCGCACCAACCGCATTCATCTTCAAAGGCCGAAGGTCGGACAACGGCAAGAGTTGGTCCGACTACCTGATTGAGTTCGGCCCTGGCAGCACTCTAAAAATCAGCATCGCGCTGGACAGCGAAGGCAGAATCCTCAGCATCGGCTTCAACAGCTTTTGAGCGCGGTACGAACCACCGCAGGGCTCGCCGAGCTCACTCTCGATGGACTTCGCGGATGGCGTCGACCACTGCGTCCGGGAGAGTACACGGCAGGCAGGCAACCCGCCGCATGCCGATGGGCAACAATTGATCTTTGGCGCTCTTGTCGTCTCCCCGCAGCGGGCAGACAGTCGGTCCCGATGCCCGATAAGTCTCCCTTGCGGTGGTTGCGCCTGTTCGGGCCCGGCGTCATCACCGGGGCATCGGACGACGACCCGAGCGGAATTGCGACCTACTCGCAGGCCGGCGCGCAGTTCGGATTCGGGTTGCTGTGGACGATGTTCCTCACCTATCCCTTGATGGCGGCGATTCAGGAAATCTGCGCCAGGATTGGCCGGGTCACGGGTTTGGGTCTGGCGGCCAACCTTCGCCGCGCCTACCCAAAGGCGGCCCTCTACCTGTGTGTGGCTCTTCTCGTCATCGCCAACACGATCAACATCGGGGCGGACATCGGAGCGATTGGGTCGGCGTCAGAGCTCCTTTGGGGCGGCTCGCGCCTCGCCTACGCAGCGGCCTTCACCACGGTAACCCTCGGGCTGCAGATCTGGCTTCCCTATGGGCGCTACGCGCGGCTGTTGTTCTGGCTGAGCGCATCACTGCTCGCATACGTCGCTTCCGCCGCAGTGGTGCATGTCGATTGGAGCGCGGCCTTGTACGCCACAGTGGTGCCCTCGTTGCGAGGCGATGCTGAATGGCTCACCATGATCGTCGCTCTTTTTGGCACCACCATCAGCCCTTATCTCTTTTTTTGGCAGGCATCGACGGAGGTTGAGGAGGAAGAGGCGGATCCCAAGGCGGAGCCTCTGCTCCGCGCTCCGAGGCAAGCCCGTTTCCAGTTGTTCCGGCTCCGCGTCGATACGCTGGTGGGCATGGGAGTGTCGAACGTGATCGCGTGGTTCATTATTGTCACGACGGCTTCCACGCTGTTCCGCAGTCAAATCCACGACGTCGCGTCGGCCGCCCAAGCTGCTGCGGCGCTCGCTCCCATCGCGGGACGATTCGCCGGCCTCGTGTTCGCCGCCGGGATCGTGGGAACCGGACTCCTGGCGGTTCCGGTGCTCGCCGGCTCCGCAGGCTATGCAGTTGCAGAATCGTTTGACTGTCCCGCTGGGCTGACCCGCAAGCCGCGCGATGCGAGGGTTTTCTACGGCGTCATCGTCGCCTCGACCCTGGCCGGATTTGCGCTGAACTTTACCCGCCTCAACCCGATGAAGGCGCTGATCTACGCCGCGGTGATCAATGGCGTCGCAGCGGTGCCGATCATGGCCATGACGATGTTGCTCGCGACTAACCGTGCGCTGATGGGCGAATTCGTGGTCCCAGGTGTCGTGCGTTGGCTGGGGTGGGCGGCAACGATCGTCATGTTCGCCGCGGCGGTGGCAATGTTCACAACTCTCGCAAAAGGATAGAGCCATGCTAGGTGCGAGCCCAGTGGGCGACCATGCCCCGAGCGTGACCCAGCGCCAGGGCTTGCGTCCACGCGGGCGGTTGCGCGCCACGTTCAGGGCTGCCTGCCAGATGAGCTGCTCGACCGTGCCGAAGCGGACGCGCGCGCGCGCGTGCCAGACCTTGACGAACGCGTCATGCATGGCGTCCGCTGCTTCATTGTCGTTCCACAGATACCTATAGAGCACGCTGAAGAGCGGCCGCTTCTGCTGCCCAATGCCCTGTGGCAAGCAACGCACCACTGGATCTCGCTCGAGTTCTATCGGCAGGCGACGCGGATCAAGAACGTGCCGACGTCGCCGCTCGGTGTGCTCGTCGGGCAGCTGGAGATCCAGGGCGTGGTGGGCATGGCCGCGACGTTGGTGGCGACCTTGTGGCTTGTCCGGCAGCCGCGCTTGCGCGCGTTCGCGATCGCGTTGGGCTCATTGATGCTCTCGGGCTTGAGTCGGTCGGATCGGATCATGGGCTTGTACCCCGCGATGTTTGCAGCTTCGGGAGTTTGAATCGAGCAATGGGTCAAGAGGCCGGTCGCGCGCACGGCCTTCATCTCTCGCGGTCGCCTTGGCCGTGCCGCTGATGCCGCTCGTGGTTCCGGTGCTTGCGCCCGAAATGCTCGAACGTTACTCGGCATGGCTAAGCATGACGCCGCAATTGGAGCGCGACAAGGCCAGCGCGATGCCGCAATGGTTTGCCGATCGCTTCCGATGGCTCGAGCTCGCGCAAGAGGTCTCGCGCGCGTACCAGGCGCTCGATCCCGCGGAGCGCGCGCGAACCATCTTGACCGCCGAGGACTATGGAGCAGCCGGCGCGTTGGAGCGCTACGGGCCGATGCTGGGGCTTCCGCGCGTCATCTCGGCGCACAACAGCTACTGGCTCTGGGGGCCGGGAGACTGCAGCGGGGTCACCACGGTCCTCTCGGTGGACCACAGTCGCAGGGGCCTAGACCGAGCGTTCGAATCCGTCGAGCAGGTGGGCACGGTGCACTGCGCCCATTGCTACAAAGACGGGGTCGCGGTGTGGCGCGCGCGAGGCCTCAAGGTGGACATCCAGAAGATCTGGCCGGGAGAGCTCGGTCTGCACTAACCGAGCTATCTGGCCGCCGCGGTCACCTCCAGGCAATCCTTCCTCCAGATGAGAATGTTCACGAACCGCGCGTCCACTCGGACGTCGCTGAGCGCGCTGCCGGGAGCCTGGGCCTGCGCCTTGGCGACGGCGTCGCGGTAGCCGGCGTCGCCCCAGCCAATCAGATCCTGTCCTCCATAGAAGAAGAGCGGCAGCCCGATCGCGCTGCGGCAGGACTCGCCGTGGACTTCGCGCTGCGCCGGGCCGGTCGCGACGCGCCACTCGAGCGCGGCCGAGCTGTCTTCGAAGACCACGGCGACCGGCCGCGGCCGGATCACGGCGCCAGCGCATCCGCAGCAGAGCAGTCCCGAGACTACGAGCGCCCTCAACGGACGGCCTTCGCGGTCACGCGGGTGCAGGCCTTGTCGTAGAAGAAGAGGACGTTGAAGAAGGTGGCGTCGGCGCGGACGTCCGCCAGCTGGGTCGCGCCCGATTTGGCTTTGGCGTCGGCGACCGCCGCCGCGTACCCACCATCGCCCCACGCCACCAGCCCGAGCACGGCTTGATTGCACGCCGTGCCCTCCACGTCGGCCCCGCTGGTGACGTTCGCCTCCACTGCGGTCGGCGCGCGGTAGGCGAGCGGCGTCTTTACGTCAGCGTAGATGCATCCCGAGACAGCGCACGCCAAGACAACGAGAACTGCTTTCATTTGTGACCTCTGTAGGATCTTTTGGGACAAGCGAATAAGACCTTGGTCTGCAGTTGGGATTGAAAGCAAGTTATGTTTCTGCTTCGAGCCCTGCAGAGAGAGGGTGCCCCCAGAGCGCACGCCTCCTGATGGCGATGGCGAGCCCGAAGGCGATCAGGATCGCCGCGACGGCGAACGTCGTCCGTAGACCGGTGGCGACGGCCTCGGGACGCGCCACCGCGACGTCAGTCGCCGCCGAGGCGAGCGCGAACACCGCTCCCACGAGGGAGGCCCCGGTGATGAGTCCGATGTTGCGCGATAAGCTGAGCAGGCCGGGGATGATGCCCCGAGCGGCGGCAGGTGGGTCTCATCGGCCTCTGCCTTCCTGGGCGTTCGTTTGTGAGTTGGTCGCCGAGGTCGCGGCTCGGGTCGCCGGGCGTTCCGGTAACGACGACCGAAGGATGTGACTCCGCCGCGGAGGTCGCGGACGAGACCGAGGTGACGACATGCCAGGCGTTGGATCCAACCAATGGTTCCGTTCGTCATCGGTGCCGTGGCGGTCGGGCTCGAAACCAACCCATTCTGGTCGGACGATGCTCGTGTGATGCTGATCAGTGGCCGCAGGGAAGCGATGCCGAGACCCTCGATCTTGAGACCGATCGCATAGGCGTCGTTGTCGTGGGGTTCCGGGTAGATGTCGTCCTGTGTCCCGACCCACCATTCCCGCTTGTCGAGGTCGCCGGAGGGAAGCGACAGTCCGGCGAGGGCGCAGCGTCACCTGCTTGAGCTGGCCCGCGGGCCCGAAGATCGCAGTTTCCCCCGACGCTGCAGGTGAGGTTCGGGTTGTCCGCGCGACACCCAAAGATGGCCGTGAGCTCTCCCGCGCTGGTGTTCGGACCTTGATAGCAAATCTGATGGTAGCCGCCTGCAAACGCACTGCCCGACGCCATCGAGATGGCAAGGCCAAGCCTTGCCGCCAGATTCTTCATTCGCATCATCACTGCCCCCTTGGACCCTTTGTGGGCCCCGCACCATGCACAGCGCAGGGCGGCGGGAAAACGGCTCAGGGCAGAGGTGGCCGGTGGTCGGAGTGCTGATATCCGCTGCGGCCGCAAAGCTCTTTCAGCAGCGGACAGTCCACTGTACCTTGGTCGGCTTGAGCGCGCGCATTCTAGTGGTCGACGACGACGAGGACATCCGCGGCACGCTTGGCGCCGTTCTCCAGTCGGAAGGCTTCGAGATCATCGAGGCGCGGAATGGCTTGCACGCCTTGCAGCAGATGCTCGCCCACCCGCTGCCGGACGTGATCCTGCTCGACATGATGATGCCGCTGATGAGCGGCTTCGAGTTCCTCGACGTGCAGCAATTGGACGAACGCATTCGCGACATCCCGGTCATCGCGCTCACCGCCTACGCCAAGGTGGCCGAGGTGAAGGGCGTCTGGGGGCTCGTGCGCAAGCCGTTCGATCTCAACGAGCTGACGGGCGCGTTGCGCGCGGTGCTCGACGCGCGGCGGTGAAGCTGGTAGCCCGCTCCCTGGTGGACGAATCGTGGATGGCTGAAGCGCTCGTCGAAGCGCGGCTCGCCGGCGCGGAAGGCGAGGTGCCGATCGGCGCCGTGGTGGTGTTCGAGGACCGCGTCGTCGGCCGCGGCCGCAATGGGCGCGAGCGTCTTCACGACCCGACCGCGCACGCCGAAATCCTCGCTCTGCAGGAAGCGGCCCGTGCTCTCGGACGTTGGCGGCTGACAGGGGCGAGGATCTACGCCACCCTCGAGCCTTGCTTCATGTGCGCCGGAGCGTTGGTCAACGCCCGCATCGACAAGCTCGTCTTCGCCGTCGCGGACCCGAAAGCGGGCGCGGTTGGCAGCCTCTTCGACGTGCCGCGAGACCCACGCCTCAATCACCGCGTCGAAGTCTCGAGCGGCGTCCTCGCGACCGAGTGCTCGGCTTTGTTGCGCTCCTTCTTCAAAGACAGGCGCAAGTAGCCCGCTCTTTCCGAAAGTCCGCAAAACCGAGCGAGTCGCTGTGGACATCGCCTCGCAAGTCGGTCTAAAAGGCCCGCCTTCTCAAAGGAAAAGATCGCGGACAAGTTCTAGGAGAGGTGGCCGAGCGGCCGAAGGCGCACGCTTGGAAAGCGTGTATACGGCAACGTATCCAGGGTTCGAATCCCTGCCTCTCCGCCAAACTTGTGCTAGATCGCCGCCCCGTTCCTAGCTTCTGGGCGTCGAAGCTTCGAAGTGGTCGAGACAGCCCGCTTTTGGGGGGTCCAGGGGGGAGCGAGCTCCACCCTGATAGGAGCACCGAAGGTGCGGAAAACAACGCTTCACGAGGGGCACCAAGGGTCAAACGAACACGCACAGAGCACCAAGGAGAGCTGGCCGAGCGGCTGAAGGCACCTGATTCGAAATCAGGAGACGCGCAAGCGTTCGGGGGTTCGAATCCCTCGCTCTCCGCCAATTAAAACAAGATGTTAGACGAAAATCGGGCTTGCCCCTGAAGGCGGCCCGATGCTCGTTCAGGCGCCATTCAGGCGGCTGACTGAACAACGGTTCCCGTTCAGGCGGATAAAACGGGATGGACCGCGATGAAGAATCCGACTGCCAACGTGATGGACCTGCCGGCGCGCAGGCCCGCCAAGGCCGCGCCCGAAGGCAGCGCTCGCGTCGGCAACATGCTTGGGCCGATCGCAGTCGCATCCGTCTGCATTTAGCAGGGCTTTGGTCCGGCAGACGCTCGCTCTTCTTTGCGCGCTTCCTCCGCACGTGATCGCCGCCGCTGCTCGCAAAGCCGCCGGGGTTCGCACGCACCTGCTCTGTGAAAATCTACGATGGCAAGGTCGATATTCAACGACAGATCGGCCGTCCTAGAGAGACGGCCGGACCAGGCCATTGACGCGTCATCGGTCGGCGGAGTGCGCGGCGGCGTTCGGACTTGATCAGGAGCCGAAGAAAGCGGACAGCGGGACGGCGAAGGCATGCACGGACAGCGGGATCACGGATTCGCCGAGGTAGAGCACGAGGCCAAACCGGAACACTTTCGGGAACTGCTCCTTCAAGGATTCGATGCCGTCGTCGTCGCTCCGCCCGACGGTCGCGCCGTGCTTGACCTCGATGCCGATGAGCTCGCCCGAGCGGACCAGCACGAAGTCGACCTCCTCCTGGCTGTGGGTCCGGTAGAAGTGCAGCTCGGCCGGCGACTCGGCCAACTCGGCGAGCGCGGCGAGCACCCAAGTCTCGAGGATGTGGCCTGCTGGTGTTCTGTCGGCGCCGCTCGGCCACTTCTCGACGCCGGTGAGGCTCGCGGCCAGGCCCGAGTCGCAGAGGAAGATCTTGGGCGACTTGACCAGCCGCTTGCGGATGTTCCGCCAGTATGGGGAGCGGCGCTCGGCGATGAAGGTCGCCTCCAGCAGCCCCAGCCACCGCCGCGCGGTGTAAACCGACACGCCGGTGTCCCTCGCCAGCTCGGTGATGTTGAGGAGCTGCGCCGTGGTGGCGGCGCAAGCGTCGAGGAAGCGGACCAGCGCGGGGACCTCTTCGATGCGGAGGATCGCCGGTACGTCGCGCTCGATGTAGCTCTTGCGATACTCGCGAAACCAGGCGCGGCGCCCCGCGCCGTTGAGGTGCAAGGCGGGTTCAGGGAAGCCACCAGCAAGGAACATTTCCTGCGAGATTCGGGCTGGGGTCACCTTGGCAAAATGCTGGGCAGCCGCAGGCGCATCCTTGCATTCGAACAGCCGATCGACGGGACACAGGTCCGGCTTGTGTGCGAGCTCGAGCACCGTCATCGGCCGCAGCGTCAAGAGAGCCATGCGGCCGGCCAGCGACTCGCGCAGGCCTCGCAGGGTGTCGAGCCGGGAAGAGCCGGTGACGAGAAACGCCCCTGGACGGCGCTGTCGATCGACGGTCTCCTTGATGGCGAGCAAGAGCCGCGGAGCGCGCTGGATCTCGTCGATGGTCGCCGGCTGCGGCAGGCGGGCGATGGAACCCCG
>Ga0105856_1001206_pt1 | contig 11359 bp, 7 predicted proteins | sample OrgsoiDNA_201060_FD_89681 | JGI IMG/M metagenome (GOLD analysis project Ga0105856, IMG submission 89681) | Permafrost soil microbial communities from the Arctic, to analyse light accelerated degradation of dissolved organic matter (DOM) -... | ecosystem: Environmental > Terrestrial > Soil >...
CCTGCCGGAATTCCTCATCATCCAGATGATCCGTGATCAGTGTGTCTATTTCCCGGTAGTGGCAAATCCGCGCAAAAGAGCGGCGGCCGAATTTGCTGGCATCAGCCAGCAAAATTTTGTGTTCTGAGGAGAGCAGCATCTGCTGTTTGAGCCGGGCATGGTGCTCGTTGCTCTCACGAATCCCCCCTTCATGGCTGATGCCGTGACAGGAGAAAAACAGCTTGTTGATGACGAACTCTTTCAGCATCTGTTCGGCATAAATGCCGATGAAATCTTCGTATTTGCCGGAGTACTCGCCGCCGAGGCCAATGGTTCTGACGTTCGCTTTCACCGCCAGCGTCTGGATGATGTGCAGCGAGTTGGTCAGTACCACCAGCGGAATATCCGGCAACTGCCGCGCCAGAAACCAACTGCTGGAACTGCTGTCGAGTAGCAGACAGTCGCCCGGATTAATCAGCTGCAATGCCCGTTTGGCGATGCGGGTTTTGCTGTCCGGCGACTGATTGCTGCGGTCGCGGAACGATTCCCCCTGCTCAATCTGCGATGGCACGTAGTGCTTTTCAGCCGGCTGGTGCTCCACAAACACCGCCCCGCCGTGGCTGCGTAATAACATTCCGCGCTTTTCCAGCAGCGCCAGGTCCCGTCGCGCCGTTTCCAGCGAGATGTGGCATAACTCGGCCACTTCCTGCACCAGCACGCGCCCTCTCTGAGCGAGGACTTCAGTGATAAAGCGATGACGTTCTACAGGCAGCATGTTTTTTCCTCTTCCCGATGTTCAATAGGATACGCAGACCGCAGAAAGCGAAATGCGGGGTGCCTCAAAGGCGACCGCGCACTCTTGGCGTTGCGCTGGTCATGTGATAGTTGTCACGAAAACAGGCAAGGAGATGAAATGTTAAAGTTTGGATCTGTGGCGGAGACGCCATTAAATCGTCATTTGAGATGCAAGCGGGCAGAGGGATTTCTGTAAACGGTCACAAATCCTCACGTCTAAACATGACCGAAGATGACCGTTTGTGTGGGCGTGACCGTTTGAGGCACAAAGGTGAGGTGGCGATCGACGGGATTGTGCAGAACGTCACAGTGATAATTTTTGGCATCAGGTTTACTACAGGCTCAATAATTCAGGAGACGTTATGTCTTTTACGCCTTTTATAAAATGCCTGTTACTCACTCTGCTGACGCCAGTCCGCGGAGTGCAGGCATTTATATTAGGGTGCTGCTGCTTTAACTCTGTCGATAATCTCAGTCTGGCTGCCGACAATGCAGAGGAAATAAATCCGGCCGATTTCAGCTATCAATGGAAACAACTGTGGCACTGCGCCGGAAATTCCTGGCTGGCGAAAACGAAATCTGCCCCTTTTATTTCCCCTGCGCATAATAAGGATATTTCCACCCGCGTTCGCCTGGGTGCGCAACAGCGCCAGGTACTGAAGTTCAGTAATTTATCTACTCTGGTCAGCCAGTTACGCTGCTGCCATCGTCTGAGTGGTGCTCCCACTACGGATGCCCACCTGCACCACCGCTTTTCACTATTAAGCACAACGCGCTATTTCGCCGTTGTGCTTTTTTTATGTCTGCCACTCCCCCGAACCCGAGGATTTAATTATGTATTTAATCTGTGTCGCTGCGTGTCCGACCGGTGTTGCCCATACTTATATGGCCGCGGAATCTCTTGAAGTGTTAGGGAAAAAACGGGGTCACGAAATGAAAGTCGAAACGCAGGGAAGTTTAGGCGCTGAGAATATTATTACCGATGAAGATCTGGCGCGGGCCGACGGCGTTATTCTGGCGGCCGATGTCGCCATCACCAATAAAGAACGGTTCGACGGGATGATCACGCTCGAATGCAGCGTCAGCGATCCGATTAAGTTCGGCGATGCCGTCTTTGAAGCCATCGAGAAGGAGATAGCCAATGGCTAAATTTACATCTGAAGGGGGAGGCGGACAGATAGGAACGGATGTTAAAAACGCGATCATGACCGGCGTTTCCTACATGCTGCCTTTTGTGATTGCAGGTGCGGTGATCATGGGGATCGCGCGCATCGGCGCTTCCCTGTATGGCATCGATAATATTTGGGATAACAGCCACGCGCAGGCCGCCAGTCAGGTTGTCAAACTGCTGCATCAGTTCGACGGATTCGGCGGACTGGCGCTGTCGCTGATGCTGCCGATTGTCGCCGGTTATATCAGTTACGCGCTGGCCAATAAGCCGGGCATTGCGCCGGGCATGATTGGCGGGCTGCTCGCCAGCAATCTGGGCACGGGCTTTATCGGCGCGCTGGTCGCCGGCTTTGTTGCCGGATATATCATCCGCTGGATGGTGCGCTTCATCAAACTACCGCGGGCACTGGCCTCTGCAGGGCCGATATTTATTATCCCGGTGGGCGGGACACTGCTGACTTGCTGCATCATGGCGTTTGTGGTCGGCACACCGCTGGCGGCGCTGAACCGGGGCATGGAAGCCTGGCTGATGACTATGTCCGGCACCAACAAAGTGCTGCTGGCGGCGGTGATTGGCGGTATGGTCGGGTTTGATCTCGGCGGGCCTGTTAATAAAGCGGCGGTCACTACTGCGATGGCGCTGCTCGCATCGGGAATTTATGATCCGAATACGGCAGCACAGGTGGCGATCATCATTCCGCCCATTGGCCTTGGCGTCGCTACCTTGCTGTGGAAAAAACGTTTCCCGGAGTCCCTGCGCGAAGCCGGAAAAGCCTCAACGCTGATGGGGCTTATCGGCGTCTCCGAAGGGGCGATCCCGTTTGCTCTCTCTAACCCGAAAATTATCCTGATCAACGTAGTCGGTTCTGCCCTTGGCGCGGCGATGGCCGTAGGCTTAGGCGCCGTCAATCACGCGCCGATCTCCGGCTTCTATGGCTGGTTGGCCGTGGATGGATGGCCGGTTTACGTACTCTCTATTGCCGTCGGTTCCGCCATCGTTGCCTGCGGCTCGTTGCTGGTGTTTCGCCACGGCGACACAGAAACTGTCGCAAAACCCGTCGCCGCGCCCAAATTTAAGGTCAACCGCCAATGAAAACCGTCCATCTGATTCAACATACTCACTGGGATCGCGAATGGTATTTCACCGAAAATGACTCGAAAGCGGTGCTGTACTATTTCATGGATGACTTACTGAACCGGCTGGAGGCCGATACCCGCCTCGGTCCGTTTGTGCTCGACGCCCAGACCGTGATTCTCGATGACTATCTGGAAGTCGCACCGGAGAATTTTTCGCGCCTGACCGCGCTTATCGAAGGCGGCCGCATTCTGATCGGCCCGTGGTATACGCAGACCGACTTTCTGGTGGTCGGCGCGGAATCTATCGCGCGCAATTTACTGTTAGGCGTTGAAGGCGCACGTCAGTACGGCGCGCCGATGCCCATTGGCTACGTGCCTGACTCCTTTGGTCAGAGCGCACAATTGCCGATGTTTTTGCAGCAGTTCACCATCGACCACGCCGTGCTCTGGCGCGGCTGGTGCGAACATGACGTCGCCAAAACCGAGTTTATATGGCACAGCGACGACGGCAGTCAGGTTACCACCGCCGTATTACCCTGGGGTTACGGCTGCGCCAAATGGCTGCCGGACAATGCCGGTGAAGCGCTGCCGGTGGTGCAAAAAGCCAGCCGTAAGCAGGCGCAGTTTGCGGCCACCGGGCACATCTTATTGCCCAACGGTAACGATCAGTCGCCGTTCGAGTATCAGGTGCCCGGAATACTGAATGCGCTGAATCAGCAGCAGGATGAATTTCACTTCATCAACAGCAGCTTCGGCGCATTTTTCACGGCGCTGGAGAAACAGCGTGACAGCCTGCCAGATTTTCGCGGCGAGCTGTTAAGCCCGAAATATATGCGTATTCATCGCGGCATTTTCTCCACCCGCATCGACATCAAAAAGCTCAATGCGCGGCTTGAGAAAACCATCAGCCAGTACCTCGAACCGCTGCTGACGGTGAATGCCTCGCTCGGGCTGCCCTATCCGCAAGCGGCGGTAGATAACATCTGGCGTGAAGCGATGAAATCACACGCTCATGACAGCATCGGCGGCTGTAACTCGGATCGCGTCAATGCGATGGTAAAGAACCGCCTGCTGTCCGGCATGGAGATGGCCGAACAGCTGCTGGAGCTGAATTTTAAAAAACTCAGCGAAGGTATTACAGCAACGCAGGAAGGTACGCAAATTCTGCTGTTCAACAGCCTGCCGAAACAGCGCAGCGGCCAAGTGCGGCTGACCGTGATGACGCCGGAACAGGACTTCCGCTTGTGCGACAGCGACGGCAACGACTGTCACTGGCAGTTGATCAGCGAGCAACCGCAAGACATGTCGACGGTGGTACAGGAGCTGTCGAACAGCACGCAAACCACCTGGTATCGTAAATGCGAACTGCTGGTGCAGGTGAACAACGTGCCGCCGTGCGGGTATACCACGCTGTGGTTCCAGCCCGGCGAAATCACCAAGCCTTTTCCGCACTCCGTCAATGCGCATCAGCTGGAGAACCATTTCCTGCTTCTGCGCGCCGATGCCCGCGGCGTGCTGACACTGACCGATAAGCGCAGCGGCCAGCATTATCACCATCTGCTGCAACTGGTAGACGGCGGCGACGCGGGCGATAACTACAACTATTCGCCGCCGGTGGAAGACTGGCTGATCACCGGTGATGACCACCTGCTGGAGTGCCACACCGACGGTGGCAGCCTGTATAACCGCATGGTGCTGCGCTACCGGATACCGGTGCCGCAGCACCTGGATTCACGTCAGCAAAGGCTCGCCGACGCCAGTCTGGACATCACGATGACCCTCACGCTGGCGCACGATTCGCCGTCACTCGGCGTCGGCATCACCATCGATAATAAGATTCATGACCACCGTTTGCAGGTGCTGATGCCGACCAGTGCAGCCACTCAGGTCCATTTCGCCGATCAGCCGTTCGGGCTGATTCAGCGTGATAACCAACCTGCCGCCATGAAAATCTGGCAGCAGGAAAACTGGAACGAAGCCCCGGCGGCGCTCTATCCGATGCAAAGTCTGGTAATGATGCACGATGAAGTCCGTGGTCTGTGCGCGGTCACCGAAGGGCTGCGCGAGTATGAAATCCCTGAAACTCAGCCTGACGTGCTGGCGATCACTTTGCTGCGCTGCGTCGGCTGGCTTGGCCGCGCCAATATGCCATACCGGCCGGGGCGTGCATCCGGCATGGTGCTGCCATCGCCGGAATCGCAGCTCCCCGGCATTCACCACTGCCAGCTGGCGGTAATGCCGCTGGCCGGTGCGCCGGATGACGATTTCTGGCGGCGAGTGGAAGAGTGGAAAGTACCGATGTTCGCGTATCTCGCCACCGGCTGGTCACGCTTCAAGCTTAATCCGCACGCAAAGAGGTTCCCTGCTCATTACAGTCTGCTGCGCTGGGAAACGTCACTGCATTTCAGCACGCTGAAAAAATCACAGCAGGGCGACCACTGGGTAATCCGCGGGTGGAATCCGTCGGCGCGGCGGATGAAAACCGGCGAAGTGAAATCAGCTCAGGCGGTGATGCCATCGACTCTGGCGGAGGTGAAACGCAGTGGCAAAGAGAACCGGGAAATGACGGAGGTCGGGGAACCCGTGACGTTTTTAGTCGAGAAGTAAGCTGAGGTAAGAGCGGGGAGAAATCCCCGTTCTGCATGATTGACCCTGACTATCTCCCGCCCGCCATGTCAAGAAAACTGCCCGTCACATAAGAAGCGGAATCCGACAGCAGCCACGCAATAGCCTGCGCCACTTCTTCCGGCTGACCGCCGCGCTGCATCGGCAGATTAGCCTTCACGCGATCCACCCGCCCCGGCTCACCACCGCTAGCGTGCATTTCGGTATAGATCAGACCGGGCCGAACACAGTTAACACGAATACCGTAGGCCGCCACTTCCAGCGACAGACCGGTGGTCAGCGTATCGACCGCGCCTTTCGAGGCGGCATAATCGATATATTCGCCCGGTGCTCCAAGACGCGCGGCCGCCGAAGAGACATTCACAATCGCCCCGCCGTTTCCGCCGTGCCGGTGGGACATGATTTTCACCGCTTCCCGGCAGCAAAGAAAATAGCCGGTCACATTGGTGGACAGCACTTTGTTGATGCGCGCAGCAGTGAGGTTTTCGATAGTCGTCTGCTGGAACAAAATCCCCGCATTATTGACCAGCGCGGTTAACGGGCCAAGCTCATTGCTTAACCGCTGGAACATAGCAACAACCTGTTCCTCGTCAGCGATATCAGCTTGCAGGGCGATAGCCCTTCCCCCCGCGTTTACGATTTCATTCACAACGGACTGCGCAGCCGCTTCATTACTGAGGTAATTGACGCCGACGGCGTAACCCTGCTGTGCCAGAAGGATGGTCGTTGCACGGCCGATACCGCGGCTACCGCCGGTGACTAACGCTACGCTGTTCATAGGGACTCCTTTTAGAAAGTGAGCAAATTGTAGTTTAAATTCAACATCAAGGCCTTGGGCTGCCGCGCAAACAGACGCGCGGTTTTGCACCTCTCCTTCGGCGGCATTTTTGAATGCGGCCGAAGCTTCTTTAAATTCAAAATCAAAACCTGCATGGTGTTGACCTTCAAAATGTCGAGGCCGCATTCAAAAATGACGCCGAGGGAGCGGCGAGAAACGACGAGCGGGTGTATGCGAGTTGGTCCGAGCCCGAACCGAGGGAACCGTCTAAGCGGCGGCATTTTGCGGCTGTAACTGCGGTGACTGAAACACGGCCATCCCGATTCAGCGATAGCGCGGAGTGAAAAAAGCGAGGAGAGATCAAAGAGAGGAAAAGCACTTTCCTCTCTTTGTCGGTTTCGCCGCGAAAAGCCATGTGAAAGCAGTTATTGAAAAACCGAAACTTTCACCATTTAGGTTTTAAAAAGCCGCCATTGGCTGCGGCCTCAGCTAAACAACGAGTATTACTCGTAATCACTCATCGGTACACACGAACAGAATAAATTCCTGTCTCCGTACACGTCATCAAGACGCTTCACCGCTGGCCAGTATTTGTTATCACTGCCTGCCGGGAAGACCGCCAGTTCGCGGGTGTACGGGTGTGACCACTCGCTGACCAGCTCGCCCTGTACGTGCGGTGCGTTAACCAGCGGGTTGTCTTCCAGAGGCCATTCGCCTTTGGCAACGCGGTCAATTTCAGCACGGATTGCCAGCAGTGCATCGACAAAGCGATCGATTTCGACTTTGCTTTCCGATTCCGTTGGCTCAACCATCAGCGTACCCGCAACCGGGAAGGACATGGTCGGGGCATGGAAACCGAAGTCGATCAGACGCTTGGCGATATCCATCTCGCTGATACCGGTGGCTTCTTTCAGAGGACGGATATCCAGAATACATTCGTGCGCTACGCGGCCATCACGGCCGGTGTAGAGCACCGGGTAAGCATCTTTCAGACGGGTTGCGATGTAGTTGGCGTTCAGGATCGCTACCTGACTGGCCTGTTTCAGACCTTCAGCCCCCATCATGCGGATATACATCCAGCTGATTGGCAGAATCGAAGCACTGCCGAAAGGTGCCGCAGAAACTGCACCGTTCTGAGTCAGCACGCCGTCAATTTGCACCACGCTGTGGCCCGGAACAAACGGTGCCAGATGTGCTTTCACGCCAATTGGGCCCATACCCGGACCGCCACCGCCGTGTGGGATACAGAAAGTTTTATGCAGGTTAAGGTGCGAAACGTCCGCGCCGATGTAGCCCGGCGTGGTGATCCCCACCTGTGCGTTCATGTTAGCGCCATCGAGATAAACCTGCCCGCCGTACTGATGGACGATCTGGCACACTTCGCGGATGGTTTCTTCGTACACGCCGTGGGTGGACGGGTAGGTCACCATGATGCACGACAGCGCATCACCGGCCTGCGCTGCTTTCTCACGCAGGTCGCTTAAGTCGATGTTGCCCTGTTTATCACAGGCGACAACCACGACGGTCATGCTGGCCATTTGCGCCGATGCCGGGTTGGTACCGTGCGCAGAACTTGGGATCAGACAGATGTGACGGCTGCTTTCATTGCGGCTTTCATGATAACGGCGGATAGCCAGCAGACCGGCGTATTCACCCTGCGCGCCTGAGTTTGGCTGCATGCAAACCGCGTCATAACCGGTCAGCTGTACCAGCCACTGGGAGAGCTGACCGATCATCTGCTGATAACCACCCGCCTGTTCAATCGGGCAGAACGGGTGCAGATCGGAGAATTCAGGCCAGGTGATTGGGATCATCTCAGCGGCGGCGTTCAGTTTCATGGTGCAGGAACCGAGAGGGATCATCGCCTGATTCAGCGCCAGATCCTTTTTCTCCAAACGGTGCATGTAACGCATCATCTCGGTTTCGCTGTGGTACTGATTGAACACCGGATGAGTCAGGATTGGGTCCACACGCAGCATCGCCGCCGGGATTGAGGCGTTGTCGGTGCTGACGGCGCGGTCCAGTTGATCAATATCCAGACCGTTGTCGTCACCCAGCAGGGCAGCGAACAGGATCTGCACGTCTTCACGCGAGGTGGATTCATCCAGCGTGATACCGACGGCGCCGTGAATGTCAGTACGCAAGTTCAGGCCAAAGCTCAGCGCGCGTTCCAGCACGGCGGCTTTGTCTTTAACTTCCACGGTCAGGGTGTCGAACCAGCTGTTGTGGCGCAAGGTCAGGCCGCCTTTTTTCAGGCCAGCGGCCAGAATGTCGGTCAGGCGGTGAATGCGGGAGGCGATGCGCTTGAGGCCTTCAGGGCCGTGGAATACCGCATACAGGCTGGCAATGTTGGCCAGTAAAACCTGCGACGTACAAATGTTCGAGTTGGCTTTCTCACGGCGGATATGTTGCTCGCGGGTCTGCATCGCCATACGCAGCGCGGTGTTGCCTGCCGCGTCGCGGGAAACCCCGATAATGCGGCCCGGCATGGAGCGTTTGAATTCATCAATACAGGCGAAGAAGGCCGCGTGCGGACCACCGTAGCCCATCGGCACGCCAAAGCGCTGCGCGGAACCAAAGACCACATCAGCGCCCTGCGCACCCGGTGCGGTCAGCAGCACTAACGCCATAATATCGGCGGCCACGCTGGTAATAATCTTGCGAGATTTCAGCTCCGCCAGCAGTGCGCGGTAGTCGTGAACCTCACCGGTGGTGCCGACCTGTTGCAGCAGCACGCCAAACACGCCTTCCAGATCGAGCACTTTTTCGGCTTTATCGACAATGATATCGAAACCGAAGGTTTCCGCACGGGTACGAACAACGTCAAGCGTTTGCGGATGTACGTCGTCAGCCACGAAGAAGCGATTGGCATTCTTCAGTTTGCTGGCGCGTTTTGCCAGCGCCATGGCTTCGGCCGCTGCGGTCGCTTCATCGAGCAGCGAGGCAGAGGCTAAGTCCAGACCGGTCAGGTCGAGGGTCAACTGCTGGAAGTTCAGCAGCGCTTCCAGACGGCCCTGTGACACTTCTGGCTGATAAGGCGTATAAGCGGTGTACCAGCCCGGATTTTCCAGCATGTTGCGCTGGATCACCGGTGGCATTAGCACCGAGGTATATCCCATACCGATATAGGATTTGTAGCGCTGGTTCTGGCTGGCAATGGCTTTCAGCTCGGCCAGCGCCTGATGTTCAGTGACCGCATCGCCGACGGCCGGAGGCCCCGGCAGCTGGATATCCACCGGCACGATTTGCTGGATCAACGCATTTAACGAGTCAGCACCGACCGTTTCCAGCATCTGTTGCTGCTGCTGAGAAGACGGACCAATGTGACGGCCGATAAAGGCTTCGCTGTTTTCGAGTTGGCTGAGAGTCTGAGTCATTTGCTACGCATTCCTGAAATCTGCATGGAGGTGTCGGGGGATACTGACAACGCTACGGCACTGTATGGCGCCCCGTAAACGGGCTACGGGGCGGGTACAACATTAGTCTTCGGTAGAGGCTAAGTACGCATCGGCGTCCAGCAATTTAGCGATTTCGCTTTCGTCGGAGGCTTTAATCTGGAACAGGAAACCGTCGCCATACGGCGCGCTGTTGACCAGCTCAGGTGAACCTTCCAGTTCGCTATTGACGGCAATGATTTCACCGCTGATTGGCGCATAGATGTCAGAAGCGGCTTTCACTGATTCCGCCACGGCGCAGTCTTCACCGGCGGTGACCACGCGGCCAATTTCCGGCAGGTCAACAAACACCATATCGCCCAGTAATTCCTGCGCGTGTTCGGAGATACCCACGGTATAAACCCCATTACCTTCTGAACGCACCCACTCGTGTGATGCGGCGTATTTTAATTCTGCCGGGACATTGCTCATGAAAAAATCTCCAAATAGGTTTAAACAAATGATGAATTATTTACTGAATCAGCGGCTTACCGTTACGCACGAAACCGGGCTTGGTGACTTTCACCGGCATTTCGCGGTTACGGATCTGCACCACGGCGTGTTCGCCAATTCCGGCCGGAACGCGGGCCAGTGCGATGCTGTAACCCAACGTCGGCGAGAATGAACCGCTGGTAATAATACCTTCCTGACAATTGCCTGCGGCATCGGTGAAACGCACCGGCAGTTCATTACGTAATACGCCTTTTTCAGTCATGATCAAGCCGACCAGTTGTTCAGTCCCCTGCTCACGCTGTTTTTCCAGCGCAGCACGGCCAATAAAGTCACGATCTTCCGGTGCCCAGGCGATGGTCCAGCCCATGTTTGCTGCCAGCGGGGAAACGCCTTCGTCCATCTCCTGGCCGTATAAATTCATCCCGGCTTCGAGACGCAGCGTATCGCGTGCGCCCAGACCGGCAGGTTTTACGCCTGCCGCCAGTAGTTTCTGCCAGAAATCAGCCGCCTGTTCCTGCGGCAGGGCGATTTCATAACCCGCTTCACCGGTATAGCCAGTGGTGGCGATAAACAGATCTCCGGCCTGCACGCCAAAGAACGGCTTCATACCCGCTACAGCGGCTTTTTGCGCGTCGGTCAACAGGGTTTCGGCTTTCTCTTTGGCCTGCGGTCCCTGAACGGCGATCAGCGCCAGATCGTCACGGACGGTCAGTTCAACGTTGTAGTCTTGTGCATGTTGCGAAATCCATGCCAGATCTTTGTCGCGGGTGGCAGAGTTCACCACCAGGCGGAAATAGTCTTCAGTGAGGAAGTAGATAATGAGGTCATCAATCACGCCGCCGGACGCATCGAGCATACCGGTATACAGCGCTTTACCCGGAACGGTGAGTTTGGCGACGTCGTTGGCCACCAGGTAGCGCAGGAATTCACGGGTACGGGCACCGTGCAAATCGACAATGGTCATGTGGGAGACGTCAAACATACCGGCGTCCTGACGCACGGCGTGATGCTCATCCAGCTGTGAACCGTAGTGCAACGGCATCATCCA
>Ga0105856_1001209_pt1 | contig 11333 bp, 8 predicted proteins | sample OrgsoiDNA_201060_FD_89681 | JGI IMG/M metagenome (GOLD analysis project Ga0105856, IMG submission 89681) | Permafrost soil microbial communities from the Arctic, to analyse light accelerated degradation of dissolved organic matter (DOM) -... | ecosystem: Environmental > Terrestrial > Soil >...
CGTAGCCCAGTGCGAGGCCAAGCGCGGAGCCGAGTACACCCAACAGCGCTCCTTCCATCAGGATCTGGCGTAGAAGCTGGCCGCGCGTATAGCCTATTACGCGAAGCATCGCGAACTGCGCGCGGCGTCGAACGACCGCTAGCGCTTGCGTGGAAAACACCAGGAACGCGCCGGTGAAAAGAGCCACCAGCGCGAGCACGTTCATATTGATGCGATAAGCGCGCGAGAGACGGTCGGTACGGCTTTCATCGTCGCGTGTTTCGGCTACGACCAGTTGATTGCCAAGCCGCTCCTGCAACTCGCGTTTGAAGCGTTCCCGATCGACACCGCGTTGCAGTTGCAAGTCGATGCGCGAGAGTTTTCCTTCAAGTCCGAAACGCCACTGGGCAGCGGCAATATCCATTACCGCAACACGTTGTCCAGGCCGGGTCCTGACCAAACCGCCGGCCACCCGAAAACGAATAATCGATGTACCGCTAAGCAGCGCGACGTGCTCACCGGGCGCCACGTGAAGCCACTGTTGCGCAGCGGGTGAGAGGAAGATGGCGTCGTCGGAAAGGGTATCGAGCGGACGCTGCCCAGACGGCACGCCGATCAGTTCCGGCGTGATGCGGCTCGCCCTGAATACGTCGATGCCAAGCACTTTCAACGCAGCGGTCTGTCCGGGCACGGTCACGTCCAGATCCAGAACGGGGCTGGCTAAAGCTACGCCCGGCGTTGTTGCGAGACGCGGGTACCAGTTTTCATCGAAGGTCGGCTGTGCGCCGCGGACCTGCAAGTCGGCCTCGCCGGAAAGACTTTTGGCGGCTGCGGAAAACTCGTTGAATGCGGCACTGTTGATGAGCTGCACGGCATATCCGAGCGCCACGCCCAGCGCAATCGTTGCGATAGCCACAATCGCTCGAGCCGGATGACTGCGCCACTCCGCACCGAGTAACCAGCGCGCGAGTAGCCGGCCGCCTGCAATCCGCCGCGAGGGTGCGGTCGCGCGGCCGCTCACTGATGCTCACCAGCGGACTGGGAAGGCTGCGTAGCATGCAGGCCATGCTCGCTCAGAATAAGTATCCGGTCCGCGCTCGCTGCCGCAGCCATGGAGTGCGTGACCATGATGGCAGCGGCGCCGTTCGCCTTGATCTCCGCTCGGAACAACGAGAGCACTTCGTGCGCGGTCTCGGGGTCCAGGTTGCCGGTGGGTTCGTCGGCCAGGATCAGCGTGGGCCGATGCACCAGCGCGCGAGCGATGGCTACACGCTGCAGCTCTCCGCCCGATAGCTGCCGTGGGAAGTCGTCGCCACGGCCACCCAGGCCGACGGCTTCCAGCAAATCGAGCGCGCGAGCCGGTGGCGTGTCGTTGAGCAATAGCGGAAGCGCGACATTTTGAACCAGCGTCAGGTGCGGCAGCACGTGAAATGCCTGGAACACGAAGCCGAGCTTTTGTCGCCGAAGGCGAGTGGCGGCGTTATCGTCGAGACTGGAAATTGCCGTGCCGTCGATCAGCACTTCACCGCTGTCGGCTTGATCGAGGCCCGCGATCAGGTTCAAAAGCGTCGACTTGCCGACGCCTGAATCACCCATGATCGCGACGAACTCTCCCGGGTCAAGCGTGAAGTCGAGGCTTGCCAGCAGCACGCGGCCAGCGCCGTAGGCTTTGCTCAAGCCGCGACATTCGAGTGCGGGGGAAACGCCGTTGTTGCGAAAGGTCATGAAGATCGGGTCGTCAGTGAGTGGAACTGGCTTGTACTCCTCCACTGTGACAGAGAAGTGCCAAACGCGTGCAAGGCACGGCTACAATGCACCACTCCTCACGCGTCCAGTTTCCTCAACCCTGACCGCCTTTTAGCGGGCGAGTTTCTCGACATAAAACGCCGCCGTCTCGTACGGAACCGTCACCACGTCCTTGCTCGCGAGCAACGGTTCACTTGCGATCAACGCCTTGACCTCGCTATCGATCTTCTCGCGCTCGTCGGCGCCCAGCGCCGCAATGAAGCTGATGGAGCGCAGTCTGTTCAGGATCACGTCTTCTGGCGAGCCGGTATGACCGACGCTGAAATGGTGTTCATAGAGCGGGCCGAACCCGTCGAACGGGAACGCGGATCGCCAGGCACCGGTGTAATAACGCGGTGTATCGCCTTCCACCCGATTCACGATTGCGTCGAGCCGGGCGACCCACGGGACACTGGCATCCCTTAGATTCCAGATCAGGCCGAGCTTGCCGCCCGGTTTCAAGACCCGAAGAATCTCCGCAAGCGCGGCGTGGGTCGAGAACCAGTGAAATGATTGTGCGCAGACGACCGCATCAACCGATGCATCAGGAAGCGGGATTGAATCGGCTGTACCGGCGCACGTCTGAACCTGCGGGAGCGCGGTGGACAGCTTGTCTAGCATCGCGGCTACGGGTTAGACTGCGATCACCTTGGCGCCCGTGCTGATCAAGCGCCGCGTAAATTTTCCCGTGCCGGCGCCGAGATCCACGACGGTCGTCCCGGCACTGAGCCCGAGCTGATCACGTAACCAGTCCGCGATCTCCGGTGGGTAATCGGGCCGGCCTCGTACATAGGTGTCCGCCGTTTCAGTTGTCGCGTAGCCGTCTGCTGCCGTGCGATGCACACCATGTATTGTCTTGTTCATCACGCATTCCTGCTTGCTGGATTCATCTCGTTCGATCACTCCGTACAGAGCACCATTTTATCGATGCTCGTGCGGCGCCGTCCGGAAACTGGCAACAGGATAAGCAATCGCGGCATGATTTACCATGCATGCCATCGTCAATTTTAAACCCTTCGATCTGCGCCGGCTTCGTGCGTTTGTCCCCATTGCGGATGAGGAGCACATCACTCGTTGTCATTCGTAGTTCGAGAACCGCGAATCGGGCTCAGGCGGTGAAGGCAATGGCGTATAGCCAGGGATGCTCGCTTTGAATTGCTCGGACAGCCCGTTGTCGATCTTCGTCAACCCTTTGAGCTGAAGCTGCAACAGCACGCGCGTCGCGCTGCTGGCAGCGGTCGTGGTAGTGGACACATTCGTATATTTCTGCACCGCGAAGCTGAGCGACCAGCAATCGGCGTCGTACTGAACGCCGAGCAATCCCGCGACCAGGCGATGAGCGACCATGTCGAAATTGGCCTGGCCGACAGCGTAAAGCTTGCGGCTCAGCGGCCATTGACCGGACGCCACGATCTGGTTTTCCGCCTCGTTATCCAGGTCCACATCAGCGCGCGTATACCGGTAAGCAAGGCTGACTACTTCGCGATCTCCCGGTTTCCAGGTGAAGCCGGAGGTACCCTTGTCTAACTGGTTGCGCTGCTCGTCGTACTGGACCGCCTGCTCGGTCGTAAAGCCCGGGCCTATTTTGAGCGATGCCCCGACAATGACGTCACTGCCGCGAATGTCGGTCACCGACGCGCCCGAATCCAGCGTCACTTGCGGATTGGTGAAATAGTATTCCTGCGCAACGACGAAGCGAGCCCGTTCGTCGCCTGTCGCCTGATTGATGAACCGGGTCGTCAGGGCAGCCGTGACACGGTTCAGGTCAGCAACCCGGTCGCCGCCAACGAAGGTATTGTCGGTGAAAATCTGAGCCAGTCCGAAGTCCTCCTCGCCTGTGTCGAAGACCGGTGCGAACGTCTGGTTCCGGTAGGGCGTATAGACGTAAAAGAGCCGCGGTTCGAGCGTCTGGATATAGTCCGTTCCGAACAGCCGAATGCTGCGTTCAAACACGAGCCCTGAGTCCAGGCTGAGGGTGGGCACATTGAACGAAAAGCTCTTCGGTTGTCCCGTTGGCGCCGTGCTGCCGATCGAGGACAGGTCGTAGGCCACGTAGTGCCACTGCACCTTCGGCGTGATGAACCATCCAGGACCGGACAGTGGATAGCTGACATACGGATTGAACGTGAAGCGGCTGCCCTCGGTGGAGTCCGCCGTGGAAATAGTAAAGCGCGTGGCGTCAGCCTCGGCACCGAAATCAAAACCGCCCACGTTGTACTGATTGTATTTAACGTCAACTTCCGGCGCACGATTGTAGGGTGGCGACGTACTGAACGATTGCCAGCGTTGCACTCGCGTCAGCACCGACCATGGACCATTGTTGTAGGTCACCCCGGCCTCCTGCTGGAAGATGTCCTGCCCATTGACCAGCGACGCGGTATTCGAATTCAGGTCCGTCGTGACGTTGACGTCCGACACCTGCGAATAGTTAACATACGCAGCAAACCCGCCGCCGAAGTTCTGGTTGTGCTGGATGTTGATCGAATAACGGTTGGTCTTGGTCAGGGCGTCGTCGGGCAAGTAGGCAATAGTCACCGAGCCCGAATAGGTTGGCGACAAATAGCGGAAATTTGTTGTCAACATTGCGCCGCGTTTAGACATGTAGCGCGGCGTCACCGTCAGGTCGTAGTTCGGCGCGATATTGAAATAATACGGGACGGTGAGGTCGAATCCATTCGTCGAACTCAGCGAGAAAGTCGGCGGGAGGACGCCGCTTTGGCGAGCGCTGGACAACGGAAACGACAACCACGGACTCGCGAAGATGGGCACGCCCTGGAAGAACAGCACGCCATTGTGAGCAATGCCTTCGTTCGACCCTTGGTCCATGTCGAACCTTGCCGCCTTGAGGTACCAGGCCGGGTCGGTTTCGCACTGACACGCGGTGTACGTGCCGTGATGCACGACTGAACGTTCGCTATCGATCAGGTCGATGCTGTCGGCGCTCCCCGAGCCGCCTGTCAGATTGAAGTGATAGGTCGGCGTGGTCATGGTGCCCTCGTTGGCCTCGACCTGCAGATGCGCTTCGGGGCCGACGAAGACGTCGTAGTTGTCGACTATGCGCACATGGCCGTACGCATCGACCACATTACGATCGATGTCGTAGTGAACGGCGTCGCCTCTCACCATGGTAGCGTCGCGTCGAAGCTCTCCATGGCCCTTGAGCGACAAGTCGCGGTCCTCGTCGCCGTCTGCCGCGTCGCCGATGCCGAATACGGCTGGCGACGTGTTCGCCGGCAACGGATGCTCGGTCACTTCAGGTGCGAATCGAAGACCCCAGGGCGGGTCGATCGGTTCCGCCTGTGCCGCTGCGCTGCTTAGTTGTGCGCGCGTGGGCGAGGGTGCGAGGGACATGACGATCGCCGCGGCAACGGCGATATGACGCATGCGCGGCGTGAACCGGATGAGCGTTTCTGCTGACTGCACGGGCTAGAACGACGTGCCAATCTGGAACTGGAACTTCTGGTATTGGTCTCCCGCGTGCCGCACGATCGGCAAACCGAAGTCCAGCTTGAGCGGTCCGATCGGGGAAATCCACTCAAGTCCCGCGCCATAGCTGTAACGCAGGCCGTTGGCGCCCACACTGTTGCCCTCGTCGCCCCAGACATTGCCGCCATCGACAAAGGTAAACACGCGCAAGGTACGGTCGTACCCTGTACCCGGCAGCGGGAAGGTCATTTCTATATTGCCGACGACCATCTTCGACCCACCGATAGGGTCGCCGGTCGTGGAGTCTCGCGGTCCGAGCGAACCGGACTCGTAGCCACGCACCGAGCCAATACCGCCGCCATAGTAGTTCTTGAAGATCGGATAAGCGTCGCCGCTTATTCCGTGGCCATAGCCTGCCTGGAAATTCATGCCGAAAATGAACCCTCTGGCGGGTGAGTAATAGTATTGAGCCTGAACGTCTGATTTGTAGTACTGGGTATTTCCCGCTGGTGTTCCCAACTCTCCGTTGGTCTGGAGGAAATAGCCTTTGCTGGGTATCAGTGCGCTGTCGCGTGCGTCGTGCGACCAGCCGACTGTCACCGGAACGTTGTTCACCACGCGACCGAACTCAGCGACATAGTCCAGGTAGCTTTGTGGCGTGGACGAGTCCGTATTGAACCGGTCCTGCTCAAAACCGGCACCAAAATAAACCACGTCCGATTCGGAGAACGGTATGCCGAACTTCATATCCGCGCCGACCGATGTAATTCGAAAACTCGTGTCGCTGAAGTTGTAGAGTGGGTAGGTGGTCCTGTAATACATGTCGGTAATGCGCTTGATGCCATCGATCGTAAAGTAGGGATCGGTTTGCGTCACCGACAAGGTCCGGTACGTCTGCGCCGTATTGACGTTGACAGCCAGCGTGGTCCCCGAGCCGAACACGTTGTCCTGCGACACGCCGGCAGACAACACGACCTTGTCACTCGAGTCATAACCTGCGCCCAGCGTGATTGCGCCCGTTGGCTTCTCTTCCACCTTCACGTTTACGTCGACCTCGTCGGTAGTGCCCGGCACCGGCACCGTGGTTACGTCGGTGTTCGTAAAATAGCCCAGACGGTCAACCCGTTCCTTCGAGAGCTTCAGGCGGCTGCTGTCGAACCACGAGCTTTCAATCTGGCGCATTTCGCGACGTATCACCTCGTCGCGTGTGCGGGTGTTACCTTCAATGTTCACGCGGCGCACATACACGCGGCGCCCCGGATCGACCTGTAATGTCAACGCGACCGTATGATGAACCTGGTCAATCTCCGGCTGGGCATTGACCTGTGCGAACGCGTAGCCATATTCCCCCAGCTTGTCGACCAATCCCTGGGTCGCGGCTTGTAATTTTTCGGCCGAGAAACGCTCGCCCGCGCGAATCGACACGAGCTTTTGCAACTCGGCGTTGCGATCAAGCAGATTGCCGGCAAGCCGGATGCTCGAAATGGTGTACGGTTCGCCCTCGTGGATGTAGATGGTCAGGTACATGTCCTTCTTGTCGGGCGAGATCGACACTTGCGTGGAGTCGATGTTGAACTCCAGATATCCGCGGTTCAGGTAATACGAGCGCACCTTTTCCAGATCCCCCGTGAGCTTGTCCTTTGCGTAGAGGTCGTTCTTCGTGTACCAGGAGAACCAGTTAGGCGTCGATAACTGCATTTCGTCGAGCAGCGTTGACGAGCTTGCAATCTGATTGCCCATGAAGTTGATCTGACGAATTTTCGCGCTCGGACCTTCCGCTACGGAGAACAGGATGGATACCCGGTTGCGATCGATTGGCGTGACCGTCGTGGTCACCTCGGCAGCGTAGTAACCTCGCGTCAGGTATTGGCGTTTGAGTTCCTGTTCGGCTTTGCTGACAAGCGCTTTGTCGTAAGTGCTGCCTTGTGACAGGCCGACTGAATGCAACGCTTTTGTGAGGTTGTCCTTATCGAACTCGTGTATGCCCGCAAAGTCGATTGACGAGACGGCAGCGCGCTCCTGTACTTTCACAACGACCACATTACCTTGGGTCCCGACCTGAACGTCGTCGAAGAAGCCGGTTGCATAGAGCGCGCGAATGGTTTCCGACGCTTTGTCGTCCGAGAAGACGTCGCCTCGCTTGAGCGGGACGTAGGCGAAGACCGAGCTGGGCTCGATGCGCTTCAGACCTTCAATCTGGATGTCCTTGATGACAAAGCTGCTGGTCGCCGCATAGACGCTCGGCGCAAGGAACACATTCAACGCGATGGCAACGGCTGTGTGAGCGGTGCGTAATGTTCGAAGGGTTCGAAGGGTTCGAAGGGTTCGGAAGTTGAATTTCATTTGATGTACTTGACGAGCATATCGGCCCGAATGTGTTGCGCTGATTTTCCGCGTCGCTTTTCGGCGTCGTTCTGGACGTGATCGGTGCCGTGCCTGGCCTGGACTCGCGTCTCCTGGCCGCTCAGGAATTGCGTTGCACTGGCCGGTTACTGCAAGGGGCCGCTCGCGTGGGTTGGAATCTGAACCAGTCGTGCCGCCGCTATCAGCGCGTCGACCATGGGCGGGATCTGCTCCCGGGGAAGACAAAAGGAAATGTCGGCACCGCCTTGCAGCCGGAACGTTAGGACCAGGCTTTTGCCGTTGTCGATCGCGCCCAGCTCCCATCCTTCGCAGCCCATCGCAAAGTTGATGTGCGGCGTTCGCTGAAGCATTCTCTCTGACTGCATGATTGCGGCGGGAAGGACGGCGAGCAGTTCACGAAATACCGAGTAGTGGAACGTGAGGGTCGACCGGTCGCTATGCACCACCATATGTTGGCCGTCGGGTTCCAGCTCAATGCGCTCGATGGAAGCAACCCGCACGGGCTCGGGCAGGTCCTGCCTTTCGATCCCTTCAGCCTGGCCCGGGCTGCGCTGGGGATCAATCTTTTCTTTCACTAGCGGCATATTTTGCAATCCTTATTTATTGTGTAAGGTATTGAAGGAACAGGTAGCGGCCTTGTTAAAGGCTGGCTACCTTGCAGTTCCGTTACGGACGGCTTCGAAAACAGGCGGGAATCTCTGTCCCTTGTCCTCAAGCGGACGTTGGAGATTCCTCGACGTAGCGAGCGCTGCTTCGTCGCAGGGAGGTGGCACTGGTGCTGCCATCGCGGAAGAAAGCTGCGCGTTGCCGGCCCGCTGACATGGCAACAAGCATTTCCGAAAACAACGGCGTTGAACTGGCTCGCAGAACCGCTGCAAGAACTTGTGCGGAAAGAATGTGTTTCATCATGGTTACTGCCCTCGCATGCAAGTCGCTAGACGAGTCACTAAAGTAGCGCGCTATATGACGCGGTACGTTACGGCTTCATTACCGCATTTCTCACCGGAAATAGGGGGTGCATCGGCTGATCATCGGGGTTGCGTGGAAGCCCGCAGTACGCGGACTGGTCGTTGAGGCTTATGGCTAAAGCCTCCGATCAGGTTTGTCGCAAGCTCGCGCCTCTCTTGCTCATGAGAGAAAGGCGCTCAAGGCGGTACTCGTGACGGATACAGAGTGCGTGCTTAGAGACACAGTGAAATGCTTGGTGAGGAATGAGCGCAGCTTGGCTAACTAGCGAAGCAATGGGGACAACGACTTCAGGACGATCCCGTGCGCATGTTTCGTATTGGTTTGTCTATAGAACGATTATGCTGTTGCACACTACGAACGTCAGCGCGCATGCCCGCGGTAATGTCGTTTCTCTCCTTGCATGGAGCGCCGCCTGGCAGCGTTTATGCGTCACCAAATTGTTCCAGAATGTTCCCCTTCATGACCGCAAGGTACGGGGCGGACAATTGATCATGTCCTGCATCTTGCTGGCCGCTGCACGGGAGTACCCGCGCATGCCTTTCCAGAGAACGCTTTGCCGGACTACGGCCGTCACTCGGGCGCGCTCTCATCCGCAAATTATTGCGTTACGGTTTTGGCCAGGTGCAACGCTTGGTAACGATGCTTGTTGTCCGCTTCCAACAGCCCTCGCAAAACGCTGCTGTTTAATGGAGCCCGTCTGATCGACGCACGGCGACGTCGATCAGCACGCGCAGCGATGCACGTTCATCTGACGAGATCGCGGTGTTTGCATCCCTTTGCATTGGGCCGGCAGACCGCGTTGCTCAATCGTATTTTCGGAGAATTTGAAATGAAGAAATCCCTTCTTGCTCTCGGTGTCTTCGGCACCTTCGCCGGAGCGGCACACGCTCAGAACAGCGTGACCCTCTATGGCCTGATCGACGCGGGCATCACTTACACAAACAACCAGGGCGGTAGCAAGAACATCCAGGCGACCAGCGGCCAGGTCAACGGCAGCCGTTGGGGCCTGCGTGGCTCCGAAGACCTGGGCGGTGGTCTCAAGGCCATCTTCACGTTGGAAAATGGCTTTAATATCGACAGCGGCAAGTTAGGCCAGAATGGCCTTGAGTTCGGCCGTCAGGCGTTCGTTGGTTTGTCGAGTGACCAGGCAGGCGCCATCACCCTCGGCCGCCAGTACGACTCAATGGTCGACTACGTCGGCCCGCTCGCGCTCACGGGCACGCAGTTCGGCGGCACGCAGGCTGCTCACCCGTTCGACAATGACAACCTCGACAACTCATTCCGCGTCAACAACTCGGTCAAGTACCAGAGCGTCAACTACGGCGGCTTCAAGTTCGGCGGCCTGTATGGCTTTTCGAACGACGCAGGCGGTTTCTCGGACAACCGTGCATATAGCCTTGGCGCGTCGTATAACTACGGTCCTTTGAGCGCCGCGGCCAGCTACATGCAGCTCAACAGCGCAGGCTCCACGTTGAACTCATCCGGCGCGGTGACCTCCGACGCTACGTTCGCGGCGGGCCGTCAACGTACCTATGGCGCGGGCGTCAACTATGCGTTCGGCGCGGCGAATGTTGGCTTCGTGTTCTCGCAGACTCAGTTGAGCGACTTGACCGGTATTGGCGCGTCGGCATCCGGCACGACAAACGGCATTACCCTGGCAGGTGGCAGCGCGCGCTTTACCAACTATGAAGTGAACGGCCGCTACAACTTCACGCCTGCGTGGACGCTGTCGGGTGCCTACACGTTCACCGATGCGAGCCTGGATGGGGTAAGCCCGAGATACAACCAGGTGACCCTGCAGACGGCGTACGCGCTGTCCAAGCGTACTGACGTTTATCTGCAAGGCGTGTATCAGCACGTGAGCGGTACGGGTGATTCGGGCTTGACCGCCAACATCAACGGCTTGAGCGCGTCATCGACCAATAGCCAGGTTGCTGCAACCATTGGCTTGCGTACTCGCTTCTAAGTCAACTTCTAAGTCAACTTCTAAGCGAATGAATGAGGCCTTTGGCATGATCGGCTCGAAGGCCGCTGCATAGTGCGGTGAGCTTGGCGGGAAACTTTGATACGCCGGGAAAATCCTCCCGGCTTTTTCATTTTCAGTCCGCGGTCAACTGAAGACGGGACGAAAGAAGCTGCGCTCGTAGCTGACAATACACTTCGTTTCTTCCGCATATTTAAATGCCGCCTGGCATTGCGGGTCGAGCTGCGATTGTTGACGGTAGCCCTCGTAGGTTGAGAGGCTCGGAAACGAAAACATCGCTAGTGCGACATTGTTCGCGCCTTCCGACGGCAGGAAATAGCCATGATGCTGGCCACCGAATTTCTCGACCAATGGAATCCACATCTTTCCGTAAGCCTCAAATTCGTTGAGTTTCGACGGGTCGATAATGTAGCGAAGGTAGCAAGTAATCATGGTGTGTCCGTTTGGGAAGGGAGGCTCGATCGGATAATATCGTGTTCGTCGATGAATGATTTTATTCGAGTGACTCGCGCTAAGCGCGGGCACCGGCTGCTCAGGCAAGCTATATCGCCGAGGCCGGACATGAATGCTTTTCCTAGCGGGATCCCGGACCGACCCCTTCGGCAATCGTGCGACAAGCTTCCTTCAACGGCGCGATATAGGTCTCACGCGGCGTCGTGCTTTTCCTATATAGGGGAATGCTGATGCTGATGCATGCGATCGGCTCGCCATTTGCTCCCAGGATCGCGCTGCCGTAGCAAAAGATCTGCTCCTCGTTTTCTTCGCGATCTTCCGCATAACCGCGAGCCTGGGTCGCATCGAGCTCGACATTGAGTGCGGTGCGTTC
>Ga0105856_1001210_pt1 | contig 11333 bp, 12 predicted proteins | sample OrgsoiDNA_201060_FD_89681 | JGI IMG/M metagenome (GOLD analysis project Ga0105856, IMG submission 89681) | Permafrost soil microbial communities from the Arctic, to analyse light accelerated degradation of dissolved organic matter (DOM) -... | ecosystem: Environmental > Terrestrial > Soil >...
AAGTACTGCTCTAGCATGGCTACACTTATTTTTAGCGAGGTTTTCTATGTGCGGCATCGTCGGCGCGGTAGCGCAACGCAACATCACCCCCATCCTGATCGAAGGCCTGAAGCGCCTGGAATACCGCGGCTACGACTCCTGCGGCGTCGCCCTGCACGTCGATGGCCAGTTGCAACGTTCGCGCAGCACCTCGCGCGTGGCCGACCTGGAAAAGCAGATCGCCGAAGGCGGCCTGCAAGGTTTCACCGGCATCGCCCACACCCGCTGGGCCACGCACGGCGCGCCAGCCTCGCACAATGCCCACCCGCACTTCTCGCCGACCACCGAACAGGCGCGCATGGCGCTGGTTCACAACGGCATCATTGAAAACCACGACGAACTGCGCGCCGAACTGACCGCGCTCGGCTACGTCTTCCAGAGCCAGACCGACACCGAAGTGATCGCCCACCTGGTCGACCATATGTATAACGGCGACCTGTTCGACACCGTCCAGCAAGCCGTCAAGCGCCTGACCGGCGCGTATGCGATCGCCGTGTTCTCGCGCGAAGAGCCGCACCGCGTGGTCGCCGCGCGCCAGGGCTCGCCGTTGATCGTCGGCCTGGGCCAGGGCGAAAACTTCGTCGCCTCGGACGCGATGGCGCTGGCCGGCACCACCGACCAGATCATCTACCTGGAAGAAGGCGACGTGGTCGACCTGCAACTGGGCCGCACCTGGATCGTCGACGTCGACGGCAAGCCGGTCACGCGCGAAGTCAAGACCGTGCAGGCGCACACCGGCGCGGCCGAGCTGGGCCCTTATCGCCACTACATGCAGAAGGAAATCTTCGAGCAGCCGCGCGTCATCGGCGACACGCTCGAAGGCGTGACCGGCATCATGCCGGAACTGTTCGGCGACGGCGCCTACAACGTCTTCAAGCAGATCGACCGCGTGCTGATCCTGGCCTGCGGCACCAGCTACTACTCCGGCCTGACCGCCAAGTACTGGATCGAATCGGTGGCCAAGATCCCGGTCAACGTCGAGATCGCCAGCGAATACCGCTACCGCGACAGCGTGCCGCACCCGAACACGCTGGTGGTGACGATCTCGCAAAGCGGCGAAACCGCCGACACGCTGGCCGCGCTGAAGCACGCGCGCAGCCTGGGCATGGAACACACTCTGACGATCTGCAATGTTTCGACCAGCGCCATGGTGCGCGAGTGCAAACTGGCCTACATCACCCGCGCCGGCGTCGAAGTGGGCGTGGCCTCGACCAAGGCCTTCACCACGCAGCTGGCCGCGCTGTTCCTGCTGACCTTGTCGCTGGCGCAAGTCAACGGCCGCCTGACCGAAGAGGAAGAAGAGCAGCACCTGAAAGCCATGCGCCACCTGCCGGTAGCGATCTCCGCCGTGCTGGCGCTGGAGCCGCAGATCATCGCCTGGTCGGAAGATTTCGCCCGTAAGGAAAACGCGCTGTTCCTCGGCCGCGGCATGCACTATCCGATTGCGCTGGAAGGCGCGCTGAAGCTGAAAGAGATTTCGTATATCCATGCTGAAGCCTATCCAGCGGGCGAGCTGAAGCACGGCCCGCTGGCGCTGGTGACGGAAGAAATGCCGGTCGTCACGATCGCTCCGAACGATGCGCTGATCGAAAAGCTGAAGTCCAATATGCAGGAAGTGCGTGCGCGCGGCGGCCAGCTGTACGTGTTTGCCGACGTCGACTCGCGCATCACCTCGGGTGAAGGCGTGCATGTGATCCGCCTGCCGGAACACTATGGTTTGCTGTCGCCGATCCTGCACGTGGTGTCCTTGCAGCTGCTGGCCTACCACTCGGCGCTGGCACGCGGTACCGATGTGGACAAGCCACGTAATCTGGCGAAGTCGGTCACGGTCGAGTAATCGAGTAATTTAGCTGCAATAGTGATTCGAAACAATAAAGTCCGTCGGAGAACAATAAAGTCCGTCGGAGTTTTTGATGTCAATGAGGAAATATTCTGTGAGGCAATAAGTCGGACCAACCTGCATTGCAACAAGTTCGATTTGCTACTGCGCCGGCTAATCCTGCGACTGGCCAACGCTCCCGGCCCGGGCCAGTACGCCCGTCAGCGCTCGCGTGCTGTGATTGTGCACTCTAAGGCGACTCAAGAATCGCAAAAGAAGGGCCGACCGGCCCTTTTTTATCGCCCAAAGACCGCAGCTTGAGCAGTTTTCTTCAGGGCCGATCTGGTCGGCTACCAACGCATTCTAACGTTTTGGCGCGACACCCAGCCAGCAGCCAGCGTCAAGCGAGTCATCGGTCACTGGCTGGGCGTGCTGGCCGAAATCGAGACTGATACCAAGGCGGTGTTGAATATTCTGGTCAGTTGCAGATAATGCTGGTTCGTGGCGATGGAATGCAGGTCGGCGCGGATAAATGCAGGTTCATTTGCAGCTAATGCCGGTTTGAGGGTGCCGTCAGTTGCCGTTATTCCTGGCCGAGAATCGGCTGAAATGCTGGTCGGGCCCATTTCAAATGCAGGTCATTACACCTAACGTCTCGATTGAGAATTGACACGTATAATTCTCATACATCGCCCTCACGCAGGGCGCTCAAACGTTAAAGGACGATATGAAAATTTCCGGATTTATAATTGCGACCTGGCTGTGTGTCTCGGGCGTAGCATGCGCTGGCAACACCAGCCCGCGAGATGTTCAGGCGTTCGTTAAAAATGCCGATTTGTGTGTCCACATGACGGGGGAGTGGGACAGCGATCTTGGCGCGGAGGAACAAAAAGACCTCAAATTGTCGATGGACAAATACTGCGCGTCCGCAAAAAAACAGCTCGACAAACTCTCCATTAAGTATAAGAAAAATGCGGCGGTACAAAAGACGCTGTCTCAGTACGACGACTCGGTGAAGTTATACGGTACGAATCAGTGATTCAATGCCCGGTAGTTGACCAGTGTGGCTTGTCACTGGCTCCGCCAACGAATTTCTTCACGTTATAGCTTGCTCCGACCACCTTGAGTTGCGCATTCATGCCGGTGCGAGGCGTGGTGTCAATTTCCACTAGCGTCCCAGTAGCATCCTTGACGGAAATGGTTCCAGCCCAGGTAATTCGCATATCGATCGCCTGCCGTTCGTTGTGTAACGAGTGCAGCGCCGGGGGCACGCCCAGACTATCGATGTTGTACGCGATCGCCATTTCTTTTGCCGCGTTCTTGGATGCGGCCAGGGTAGGATGTACCCACTCTATATTCACTCCATCCATGGCTGGCGCCAATGCCGGGTCGGTCCCGTTCTTAATCCTCCACGCCCAGTGCATCAAATAAGACCGTTCGGGCGGGCGGTATGTCGAGGCGATACGCACATTGACGCTGGCCGCCTCCATTGCAGATATGAACGAATCCACGGCAATTCGGAACTCGGGCGTAAGAGCGCTGGTTGCGTGACTGCCGGGGAAGCGCGATACCCATTGAGCACCGCTCAACTCTTTAGTGACGCTAGCAACCGCAGGGGTCTGATTCGATTGTGGGGTGAGCTGCGCTGTTGTCATAGTAGGGAACCTCTATCTTGGCGGTCTGTGGCGAGTCTGAAAATACTTTTTCCGTATGGCCGCTGTTGTCGGTGATCCCTGTAAATTCACGGCCATCATCTAGCGTGATTTTGTAGGGCATGTTGCTCAAGCTTCTTCCGGTCTCATCGTGTTTCACGTGGAAAAACAGATCATAGCTAAGCGCTGTCGCTGTTGCGGCCGCAATCTCTGTTGGGTTCGCACTGGCCGTAGATTTCTCCGCGGCTGCAGCGATGGTGGCGACGCCAGCGCCACTACCGCCACCACCACCGCCCCACTCCACGGTATCAGTAAACTGAGAGGCGATGAGGCTGGCGCCGCAGGAGGTCTTCATGCCGGCGACGGCGACACCCTGGCCGAAAAATGTTGTAGTGAGTACCCCTTCCACGATGGGAAAGTTGCCCCTACATTTCGGGCAATGAACCATATGCCCTTTATATGCGATGGGCTGTCCCATGCAGATCTCTGAAGGCGACCCTTCAAGTACCGTGCCCCCATGGGTGGTGCGATCGCCCTTCCGAATGATTTCCGGCATCTAAACTCTTTCATTAAGTTTTTTGCATCATAGCATGGTTGGTTTTTTTGCACTTCAATCGAGAATTTCAATGCGGCAAATATAGATCGCATAAAGCGTTGGCCACCGGTTCTCCCTTGTTGCCGCCGACTAGACATCGTGTTTGCAATCGAAAACGCTCTGACCAAATGGCGAGCCAGTCGCGCAACTTGGTCATCGCATATCTGTGATAGCTGATTGACGGTTCAACAAACGAGGGATTGCTGGACGGCGTGGACGCAAACGCGCTCTGGCCGGGATACCCGGCCCCTCGAAGTCCACAAGCGCCGTCCACAAATCTTGCTCCAACACCGGCGCCATTCGATGGGTTCCTGGAACTTTGTCAGTTGCAGATAATTCTGGTCATGGTGGTGGAATGCAGGTCGGTCCCATCAAATGCAGGTTCATTCGCAGTTAAGTCTGGTTTGAGGGGGCCTTCAGTCGCAGTTAATTCTGGTCGAGAATTGCGTCAAATGCAGGTCGGACCGCTTACGATTGCAGGTCACTACATATAGGGAGATGCACTTCCTGTACTTCCAGAGGGCGCAATAGAACGTCGCGTAGAAATGCACTTGCTGCATTTTCTGAAAATTGAGCATATGCATTTACGGGCAATAGTGTTTTCGCATCTCGATATCGAAATAATGGAAAAACGGTGCAACCGCGCGTGCGTCGTGACGGCAAGATTGAGGACAAGTTCTTTTTTATGGAGTCCGTATGTCTATCGAGTTTTCTGCTACCGTCATCGACGCCTGTTCCGCATTCGTTATTACGCTGGATCGCTACCCGCGCGGCGCAGCTGCGCTGGTAATTGTCCTATTGGCAGGTGGTGGCGCCGTCGCCTTAGCAAAGTGGCGCAGCAAATAATGGTAGCGCGGGACCCGGCGGATGTGCTGAAAGATCTTCTTCGCGCTTGTTGATAGCTAGTGTTAGCGACAATATCACCGCTATGGCACATAGGTCTGCAACCCGAGTGCGATTATCATCCCGCCTCAGAATCACTGAACAGCTACCGCAGCGCGCCGATGATGGCTGTCCATTAAAGCAATTTCTCTGAATGTGATAGGCGCCGCGCGGTGATTGCAGTCTCAAGCGCACTTCGTGTTTTCGGAAGCCGATCAAGCACGTCCAGCTTAGCCTTCAATTCTGGAATACGCTGGTAGATTTGCCAAAGGCGAACCGGGTGTTGACCAGTGGATTCAAGTAGTTGCAACGTCACTTCCTGCACCTGCAGTGATAGCGTGGTGTCGCGTTCATCCCACCGGACCGGCGAGCGGTTTGCGGTGCGTGAAGTGTTTGGCGCTGGTTGATTGTCCTTAAGCCATTCTCGGTCGTGGCGATAGAGCCATATATAGACCGCAGGCGTCTGCGCACGTAATAGCTTTATGCCGAAGCATGGAAACTCCAACCTTGTCGCTCCCCATGCTTCTCTCATTGCCTGTTTCTGTGAGGTGGCGCGTGCATTTATCCAAGCATCGTGCAGTCCGACGATGATGTTTCTCGTTCTTGTTATTGTGGTGACGGAGAGATGATGTTTTGTAGCGATTTCCTGTATGGCTGTTCCACTTTTGATATGCCCCACCACCGTGTCGAGCAGGATGCTGTGCAATAGCTTCGGGCGCCGCTTGCTTGAAATACCCTTCTGAGCCAACGCTGCCATCGCCGTGGATACGTCCATGCCGAGTTCGCGAGCCGCGCCGGAAACGGAAGCCCCTTTCTGGATTAACCCGATCAGCGCAAACGTGGATGGCGCCTGTGCAGATTCTTGTTGTGGCGCTGACCCCACTTCAGCTTGCTCGACCATGGTCGTGCTGGACGCAGTGTTATAGGCGCTGAAAAATTGATCCCAGCTCCCGAATAACCAGCTGATGAGAAGTAGGTGCCGCAGCGGATGAGTGCCGGTTCGCGGTAGGCGAAGGATACGGCCTAGCTGAGTGGGTAAATCGGCGGCATCGGATTTTTGTAGATCGATTTCGGGAATGACGCTCAGTGGCGCGATGTGGCGTGCATACTGGTGGCAGACCTCGCTTAATCGGAGGCCGCCGCTTTTCGTAGTCAGCCCACGGTGCTTCAGCGTCTCATTGTAGGTGGACTGCAATGTGGTGGCCGAAAAGTGAAAGTGTGTCGGTAGCCTGGCCAAGCTAAGTGAGCAAGAAGAAAGAACCGACAGGTGCTCATTGATTTGAGCGTGACTGCCAACTGGTCCCTGGTACCGCCATGCCGGTTGTTCCAAGATCTTGTCGCTGGGTAGATAAAACTGGAAGCGCCCCACCCCATTTGCTTTAACGGTCGCCTCGCGCAGTAAAGTGCTATGGTCGGGACATAGCCATACACCTGGAAATTGATGGTTGAGGTGCCAATAGGATACAGAATGCTTGGCCAAATCCTCTTGCATACATTCGGTGCAGGCTTTGAGCGGATGATGTGCACGAAATCTACTGGTGAGTATCCCCAGCTTGAATTTTAATGATGAGACATCGCCGCCCTCGAACGCCGCCGTTACCTCTGCTGCTTGCACCGACTGACGCATAGGAAGGTAGAAGGGCAAAATGGTACGCTGGCGAATGATCTGACCAGCCGTGCCTAGGGTGGAATTGGTGCGACTGACAAAAGCGTCTAAACCGCTGGGGAAATCGTGTTGGTATCCAAGCTGCGGCTGCCCGAACAACTGATTTAAAGTAGCTTTTGACGTAGCGTTGCAGCTTAGACGGTGGTAACGGCACGCTAAGCTGTAGAACGTCTCATCTGGTAGCCATTTGGGCAGATCAAGGTCAGCGAATAGAGGCATCGAGCACATCGTGTTCTCCGTCCGGCATGGCGCTAGGCGTGCAGCTGTTGTTGGTCCGTGCTTTTAGTGTGCCAAGCTTACTTTACACGCCGCAGTTGTTCTGGCGCGGGGGATGGCGCAGTGGGCGGCGGCCGAGGAGTTCGAACCTTTGCTCGATCAATGTACCAAGCGCCGACGGCGAGCAATACAAAAGCGAAAATCCACAGGATCATACGTGATGAGAAATCGACGGGGACTGGTAGGCCAGCCACCACGACGATAAAAACTGCCAAGATCATCAAGGCGAGACCGAATGTTTTACCGGATTCCCGTTCGGCGTCTCTTTGACGCGTATCACTTTGCACGCGCTCCATCACCTCATTTAAGGTGTCCTGCGCTTGTTTCGCAACCCCATCAATATTTGTCGTGTCCATAACGGTTGTTCACGCTGCGCTGCGTAGGTAAATGTCTATTTCTCTGGAATCAAAGCTCTCATGCTGGGCAAACTTTTCGTATAAGAGCTTTTGAAGCAAAAAGTGGTTTTGAGTCGATACCACCATGTCGTGTTCAGCGGCCCAGTTGTTGATGCCGACGTTGATGGCTTGTAAAAGTCGCCAATTGAGGCTGCTGTGCATTCGCCGGCCAGTCACTAGGAACAGAATATCCACGCCAACCTGATCCGCGCGCTCAAGCAGTTTCATGTCCAGGAAGCTCTTGCCAATCTCGCAGTTCGCGATGGTTCCCCGACTCGTTCCCAGCGCTTGCGCCAACTCTTCTTGGGTCAGATTCTTCCGGTTACGCTCGTCTTTAAGACGGCTGCCATAGTCACCATTATTCATAGATTTGTACAAATATTTGACATCATGTGCAATCTTGACACATTTGCTTAACATTGGCATCATGTTTTTATGAATAACCATTCTTCAGATGTCAGAACTTTGGAACAGGCCCGCCACTGGTTTGAGGCTCGTGGCGTCAGCGTTTCCGATTGGGCCAAGGAGAATGGTTTTCCTAGGGATGTGGTCTATGCGGTATTGGCTGGGCGAACGCGCGGCCGGCGAGGCCGAGCGCACCAAGTCGCTGTTGCGCTCGGTATCAAACCAGCGCCACCCGCCGCTGTTGAGCTTGGCGCTGTAGAGGCCAAAGTAGAAACAGATTCTGGAAATTCTTCCAAGGAGAATGTCATGCCACCATAAAATTTATGGGGGAGAAAACACAATCGCCCAGAACCTTGGGGAAGGTATCTGGGCGATTTTGGATTGTGTATGGAAAACGCCTAGTTTTCGTACCATCACTTTCCGACGAAATGCTCTCTTTGTCAAGAGACACGGGTAACTGCTGCCCGTTTTGTGTGTGGCCTCTCCAATCCTACCTCCAAAATAGTCGCGCCGGTTCAAGTCCGGCGTGGTTCTTTACGCTCTAGAAAAAGAGAGGATCAAATGGGGTACCTCACCCGGCCGAGCGCCGCCAGGCTTAAACAAATCCACGAACGACAAGATAATCCAGGTTGGGGCAAAAATTATGCTCCCGCGATTAAAGCGACAAGGGAGGAGGCGCCGTCGGGCAGCCGGCCAGCGCTGACGTACTCTGGGAAATTACAGCGAGATGTGCACACCTTGTCGAAGGTGGAAACAGAGGCACTTCTGATAGGACTGTATTGCCCCAAGGTGTTCGACCTACATGAACAGCGAATGTTGGCATACTTGCCGTGTACGCATCCCTTAGCAGAGCATTCTCGCACCAGGCATCTTTCGTGGCCGAACTCCCGTGGAACGCTTGCTGCGGCCGAAGAGTTATCTGCTCTGAGGTGCCATCCAACAATCAAGGTGCCGGATCCTGAGTTCGACGGCGAGCTGATGGAAATTCCATTCCCCTTGACCGGAGATTTTCTATGGTTTCTTGAGGACGAAGCCGGATGCTATTGTGTGAATTGGACGATAAAAGGAAGCAGGGAAGATTTTGCGATCGCCCCCCATTTTAACTCTCCAGTAATCCCGGCAACGAAAGCCGCCAGCGCCGCGTGGAAAGCATCAATGCGTCATGGTATCGAGGAGATCTACTATTTGGACTTCGGAATCAGAACGCAGCGGATCACCCGAGATGCCTACTCGCGTGAGCTGGTTAATAACCTAGCACAGATTTTCGGGTGGATATGCAGGCCGGTTGCTCTGCCGGAAGCCTCCCAGAAGAAAATTTTCAACTGGCTGTGCGTTGCGCTTTCCTTGGGGATACCGCCTTTTCAAATGTGGTCCGAGTTGGCGAGCACGGAACGTGTGGATCTCTACGATGTTAAGTATGTGATGTACCGCGCGATCTGGGAGAGACAACTGAAGGTTGACCTATTTCAACCCATTCATTTCGACTGGCCATTGTTGCCGGAGAAAAGGGATGTGCTGGATGTGTACGCCGAATGGTTCCGGAGGTAGGTCGTGGGCATTCACGTCGGCACCCAGCTCACCGCACCCAACGGCTATAAGATATTGGAAAAAGGGGTTACCTATTATTTTCTGCGCAGTAATGCGTCCTTGGAGCGTGTAACGCTTGTGCAGTACATCGTGTCTCCGCCTAGCAGAATGCGGAATGGAAAACTAGTAGCAGACGCTGAGGCTCAGTATCGCACTCAGCTGATCATACTGCCCAGATGCCAGTTCGAGCATGGTGTCCAAAGTGAGAAAATTGTACCTTGTGCATGCCAGTCGACATTGCCGCCCTGGCTGGCTAGGTATGAAGGCATAGATTTGAACTGGTCTGATGAAAGCCGCCGGCGCGCGCGCGTGAGTCACGGTGATCGGATCGACACTAGACTAAAGCATATCCAACCGCTGTTGAGCATACAGAGGGATATTCTCAGTTCTGATGACCTTGAGAAGACCATCAATAAATATGCGCGAGAGTGCACTCCTGTGCAAAACGAGCGCCGGTTCCGACTGTGGTTCCTGACATACATTCTCTTTGGGCAGAATCGCTTCGCGTTGCATTACGGTATTGCGGCAATAGGCCGCTGGGAGCGGTGTAGCGTGGGGGACGTCAAACGCGGTGCGCCATCAACATATAAAGGTAAGAACCACGGCTATAACGTCGACGAAGTCATGCACAAAAAAATTATCGAGGGGTTTGATCGCTTTGCTCGCAGGGGGGTCAAGAGAGGCCTCATTTATGAGAAAGCCTTGCAGTATGTTTTCGAATGCCGAGTAGTCACTGGTCAGCACCGGCGCAAAAGTTACATTCAGTCGGATGGCGCGCCATACCCATCAGAGAGGCAATTTTTTTATTGTGTCGGCAAAGAGTACGGGACGAGCACTGTTGCTGAAATCAAGATTGGCAGAGGTCGTGCTCGTATGGAGCTGGCGCCGTCAAAAGGCCCTTTCACGCAAGCGGTAAGCAACTTGATGGAATGCGTTGAAGCCGATGGCTACTTCTTTAAGGAGCTGCCAAGGGGGCTTATCGAAGGAAGTCCCCTTCCGCCTCTTTGCGAGGTACGCCTGCGAGATGTAATGAGCGGTGCAATCGTTGGTGTCGGATTTAGCCTCGGCGCAGAACGTGCTGCCGCATATCGCATGGCTATGTTTTGCGCCGCGATTTGTAAGGTCAAGTACTGTGCACTGCATGGAATGACCATCGCACCTGAAGAATGGCCGACTATTGGCCTTCCTGTAAAGTACATCACTGATCGTGGAGTCGGCGCTACCTCTATAGCTTTCGCGCGCGATACCGTTTTTAAGCCGGCAATCAGAGAACTGACACCTTCGTACTCTGGACAGTCTAAAGCAGTGATTGAGTCCTCTCATCCGAAGACAACAAGCAATTTGGACGCTCCCTCCTATACGCAGTCTCAACTCACGCCGACACAAATGATCCGCCGGGAAATTTTGGCCACGATTCGTGACAATGATTGCATGCTTGTGCAATCACGTCTGACACCAGATCTTGTGGATAAAGTGCTCACTCCCACTCCGATAGGAGTATGGGAAGCGATGGCAAGATTGGGGCGCAATGACGCCCAGCGAATATCGTTTGAAGATGCGGTGAGAAATTTTTTATCTATGGTCCCAGTAAAAATGAAAGCCGATGGCGTTTATCTGAAGGGACGTCGATATGATTCAGAGCATTTGCGTGCGACGAAGATATTGGACAAGGTAGCGCGATCTCAAGGGTTGGATATGCAGGCTTACTACCTTGAGGGCGCTGCTCGGTACATATGGATTCAAATCGAAGGTCAGTTGGTGGAACTGCAGCTTCAACTGGCGCTACGTGTTCAAGAAAGCGCAAAGAATGTATCTCTGGAAGAGTTGCAGCAATGGGAAACACATGAGCGCCAACAGCGTTCTGTGCATAAGGAGCATGTGCATGCCTCCAATACTGAAATGCGGATGCGCTACGAGGATGAGACAGGGAAAAAGTCAGATAGTGCCACCACAAAAAATGGCCGGGCACGCCGCGTAACCGCACAGGCCAAGCGTGAGGCTGCCGAAGCCAGAGCTG
>Ga0105856_1001214_pt1 | contig 11306 bp, 9 predicted proteins | sample OrgsoiDNA_201060_FD_89681 | JGI IMG/M metagenome (GOLD analysis project Ga0105856, IMG submission 89681) | Permafrost soil microbial communities from the Arctic, to analyse light accelerated degradation of dissolved organic matter (DOM) -... | ecosystem: Environmental > Terrestrial > Soil >...
AGAAGTTTGTTGATGCATTCACGCCACAGCAACAAAGCGCCATCGAACAGAAGCGCAAACAGAGCGACTCGGAGGCAAAAACCCTGACGTTCCTGATGGCGCTGATGTCGCAGCTGATCAACAAAAGTTCAAGCGACGATCTCCAGGCAACGGCGGAGCTGAAGCAGAAACTGTCTGAAGCGGCCGTCAAGGACGCGGAGAAAAAGGCACAAGAATACGAAGAAGAAGTCCGTAAAGCTGAAGAGATGCAAAAGACGATGGGTTGTATCGGCAAAGTGCTGGGCTGGCTCATCACAGCCGTCAGTTTTGCCGCCGCGGCATTCACTGGCGGAGCTTCCCTTGCTTTGGCGGCCGTTGGGTTGGCGCTTGCTATCGGTGATGAGATCAGCCAGGCCGTGACCGGGCGCTCTTTTATGGCAGACGCTATGCAACCGCTGATGGATGCGATTGTTAAACCCCTTATGGAGTTGCTGGGCAATATTTATTCCGACGTTCTTCAGGCATTTGGCGTAGATAAAGAAACAGCGGAGATGGTGGGGCAGATCATGGGCGCTATTGCGGCTGCAGCGCTGCTTGTCGCAGGGGTTATGGTGGCTGGTAACGTCATGAGCAAGGTCTTTGGCACGGTGATGAAAAAGATCGGCACGGACGTGGCACAAGAGGCCAGCAAAAACGTGGCTAAGAACGTTGCTGTGGAAGTGGAGAAAGAAGTCGTTAAGGACGTAACTAAAAACGTCGTGCGTTCCGCTGTGAAGGAAGTGGCGGAAGAGGTTGCGGAAGAAGTGGCTGAAAAAGCGGCAAAAACCACTATGCAGCGGTTAATGGACAGCGCTGTCGGCCAGGTATTTAAGCGTCTTAGCCAGGGCTTTGGCCGCTCAATGGGGGTGAATGAAATCAAAATGGCGCAGGTTGCAAACCGAAGCCAAATGGCTTTAACCGGTGCAAATATGGCCAACACCACCCTTCAGGCGGCCGGGGGGATTGTTGTAGCCGAAATGATGCTGGAGGCATCGAAAATCAGAGCGCAGATGATGAAAGATGCCGCGCTACAGGATTTACTTAACGAAATGATGACTCGCGCGATTGATACTTTTACTCACCGAATGGAGACAGTGAATCAAATTGTCAAAAATATCTCAGTCGTGGCGGAGAACCAAGCACAGGCCGGTAAATATATTACTAAACAGATGAGTGCTGTGGCCGGATAAACGGCGGTGAATATATTTCTTACTATCATAAAATAAAGGAGTCTAACTAATTATGTCTGATCCAATTAACGGTTCTGTTTCGTCAGGGCATATTTCCCCCCTGCAATATATTCAAACCGAGACAAAAAATGTTGTTGTGCAGGAAGATAAAAGAACTGTCCAGGATGTATCTGACCTGGCTAAAAAAGATGGCATGTTGTTACTGATGTTGGAAAAGCAAAGTTTGCGTACTGACACAACGCTTGCCACGTCAGCGGCAAAGAAACTTAATGGGGGAGAAATAAAAACGGAGTCGCTGTCTAAATCTGTCAAATTGTCTGTCGCGGGTGAAGGTGATGCCAATAAAGCAGAACGTATCGCTGCGTCAGCGCCAAGTGTATTAACGTCGCAGATTAATATCACTCAGCCAAATAACAAATCGGCAGAGAGCAGTAAAAATACCATCGAGTCGACGGCCACCAGTGCTTCGTCGTCCACGGGCCAGGCTCGTTCACAACCTGCTGTTGAAGGTGGCACTGATATCACCGCCGCAGATGCCACAGGTCATCGTTTTATCAACGTTGTAGGCTCGATGAAGCAGCTAGAAGTGAGCAATACGATTACCACCGTAATGGCGGACGCAGAACGTAATGCTAACAAAGCCGCAGCAGAAGCAACCGTCAGGGGAGTTGAATCGGCTAACCGGGCTGGTAATAAAACGATAGAAGCCGCGCGACAGAGTTTTAATGGCGCAATAACTTCTGGCGTGATGGGAATTGCAGGCCAGGGGGCAACGACTGCCAGCTCGATGAAAGCATTGAGAGCTGAGTCTAAGTCGATCACTACCAATCTGAAACCTGCAAGAAATATTGAGCTTGGCGTTCGCAAGCATCAGACCGAGCTGCAAAGTAGTAAAGAAAGCCTGGTGCAAAACAAGGGTAAGAAGCTTTCTGCCGAGGTTGAGGCCACCGCCAGCCATCCGGTAGCGGGAGAGATGCATTCAAGCGCACTCAAACGTGATAACCATAACGCAGTACAACTTGCGACGCAGAAAACACGTATTACCACTGAATATGCCAACCAGGGTATTCGTTCCGGGCAGGGGGCTGTTGAAGGCGCATTCAACGTGTCAGCTTCAGAGAAACAGAAAGAGGCGGAACTGGCCCGCGCCGATCGGGATGTTCAAAACGAACTGGCAAATACCCAGAGTCAAACGGCTAAGAAGGCCGCAGAGTCTAATGCGGCAATCAGAGCCATGACTGAAAGCGTGCTCAACGCTAATAACAGCGCGGCGTCGTCCATTGCCGACCGTATGCGTTAAGGTTCTAAGATAATTAGCGGACGCAGAATCACTCGGCGTCCGCTACAAAAGGAATATTTGAATGCTTCCCGTTAATAACACGCTTTCCTCTGGTATTCGCTATACCCCGACTGATACTACCGTGACGCCGAGTGCGCCGATGGCCGAGACCCATGTGGGTTCATCTTCGGAACTGAATACGAAATTATTGAAGGAGTTGATTGCTCAGACGCTAATCCCTGGCGGTGAGGACAAACTTGAACGGAGCAGGGCCATCCTCAATCATTATGGGCAGGATACCAGCGCAGAAGATTTCAACAACAGCAAAATATATACCGCATTAGGACAGCTAAAAACGGCGAATGACACTGCGCAACCGTCGGATGACGTGGCTGAGGTGATCGCGAACCAAAAGCAGCAGGTAAAAAATACTGAGCTGGCGTTGGCGGATCTCAAGCGTGAAGTCGCGACTAACCGTACCAAAGCGAACTATTCGGCCAGTCAGTTTGTAGCCACTAAGGAGAAGGCGCTGAAGGAAGCATCAGCAGATGAAGGGAACAAAAGAGAAGAACTTAGTACCCATACCAGCTATGCAGAACTCTGGGCAAGAATGGCGGGTGCTATTAAGAATATTAAAGGTGATTATGTAGATTTCTATGCAGACCTGATGCAAAAGTACACAGAAATGTACGAGGCTTATAATAAACACGTACAAGGTGCTGCGACAAACTCCATTTCAACCGGCGATGATGGTAATAATGTTAAATTCAATATCTCCACAATGGATAAAGGATATAAAGAATTCACGAGTGAGATTAACAAAATCGATCTAGGTAGCGTCAAAAACTGGGATAAGATGACACCTGAAGAACGTAAAAGCATGATAACTACGCTGGAGCCAGCCTTTAAGGTTAATAATAGCGGTAAAATAGAATTCAATCTTGACCAATATAGTGCTGCGCCAAACTACCCATCAGGCATTAGTGAGGGGAAAGTTTCCACCGCCAGTTATCAGGCATGGCTTGCTTCTTTTAATGCAGGCGGTAGTGCGTTACAGAGTAATATGCAGTCTTTTGCACAACGCTATAGCCAGGCAAACAGTACCTTCGATAATTTAAATAAAGTTTTAAGTGGGGCAATCAGTTCTCTGGCAGAGTGTGCAAAAGATGTTTTCAAGGCAATTTGATGATTTGAATTTATGAAAATATACCCGTATAGCCCGCAAGCAAGTCCCAGTCAGGATATTTTTCTGACCCAAGGGAGTAATGAATCGTATAGTCATTTTACCTGCCGTTGTGAGGGGTTCAAAATATCTCATGCTGAGCCAGATCGATTTTTAAGGCGTATGAGTAGTGGTTCTTCTATTAGCTCTACCGCTTCCTTATCCGAGCGCCTTGACTCTATTTCTGCAACGTCAGATGATTATTTACGATTAAATGATACTGATATTATTGGTCAGCATTATTTTTTCAAAATGAGGGCAACTCCCTCAGAAAATAGTTGTTCCCGGAATGATAAACATGCTTCAAAACCATCAGCAGAAGAATATGAGATACAGAATCACGGCGAGAAATCTACTGTTATGGTTATAAAAATGACCTTTCAACGGATGTTACGGGTTTTAGCCCGATGCTTTATACCCTGCATCAAAATAAAAAAATAGGACTGTAAAGGAGTTATCATTATGCCTGGATCTGTCAATGGTACAGCGAGTCAGATTATTCAACCTGGCTCTATCTGGAGTCGGGGTATAGAGTCTAATGCCGGTGTCACCGGAAGAGCGCCTTTTATCGATCAGCTCGCGCAGGGCAAAAACGATCCGATATCCATGTTTAAACAGAATCCACATCAGACAAATAAAGCCTTTGATCTGGTTTATCATGAGGCTCAAAAAAATCTTCCAGCTGATTTCCTTAGTAAGGAATTAAGCACCGAGGGTGGCAATATCAGGAATCTTATCGGTATCATCTATAGCGATGTTAAGAATAGTGGGGATAAGCAAGATATTGCCATACTTAATGCAGTCTGTAAGCGGTTAGGCGATGCAAACGGCATTGAGAAAAAAGAACAGGTGGTGCAAAAACTACTCTCTGGTCTGGTGTCTAAATATAGTACTGCATCTTTTGAAAAAGTCATTAACAAATATATTGAGCATTGTATGGGAGCCTGGGAAGATCATCACCAGGCAAAGTCTGTGGATGTTGAGAATAAAGCTATTTTCAAGGAAGATTTGGAAGCCTGTAAGACATTGCTGCGACACAAAGTAACAGAACTGACAAAACCCGATCAGCCCTGGGAAATGATGGCCCAGAACATGAAGTTTTTTTCATCTAGTTGTGCGGCTATCTCAAAAACCCTAATAAATTATGACGCTCCAGAAGCCAATTCACCAGAAAATACCCCCCCGGCGCTAAATATTGGGCCAGAAGGCGGGGCAGACAAGCAGAGGCTGTTTATTCCAACAGGGCCGGGACAGGGTGGTATAACGCTTAATATCACCAGCGCAGGTGGAGCAGGCGGAAGCGTTGGTAATATAACCCATTCAGTGGGTACTACTGCTGCTGAGCTAACAGATTCAACCTCAGCCATCGCCAAGCATATTCTCGACTCAGGCTTAAAGGATGTCGATAAGATTGGCCTGATAAATAATCTCATTGAATTGAACGCTGGAAAGCAGGGAAGCAATTTCCTGAATAATCTGACTGGCGTACAAGGTTTTAAGCCGGAGCAGAGTTTCCTTACTCAGCACTTGGGTGTTGACAAGCAGAAGGTGGCAACCCAGACAGACGCACAGGGCGTGCAGGATACCGCTATCGGAACAGAGGGAATGGTTGAAAGTGACACACCTAAGAGTCTGGCGCCCATGCTAGCCACAGAGCACAAGATTAATGAGCCAGTAGCAACCCCCCTCACGGACGTTGAGTCAGATCTGAGTGTTCAAAAGGAGTACGTTGGAACTATTTCTGTTGATACGCTTAAGAGGGATATTGCATTCGTGGCAGGACAAAGCCGTGTCAGCCCGAGTTACAGTGAGAAGCTTATTAAGGGTGGGGAGCCGGATGATGGCCCATCTATCGACGAGCAGCAAACTCAGGCGTCGCAAGGGGATAACCTTTATGAAGTAACTCTACGCAGGGACAGGCCGAAATCTGACCAGACGCCTGCGGTGGGAGGTGAACCTGTTTACACGACGGCGCGCACATTCGATCCCCTGAACCGAAGAAGTTCAATACAGAAGCATTTTGTGCCTACAGGCTCCGGGCCTGAACGCGATAAGCCAGACAGCAAAAACGTGACGCTGGAGAGTCAGTTTGAGAGATTGACGAAAAGAGACCCATCAGTTTTCGATCATCTGGAAAAAAATGGCTCTACCCTCTCTCAGAACATGACGTTACAACAAGTCGCAGATCATGATGCTGAGGAGCCAGTAGTCAGTTCCCTCACGCCATCTGACCGTAACTCACAATCTAATATCGACAGCCCACTGGCGGCCAGTTCAACTGTAAGTCAGCAAATGGTGACTTCGCCAGGAGACAAGCCGGATGGGGTGACACTGCAAAAGAGCAATGAGCAATCTGACAGGAAATCTGCAAATGACAGTTTCAAGCCTTTTAAAGTAACTCCGAAGGTTGTTAGCAGGGGCGGCAATACTACAGCAGACCACCGTGTTTTCACTACGCGGCGTACAGTTGATATGTGGAACAGAGATTCAGCGCCGAAGCATTTCTTACCCGCCGGTGCTGAGTCTAACCCAGACGAGTTAGAGAGTAAGTTTGCAGCTACAAACCAAAGAGATCTGTCTGCGTTCGATCATTTTGAAAAGAAGACCGTTGAGCAGCCGAGGAAAGTATTTCCTTTTCAGGAAAAGTTAGCTGAATTTAAGACTAAAGGCAAAGCTATAGGTAATTAGCCATGAATGATTGCGTTATCGATAAGCCCGTAGCATCGCTGGTTGCCAACCTTATTTATCAGGTTAACGGTACTTTGCCTAAAGATATTCAGCAGCAGGACCGTTTAATTAGCGACCTGGCGATGGATTCCGTTGAGATGATCGATCTCTTGATGCGACTGGAGGAAATAGGGGTAATGATCCCAGAATCTGATATCAGCCAAAATCTGAGCGTTGGAGATATTGTTCGGCGCGTACAGGATATTATTTAACGATATCCAATAAGTTACAGCATAAGGCCTGCTTAGCAGGCCTTTCACTTTAATATTTACAATTAAACATTGGATAGTATCGTGCAGATTATTTCCTGCGATCAATATTTTATTCTTGGCGTGCAGTCTTTAATTAAAGAACTCAATTTCAGTGAAACTTCCAGAAAGGTGATTTTTGATGCGGGTTGCCACTGCGTCTATATTTTAAATCATGACAAGCTAAGAAGGGAAGTTAAAGACTCTTTCAGTGCACTTGTCCATTTTAGCCGTTTTATTTTACCCAGAAATTCTACTCTTGAGGCATATTCTGAACATTTAAATGAGAACTGTAAAAAAGATCTTCTCAATGTTAATGTGATCCCTATAACGATTCGAGAAATAATGGTTATTAAGGGCTTATGCAGAGTGCCTAACCCGAGAGATATCGCGCGGGAACTTAATATTAGTGAGAAAACCGTTAGCGGGCACAAAATAAATGGGCTACGTAAGCTTGGTGTCAAAAATACCATCACGCTTCATTTTGTTCTGCAGTCATGGCAAGAGATATTGCCTGTGATCTCCTCCCTGAAAACAATGCCAGTCTAAACTGAAGTATCAATTTTATTTGTTGGCTGCCTAAAAAAACAGCAGCGCAACTTTTTCTGACTTGCCTACGCTAATGCGACAGAACCCGAAAACAGACCGGCTAGTGGATGGTTAAGGATTTAATATTATGCTTATCAAAATAAAACGATGTTTTTAAGAACACATCATTTTATTTTAGGCAACTTCAAGTGTCGTACAATCCGATCTATAGACCAGCCGTTGATAATATGCTCAATAATTTTGAGCGTTCTTAAGGCAGGTCTAGGCTTTGTCATTCTCATTAGTGGATCTACTTACAAAACCGGCAACGGCTGATGTAATGGCATGTTGGCCAGGAATTGAACACTGCCTACAACCGGCGGTGGGTGGCAAGACGGTTATATGCCGAGCCACTGGTCGGTGGACATTTTATGAACCGCAGACCGGGGAAGATAGGACCATGATCTCCCCATTACCTAAATGATACGGGGGATAGACCGGAAAATGTACGAATTATCTGATAAAGAGGAGACCCAGAGGACAACTTATTCTAAATTTGGTTTATTCAACAAAAATGTTCAGTAGCTATTCTCTACATCCTTTGCGGCAGAGTTCAACGTCATCCATATAAATATAATAATGGCTGTAAGAACCAAAATAATGAGTAGAGTCGTCGTCATCGCATATTTCCCTGAAAATATGTTTAAAATTGGTGGCGCTGGGGGGATTCGAACCCCGTCCGAAATTACTACACCATCGGCACTACATGCTTAGTCTGGTCATTACATTCGCCGGTTAGTCGCGGACAGACGCGCGACTAACAAACTATCCTGACCACCGGTTTAGGTCGCAGGCGGCACTTGACTAAACTACCTCATAAGCATCATGAAGCTTTTCTGATATTTACTCTTTCATAAAACAATCATTTTTTGGGAGTATCCTCTTTATGACCCTACTCCAAAATCCGGTTCTGTCGCATTAGCGCAGGCAAGTCAGAAAAAGTTGCGCTACTGATATTTTAGGCAGCCAGCCAGTGAAATTGTTCTGCCGGGATATATGCGCTCCGGCGGGATGCTGAAGTGTTTCATCTGTGCCAACTCAATGCCCGCCAGTATCGTCTGCCTGGGGCGGAATGATTTGAACCCCGGCATTGGCCGTATTAATCTGAAATATATTTTCCAGAGGCACTGATTCATGCAGTCTGTGCCTGAAATAGGTGTTTTATGATATAATCATGAACGTCAGTACTTTATATTTAACGTAATTTAACTGACTATAAAGGTTCATCATGACAGGTCCTGTAACGCATGTCCCCCTCAATAATTATACGATTTCCCCTCGAACAGAGTCGGACATAACTTCTCAAAATCCGGCCGTGGACGGAAAAAAATTCATCCCCAAAATTGAATACGGCAGTAATTCTCCCGCATCGCGAAAAAAAAATGAGTCTCCAGCAGCTCGACGAATAATGCGGATTAAAGAGAAGATTGCGCAAAGCGCTGATAATGGGAGAGAGAAGGGCTCAAAAGAGCTAGCGATGGCCCAGCACCCAGGAACCCGGTTTATCGCCAACGGAAAAACATTGCACTCATCCGTTAATGGCGGTATGCATCTCGCTGATAACCAGACCGCAAAGACAATGCAAAAACTGTACGCGGAAGGCTACGATCTTCAGGCTCATCCTAAAGCCGCCGCCCCGCTTATCAACAAATTACAGCCGATGGTCGCAGCGTTTAAAACTTCTGCCAGAGGGAAACTGGATATCCTGACACAGCCGATAGCGTTGCATATTAAGCCCGGTAATAACGGGAACGTTATTACTCTGAAGGCTGCAGGCAATTTAACCGAGCAGCAATGGTTGAAAGAAAACGACAAGCCGGGGAATTTCTTGGTGCTGAACGGAAATAATGATGAAACGTATGTCGCTCATGTCGCTAAATTAGCCGGTTCGGCCAAGCATCTGCAATTTATTACCAGCGGATTTGGTGGCCATGGCACCACCGACCGCCATCATATCGCAGTAAACCAAACTGAAGCGGGCCGCTTTAAAGAGATTTTGGTAAATAATGGTGTTGCGGCGGATAAAATCCACGCTGATCACTTTTCCACCAACAGCGGTCAGAATTCCATTAACGTGGCGGATATTCTTAATAGCTTGATCCGGGAGAATAAACCGTGCAATAAAATTATTATAGCCGGAACGCCTGCGGCAGTATTCCGCCAGACCTATACTTATGCGAAGCAGCTGAATATTCCGGCCTATGCTAAAGGAGATGGCGAAGAAAAAGCCGCGAATATCTATTTCAAACTGCCACAGAGTATGCAGTTTGATTCAACTGCCATCACTGGCAACTCCCCCACGCAGATTAGCGAGAGCGATAAACAGTTTGCTATTGAATCATTTCCGTTTGCCGATTCAGTGCAGTACACCACCACTGCCGATGACTTAGCCGTGCTTCGTGAATTCAGCACCACCCTGAATTACATGGCGACGACGGAATTTCTGCCCGCGGATAAAACTGTTTTCCCGGATAGTTTCTTTCATAGCGCCGTGGACAGCATTCAGATGACTGCCCAGCAGTTGGAAAAAGAAACCGGTAACGTCGCCCGCCACGGCGATAATATTGCGGCTATGAAAGAAATTACTACGGAGATGATCGCTCGCCTGAAGAATGACACCCTGACGGAAAGCGATATCAGCAACATCAAAAAGGTGGATACCTTCTTCCGTAATCTTTTCAATCCGCTAGAGTTAACGTTTACACGTAGCAGTCTCTAAATTTGGTATAACGGTAAAGAGGAGTGTTACGGGGCGCGAAATAAGACCCTATCATCGGCGCCAAAACTGAACGGCCGGGCTTCAGGCTGCATGTTCACGGTGACGCACAGATATGTGAATTAATGGCAGTATCGATACCTACTCTCTAAAAATATATCGATGCTGCAAAAAAATTTGTTCATAGTTACACCATCATTGGATACATATATTCCAATGATGGTGTTTATGAATAAAAAATAAACACCATCATTGCTATGATTTATAATCCTGCTTTTGAAAGCGCTTTAGTATTCATCTTTCTCGTGGGGCTCTCTTTCCCAAGAATATCATCTAATTTTACGATGTGTGAATTATATTCTTTCTTGATTTCGTTTGGAATGTATCTATATCCACCTTTAATATAGTCGGAGATAATATTTTTTTTCACTTCATTATCAATGCATTCTAATCCGTCGTGTTTAAATACAAGTCCGAAATCTACGGGTTCAACACTGCCATCCACAGTTTTCAGAAAGTTGGATGGTTTTGCATCACCCATCATAAAACCATTTTTAAATAGATAGTTAACTCCGATTAGTGTGTCTTGGAAATTTGGATGCTTGCCGTTGATAAATGGCATTTCAATGCAGTTATCTACTATAGTAGCTACGTTTTGAGAACTCCCTTTTTTTATATTATATTCATTACACATATTTGCCTCATGAGAAATTTCATTCAGCGTTAAGTTTTTTGTTTTCTTTAATATAGACTCGTCATCTTTATATACAGCACCTCTTGATCCTTTACCCAGTAATTGCTTTCCTTCCTTATGCTCACAATTTATCTCTAACAATCCTTTCGCATTAACTTCCCACGAATTAATTCGAGAATTAATAAAGCAGCTATCTTTATCAGCGTTAATGCCTTTAATATCCTTGATTAACATGGATACCTTTTAGGAATTCACATTAGTGGTGCAATGATTATTCCTAAAAATACATTCAGCCTCTCCATTTTTAAATTCATACTGAGTATTTGCTATCTTCACCAACTTTTCCAACGATTTACTGGATAATGATTTGTTGTTTAATTTTTTAACGATGGCACTCTGTAAGTCATCAGAGTGAATATTTATTTTCTCTTTAAAAATACTAATCATATTAAAATCACCTCATTGTATACCTAGCGAATAAAAAGGATGGTATCTCCCTTCAAAAAATTCTTCTCGGGGTTTTAATTTTATTAAATTTAGTAACAGTTGTGGGCGGCGGAGTTGCTGTTTACATGCTTAAATCCGCGGGTAATGCCCCAACTATCACAGAAGAAAAAGAAACAG
>Ga0105856_1001215_pt1 | contig 11302 bp, 9 predicted proteins | sample OrgsoiDNA_201060_FD_89681 | JGI IMG/M metagenome (GOLD analysis project Ga0105856, IMG submission 89681) | Permafrost soil microbial communities from the Arctic, to analyse light accelerated degradation of dissolved organic matter (DOM) -... | ecosystem: Environmental > Terrestrial > Soil >...
CCGCCTTTACCACCAAATATCGCCACGCCGCCGAGCAGGGCTGCGGTCAAAGATTCAAGTTCGAGATTGACGCCCGCGTTCGGTCTGCCGCTGCCCAGCCATGATAGCGAGACAAAGCCCGCGCCACCGGCCAACATGCCGCACAGCGAGTACAGCAGGATGCGGGTGCGATCCACCGGAATGCCGACCAGTCGCGCCGAGTGCTCGTTAAAGCCCATGGCATAAATCCAGCGTCCCCACGAGGTTAACGACAGCAGCAGGGCGGCAATCAGAAACGCAGGAATCACCAGGGTCAGGAACGGCAGCGGAATATCCGCCAGCACGCCGCGTCCCCACGGCAAGGCCCAAGCCGGAACGCCGGACTGCGCCGCGCCGCCGGTCAGGGATAACGCCAGACCGGAGTAAACGTAAAAGGTACCGAGGGTGACGATCAGCGGGTAGATCTTCAGCTTGGCAATCAGCAAACCGTTGATGGCACCGAGCACAAAGCCGCACAGCAGACAGACCAGCGGCAAAAACATCGCCGGGACGCCCGCTTGCAGCGCCATAACACCGGCGATGGCCGAGAGCGATACGTTGCCGCCGACCGATAAGTCAATGCCGGCGCCACCGGCTAAGACCACCAACGCCTGACCGAGTGACACCAGCGCGAGCAAGGTGGCGAACTGTAAAATGCTGGTTAGCGTGGCGCCTGATAGCACCGACGGTTGGGCGAACAGCAGCGTCAACGCCAGCGCAATCCACAATCCGCACAGCAGCGTCAGCACGATGTTCTTGCCAAACAGGTTTCGATAAAGACGGGAGGTTCCCGACGCTGAAGTCATGCTGTTGGTTCTCCCTTGAGTCTATTTTTTCGGATATTTATGTTGTGAATTCGCCACCGGCCACTCAACACTTCGACGGTCAGTACCAGCAACAACAGCCCGCCGGTGACCACGGTTTGCCACAGCGAAGGCACGCCAACCAGCAACAGGCCGTTTTGTAAAATGCGCAGTAAAAACACCCCGAGCACCGTACCCAGCAGGCTGCAATGGCCGCCCATAATACCGGTTCCACCCAGCACCACCGCGGCAATGGCCTCCAGCGCCAACTGGCTGCCGATGGTCATTTCCACGTTGCGATAGGTACCGACATAAAAGGTCGCTGCCAGCCCGCACAGCAGACCGCTGATGATGAAGGTGGCGAAACGCACGCGAGTGACCGCGATACCGGACAACCGCGCTTTGTCTTCCGAGTTACCTATAGCCAGCAGATGCAGGCCGTACGGCGTGCGGCGCAGCGCCAGCCATACCAGCCCATAGGCCAGCGCAATCACCCACACGGTGACCGGCAAACCGAGCAGCGGCGTATTCACCATGCGGGTCAGCGAGTCGGGCAGGCCGGATAACCACTGGCCGCCGAGCAGCGCAAACACCGCCGTGCGGTACACGCCATACAGCCCCAGCGTGCCGACGATGGCCGGAATACGGCCCGCCACCACCACCAGTGCACTGACCACGCCAATTAACGCGCCGACGATCGGACCGGACAGCGCGGTTAAACCAGGTGAAACGCCGGCATTGAGTAATTGACCAATGACGATCGCTGCCAGCCCCATCACCACGCCGACCGACACGTCTACGCCGCCCATCGCCAGTAACAGGGTCATGCCCAGACCAATCAATAACAATTCGGTGCTGTTGCGCAGTACGGTGGTCAGATTGTCCAGCGTGGCAAAGTAAGGCGATGCCAGACTGAAAATCACAATAGCCACCAGACAAACACAGGCCAGTGTCAGTTCGCGCCCCGAGAATTTTAGGGCGGAAGTGACGGAGTTAGATGTCGCCACGGACGCGTCCTTTATCAGAAGTGGAATTGATCGACGTTTTGCGCGGTAAACACCGCCGGTGCGCCGAGCAACAGAACGCCGGTTTTCGCGTCATATTTCACTTTCTGATCCAGTCCCGGCACGCTGTTTTCGGCGCTGAAGGATTTGCCATCGATCAGTTGCTTACCGGCCCACACGGTCAGGTAACCGAGTTTTTCAGGATCCCACAGCACCGAGAAACCAAACGAGCCGCTTTTCAAGTAAGCGCGTGCGGTATCTGGGCTGCAATAACCGGTACCGACCACTTTGCCAATTTTCCCGGCGGTTTCGATGGCCTGTGCCACGCCCGGACAGGTGGTCGACGCGACGGCGATAATGCCTTTCAGATCAGGGTTCGATGCGATCATGTCGGCAGAAATTTGCGCCGCGCGGCTGGAAGTGCCACCGGCAAACTGCGGTTTCAGCAAGGTGACGTTCGGGTATTTTTCTTTGACGCGTTGCTGCATAAAGCCGATCCACGCATTGAGGTTTGACGCGGTGGCCTCGCCAGAGACAATGCCGATTTTGGCATGGTCGCCGACGCGTTTAACCATTTCGTCAATCACCGTATCGCCCAAACCTTCGTCGGTCGCCTGGGCCACATAGACCGCGCGACCACTGTCTGGCGCATCGCTGTCACTGGTGAACAGCTTGACGTTTTTCGCCTTCGCCTGTTCAACCACGGGCGCAATGCTGGAGGCATCCAACACGCTGACGGAGATCGCATTAACACCCTGAGCAATCAGGTTTTGCACAATCTGTAGCTGGTCCATCGGGTTGGTATCGACCGGGCCGGAATAGATAAAATCGACGCCGAAGGCTTTCGCCGCGCGGTTACCGCCGTCTTCCATCGCTTTGAAGTAAGGAATGCCGATGATTTGCGGCACGAATGCCACTTTAGGTTTATCAACGGCGGGTTTGTCTTGGGCATACGCATTGGCTGCGGTTGCGGTAAGAAGGGCTGATGCAATGAGGGTACTGATCACTTTTTTCAACATAGTAAACCCCTGTAATCTGTGATTAATAAGAGATGTGCTTACCCGTAATGCTTAAAATTGCCGATGCGTTGCCAACCACTCGACGCAGTTCGGGTCTGAATCTAGCGCTGTTATAGGAATGTTTTTATCAGGCTATTGCTGCTTCAAATGCACGTGCTTCGGGGTGTGCGCCGGTGATGAGCGACACAATTTCTTCTGGGTTGGTCTCGGCACGTCGTCGTTCGGCGATTTTTCTGCCGCGACGGAAGACCACCATGCGATCGGCAACGTCAAACACGTCGGCGATGTTATGGCTGATGAGCACCACGGCGCAGCCGCGCTCGGCCAGCTTGCGGGTCAGGCCGAGAACTTTGCGGGTTTCTGCCACCGCCAGTGCGGCGGTCGGTTCATCCATAATGACTAATTTGGCGTTGAGATTGAGCGCGCGGCAAATCGCCACCGCTTGACGCTGGCCGCCGGACAAACTGCCAACCGGGGCTTCCGGGTCAGAGATGTGCGCTTCCAGCTCCTGCAACAGGTCGGCGACTTTGGCGCGCATCGCCTGTTGGCGCAGGAAAGGGATGCCTAAAAACGAATGCTTGAGTTCACGGCCAAGAAACACGTTTTCGGCAATCGACAGGTTTTCTGACAGCGCCAGCTCCTGAAAGATGGTGGCGATGCCGCAGTCAGAGGCGTCTTTCGGCGACGAAAAGCTGACGGATTTGCCGTTCACGATCAATTCACCGCCACTGGCCGGGTGCGCACCCGCCAGCACTTTGGTGAAAGTGGACTTTCCTGCCCCGTTGTCGCCCAGCAGTGCCAGGACTTCGCCGGGATAAATCTCGAGACTCACCTCGTTCAGGGCGGTTAAGGCCCCGAAGCGTTTGGTGATATTGACGGCCTTAACATAGGGCTGGATCATGGTGTGGCTCCGGTGAAAGAGGGCGCGTCAGGCGTTATCGAGATGAGTCAGCCAGCTTAAACAGTTCTTCCACAGCTGGTCATAACCCGGCCACGCGATGAACTCTCCCGGCACCCAGTGCGGGCCGATGTCAGAAGTCCAGGCGATCGAACGGCCTTTACCGTAAGTTCCGGTCACCAACAGCGGATGGCCACCTTCGTCGTCCGGCAAGGTCGCCAGCACTTCAACGTCCGCGCCCGTTTTGAGCAACACCTCGTTAGCGCCGAGCAACAGCGGCCATGGGCCTTCAATACCGCGCAGGATCGGGTGATCTTGGTCACCGGTTATCTTGGCAGAGAAGCCTTCTGGCACTTCAAGGCGGTCGTCATAGGGCAGACAAGTGACCGGCAAGGCGTCTTCCACTGGCGTATTGCGCCAGCGCGCTTTGCCGTCGATCCCCTGGAAGGAGAAATAACCGCCGATCATCATCAGACCGCCGCCTTCTTCCGTCCATTGACGCAGTAACTTCAAACGATTAGGCATGGGTTTGCTGTGCAACCACACGGCCGGAGGCAATAACAACGAGTTAGCACCAATGTCCGACAGAATGATCACGTCGTAGGCTTTCAGGCTTTCAAGATCGAAGGGCATTTTTTCTACCACTTCATGGGCCGGCATGTAGGTCAGCTCAAATTCACTGCCTTTTAGCGCATTAACCAGCGGCTCAGCGCCTAAATGGAAAGTGACGCTGCCGAACTGATCAAAACCTTTGTAGTGAGTCGCTGAACTGACCCAGCTTTCACCTAACAACAGAACACGTTTAGTCATACCACTCTTCTCCTGAATGAATTCCCCTGGTGAGGGCTTTTTGAACAACTCCGTATTAAGGTGATAACAAAGTAAACCGGTTTAGTAAAGCGGTTTAGTGATGAATCTTTGAACTGTTTGGTCAAATATAAGACATTTGTATGAAGCTTTTAAGAAAGTCGTTTTGGGGCTAAAACAGCCCAATGGCGCACCGCCAGCAGGTGCGATAACGACCGAAAAAGTGTTACTCTGCGTCACCGGCCGATACCCTCGATACAGACCGACCATATGGAATCACTATGACGTTGAAAGTGCTTGAACCCTGGCAGAAAGGCGACCTGATCAATTTGTTGATTGCTATACCCATCGGGATTGTTGCCGCGTTGGTCACTATCGCGTTTCGAAGTGCCATTTCTGGCATCAATGATCTGATGTTTAGCGACGGTACCGACATCACTAAAGCCTTTTTGGAATACCCGAAAATGATGTGGCCGCTGATCACCACGGTAGGCGGGGTGATTGCTGGGTTTATTCTGCTGTGGGCGCTGAAGGTGGAGTCAAAACACGGCAAAATGCCGGATTACCTCGACGTGATCGACCAACGCTTACCGGGTATCCCGCTGCGCAGTACCTTGCTGCGGGCGGCGTCATCCCTTGCCAGCATCGCTAGCGGTGGGTCAATCGGCCGCGAAGGCGCGATGGTGCAACTGTCCGCGCTGAGCGGCAGTCTGCTTGGGCGTTTCTCGAGCCTGCGTGGTTTACATCAATCTGATCTGATTGCCATGGCGGCGGCGAGCGGTCTGGCGGCGGTTTACCATGCGCCCTTTGCCGGTGCGCTGTTCGTGGCGGAAATCGCCTTTGGCGTCACCGCCGTGCAGCGGTTGATCCCGCTGTTTATCTCCGCGTCTGTCGCGGTACTCACCATACGTTCCGTTACTGATTATGAGCCGCTGTATCTTTACTCGTCGGCGATTTTCAGTCCGTCACCGAGTGCGCTTATTACTGTGTTATTGATTGGCGTGGCGACCGGCCTGCTCGGCCCGCTGTTTATTGGTTCGATCGATAAAGTGCGCCAGTGGATGAAACCGATTTCTCATCCTGCATGGCGTTTAGGACTAGGGGGCTTGGCGGTCGGGCTGGTGGCGATGGTGTCACCGCTGGTACTGGGCAACGGTTTTGAGGTGATCGACCTGATCCTCAACGATGGCGATTTACACGCCGCGCTGTGGCTGGTCTTAGTGTTGAAAATTGTGGCGACGGCGATCACCGTTGGGTCCGGCGCGGTGGGCGGTTTATTTACGCCGTCGTTGCTGATTGGCGCGGCGAGTGGGGCGCTGGTGTGCACCTTTTTGCAATGGCTGGGGTTCGACCCCGGCCCAATCGGCCTGTATGCGGCGATCGGCATGAGTGCGCTGCTAGCAGCCACCAGCCACGCGCCGTTGATGTCGATCATGATGGCGTTTGAGATGACGCTCAACAGCTCCTTGCTGTTCCCCTTAATGCTGGCGACTGCCATTTCCTACGTGGTGGCTTCGCGCTTAAAAGCGGGGGGAACCTATCCGGTGCTGACCCGGCACAACGCGCGTTTCGCCGCCAAGACGGAATTTGAAAACAGCTCGGTGGCGTCACTCATTACCCCTTGTTCCAGAATGGTGGTGCACTCCACGCTGGCCGACGTGGTGGGCGAAGGGCTAAAACAACGCACGCGCTACGTGTATGTGGTTGACCGCGATGAGCGCTTTCTTGGCGTGGTGCCGACTAACGTCCTTGCCAGCGGCATCATTGACGGCAGCCTGAAAGCCGACGGGCCGATCGACAGTTTTATCGAACAGGAATTTACCACCCTCTACCAGAACACCAGCTACGAGCAAGCATGGGCGAAATTCAGCGATTCCCCACTGGAGCGGTTGCCTGTATTAGAAAATGCCGAAACCCGTCGTTTATTGGGCGTTATTACGAAAGCAGCACTGTTGAATAAGGCGAAATATTTTCTATAACACCCGTTTATAAAGTGTTTTATAAATAAAATAGCAATCGCTTTGTGGAATAGAACAGCCAGCAAGTGCTGGCTGTTCTATTTAATAGTTTACTTCTTTCGCTATCAGAGCGACATTTTCAAACCCGATCGAGCATTCCTCATTTGATGCGAGAGTCGTGGTGATGAATATCGTGTTTTCACCGGTATGACGGGTGAAGTTTATTTTATAAATCTGCCTGTAAATAGGTCCGGCTAAATATACCGAATCCAGATCATGTTTATTTTTAAGTAGCCCCGTTTTTATACCCTCAGCCACGTCCTTATCTATTACGGGCTGCAAGGCTTTTTTACTCAACGCTTCAGACACGATAAGTATCGTATGGGTTTTATCAAAATCAACGGTGTTCCTGTCGATACCAAAATCTTTAAGTGAGTTTGCCGTCAGCTGGGTGGGCCACGAGTTGATGTCAGAGCAATCAGGGCCTGCCGCTTGTGCCATGCCGCAACATGCCATTAAAGCCGTCGAGATTATCTGACGATTAAATTTCTGTCTCTGCTCGCCCATATTTTCATCCTTATTGAAATAGGTAACACAATGCATCCTTCCGATGCCGTGCCGGGTTTTTTGATGCTATCACCGTGAATGAGGAAAGCATGACGACCGCACATGTTATTTGATAGGGATGGCGTTAACGGTAAAGAATATTTACCCGTTTTAGGATTAGTCGACGGTGAACCAATAATATAGGTGCCGCGTGGCAACGGACCTTTATATTTTACACATTCATTTCCTGTGCTGTCTTTAAATCCCACCGCGCCGGCATAGCCCTTTGATGATACAATGGCTCCGTCTTTTCGAAGCGTGCGTGTATTGACTTCATATTCCCACATAGTGATCCTTATGCTTGGGCATCCCAGCTATCCGAATGAATGATATTTCCGTCGAGATAATGCCAAGTGATTTTTTCGTAACGCAATTCAACGAATTCATGATGTGTATGACGGCTAAAATTCTGACACTTAATATCATGCATGAGTGGCTCGATTGATGACACTCTCACGCCCTCGAGCTTAGTATTGAAATATTCAACTTCCATGCCGTTATCGTTAATCTTATAAAACTTGAATTCGGCAGACTGAAAGCGTCTTCCCGTTGTTAAAGCGCTATAGAGATACGGGCTTGCTGAGTCCGTTTCCTTCTCGAATGCGTATCCAGAATGGACGCGCGTACCGGTAATCTTTCCTGTAGTGCCATCAACGGGTAATTCAACTGAATGCATCATCTGTAAGATTTCAATACTTCCCTCGCGATCTCGCACATCAACCGCGCCTTTGATATCCGCACCGCCGTCATCCTTGAGCCATAAATAAGCTGGAATTGCCATGTTTGTAAGTCCTCTATGAAAATAAGGACTCAACGTATTCCTGCCTCGTTAATGAAAACGTGCGTCAAAACAAACAATGATCATTTTCAGAGTATGAGTACATTGAACCGCTAACCCTCATCGCGCTGCCGCAACGCCCACCATCCTGCCAGCAGGGTGAACAGCCCGACAATCACCACCAGTAGCAGAAAACCGTGATGATTGTTGGCGAGCGGAATACCGCCGACGTTCATACCAAAAAAGCCGGCGACGATGTTGATCGGCAGTGCCAGCACGGTGATCACGGTCAGAACATACAGCGTGCGGTTGCTTTGCTCCATCTGGCGTGAGGTGATCTCCTCTTGTAACAAGCGAATGCGCTCGGTCAGCGCAATCAGGTCATTGAGCACCACGGAAAACTCTTCGGCAAATTGACGTAAATTTTGCACCACCTCCGGCGCTATCCACGCCGGTGGGCGGTTGAGCAAGCGAAACATCGCCGTGGGTTCTGGCGCGAGTAAGCGCTGAAAACGCAACAACATGCGGCGTAACTGGCCGAGATTGGCGCGGTTCTTTTTCACATGATGGGTAAGCAGGCGCTCTTCGATGGTGTCGACGTACTGATTGGCGCGACGCACGATCGATTCCAGTAAATCCTCCTGTTCCTCCAGCAGGTGCGCCAATAGCTCGGTGGTGGAGGTGATATTGAGATAATCCAACCGCTTATACAGCATTTCAATCAGTCGCACCGGCTTATGGCGCGCGCTTACCAGCAGTTGTTGATGACAGCTAACCCACAGGGTCGAGGTCTCATCGCTGGTGCCTTCGGGATGGAAAATGACGTCGTTAAGCACCGCCAGCAAACTATTGCCCTGACGCTCAATGTGCGTACTGCGCGAGCCTTCGCGGATCTCTTCAAAGAACAGATCGTCTATCGGGAAATGCTTCTTCAGCCACTTTTCCGCGGTCGCATGGTTGAGATTAACGTGGATCCAGATAAATCCCTGGCTGTGACAAATCTGCTGATAAGCATCTTGTATCTGCTGCGAGGAGACGCGTTCGGGCGGTTTGCCGGGGCGGAAAACAAAGCCATAAATCATGCCAGTCACTTCATCATTAAAATTCAGTACGGCAGGGCGTTCGGTCAACATGGGAAGAGTCTGGCGGCGATCAACGGGTGCGCCTATTACGCCACTATTGGGCGTAAATACAAGATGCTGACAGCGAGTTTAATATTTCTGTAACAATCCAAAGTGCCTTCTACCTCTAATTTTCCGCTGTAAAAGCTGCAAAGCCTTTTGAACGGTGATTTCCTGATATTACCATTACAAATCAAATTGTTATGAATATTTTATTGCTTACCTCTTTAGGGGTATTTATCGCTATATAAAGCAATGCCTAACGGCGTTGGGTTGATCGCAATCAATTAGGCGCGCGCAGTGGCTGCATACCCTGACAGTACTTTGAGCAATAGACGTTGTATTCCCTCGCTCTAACATAACGACAAAGCGCCACAGGCCTTTGCAAGGAGAGTCCCGGATGAGCAAGTTTCTTGACCGGTTTCGCTATTTCAAAACATTAGCGGAACCTTTCGCAGACGGCCATGGCCAGACGCTAAACACCAATCGTGACTGGGAAGACGGTTACCGTAGCCGCTGGCAGCATGACAAAGTGGTGCGGTCGACGCACGGCGTGAACTGTACCGGCTCCTGTAGCTGGAAAATCTACGTCAAGAACGGTCTGGTCACGTGGGAAACCCAACAGACCGACTATCCGCGCACTCGTCCTGATTTACCCAACCATGAACCGCGTGGCTGCCCGCGTGGCGCGAGCTATTCGTGGTATCTGTACAGCGCTAATCGCCTAAAATACCCGCTGATGCGCAAAAAGCTGATTCAACTGTGGCGCGAAGCCAAGGAACAGCACAGCGATCCGGTGGAGGCGTGGGGCGCTATCATCAATCAGCCGGAAAAAGCCAAACAGTATAAAGCAGCGCGTGGGCGCGGTGGTTTTGTGCGTTCGAGCTGGCAGGAAGTGAATGAGCTGATTGCGGCGTCCAATGTGTATACCGCCAAAACGTTCGGCCCGGATCGCATTATTGGTTTTTCGCCGATCCCCGCGATGTCGATGGTCTCTTATGCCGCCGGTGCCCGTTATTTGTCGCTCATTGGCGGCGTATGTTTGAGTTTTTACGACTGGTACTGTGATTTACCGCCCGCTTCGCCGATGACCTGGGGCGAGCAAACCGACGTGCCGGAATCGGCTGACTGGTACAACTCCTCGTATATTATTGCCTGGGGTTCTAACGTTCCACAGACCCGCACGCCAGACGCCCACTTCTTTACCGAAGTGCGTTACAAAGGCACCAAGACCGTGGCAATCACCCCAGATTACGCGGAAGTCGCCAAACTGTGCGACCACTGGCTGGCACCGAAACAGGGCACCGACAGCGCGCTGGCGCTGGCTATGGGCCACGTTATTCTCAAATCCTTCCATCTGGATAATCCAAGCCAATACTTCACCGACTACGTACGCCGTTACACCGACATGCCGATGCTGGTGATGCTCGAACCGCGCGAAGAAGGCTATTACGCCGCAGGCCGCATGCTGCGAGCTTCCGATTTAGTGGACAATCTGGGGCAGGAAAATAATCCGCAGTGGAAAACCATCGCACTCGATGAAACCACCGGCGAGCTGGTGTCGCCGCTCGGTTCTATCGGTTACCGCTGGGGCCAGAAAGGGCAGTGGAATCTCGAGGCGCGTGCAGGTAAAGATCAGCAAGAAGTCAGTCTGACCCTGAGCCTGCTGGATAACCATGACGAGGTGGTTGAGGTCGGCTTCCCGTACTTTGGCGGCGCGGTCAGCGAACATTTCAACAGCGTGGCGCTCGAAGAGGTGTTGCTGCACAAACTGCCGGTAAAACGTCTGCCTTTGGCTGACGGCAGCAGCGTGCTGGTCGCCAGCGTCTATGACCTGACACTCGCCAATTACGGGGTGGAGCGCGGTCTGAATGATGAAAACTGCGCCAAAACCTTCGACGAAGTGAAAGCCTACAGCCCGGCATGGGCGGAGCTGATCACCGGCGTTTCGCAGCAGAACATCGTGCGTATCGCCAGCGAATTTGCCGACAATGCCAACAAAACTCACGGTCGCTCAATGATCATTGTCGGTGCCGGTATGAACCACTGGTATCACATGGACATGAACTATCGCGGCTTGATCAACATGCTGATCTTCTGCGGTTGCGTCGGTCAGAGCGGTGGCGGCTGGGCCCACTATGTCGGGCAGGAAAAGCTGCGCCCGCAAACCGGCTGGCAACCGCTGGCCTTCGGTCTGGACTGGCAGCGCCCGCCGCGCCAGATGAACAGCACCTCTTTCTTCTATAACCACTCCAGCCAATGGCGTTATGAAACCGTTGCGCCGCAGGAA
>Ga0105856_1001216_pt1 | contig 11299 bp, 14 predicted proteins | sample OrgsoiDNA_201060_FD_89681 | JGI IMG/M metagenome (GOLD analysis project Ga0105856, IMG submission 89681) | Permafrost soil microbial communities from the Arctic, to analyse light accelerated degradation of dissolved organic matter (DOM) -... | ecosystem: Environmental > Terrestrial > Soil >...
CCGGAAACGGAACCTGGTTTGCTTTCTGAACCAGGTTCATGAGCTCCTCGGGAGGGCGCGGCAGGACGAAACTCATGAACCAGGTTCACAGACCGAACCTGGTTCGGTACCCCGCGCCGTTCGGGTGCGAGGTTGCGAGAGGCCGCACTAGATACGTGGCCTCGAACACCGCCGCCGTCGTGCTTGCGGCCGGCGCGGCGACGCGCTACGGCGGCCCGAAGCAGGTCGAGCTACTGCCGTCCGTGCTCGCGGCGCTCGCCCGCACATCGATCGGCGAGGTCGTCGTCGTCGAGGGTGCCCACCCACTCGACGAACTTTGTGGGGAGTCAGCACGCAGTTGGCGGGTCGTGCGCTGCGAGAGCTGGGAGCGGGGACCCGGCGCGTCGCTGCGGTGCGGGCTCGCGGCACTCGGGCCGGAGGTGACGCACGCGCTCGTCGTCCTCGCCGACGGGCCCGAGCTCGACCCACGCGCGGTGGCGCGACTGCTCGCCCGCGCAGGCAGCGAGCCCGTGCTCGCCGCGAGCTACGACGGCACACGCAGCCACCCCGTCCTGCTCGCCCGCACGGCCTGGGCACGCGTCCCGGCCGAGGGTGGCCGCGGGCTTGCCGCCGCCCTCGTCGACTGCTCGGACCTGACTCCCCCCGGAGACATCGATTTCCGCCGATAGGGAACCGGCCCGTAACCGTCGAATGAGGACGGCCCGATGCTGGAACTTGCGCACCCGCTCGAAGCGACCCCGCAGCCGTCGCCCCTCGCCGGCGCGCGCAGCCGCCGCAGCCTCAGCAGCAGGCAGGTCGCCTACCGCAGCGGGCTCTCCGAGCAGGAGATCGAATGGCTCGAGGAAGGGCGGCTCTTCCGCTTCCCTTCGCAAAACGCCGCGATTCTCGCCACCGTCGTCTACGCAACCGCACTCGGAATCGACCGTTTCGAGGCGCGACGGCCGGCGGGCCTGCCGATCACCGGCGGCGGCTTCCGGGTCAACGCCCGCGCGCGCCTGATCGTCGTCGGCGCGCTCACCGCCCTGCTGGCGGCGCTGGCGGTGATGATCGTGGCCCCGAACCTCCACCTGACGCGTACGCGCACGGTCGAGGCGCCGCCGAACGCCGGCCTCGTGCCGCCGTGGAAGCTGAACGTGACGGTCGAAAACGGCGCGGGCGACATCACCTGGACACGCACTCTCGCGAGCCGTGTCGGCGCGATGGGCTACACGATCGCCCACGTCGGGCCGGCGGACCGCTTCGACTACAAGAGCTCGACCGTCTTCTACGGCGCAGGTGGGCGGACAGTCGGCGTGCGCCTCGCGCGGCAGCTCGCCGTCACCACCGAGGAAACGCCGACGCCCGGTCTGAAGGCGAACCAGCTGCTCGTGATCGCGGGGCCGAAGACGTTCGCCGGCTCTTCTAGGTGAGCGGCGTGCGCAGCGCTGCGAGCTTCGTCTTCAACTCGGGCGACATCGGCTCGCTGACGGCAACCCGAACATAGCGCCGGAGGCGCTCCTCGAAGTGGTAGCGCTTGGCGCACCAGCTGCAGAGCTCGAGATGCTTCTGCGCCTCGGCCACCTCTGCGTCGGAGAGCGAACCGTCCAGGTACGGCTGCATCATCTCCTCGCACTTGTCACACCAGTCGATCACGTCACCACCGCCGAGTCAGCAAGGTTCTTCTTGAGGATACGCCTGCCGCGGTGCAAGCGGGACATCACGGTCCCGATCGGGACGTCGAGGATCTGCGCTGCATCGGCATATGAGAACTCGCCGATGTCCACGAGCACGACCACGTCGCGGAAGTTGTGCGGGACGTCCGCAAGCGCCTCGACGACCGAGTCCTGCGAGAGGCGCTCGAGCACGCGTTCCTCGTCGGGGTTCTCCTCGGGCACCTGCGACTCGAGCTTGTTGTAGAGGAAATAGTCGCCCGCCTCGGTGTCGAGCGAGGTCGTCTGCGGCGTCCGCTGCTGCCGGCGGCCACGGTCGATGTTGAGGTTCGTGAGGATGCGCAGCAGCCACGCGCGCAGGTTCGTCCCAGGGGTGAACTGGCGCCACGCACGAAAGGCGCGCTCGTACGTCTGCTTGACCAGATCCTCGGCTTCCTCACGGGTGCCGACGAGACGTCGTGCCACGCGGTAAACCTGATCGCTCAACTCGAGCGCCTCCTCTTCGAAACGAACACGGGCCCGCGCTTCCTGCGCGAGCCTTCTGGTGTCTTCCGTCGACGGAGCGCTCTCGCTCATCCGGCGGCCACCCTAGCAAGTGGTTCAACGCCCAAACGCCCCACGCGATTCCCCGTGTCAGAAACCCCCCGGGCGGGCACAGGGGCCGTGAGCAAAACGGGGGAGGCTTCATGAAGGGCCAAGAGGTCGTCACCAGCGACGACCACAAGCTCGGCACGGTGATCGACGAGCGTGACGACTGCGTCATCGTCGAAACGGGGAAGATGTTCCGGACCATGCACGCTGTCCCACGGCCGTTCCTGCACGAGCACGACGGCGTGCTGCGGGCGACCGTGACGAAGGACGTGGTCTCAGACTCGCCCAAGATCGACCTCGACAACTGGGACTGCCAGCCGGTCAACCTGCACTACGGCCTCGATGTGCCGTTCGAGGTCGAACCCGATCCGGACGGGCCCTAGACGAACTGCTGCTCGCGGAAGCCGCCGCGAGACATCGTCTCGACGAGCGCAGCGCGCGTCGTGCGCTCGTCGTCGTAGGAGAGCTGCACTTGCCCCATGAGGTTCGCGTTCGCGGACTCGAGCCCCTCGGCCCCCTCGAGGGTCTTTGCGAGACGCATCACGCAGCGCTCACAGCGGATGCCGCCGACCTGGATCGTCTCGTTCACGATCGCCACGTCAGCACCCTAGATGACAATCGAGCGGGCGGCGATGTCCGCCGCGGCGTCCTGCGCCGTGTCGCTTCGAAGCTGGAGGGTGGCCTCGGACACAGTCGGGTCGATGCGGTCGAGCAGCGCCTCGCTGCCGAGCGTCCGCGCCGCGGGGCGCACGAGCTCGATCAAATGCGCGCCCAGCGCGGACGCAGGGACGAAGCTCTCGCCGTCGGGATGCAGGAGGTCGCCGCTCGGGCCGAAGCGCGCTGCAGCCCACCGGTTCTGGACGTAGTCACCGCGCCCGCGGTCGGCAAGCGGGCGCAGATTGACAGGCAGGCCACCCGCGAGAGCGGTCACGCACAGCGCCTGAAGGAGCGCGGCGAACGCCGTGGAAAGGTGGACGTCGGTCGGCTGGTCGGGTACGCGCACTTCGATCGTCCCGAACTTCGGATGCGGGCGCACGTCCCACCAGATGCGCGTGTACTCCTCCGTGACGCCGAGCCGCCCGAGGCGCTCGACCCATGACTCCCACTCCGCGTATGACGCGAATGCCGGCGGCGCGCCGGCTCGCGGCAGCTCGGCGAGGATGGGAGCACGGTTCGAGGCCATTCCCGTGAGCTCGCCCGCAAACCACGGCGAGTTCGTCGAGAGAGCGAGCACGACCGGCAGCCAGGGGAGGATCTCGTCCAGGCAGCGCCAGCATTCGTCGCCCGACGGCATGCCGACGTGCACGTGCAGTCCCTGCACCCCTTGCCGGCGCACGGAGATGCCGCCGTAGCCCGCGAACGTCACGTAACGCTCCTCCTTCACGATCGGCTGCGCCTCGGGGCGCGCGAACGGATGCGTTGCCGCCGCACCGATCGCGAGGCCTTCTGCGGCGGCCGCCGCGGCGGCGGCGCGCCGCAGCGCGGGGAGCGCTTCGCCGATCTCGGCGGCCGTGGCGCACACGCCCGTGTTGGTCTCGAAGACCGACGCGAACAGCTCGGTCTTGATCTGGCCCGGCAGTTCAACACCCTCGACACCCTTGAGGATGCGATCGACCGCCGCAACTTGCTCGAACGTCGCGGCGTCGAGGATCATCAGCTCCTCCTCGACCCCGAGCGAGAAGGGCGCGGACTCGCCGAAGTGCTGTTCGATCACGCGTGTGCGCGCACGCCGTGCACCGGCCGGCCCGCGGCCACCCAGGCGTAGTACGACGCGCTCGGGCCGTAGTCCGACTGATAGCCGACCACACGCGGGTTGCGGCCCACATCGCGGGCGCGGGCGGCGTGACGGAGGAGGTTCGGATCGTCCATCGTCTGCCAGACGAGGATGAGGTGCGCCGCCGTCATGAACTCGGCGACGAACGAGCAGCCGGAGGCGGGGCACGGAAATTTCTCGGTCCGCACGCAGAACCACCCGTAGTGGTCGGAATCGTCGTCGTCCTCCCAAAGCGTCTCGTCTTGCTCGACGACGAACGACGCCCCGAGGGCGATTTCCCCGCGCTCCATCGCGGGACAAGGTAGCCAGATTCGAGAGGAGAGACCGGCCGCGGCCCGGGCAGGCAGTCGGGCGACGGCCGGATCTCTCCTGTACGGCTCTTCAGGGAGAGAGCCGAACGCGGAAGCTTCTACCCCGTCCTGTTGCTGAGCGTGACCTTGACGGACTTCTTCGAACCGTGGTGGTAGAGCCCGAGCTCAACCTTGTCACCGGGCTTGCGCTGGGCAATCGCGTCGCGCAGTTGCTCGAAGGTCGAAAGCGGCGCGCCGTCGATGCTGACGATGATGTCTCCGCCGATCAGGTAGCTCTCACCCTGCACGACGACCGGCGTCTGGCCCGGCGCGATCCCGGCCTTTTTTGCGCCGCTGCCGGCGTCGACCTCCGTCACGAGTAGCCCCTGCTTCACCGGCAGTTTGAAGAGGCGCGCGAGCTGCGGCGTGATCGCCGACGTGCCGACGCCGAGGAAGGCGTGCTCGGCCTTGCCGGTCGAGATGATCTGCGCCGCGACGTTGCGCACGGTGTTGATCGGGATGGCAAAACCGATACCGACGTTTCCCTGCTGACCGCTCGTCCCTGTCGAGATCTGCGAGGTGACGCCGATCACGCGGCCGGCGGCGTCGATCAGCGGGCCGCCCGAGTTACCGTGATTGATCGCCGCGTCGGTCTGGATCGCATGGTCGATCTTCAGCGAGTTCGGCGCCTCGATCTCGCGCTGCACCGCGCTGATGACGCCCGTGGTGAGCGTTCGCGTGAAGCCGAACGGGTTGCCGATCGCGTACACCGGATCGCCGACCGTCGCCGCGTCCGAGTTGCCGAGCGGCAGCGGTGTCAGCGCACGCGCGTGGGCGTCGATCTTCAGGACCGCCGTGTCGGTCGACGGGTCCGTCCCGACGGCGGTCGCGTTGATCTCGTCCCGGCCGGAGAACGACACCTGGATCTGCTGCGCGCCCTGGATGACGTGGAAGTTCGTGACGACGTGACCCGTCTTGTCGATCACGAAGCCGGAACCGAGCGACTGGCCCAACTGGCCCTGCGTCGTACTCGTCGCGGTGATCTGTACCACTCCGGGCGAGTCGCGGCGGTAGACCTGCTCGGCGGTCAGCCCGTGGGTCGGCGCCTGAAGCGCAACGCTCCCGAGGCCGCCGACTGCGAGCGGCGAGACCTGCTGGATCGTTGTGCGGCTGCCGAGCTTCCCGAACAGGGCTGCACCGCCGAGCGCGAGGAGCGCGCCGACAATTGCCACCGCGAGCGACTCGGCGACCCGAAGCGAGAGGATGCGACCGCGACCCATCGACTCCCGTTATAACCGCTCGGTGTTCACTCCCGCGGCGAGCCGATTAATAGGTCGTTAAGAGCTGTGAAGGATCTGTTCCTCCTCGACCCGTCCGTGGTCTTCCTGAACCACGGGTCGTTCGGCGCGTGCCCACGGCCCGTCTTCGAGGCCTACCAAGGCTTTCAGCGCGAGCTGGAGCGCCAGCCGGTCGAGTTCCTGGACCTCAAGCGCCGCTTTCCGGCGCTCCTCGACGGCGCCCGCTTGCAGCTCGCCTCCTACGTCGGGGCGGCGCCAGGGAACCTTGCGTTCGCGACGAACACCGGCTCGGCGCTGAACACGGTCATCCGCTCGCTCGACCTGCGTTCCGGAGACGAGGTGCTGCTCGGAGACGCGGAGTACGGCGGCATGGAGCGGCTCTGGGAGTTCGTCACACGGCGTACCGGCGCCGTCCTCCGGCGCCGGCCGTTCGCAGAGCTCGACCCCGGACCGAGCACACGCATCGTCTTCTGCTCGCACATCGAGTGGATCAGCGGTCGTGTCAACGACGTCGCCTCACTCTGTGGGCGCGCCCGTTCCGCGGGTGCGCTCTCGATCGTCGACGGCGCCCACGCGCCCGGCCAGATCGACCTCGACCTGGAGGCGATCGGCGCAGACGTCTATGCCGGCAACTGCCACAAGTGGCTGTGCGCTCCGAAGGGTTCGGCGTTTCTCTATGCGCGGCCGGAGGCGCAAGCGCTGATCGACCCGCTCGTCATCTCGTGGGACTGGGCGGACGGCGCGGCCTTCCCTGAGCAGCACCGCTGGCAGGGCACGCGCGACCCGTCGGCGCTCCTCGCAGTGCCGGCGGCGATCGAGTTCCAGGCGCAGCACGACTGGCCGGCCGTGCGCGAGCGTTGCCATACGCTGCTCATGCGGGTACGCGACGAGATCGGCCTCGAGCCGCTCGCGGACACGTTCGTGCAAATGCTCGGCTTCCGCCTGCCGGTCGCCGATGGCGACGCGTTCAAGCGTGACCTCTACGCGCGCCACCGAATCGAGGTGCCCGTTGTCGAGACGAAGGACGGGTGGACGATGCGGGTCTCGATCCAGGGCTACAACGACGACGCGGACGCCGACGCGCTGCTTGCGGCACTGAACTTGTGACACCCCTTTGAGGGATGGCGGCCGGCGCACCGTTCGACCACGATCTCGAACGACGGACAATCGTGTCGTCGGTGGTTTCTACGGGGTTCGAAGAAAGGTCTCTCTGCGGCTTTGACAGCTCTTCCCTATCTTCCTCGGCTCGACCACTCGCTGTCAGGCGATGACGCGCGGCCGGCTCTGGGCGCCGTGTTGCTCAAGAGCAAGTTGCTCAGCCCCGAGCAGCTCGATCTCGCGCTGACCCAGCAGGTTGGAACCGGGCGCCGGCTTGGTGAGATCCTCATCGAGCGTGGCTGGCTGTTTCCGCAAGACATCGCACGTGCTCTCGCCACTCAGTTCGGCGTCGAGTACCTCGACATCCTCCACATTTCGGTCGATCTCCGTGCTGCGTCGCTCCTGAACCCGGAAGTTGGACAGCGGTGTTCGGCGATCGGGGTTCGGCTGTGCACCGACGGCTCGCTCCTCGTGGCCGTGGCTGATCCCACCAGCGAGAACCTGAAGGACGTGCGCGAGGCGGTCGACCGTCCCATAACGTTCGCGGTGACCGAGCGCGACGACATTCAGAATGCGTGGCGCCGGCTTCTGCAGGGATACCAACCGTAGAGCTCACTCATCCGTTCTTCAGCTCGATGTTGAGCAGGCGGATCTCTGAGCCATCGACGTTCTCGACGGTGTGAGGAGGCATTGCCGCCGTCCAAAGGGCAACGCCGGTCGCGGGAACCGCGTTCCCTGCGCGAGTGTCGCCGAGAACTCTCCCCTCGTCGTCGCGGCGCACGAAATGGCCGGTCGAGAGGATGTAGAGAACGCTCGGCCAGCGATGCGTGTGCACGGGCACCGTCTCCCCCGGACCGATCCGGGTAACCAGCACTCGCACATCGTCGTTCTCGAACAGGAGGCTGTGGAACCGAGGCGCGGCCACCAGCGCGTCGAGCGAATCGGGCCACTTCCAGGTTTCCGCATCTCCACGTTCCACTACGACTCCAACCTAGTCGAGCAACGGCAGGTGTACGAGCCTCCGAGCTAGCATCGGGCCATGGGGCCGAAGTGAGGGTGGGGATCGACAGACGCGCGATGACGGCCCTCGCGGGCGGGCATCTTGCGGTGGACTTCGCGTCGGGGAGCGTCCCGGCGTTGATCCCGTTCATGACCGACCGGTTTCATCTCGGCTATGCGCTTGCGGCGATGCTGCTCCTCGCGGCGACCGCATCGTCGTCGCTCGTGCAGCCTCTCTTCGGCTTGTGGTCCGACCGCCGTGGCGCGCTCTGGTTGATCCCGGGCGGCACGATGCTCGCCGCCGTCGGGGTGGCCGGTGCGGCGATCTCACCGGTCTACCCGCTCGTGTTGGGCCTCGTGCTCGTCGGCGGCCTCGGCGTTGCGGCGTTCCATCCCGAGGGCGCGAAGGTCGCCGCGTACGCGAGCGGTCACAAGCGCGCGAGCGGCATGTCCTACTTCAACAGCGGTGGTAACGCGGGCTACGCGCTCGGGGCGTTCGCGACCGGACAGCTCGTCGTCTGGCTCGGGCTCGTCGGCGGGGTTGTGGCGATGGTGCCCGTCCTGCTCGCGTCGCTCGCGCTCGCGCGCGTAACGCCGCACCTCTCGGGGCTCATGCCGGAGACGGGTGTCACGGCCTACGACCGCGGCGACGACCGGCGAAGAGCGATGGCGCTGCTGGGAGTCGTGATCGCCTTACGCAGCGTTGCGTGGTTCACGCTGCTCGCGTTCGTGCCCCTCTGGATCGTCTCGCTGGGGCACTCCAAGGCGGATGGAAGCCGACTGCTCTTCCTGATGCTCCTCGCAGGCGCGGCGGGGACACTGCTGCTCGGTCCGGTCGCCGACCGGATCGGGCTCCGGTCGACGCTCGTCATCACGCAGGCGCTCATCACGCCCCTGATCCTCGTGTTCGTCTACATCGGGGGCGTCGGCGGCGCGCTCGCGCTGATGCTGGTCGGCGTCTGTGTCGTCGGCACCTTCGGAGTGACGATGGTGCTGAGCCAGCTCTACCTGCCGCGACACGTCGGGATGGCGTCCGGCCTCTCGATCGGACTGGCGATGGGCATCGGGGGCGTGGCCGCCGTCGTGCTCGGCGCCGTCGCCGACGCGGTCGACCTGAAGACCGCACTGACGATCAGCGCGTTCGCGCCCGCGCTCGGCGTCGTCTTCTGCCTCCGGCTGCCCGCGCCGGCGAAGCGAGCCCTGACCCTCGCCGACCCTGGTCCAGTCGTCGTCGTCCTGCCGACCGACTGATCAGGGCGCCAACCGAAGCTCCCGCGCCTCGAGCTTCTCGGCGCCGTCGTGGCGAACCCGGTAGGCGGCAGCGCCTGGGCGGCAGGTGACGATCTCGACGATCTCGGTGCCGGCGTAGCGCACTGCGACGCCATCGTCGGCCGCGATGCCCTCGGCGAGCCCGCCTTCGACGAGCTCCCGGTAACGCGGGCGGCGCCGCTCCTCTCCGTCGTAGTGCGGGCAGGCGCTGCCCGGCAGGAAGCCGAGGCAGTCCATCGCCTCGAGCTGCGGCCCGAACGAATCGGTGACGCCGTGCTCGAACCAGCAGATCATCCCGGCGCTCGCGCCCCAGAGGAGGACGCCCTGTTCCCACGCCTCGTGCATCAGCTGGTCGATGCCGTGCACCTTCCAGATCGCGAGCATGTTCGCCGTGTTTCCGCCGCTGACCGAGATCGCGTCCTGCGAGAGGATCAGCTCGCGCACGTCCTTGGGCGGCCACGGGTGCGTCTTCAGGTGCGACAACTCCCCGCGGCCCGCGAAGCGCTCGTAGAAGCCGACGACGCCCTCGTCGCTGTCTCCGATCGCGGTCGGGACGTAGAGCAGGCGGGGCCGCTCCTTGCCGGTGAGTGCCAGCACGTACTCGTAGAGGAGCTGCGTCTGCTCGGGAGTGTCCCCGCCGCCGCCGAGCCCGACAATGTGCCGCTCCATCTCGCTGACGAGTGTACGAGGCTCACTGGTTCGGGGCCCGGCAGTGGACGCCTGTCTGCTTGAATCGAGGCGTGGCCTCGCCTACCCCGCTGACCGTCGGAGACCGCTCCTACGAGATCTTCCGGCTCGACGCCCTCCAGGCCACCTACGACGTCGCACGGCTCCCGTACACGCTCCGCGTGCTGCTCGAGAACGTTCTCCGCAACGGCGACGACGGCGATGTCGAGGCGGTCGCCACCTGGGATGCGAAGGCCGAGCCGTCGCGCGAGATCTCGTTCGCGCCGTCACGCGTCCTGCTCCAGGACTTCACCGGCGTGCCCGCGGTCGTCGACCTCGCGGCGATGCGAAACGCCATGGCCGATCTGGGTGGCGACCCGGCGCGGATCAACCCGCTGATCCCGGTCGAGCTCGTGATCGACCACTCCGTGCAGGTCGATCTCTTCGGCTCGCGGCTCGCCTTTGCGCGGAACGTCGAGCTGGAGTTCGAGCGCAACCGCGAGCGGTACGCGTTCCTGCGTTGGGGGCAGCAGAGCTTCCGCGACTTCAAGGTCGTCCCGCCCGGCACCGGGATCGTGCACCAGGTGAATCTCGAGTACCTCGCCCGCGTCGTCGAGGATCGCGACGGTTCCGCCTACCCGGACACACTCGTCGGCACGGATTCGCACACGACGATGGTCAACGGCCTCGGCGTGCTCGGCTGGGGCGTGGGCGGTATCGAGGCCGAAGCCGCGATGCTCGGCGAGCCGCTCTCGATGCTCGTCCCGCAGGTCGTCGGGCTCGAGCTCACCGGTGCGCTGCCGGAAGGCGCCACCGCGACCGATCTCGTGCTGACGGTGACCGAGCTCTTGCGCAAGGTGGGCGTCGTCGGCAAGTTCGTCGAGTACTTCGGCGAAGGTCTCGGCTCGCTGGCGCTCGCCGACCGCGCGACCCTCGGCAACATGTCCCCGGAATACGGCGCGACGTGCGGCTTCTTTCCGGTCGACGAGCAGACGCTCGCCTACCTGCGCCTGACCGGCCGCAGCGCCGAGCGGGTCGCGCTCGTGGAGGCGTACTGCAAGGAGAACCTCCTCTGGCACGACGCGACCGACCACGCGACGTACTCGCAGGTCGTCGAGCTCGACCTCGGCGACGTGGAGCCATCGATCGCCGGACCGCGGCGGCCGCAGGACCGTGTGCCGCTGCGAAACGCGAAGCAGGCGTTCATCGACGGCCTCGGCACGTTCGGTGTCGACTACCTGAACGGCACCGCCGACAAGGCACTTGCCGATTCGTTCCCGGCCTCCGATCCGACGACGGAGCAGCAGCCGGGCGGCGAGCCCGAGCCGGTCGCCGAGCCCGTTCGTGTGGCGGTCGCCGATCCACCCGCCCACCACCGCGTGCGCGTCTCGCTCGACGGCGAGGAACTCGAGCTCGATCACGGCTCCGTCGTGATCGCGGCGATCACTTCGTGCACGAACACGTCGAACCCCGCAGTAATGATCGCCGCCGGCCTCGTCGCGAAGAAGGCGATCGAGCGCGGGCTCACACGCAAGCCGTGGGTCAAGTCGTCGCTCGCCCCGGGCTCGCGGGTCGTCACCGAGTACTACGAGCGCTCGGGCCTGCAACCGTTCCTCGACGAGCTCGGCTTTCAGACGGTCGGCTACGGCTGCACGACGTGCATCG
>Ga0105856_1001219_pt1 | contig 11292 bp, 9 predicted proteins | sample OrgsoiDNA_201060_FD_89681 | JGI IMG/M metagenome (GOLD analysis project Ga0105856, IMG submission 89681) | Permafrost soil microbial communities from the Arctic, to analyse light accelerated degradation of dissolved organic matter (DOM) -... | ecosystem: Environmental > Terrestrial > Soil >...
CGATGTCGTCAACTGGCATTTCAAATACTTCGACTAACTCGCCATTTATGGCAACCTGCATGACCAGAAACGGCATATGTGCTCCTTGTGTGCCCCGGATGATCGGGGCGAGAAAACTGAAAGGGGCACTCAATCTGCCTCGGGCAGCCGTGTACTCGGAAAAAAAACGAATTGAGTTCTAACTCCTATTGGAGTTCGAAGGTGCCCAGGGTCCATCAGGGCACCAGGCGATGGCGGACAACGCTTCGCCATCTTTTAATTTTTTGGCAGACATACGGTGAACGTGGTGCCGTCAATCTCGTCCGATTCCACTGAGATGGTGCCGCCATGCGCCAGCGCCGTCTCACGGGCTACGTATAGGCCTAAACCGAGGCTTGTCCTTGGACGCGCGTCATCGTCTTCTGACGCCGGCAGCCGGACAAGCGGCTGAAAAATAGATTGCAAAGAAGCTTCGGGAATGGCTGATCCGTGGTTTCTGACTTCGACCACTACAGAATCTACGTAGCCAGTGACGCTCATTTCGACCGATCGACCTTTCTCGCCGTATTGAGCCGCGTTCTTCAAAAGATTAGTCAGTAGCTGGGTTACTCGAACGCTGTCGAAGGAGCCGGCGAGGGAACCGCTCGTCGTTAGATCAAAGCGGGTTGCCGGATGCAAAGCGCTGGCGTCGTCGGCGGCCGATTGACACGTGGTCTGAAGGTCGACGGATTCAAAAAAAGTCGGAATGCCTACTCCGAGCTTCGTGCGGGTAAACCCAATAAGGTCGTCTACCATACTACTCATTAGTCGAGCGCTGCGCCGTATCCGCGCTCCAATATCCGGAATCTTTGCAATCTGGAGCTGCGGTCGGGCGAGCAACTCGCCCGACGTCGTTATCGTCGCGAGCGGTGCTCGTAGATCGTGCCCCAGGATAGCGAGAAACAGTTCGCGCGTTTGGTCGGCGCTTTCGCTGTACGCCGCAATCGATTCCGAAAGCGCTTGATCAATCGCCTCATTAAAGCGAATCATCGATTTGACTGTCTTGGGCGACATCGTCTCCACTTGCCTTAGCCAGAGGCGGAGCACCGTTGCTCTCAACGCGCGGAATTCAGCGCTGAGTTGCATCAACGAGAAATTGTTTTCTTGCCGCAATGCGCCGTGAATGGATGCCGCGGTGCTGTCCACGTCCGGGTCTAGGGCGAGTCCTTGTGATTTTTCAATCTGATCTTGCTTGCTCTGATACGTGCCAATGTCGATCGCGATCGCAAGCAGGATTTGCTTCGCGTGATCCCTAAGTGCGTGGTGCGACATTTCCCCCGCTGGACTGATGGACCGCGCGAATGCATCCCACTCGGCCAAAATTGCTTCCATATGCTCTTGGATAAAACGATGCAGCTCCATCTATGCTCCCGAGATGCCAGGGGTCAACCCGCCGTAAACCAGCGATGATCGACATTGTAAACACGCGCGTCGCATCAACCGAGTTTGTTTCTAACTCCAAATGTAAGGAAAGATTTAGGGGAACCGCAGCCAAGTTTTTACCCCTCGCCGCGTAGGTGGCCCGCGCATTGCGTGTGCAAGGAGTTGTTCTGTCGAACGTGTATTCTCGCGTGTCTTAAAAAGACAACTAAGTGACGATCATGCTATTCGCCGACTGACGTTTCATCGCAAAATCGCCGAAGTGGCCGCCAAGTAGGGCGTGGCAGAGACGAGTCGTACAAAAAAAACCGGACGTCACGCGAGTGCCATATGAGCGACCAAGATCCCCTTGGAAACATTTTGCTGTTGTTCCCAGCCTCCTGCTCTGATTGCGACGAAATCAGGCGTCGAAAGTCGGAGAAGATTGATGAGATGGGTTGGACCTGCAGATGCCCACAAACGCATGCAGGTGCACGTTGCTTGCCAGCTAATCAAATGCAAGCCTTGTGTGGGACGGCCCATGTCTGAAGAGAAAAACGGAATCGGAGGCCGCCCACCGAGTACGCTCAACGAAACAATGTTCCCGGCTGAGCTGACTGTTGAACAGACGCGCCTGCGGATAAGCGCCCTGGTCGAGGAGGTCGCCGCGCTGCGCGAAGCAGCCAGGGAAAAAAATGCGCTCGAGGAGTTGGTTCTGCAACTCCGCGACGCGAATGAAAACTTGGTCGTAGCGACGCTTAACGCCCAATCTTTGCAAGACGAAGCGGAGGCGATGAATCGGAGACAGCAGGAATATTTATCAATGTTAGCGCACGAGCTGCGCAATCCATTAGGGCCGATCACCACTGCTTCGGCGATGCTTGGGAAGATTTCAAGCGCATCGCCTCAATTGCTCAAGATCCAGCAAATCATCAGTCGTCAGGCCGCCCACATGGCACGGTTACTCGATGGTCTTCTGGACGTAGCACGGATAAACAGCGGCAAAGTGGCGCTAGTGGTCCAACCCATCGCGCTCGCCGAAGTCTTCGACCGGGCAGTGGAAACTGTCCAAACGTATTTAGACGAACATAACCAGACGATAAAGGTTAGCGTTCCGTTCGAACCTATCGTGATCAATGGCGACGCCGTACGCCTAGCCCAAATCTTTTCTAACCTTTTGATCAACGCATCCCGATTCACACCTGATTGGAAAGAAATTTCGCTCTCGGCAACAATTGCCGCTGGCAACGTCGTGGTGACGGTTCAAGAGAAAGGCGTGGGAATTCCAGCTGAATTGCTGCCTTCGATTTTCGAGCTATTTACTCAGGGTCCACGTCCTTTGGCCCGATCCGAAGGTGGCCTGGGTATCGGACTCAATATCGTGCGTAATCTCGTCCACTTACACGGAGGTACGGTCGAAGCCCATAGCGGCGGATTAAATCTCGGCAGTACTTTTACAGTGACCCTTCCGGTCTATGATCGCACGCAGGCGCCCAGCTATGTCGAGCCCGAACAAGCTTTGTCACCGAGAAATCGGCGCGTCCTGTTGGTCGAAGACAACTTGGATGCCAGAGATGCGATGAGCACGTTCCTTGAGCTTGAGGGGCATACGGTAAGTATCGCGAGCGACGGAGAAAACGGCTTTTTGATGGCCATGAACAACGCGTACGACATACTAATTTGCGACATTGGCTTACCGGGAATGGACGGAATCGAACTCATGCAACGGCTTCGCAGTGAGGGGCGACAAAAGATGCCGTTCGCGATCGCCTTGTCGGGGTATGGAGACGCCCTCATCCAGACGCGGGCGAAGGACGCCGGCTTTGATCGCTACTTGGTCAAACCAGCTGATGCAAATGCATTGCTACGCCTTTTGGCTGAACCGGATGCGTCAATCATCACAGATGGGCGAGCGGAAGCGTGACGACGAAGCAACTTCCTCGGCCGCTGCCTGCGCTTTGAGCTACCACGCTCCCGCCGTGTGCTACGACAAGTTCGCGTACGACCGTCAGTCCAATACCAAGCCCAGCGTCGTTATATGCAATAGCATGCGCATCTTGCAGAAACGGTTCAAAGACGTGAGGCAGGGCCTCAGGCGTGATTCCGATTCCAGTGTCAGTCAGGGTTAAAACGACCGATGCCTTGTCTACCTCCATCGCCAGGTTGATCGCTCCGCCTTCCGGGGTGTACTTAGACGCATTGTCCATCAGATTAACTAGCACCTGAGTCAGCCGCGCAACGTCTCCGTTGATCTTCAACTCACACGGGGGGCGGCGAACGCTCAATTCTTGGAAGCGCGTGCTGATCAGATGCCGACAGGTATCGATTGCCAAATCGACGACGTCATTTAACTCGACAATCCGACAGTCGAGCCTGAATCTCCCCGTTGTCACGCGTGACATATCTAATAGGTCGGTCACCAACCGAGACATATGAGCTACTTGCCGTTCGATGATGCCTCGCACGCGTGACATTACCTGTTCGCTCGTTCCGGCTTGAACCAGCGATTGTGCTGCGGCAAGTATTGGCGACAGAGGACTGCGCAGTTCGTGCGCTATCACGGCAAGAAATTCATTCTGTCGAACTATGACTTTCTCCGCCGCAGCGCGCAACTCTTGTGCTCCGATTGCAGCGATCACCAGTTGTTCGTTTGCCTCTTTTAGATCAAGGTATCGAGGCGGCGTCATCGCCGCAAGGTCAATTTCAGGCGCGCGCTTCAAAGTCAAATCAACGCCCGTGCGCAGGTCACCAATATTGACCGTTTCCTCAACGTAGAACGCATAGCCACCGTCACCCTGTCCGCGTCGTTTGGCGCGGTACATCGCCGTGTCCGCTCGATCTACGAGAGATTTGGCGTCCTCGGCGTCATCTGGATAAATGCTGATTCCCACGCTCGCTGTGAGCCATAGTTCGACCTCGCCAACGTGTACAGGAAAAGTCAGCGCTTCGACGACTCGGCCCGCTGCAATGGCGGCGTCGCCGCGCGATATGTCGGTTAGCAGGACAAGGAACTCGTCGCCACCGTAGCGTGAAACGGTGTCAGTCGGACGAGTCGACGCCACCAGGCACTGTGCCGCCTGCTTTAAGACCTCGTCTCCGGCAGCATGCCCGCGCGTGTCATTGATCTGCTTGAACCCGTTCAAGTCGATGAACAGTACGGCCAGTCGTCGACCGCGGAGTTTAGTCTCAGCACTTGCCTGGAAAAGTCTTTCGAACAAGACAAGACGATTCGGAAGGCCGGTTAACGCATCAGTTTCGTTGGCTTTGGTTACTTCGCCCAGCGTTCGGGTCGCTATTTCGGAATCCAGTTGCGCCTGAAGTGTTGCGATTACAAGCTTTCCGTTCGCCTCGCGGAGGTGATCGCTCGCGTGGACGGTCCCCAGGCTGATTTTCGTGTCGATCACGGCGCGGCGCAACCGCAATAGCTCGGCTCGCACCTCATCCGTCTGCTTGCGCAGGTCCGCGAGGTCGATCACGGCAGTGATCGTAGCGTCTGTTTTAGCGTCAGGTCCGGTCACGACCTGTGCCCCTAAGAATTGCCTGCCGGCTTGCGAAGGTACGCAATCTGTGAGGTGTCATCGGCGTTGTGTTTGCGCGTAGGGCGGCCGCCGAGCAGTCCCTCCTGGTCGGGCAACATCTCCCCAACGCAGATTCCGCTGTCATTGATGGTGTATTCGCGCAGCTCGTCGGAATGGTCGCTCGCCCGGACTTTTACTACAGCCATCAAACGGCGCAAGCGACTGCCGACTTCGATATATCGTTGCACAATGATTGCATCTGTCAGAAATGCCGTGCCGTAGGGGCTAAAACGGAGATCGGAATACCGATCCTCCAATTCCGACGTCAGCAGCACCGTCACTCCTTCGGCGGAAAGCGCCGAAACCAGCTGCAAAAGCGACTCGCGAAAGTCCTCACGGAAAGTTGGTGCCAAGGCGAGTTCGAACCCCGAGAGCGAATCAATCACCACCCGGGTCGCCTTGAGCCGGCGGATCTGGGTTCGGAGCAGAACGACCACTTCGTCGATGGAAAGGTCCGGAGCACGTGTATCGACCAATCCCACCCGATCTGATTCGATCAGATCCATCAAGGCTCCGCTTCGCGGCCGGTGTCGACGCTGTTCGAACGCGGCAAAAACACCGTTTTCACCCAGGCGAGCGCCCTCGGCGAGAAAAGCCGTCGCGAGAATGCTTTTACCCGATCCCGAGGGGCCGGCCACGAGTAGGGAGTATCCGCGTGGAAGGCCACCACCCAACATCTCGTCAAGGCGCGGGACGCCCATCGGGATGCGGACGATGTCTGCGCCGTTTTGTTGGTCCGTGTTTAAGGCAGCACTCGCGGGCGGAAAAACGTTGATGCCGGCGTTGGTGATACGAAACGAGTGCAGCCCTGGCAGAGTAGCTTGACCGCGCAATTTCATGATCTCCAATTTGCGAACCATTGAGTTCCGCTGCACGCTCTGGCGCAGCCAGATCAAACCGTCTGCGACCGTAAAGACCGGATTTGTATCTATCTCGGTGAAATATTCGCCAATCAAAAAGGTTGTTGCCTGCCAACTGGTCATGATCATGCCCAATCGTTGCATGAACTGCTGCAAATCGTTCGGCGGATCGGCCGGGGACGTGCCAGAAAGCACAACCGAGCGGAACGAATCGATGAACACCAACGCTGGAGAGTAAGTTTCGACCTCTGCAACTATGCGGTTCAATACTTGGTCCAGGTTGCCCTCTAGAGTGTCATCCCCCAAGTTGACAAAGCGAACTGAGCGGTTGATCGCCTCGTTGTCGAAGAAATCAAACTGCTGCTGATAGCGCAACATCTTCAGCGGCGGTTCACCGAGAACCGTCAGATAGAGTGCTGGACGCTCCGGCGTGGCCAGAGCGAACATGATCTGATGCGCGAGCGTAGTCTTGCCGCACCCGGGAGGACCGGCAACCAAATTGAAAGAGAATTCCGGAAGACCGCCGCCAAGCACCTCATCCAATCCCGGGACACCGGTCGCCAAGCGGTTAATTTTGACTTTGGCATTCATAACGAGGGGTCCTGCGCGGTCTCGCCGCTTGATGGGTCAACCCAGGCCGATTCGAGTATTCGGTCGGCCAGAGATGGGCCGATTAGGGTGGTCAGCAATCCATAAAATTGCAAAAATAGCGCCGAACTGCCGGCCGTTGCCTCTAGCGCTGTTTGACCCGCGATGAGCGACTTCAGCGTTTCTAAATCGATCGGCTTGCTTACAGTTGGGGGCGCGATCGACAGCCAGGCATGCGCGGAACTGGAAAGATGCAGACTTCGTTTAAGCAATGCGGCGACGCCTTCTTGGCCAATGATAGGCGTTAACGCGAACGCAGCCTCGCTCCATATCTGAGCGACGGCGTCAGCGATGTGTGTTGAATTCGTGCTTCCTCCGACGCGAAACGCAAGAGTCGCGACAATTCGGGGGGGCTCTCGTTTTTCGATGGACATGGGTCGCTCATAGTTTGCTGCATAGTAACCTACCCGCAAGTGCCATAGAACGGGGGCGTGCGCTCTTCTGGTTGTTCCCGGCTCCGGGGAGCGGAAGGGGAAGAGATGCGTCACCATGACTCTGAAAACGATACGCAATGAGAAAAGGGGCGCCCCATAAAAAAACCAACGGCTGAGCGTCGGCCGAACGTTCGATTCCAGGGGAAACTCGAATTTGAGAGGGACGTCATCCTACGGCAACCCCAAGGTTATCGCGCTAAGGAAAACGTAGACGGGACGATTTTCCGAAATGCGCGGGTTCTGGCGTAACGAGGTCAACCCGGGGCAGGCAGGCACTAGATTTAGGCGCAAATTTGGGGCACGTATCTTTTAGAAGTACTGATAGATCCCTGGTCGGTCGGATCCACAATGCGGTCCCAAGGATCCCGTTTCCACGGCATTAATGCTAGGCGCGAGCGGATCCAGGTCAATAATTTTGATCATTAATGTCGCGGTAGCAATCGGTAGCGCATAGCTCCGCTTCAAATGGGTGGAACTAGGATTCGAGGTGAATGACGTGTTCGATTCATCTGGGAGGATGCCAACGGTTTTTTGTTGCTAGGAGCGATCGGCGGAATCAGGCACCAAAATGGGTTAAGCAAGCCACGTCTAACCGCTGCTGCGCCGCCGTTCCCCACCCACTTCGAGGCCGACATGAGGACCCCGGAGGTGCGTCGTACATATAGCGACGACAAAACGAGGTCACGCGCAATCCCTTTCTGCGGGCGAATGTTCAAGTCATCTCTTTAGCGCGCGATCGGTAAGGCGCGATCCGCCGCCGCGACGGAGTATCGTCATATTTCCCGGCGGCTGCGCGTTTTGACTCACTCAGGGCCATTTGCTGGCAAGCACTTGCACTTGCGCCCTTACGGAGATACGCGGAAGTTAGCTGTTCCCCCTGACGACGGGATCACCACGGGCATCGGCACTTGGAGGGTCGTTGACCTGTCCGACCCGCGCGACGGCACTCCCCGATTAAAGTTCGTGTGTTGCTATGGATCACGACTTCGATCTTCGAAGATCACTCACTGCGCGCTGTCTCCTTCCGGGGACGCGTCGCCGTCGTCGACCACCTTGAGATGCGGTTTTTTCCCCGGCTGCGGTATATGTGCTGCGTCGGGCGCTATCTCTTCGCCATGATGCTTTTTCTCTTGCTGGACCTTCTTGTCGTGCGCAACATTGCGTGGGTCGGTCATATGAATCCTTTACGGCGGTTGTGACTAAGGGCGCCCATTGCGGCGTGTCGTCAGATGTCGGTCGCAATGGTTGTGCCATCATCGCCCTGTTCCCGAGTTTTGTTCATCTGAGGTGGACGAGCGCACTACGCAGAACTGGATGGAAATCGGCCTCCGACCGAGCTAAGCCTGACAACTCGCCGGATCCGTGTTCGTTTCGAACGACCCTTAAACGTCAAAGAATCGGTCGTTCAGCGGCGCTGGTTCGAGCAGCCGCGGTGGGTCGAACTTGGCGAGCGGGATCGTCGCCACGATCAATCTGGTTATCATGGATGTTGCGGTCAGACACGGTTATAGGCGCATTTTCAATGGTCCACGACTTCTTACCTCTGCTGCAGCAGCGATCCGCACGGATTACGACAACCCTAATTGTCAGCGTCCTTGCGTTGCTGCTAGTCGCCGTCACGGGCTGCGCCGTCACGCACCCGCTCGAACCAAAAACGATGACTAGCCAACCAGCGGCGGCCCCAACGAAGCCATTGGATACAGCCGCGCTCGAGCAATACCGCATTCGCGTGGCCCGACACATTCTCGAGCGCAATTCATCTCTTGTGTTGCATGGGACGCCACAAGCTATGCTGCGCTCCGTGGTGGTGGTGGCGTTCACCGTGAACGGTGAAGGACGTGTCTTGTCGTCCGCGGTCTACCGAACCAACGGTGACCCTGGCGCTGAGCGCGCTGCCCTTGCAAGCTTGCGCCGGGCATCACCCTTGCCACAACCACCTCAGGACCTTCTTGACGCGCGTGGCCATCTAGACTTGATGGAAGACTGGCTGTTCAATAACAACGGTAAATTCCAGCTACATGAGTTCGCGTCTCCGCAAGCGAAGACCATTCCCTGAAGCGACGACGTCGGTGTAGTCCGTTGGACGCGACAGACCTAATTGCGTTTTGCTGCGGTCTACTGCGCGCCGCGACCAATTGGGTGGTAGAGACGCCATGCCGGGAAGCGCGGCACCCGTAGTTATTCGACGTTCAGCACGGGTATAAATTCTGTGCAAACAGCGCTTTTCACACTGCGAAGGCGAAGAGAATACGAAAGACCTTCGCGGCAAGCTCCAGGACGACCTGATGCGTGTCTTTCAAATCGTGGCGCATGTCACGCCATAAAAGCGTGATTATCATGAACGAAATATTCAGGGTCACGGACGATGGCGCGGATCCACGGAAAGGACGGCGATATACCGCTACAGTCCGGCAATGTCGACGGCATGCAGGATTCATGGAAGAGATCGAAGCGTGCCTTCAGGCTGACGACAGATTCGCGCGGGATCTCCGGTAGTTTTAACGCCGGGCGCGCATTCGGGGCACTGTAATCTAAGACTGCTACGATTCCATTCCCTTCTACTTCATATTGCCACATGAAAAAGTCCATTCTCGCCGTCATTACCGCCGTTCTAACGCTTGGCGCCTTTTCATCCGCTTACGCGGCTGACGACCAACACCATCGCGTATGCCACAAAGTGAAGGTGCATGGTCACTGGCAAAACCGCTGTCATTAACGGGACGCTAGGGGCGCCCCCAGAGGTCGCCCCAGCAGGGCCCACTTACACGCCGCGTTGGATGACGACGCTTTCTTCAGCTTCGATCCGCTCCGACCGAACCGCGAAGCGCCAATTGCCGAGCCACGCGGCAATCTCGTCGTGCCACTGCCCCAAGCCATTTCCATCGGGCCAAGTTCCCGATGTAGCACCTTCTGGTGCGTCGTTTCCTCATGGGTGAATGGGTGCTTTGACATCTGTGTCGTCCTGAGGCATTCCCCGTTGGTGATAGCTGTTGATTTCCACTGGAAACTGACCAGTGCATGCAGACCGTTTCCAATCACAGCATAGAGCTTGTAAAACGCGTCGGGTCGCGCACGTGAAAGCTCGGCACGAGCAGTTTTCGATGGTGCGTAAGCTTATTGCCGTTGAAATTGGTAACGCAACTGGTTTCGCACTCCCTCGCGCGACCACCGTATCGACCGCGCGCCGAAGCTGCTGAAACGTTCGTTTGCGCAATCCCGATAGAGCCTCGAAGGGTCGAGTTCGGCCAGTTCGGGTCAGTCAGCCGGCGAAGGAGTTGGACATTCGAAGGCCGCCGCATGCAGCTAAGCGACGTTCGTCCATGATTTTTTTCGTCGGGTCAATTGCCGCTATCGATGCCTTGGCGCGCGCCTGGCGGACGACAGTTGCTAGTCGAGCGAGGACGTTAGCTTGATCATATCAAGGTGACCAATAAGGGCATCAATGAAATCGCGGGCCTTTCCTGACGTGCTGCGGCGTGTCGGATACAGCGCGTGAAGCTTCATGGGTTCGCGCCTCAATGAGGAAAGTACTCGCACCTAACGTGCCTGCCTGCGACTTCCACATACTCAGTTCGACCCAACTGACTGACTATTGTTGATAGATTCATCGCTAGCTTCAGCTTTAAAGTTCGGAGGCCCGCGCCAGTGCAAGCGTGTCGATGTACTCCCGGATATCCGTCACTTTGCCATTTCGAACAGTAATCGCGAAGACCCAGTCGTCCTCGAACGTCCTGTTCGTGGCTTTGACTCTTGTCAAACGAAGTAAAGTCGTCCGAAAAGTGCTACTAAAGTCGTCCATTCAGGGAATTCGGCGATGTTGTCGCGGGGAATTCCTTTGCTAATCAATGAAGTAGTCCCGGATTGACGTAAAGTAGTCCGATCTCGTGGACATGGCGGCGTCGAGTTTCAGGGTCCTTGGGCTGCTGTGCAGCGGTGCTGACGCGGTGTCATGTTGTCGCGACCGAATCGTGCGATATGCCGCAAGTTCCGCCGGGCGCGCGAGTGCGGGATGCAGGAGATAGTACTTGTGCTTGCGCATAAACAGTACGATGTGCCGCCAAACCCAGGCTGACGTCGTCAGGTCGTCCTGTAGCCATGCCGTCAGCTGGTCGGTCCACACGGCGTACGCGATCGCGTGGGGACGGTCGGGACTATGAGCTAGCCAGCCGGTCAGGCCCAGTGCGGGCGTCGAGAGAAGGTCGATGCGGCCGCACGCGCGAACGAAACCGAGCCAACTCAGATGCCAACCGATGGCGGCCGCCGTGTCGGCACTTAGCAGGCCGTTGAAATACCTAGTTAAACGGTCATCCGGTACGTAGGCGTAAACGTTGAACAGATGTCATCAATGAGAGCGAGATGGAACGGATGCGTGGGCCAGATGGTTTTACCGAGTCA
>Ga0105856_1001221_pt1 | contig 11279 bp, 9 predicted proteins | sample OrgsoiDNA_201060_FD_89681 | JGI IMG/M metagenome (GOLD analysis project Ga0105856, IMG submission 89681) | Permafrost soil microbial communities from the Arctic, to analyse light accelerated degradation of dissolved organic matter (DOM) -... | ecosystem: Environmental > Terrestrial > Soil >...
ATATCCTGTGCTGGCAGGGCGCCTGTATCGTTCATGACGAGTTCAAAACCCAAGCGTTGGTGCGTATGAAAGCGTTGTACCCCGATGCCGCCGTTTTGGTTCACCCGGAATCGCCGCAGGCTATTGTAGATTTAGCCGACGCCGTGGGCTCGACCAGCCAGTTGATTCAGGCAGCAAAAACATTACCCAATAACCAGCTTATCGTGGCCACTGACCGGGGGATTTTCTACAAAATGCAGCAGGCAGTGCCTGATAAAGAGTTGTTCGAAGCCCCCACTGCCGGAGAAGGCGCCAGTTGCCGAACCTGTGCACATTGCCCATGGATGGCGATGAACGGCCTGAAAGCCATTGCTGAAGGGTTAGAGTTTGGTGGTGTGGAGCACGCCATTGAAGTGGATGAAGCACTGCGGGTTAAATCGTTGATCCCGCTGAACCGCATGTTGGACTTTGCTGCGCAGCTTAAACTGCGTGTGCAAGGTAACGCTTAATCGCAATAAATAACGCAACAGAAGGGAATCGTTATGGATTTTTTAAGCACGAGCAATATTTTGGTTCATATCCCCCTCGGTAAAGGCGGTTATGACCTGTCGTGGATTGAAGCTATCGGTACGCTATTTGGCTTGTTGTGTATCTGGTTTGCCAGTAAAGAGAAGATCATCAATTACCCGTTCGGCCTGATTAACGTCACGCTGTTCGCGGTCATTTTCTTCCAGATCCAACTTTATGCCAGCCTATTGCTACAAATCTTCTTCTTCGCTGCCAATATTTATGGCTGGTATGCGTGGAGCCGTCAGACAGAGGACAAACAAGCTGAGTTGCAAATCAGCTGGTTACCTCGAGGCAAGGCGGTGGTGTGGGGGATTGTGTGCGTCGCGGGTATCTTGCTGATGACCTTTAATATCGACCGCGTATTTGCAGCGCTAAGCTTGATAGCCGTTCATTTAATGCAGGTACTGGGCCTCAATGTGCAGATGCCGGTGCTTCAGCCTGATGCCTTCCCGTTCTGGGATTCGTCGATGATGGTCTTGTCGATTATTGCCATGTTATTGATGACCCGTAAATACGTCGAAAACTGGCTAATCTGGGTAGTAATCGATGTGATTAGCGTCGCTATCTTTGCGTATCAGGGCGTATATGCGATGGCACTGGAATATGTACTATTAACACTGATTGCGTTAAATGGTTCCTGGTTGTGGATTAAGAGTGCGGCTGAGAATGGCTCTAAGCCGCTTCAGCGCGTTTAAAGAGAAATGCAGTAGGATTTTGCACAGTGCCTCCTTGATGGAGGCACTGTGCGTTTGAGGCGCAAATAAGCTTTAAAGGGAAAATAGTTTAGTGATGATGATGAGCATGGCTATGACCGTGATGATCATGCCCCGCATTGCTCGCACCGGTTTCGGTAATTAAACAATCTGGCGCTGCACAGGTGCCATATTCCATCTGGATCGTGGCGTGACCAATGCGATATTTATCGAGCAAATAGGCCTGAATTCGATTTAACAGCGCGTCATGGTCATGCGGTGGGATCACTTGAGCGTGAAGCGTCATCAAGCGCTGTTCGCCAATTTGCCAGACGTGAACATGGTGAACGCTGCGCACTTCAGGGATAGCCACGGACAAATCTTTGCGCAGTTTCTCAATATCAACTTCTTGCGGCGTGCCTTCCAGCAATTCATGAAAACTTTCTTTCATCAATCGCCACGCATTGTTGAGGACCAGACACGACACCAGAACCGAGAGGATCGGGTCGATAGGCGTCCAACCGGTTTTCATGATGATCAATGCGGCGGCGACGGCACCAATCGAGCCAAGCAAATCGCCCATAACGTGCAGAGCAGCCGCGCGCACGTTAATGTTGGCTTTCTCTTCGCCTTGATGCAGTAGCCAGAATGAGAACAGATTGGCGAACAGGCCGGCGATGCCGATCACCAGCATAGTTCCGCCCATCACCGGCTGAGGGTTAACAAAGCGGGCGATAGCTTCCCAAACAATCAAAATCACGATAACCAACAGCGCGGCCGCGTTAACGAATGCCGCCATGGTGGTCAGGCGCAAATAGCCAAACGTATGGCTGGCGCTAGGTTTACGCTTGGCGAAATGCACCGCCAGCAGCGCGATTAACAAGGCGGCGGCATCGGTCAGCATATGCCCGGCATCGGCCAACAGGGCCAGTGAGCCGGAAATTAACCCGCCAATCACTTCGACCACCATAAAAACAACGGTGATCAAAAATGCCAGTAGCAACCGGCGACTGTTTTTGTCCTGAGGTAAAAATGACATACCTTTCCTTATCTGATGATGAACCAGCGAAAACGCGCCGGATGCCGCTTACTGATTGAGCTCATTGCGCAAGTCTAGCGCTAACTGATGCATTCTAGTATAGGCATCGGCCGAGATCTTACCTTGCTGGCATTGGTTGATCACTTCTTGAAATAGCGTGGCCTGCGGGTGATATTCGAGCAGTAACAAACTGCCTTTCATGCGATGTGCAGCGTCTTTCAGCGCGCTGAGATTATGGCTCGTAGAGGCGTGCTCGGCATTCTGAATATCCGTCTCTAACGTCTGTCTAAGCGTGTGTTTAAGGCGCGCTATCAGCATGTCGTCATGATTGCCCATCCTTGCCAAACGCTCAGCCAGTGAATCAAAAGGCAGCTTTATGCACGGCAAAACGGTGCGGATATCCTCAAGTGAAATCGGCTTGGTCAAACAGTGTGGCACATTCAGGTGCTGTATCGGTAAACGGGTGAACTCCTGTACATCTGCCGAACAGAGCACAATCTGGCAAGGCGACAGCAGCGGATGTTGCCGCTCATAGCGCCGAATCAGTTTGGTCAATGTTATGCCATCAGGATGCGGCATATTGTAATCAATAAATAACAGCTCAAAAGGCCGCTCGGCGTGGGCTTGCAGTAACGTCCGGCCTTCATCAAACAAGGTAGGCGTGATCCCCAATGAAGAAAGCTGACGCTGCATCAGCAACAAATTGGTAGGATGATCGTCAATCACCGCGACACGCAGATCGTTGCGTGAAAGCCGCGGGGTAGCCGCGTGACTTTCCAGCCTAGCCGCTGTGGCGGCTTCGGCAGGGATCACCACGTGCACCTGCGTTCCAAGGTCGGGTGTCGAGCGGAGTGTTATCGTGCCCGCCATGGTTTCCACGATCTCCTTGCACACCGACAGCCCCAATCCACTGCCTTGCACGGAATAGCGGTGTGCGCCTTTGGCGCGATAATAGGGCTGGAACAGCAGATCGATTTCATCTGCATCGATACCACAGCCAGTGTCACTGACCACAATATCCAGCGTGTCTTTCTGCCAACCGATATCCACGCGGATCTCACCTTTTGCCGTGAATTTCACCGCGTTGCCAATCAGATTATTCATTATCTGCATTAGCCGATCGCTATCGATGACCCACCACTCGGGCAGCGACGAAGTCGAATTAACCTGAAAGCGCACCGGCTTTTTCCCAATGAGCGGCGGATACAACCGAGTCAGTTGCGCTATCCACAACGCAGGTGACATCGGCTTCGGTGCCAGCGTAAGCGTACCGGTCTCCAGACGGGCGTGATCTTGTAAGTCATTGAGCAGGTTCATCAGCGACGAGGCCGAACTGTAAATCACCGGGAGATTTTCACTGGTGACGGGCTGGCGCTGTAACTCCAGTTCTAGTAACCCCAGAATGGCGTGCATCGGAGTGCGAAGTTCATGGCTGATGGTTGCCAGAAACTGGCTTTTACTGCGGTTTGCGGCTTCCGCCTGCTGACGTGCCAGCTCGAGCAATCGCCTCTCTTCACGATCTTTGCGTTGTTCACGGCGTTGCAGCCATTGACGCCGTGTAAGGAGGATCAGTAGGGCAGCCACCACGGCTCCCAGCACGCTGAGCAACCACGTGGTGTGTGGCTGCATACGATTATCGTTGACGGCATCAATCAGATTGCGCCGGTCGCTGGTCCATTCATCACGCAGTGACTGCAAAGTTTGTGGCGGTATCTGTTGCAAATTTTTGTCCAAAATCGACAACAGTAAAGGCGACTGTAAGCCGACGCCGAATGAAATCGGGTAGGAAATATTATTTGCCGCGAAGGCTAGCGTTATTTTTCCGGAATAGCGTGACAGCGAGATGAAATTTGCCGAGACGATGTTATCGACCAGCGCATCGATTTGGCCGTTTGCCAGGGCATCGTACAGTGACTGAGTGTCGTTAAACTCGTTCACCGCCATATTGGCCGGCAGCAGCGCTTGCGCCAGATCGCCACGCAGGACGCCAAGGCGCTTGCCTTGTAAATCCTGCCACGTTGATACGCCTTCGTTACTTTGGCGGACATACACGCCCCACAGTGAACGGTGAAATGGCAGGCTACTGAGATAGGTTGCCCGAGCGTCGGGCAAGAGGGGCAGCACGGCGCGAAACAGCGCGGGCCCTGTTTTGACGTGTGCGTCGGCTTGCTGCGGGTCACTTCCCCAAATTGGCTCGAAGGTTAGTCCAGTGTTTTGAGCGATGATATTGAGAATATCGATCACGTAACCGTGTGGCTGGCCGTCAGAACCCCGATAGACGAAGGGATAATTATTGTCGGTCGCGGCGTAAAACACCTGCCGATGTTGTTGAACCCATGCTTCTTCCATCGGGCTCAGTGAGGCATTACCGGCATCGAGATAACTGGGGATCGGTTTATTCCAACGCCCCTGCAGCGTATTCATCACTTCCATCGGCGTCGCGGTAATGGTTTGGTTCAGCACCTCGAGCAGATCGGGATTATTGGTAGCAAACACAAAAGAGAGGTTGCCGAAATCCAGTGCGCTTTCTATACGATAAATCTGCCCTAACTGCAGCTGATCAAGAATAAAGCTGGCGCTGGCTTCATCGGCGATCAGGTAGTCGCTCTTACCGTTAAGTAATGAATAAACGGCCTGCAAATTGTTGTCAAACAGATGCACGTCAGGCGTCAGTTTACGGATGCTGTCATAGGCCTGCATGCCGGTCATCTTGCTGATCGCAATCTGGGCATCGCTTGAGTTGACCATAATCTGGCGGCTGTTTTGTCGGTTACGCAGTACGCGTAATGGGCTGATGTAATAAGGTTTCGACGCCCATATTCCGGAGGGCAGAATGCTGAGTGGGATGCCATAAAACAGATCGATATCTCCCCGCGTCAGCGCCGTTTGTAACGCGCTTAACGACGGGTAGCCGCGAAGGTCTAGTGTTATTCCCAGCACTTGTTGAACATAACTCAGATAGTCCGCATTCAGCCCATAAAAATCATGGTCGATGAGGATGTTGTAAGGACTGGTGTTATCGCTAAGCAGCCCAATACGCAGCGTTTTGCCGCGCCATGGATTTTTCACGCCATTAAGCAAAACGTCGGTAGGTAAACTGAGATTATTGACCAGATGCAGTGCCGATGGAGCAGCGTAGGCAGGTGCGCAAATCAGCAAACACATCAACAGCCAGATCCAGCGTAATGGCTTCATCCCTGTTGCAGCTCTTTATACACTGCCGCCAGCTCAAACAGATTTTTGGCACCGGTTTTGCGCAAAATCGTATTCTTGTGCGTGCTCACGGTTTTATTGCTGATATTTAGCATCTCGGCAATCTGCAGGTTGGACAGTCCCTGAGATAACAGGCCGATCACCTGTAACTCTTTGGGCGTCAGCACCCACGACTCGTCAATCTCCTCAGATTCCTGACAGGAGATGAAATCGGGGAAATAGCGCTCGCCCTGATGCAATGCATCAATGGCCGCGATCAACTGCTGCATCGGTTGGCCTTTGCTGACAAAGCCACAAGCTCCGGCATTTAATGCGAGGCGCGCATACACCTCTTCTTCTTGCGCAGTATAAATCAGCACGGTTAATGAAGGATGATGGCGCAACATGCGGCGCATGAGCTGTAAGCCGTCAACCTGCGGCAGACCGATATCCAGTACCACGACGTCGAAAGCCTGTTCAGCCAAACGGTTCATGGCGTGAACGTCATCCGCTTCGCTGGTGAGCTGCCATGTATTGGCTGATTTATGCAAGGCAGCTTCAAGCGCAACCTGAACTAAGGGATGATCGTCTACAAGAAGTAGGGCAGGCATAAACACGTCAACGAGTGGCTAAAAGTCTTGTCAGCATAACCGAAGCGGGATCGCTTGCAAACGCCCACAAAAAAGGGAGCCGAGGCTCCCAGGAAGGCATGTGGACGACTGAATGTGCTCAGCCGACGCCGGTCATTAATCAGTTACCGGTGGCTTTCGATTGATTGGTGCCTGGTACTTGATCGGGACAGCGACCGTCTTTACACATCGCTTTCTTGTGATCAGTCACTTTTTTGTCGCCTTTTTTATGGGCTTTTTCCGTGGTTTTATGCGTTTTCTTATGCACTTCATTCACCGGTTGATCGGTGTTATTGATTTTGCTGTTATCGACATTATTGGGGGCGATTTTTTGAATTGAACCCGGTTCGTTGCCCTGGTTTGCAGAGCCATTGTTGGAACCTGCATCAGTGCCTTCTGCAAACGCTGCACCACTACCTAACGTCATTGTTGCGGCAAGAATCATCATCGCTAATTTGTTCATACCTTACTCTCCATCTTGTGGTTGTGATTTATCGTCGTTGTGAGGGTGTTCAAAACGTCTAGATAAAGCCTAGCTTAAGAAAAACAAAGAGGAAGATTATTGAGACTATTCGTAATGGCCCTACGGGTTTAAAGTGCATTTACACCAGCCCGTATTGCGGCTAGATTGTACGCGTTCGAGTTTTGCCCCGCCTAATGATGAAATACCCAATGGAACAGTTATGAATTATCAAAACGACGATTTACGCATCAAAGAAATTCAGGAACTTTTGCCGCCAGTCGCGCTATTAGAAAAATTCCCCGCGACGGACAAAGCAGCTAAAACCGTATCTCAGGCGCGTAACGCGATCCATAAGATACTGAAAGGAAACGATGATCGTCTACTGGTTGTCATTGGTCCTTGTTCGATTAACGATCCCAAAGCGGCAAAAGAATACGCTGCACGTTTACTGACATTGCGTGAAGAGCTCCGCGGTGACTTGGAAATCGTGATGCGTGTTTATTTCGAAAAGCCGCGTACTACCGTCGGCTGGAAAGGATTGATTAACGATCCTCACATGAATAACAGCTACCAGATTAACGACGGCTTGCGTATTGCACGTAAATTGTTGCTAGATATTAATGACACTGGCCTGCCGGCTGCCGGCGAGTTCCTCGATATGATCACGCCGCAATACTTAGCGGATCTGATGAGTTGGGGTGCTATCGGTGCGCGTACCACGGAATCGCAGGTTCACCGTGAGCTGGCGTCAGGCCTGTCTTGTCCGGTCGGCTTCAAAAACGGCACTGACGGCACGATCAAAGTGGCGATCGACGCCATCAACGCTGCGGGCGCGCCACACTGCTTCCTGTCGGTGACCAAATGGGGCCATTCAGCCATTGTCAGCACCAGCGGCAATAATGACTGCCATATCATTTTGCGCGGCGGTAAAAAACCGAACTATAGCGCCGAAGATGTGAAAGAAGTGAAGGAAGGCCTGAAAAAGGGCGGTTTACCGGCTCAAATCATGATCGACTTTAGCCATGCCAACAGCAGCAAACAGTTCCAAAAGCAGATGGAAGTCTGTACTGACGTTTGCGGGCAACTGGCGAGCGGCGAGCAGTCGATTATGGGCGTGATGGTTGAAAGCAATCTGGTGGAAGGCAATCAGAATCTCGACAGCGGTGAGCCTCTGGTTTATGGCCAGAGCGTGACGGATGCTTGTATCGGCTGGGAAGATACCGAAGTGTTATTGCGCCAACTGGCGGACGCGGTAAAAGCACGTCGCGGCTAAGTAATCTGACGGTTTGATTCCAAGAAACGCAATGCATAAAAAAGGGGCCAACTGATTGTTGGCCCCTTTTTATTTCAATCGATTAACCAGCGAAAATTACTTCGCTTTACCCTGGTTCGCAACGGACGCGGCTTTCGCTGCGATTTCGTCGGCGTTACCGAGATAGTAATGTTTGATCGGTTTGAAGTTTTCGTCGAATTCGTAAACCAGTGGAACACCTGTTGGGATGTTCAGTTCCAGAATTTCGTCTTCGCTCAGGTCGTCCAGATATTTCACCAACGCACGCAGAGAGTTACCGTGAGCCGCGATGATCACACGCTCGCCGCTTTCGATACGAGGTTTGATCACTTCAGTCCAGTAAGGAATAACGCGTTCAATGGTCAGCGCCAGGCTTTCCGTGGTTGGCAGCTCTTCTGGACGCAGTTTTGCGTAACGCGGGTCATGGCCTGGGAAACGCTCATCGCTTTTGTCCAGATCTGGCGGAGTAACCGCGAAGCCACGACGCCATTGTTTAACTTGCTCGTCACCGTATTTTGCAGCGGTTTCGGCTTTGTCCAGACCCTGCAACGCGCCGTAGTGACGTTCGTTCAGTTTCCAGGATTTCTCCACTGGCAGCCAAGGCTGATCCAGTTCATCCAAAACGCTCCACAGAGTGTGGATGGCACGTTTCAGCACAGAGGTGTAAGCGAAATCGAATTGGAAGCCTTCTTCTTTCAACAGTTGGCCCGCAGCTTTCGCTTCGGTACGGCCCTTATCGGACAGTTCAACATCATGCCAACCGGTAAAACGGTTTTCTTTGTTCCACTCACTTTCGCCGTGTCTTACCAGAACCAGCTTGGTTACAGCCATAGCTAAACTCCTCAATTAACTGAAATTCCAATGATAACTGTTATCATTATAGGGGCTGAGCGCCGCAGACGGCAATATGATTGTGCACCGTCTTGCCGCCTGCAACGCGCATAGGTCACCCACCATAGCGAATTTAAGAGTTTACTTCAGCCCGCTTAGCTGGCTTTTTTCAGGCAACTGCTCATGAAGGTCTTACGGGCATCGCCTTTCAGATCTTTTTTACCGGCGTCCGCATTACAGGTTTTCATCTTGTTTTGCTGCTCGGTCATCTTCTGATCGGGCTTGGTTTCGGCTTTCAGGCAATGACTCATGAAGGTTTTACGCTCATCGCCTTTGAGCGATTGGGTAGTCGCTTGTTGATTACAATCGGTCATTTTCTGACGTTGCGCCGTCTGGGCGGCAGAAGGCGTTTTGACTGCGTCGGCAGCGAGTGCAGAACCGCCGATAAACAAGGTTGCCAGCAGAGGTAAAGCGATAGATAAACGCATAACAGATCCCTTATCAAACGTCCTATTGTCAGGACACTCCCTAAGCGTAGATGGGCTGTCGTGCTTTAGCATAAAAAAAGCAGTTCATAATGCGAAAAATTGATAAACGGTTTGTGAGCGATAAGCCTGGCCGGGTTTTATCCAGCAACTCGGCTGTGGCCATTCCGGGTGATTGGGGCTGTCCGGTAAGAACTCACTTTCCAGCGCTACGCCCTGATAATTGCCGTACTCGCCGCCGCTACGATTTGGCGTTCCGCGTAGGAAGTTGCCGGTATACACCTGTAATGCGGGCGCGGTGGTGAAGACGGTCATCTTCACTTTGCCGTCGGCTGACCACAAATGGGCTGCCGGATGTTCACCACGGTGGCAAGTGCGATTCAGCAACCAGGCATGATCGTAACCTTTGACCCTTTGCTGGTGGCGATCGCTGAGGAAATCTTGAGCCAGCGTTTTAGGCTGCATAAAGTTTAAACCGGTGTTTTCCACCGAGGTCAAATCAGCGCTCGGCAGGCCGTCGCTGTCGACGGGCAAAAAGCGGTCAGCAAACAATTGCAACCTTTGCTGGCGTGCATCCTGACCTTCGCCATCAAGATTGAAGTAGGCATGATTGGTCAGATTCACCGGGCAGAGCTTATCCACCCCGGCCTGATAGCGGATCTCCAGCCGATGATCGTCGGTCAAGGTATAACGCACCTCGGTGGTCATGTTGCCTGGAAAACCCTGATCGCCATCGGCAGAAATGAGTTGAAAAGTGGCGGTCTGAGCGCTTTGCGACAGGATGGACCAGCGACGTGCATGGAAGCCTTGCGGACCACCATGCAGTTGATTTTCACCTTGATTCGCCACCAGCGGATGCGCTTTGCCGTCAATCTGCAATTGCGCCTGGGCAATACGATTGGCATAGCGCCCGACCGTTGCGCCCAGATAAGCGCTCTGATTGACATAACCCTGCGGGGTCTCACATCCCAATAGCAACTCGCGTTTTTCGCCGTCAGCCAGCGGTAAAACCAGAGACAACCAAGTTGCGCCCCAGTCCATAAGCGTCGCGGTGGTGCCTGATGCATTGGTCAATGTCACCAGTGAGAAAGGTTCGCCATCCGGCGCTAAGAGGGTATTTTCCGGTTTTAGCATACCCCGGCTCCCTGAGACGCGGTGCAGACATAAAAAGTCTCTTTCAGGCCGGTTTGTTCTGGGTATTCACGGGCAACAGCGGCGCGGACATCTTCTACCAGCGCTTGGGGAATTAATGCCACGATGCAACCGCCAAACCCGCCACCGGTCATGCGCACGCCGCCTTGAGTCCCAATGACGCCTTTCACAATCTCGACCAGCTTATCAATGGGCGGGACGGTGATTTCGAAATCGTCGCGCATTGACGCATGGGACTGTGCCATCAATACACCCATTTGTTCTAAATCGCCCGCAGCCAGCGCATCGGCAGCAGCTAAGGTACGAGCATTTTCGGAGATCACATGGCGGGCACGACGCGAAACCACCGGATCCAGTTCATCGGCGGCAGCCGTGAACTGTTCCTGAGTGACATCGCGCAGGGCTTTGACCCCAAAGAAACGCGCAGCGGTTTCGCACTGCTCGCGGCGCTGGTTGTACTCGCTGTCCACCAGACCGCGTTTCACGTTCGAGTTGATGATCACTACCGCGGCATTTTTCGGCATCGACACGGCGCGAGTTTCCAGTGAGCGGCAGTCAATCAGCAATGAATGATCTTTCTTGCCCAATGCCGAAATCAGTTGATCCATGATCCCGCAATTACAGCCGACAAACTGGTTTTCCGCTTCCTGACCGTTCAGCGCCAACGCAACGCCGTCGAGCGGCAAATCGTATAACGATTTCAATGCCTGACCGACCGCCACTTCCAACGAAGCCGATGAGCTCAAGCCTGCGCCTTGCGGAACGTTGCCGCTAATGACCATGTCGGCACCGGAGAAATCTTTATTGCGTTGCAGCAGATGTTTCACCACGCCGCGCACATAGTTGGCCCATGGATGGGTTTTGCTGCTCAAAATCGGGTCGTCGAGCGAAAACAGGTCTTCCTGGTTATCGTAATCGGCCGCAACAACGCGGATCTGGCGGTCATTACGCTGGGC
>Ga0105856_1001225_pt1 | contig 11241 bp, 10 predicted proteins | sample OrgsoiDNA_201060_FD_89681 | JGI IMG/M metagenome (GOLD analysis project Ga0105856, IMG submission 89681) | Permafrost soil microbial communities from the Arctic, to analyse light accelerated degradation of dissolved organic matter (DOM) -... | ecosystem: Environmental > Terrestrial > Soil >...
GACTTTGCCCTGTTTGGTAGCGTTGATTTCATCAATCGTCGCCTGAGTCGCGAGGATCTTCGCGTCAGGGAAAGCGGCGTGGACAACATCCAGTCCGAAGTAGAAATCCGGATCTGACTGGCTGATATAAATCGTGGTCAGGTTTTTGCCGCTGGCTTTGATCTTCTCCACCAGTTTTTCTGCATCGTTGCGCTGGAATTGCGCGTCGATCAGCACGGCGTCTTTTTCACCGGTGATGATCTCAGATGACACCGGGAAGATGCTGTTTTCGCCCGGATTGTAGACTTCCATTTTCAGGTCGGCGGCGCAGGCGGACAGGCTGGTGCCGAGCAGCAATGCGGCGGTCAGAGCGAATCTGTTTAAACAGATAGTTTTCAAACGTATGGCGTTCAGGCGCATGGGACTTCCTCAGAGAGAACAGGGGACAAAATAATAACTATCGGTAAGCACCTACTGTACGTTGCATAAAGCGGGAGAAAAACCCGATAATACGCAACTGTTTGTTGCACAAATCGGATGAATCCATGGACAGAATTACCGCTGCTGAAGTTTTTGTCGCCATTGTTGAACGGGGAAGTATGGTCAGCGCCGCTGAGTCGCTGAATATGTCGCGCGCGATGGTGACGCGATACCTCTCTGAAATGGAAAAGTGGTCCGGTGCGCGGCTGCTGCACCGCTCGACCCGTAAACTCAGTTTAACGGATGCCGGTGAAAACGCCCTCGCACGCTGCCGGAAAATGCTGGCGGTGGCGGCAGAGATGGTCAGTGTGGGCGCCAGTCAGGATGACGCGCTGCGCGGTTTATTGCGCCTGAGCTGTTCGCAATCTTTCGGGCAGGGCGCGGTCGTGATCGCCGTTGCTGAATTTTTACGCCGCCATCCGCAGGTCAGCATTGATCTGCAACTCGAAAGCCGGGCGATCAATCTGGTAGAGGATCGCATCGATCTGGCACTGCGCATCACCAATGATCTTGACCCTAACCTGATCGCCCGCCCGCTGGCGCAGTGTCCGTCGGTCGTATGCGCTTCTCCGGCCTATCTGGCCGCTCAGGGGACGCCGCAAAAGCCGCAGGATCTGGCGCTGCATAACTGCCTGACCTACAGCTATTTCGGCAAAAGCCTGTGGCAGTTTGAGCGCGAAGGCGAGAAAACAGCGGTGCCGGTCAGTGGCAACCTCAGCGCCAATGAGTCGCTGGTGCTGCTGACGGGCGCGGTGGAAGGGGCGGGGATCGTCATGCAACCTTATTACTCGGCCGCGCCGCTGGTCGCCAGCGGGCAATTGGTAGCGCTGTTGCCGCAGTGGCAGCCGCAAAATATGGGCATCTATGCCATTTACGCCTCGCGCCGGCAAATGCCAGCCGCTTTGCGTGCGCTGCTGGACTTCCTGGTGGCGTGGTTCGCCGGGCATCCGCGCTGGTTATCACTGAGTGCTGAAAAATAATCCGATGACGCCGGTTGCACCATTTTTTGAAATCTTTACACACATTTTACTCATTATTTAAATATCAATAAGTTAACTGTTTCTTCATGGCATTTTGTGCCATCCCGGCAGGCCAAAACTGGTCAAAAGTGTGATCTGCGTGGTATTTCTGTCGGCTGTATGTCTGTGCAACATCGCGCTAACAATTATAAATAAACCAACGGGGACTTTTATGCCTGTTTCACTACTGGCACTGGCGCTGAGTGCGTTTGCAATCGGCACCACTGAATTTGTCATCATGGGGCTGTTGCCTAATGTGGCGAATGATTTACGGGTCAGCATTCCGCTGGCGGGCTGGCTTATCAGCGGATATGCACTGGGTGTTGCCATCGGTGCACCGATCATGGCGGTACTGACGGCCAAATTACCGCGTAAGAAAACCCTGTTATTGCTGATGGTGATCTTTATCTTCGGCAACCTGATGTGTGCCTTGTCGTACAGTTACGGTTTCCTGATGTTGGCGAGGGTGATCACCGCGCTCTGCCACGGTGCCTTCTTCGGTATTGGTGCCGTGGTTGCTGCCAATCTGGTAGCACCTAACCGCCGTGCCTCAGCCGTTGCGCTGATGTTCACCGGTCTGACACTTGCCAACGTGCTGGGTGTGCCGCTCGGCACCGCGCTCGGTCAGGCGCTCGGCTGGCGTTCGACTTTCTGGGCGGTGGCGATCATTGGCGTGGCGTCACTGTTCGCGCTGTATAAGAAATTACCGGACAAGAAAGACGAAGAGCCAACGGATCTTCGCAAAGAGATGGGCGCGCTGCGCGGTCTTGGCCTGTGGCTGTCGCTGTCGATCACGGTGTTTTTCTCCGCTGCGATGTTTGCGTTGTTCACCTATATCGCGCCGATGCTGACGGAAATCACCGGTGTCTCTGAGCACGGTGTCAGCTGGACGCTGCTGCTGATTGGTCTGGGTCTGACGATCGGCAACGTGGTTGGCGGGCGTCTGGCGGACTGGCGTCTGGGTGCAACTCTGACGCTGATTTTCCTGCTGATCGCCGTGTTCTCGGCGCTGTTCAGCTGGACCAGCGTGAACCTGCTGGCGGCTGAAGTGACGCTGTTCTTCTGGGCGATGGTCAGCTTTGCCGCCGTTCCGGCGTTACAAATCAATGTCGTGACCTACGGCAAAAATGCACCGAATCTGGTCTCGACCCTGAACATTGCGGCGTTTAACGTCGGTAACGCGTTGGGTGCGTGGGTCGGCGGGGCAGTGATTGCCCGCGGGATGGGGCTGACTGCGGTTCCGCTGGCAGCATCTGGCCTGGGGCTGATTGGTTTTGTGCTGTGCATTGTGACGTTCCGCCGTGCGGCGAAAAAAGCTGAAAAAGCGATTGCCTGATGAACACGCCGCCCCCGGCGCAATGAAGGGGGCGGCAAAATATTAAGGCGTTACCCAGACGTAGTCTGCCTGCTGCTTATCCACTTCAACCCCTTGTTCTGCAAGCATTAATACTGTCACAGATTCTGCCGGTTGAACATCCTTCAAATGCACCGGCACGCCAACGTCGCGCTTCGCATGATAGCCTCCCACGATCAACAAAGCAGGCTGCGGCGCGGCCAGCAGACGCTGTGCCATCCGGCGGTCGCGCTGCTGCTGGATCGCCAGCATCGCGTTGAGCTGTGCCGGTTCGATATTTTGCTGATGCGAAGTGCGGATGGTTCCGGCAATCGCCTCTTTCACTCTGGCATCTGAACTGTTTTTACCGGCCGGGAAGAGCGGGTGCTGGTAGAACGCCATGATTTCGCTGCGGTCCAGATTGGCGGAAAGCAACGGGTAAGGCGCTTTGATCGCCGCCATCACCACGTCGCTGTACATCGGCCAGTCCCAGCCCTTCTGCCAGTTGAGCTGTTCTGCCACCTGCGCCGGTTGGGCATCCGGGTTGGTTTGCAGCCATGCTTTGACTTTATCTACCTGCGGTTGCTGGGCTGGTGTCAGCATTTCCATCAGCACGCTGCCCTGCGGACGCAGCAGTGGCAGACTTTGCACCAGCCAGTTTTCAATCTGATGATGGTACGGGTTGTCGTGCTTTTCCCCGACAATTACCCGCGGCTCATCGGCCAGATAACTGATTAACTGAGACGGCGAAAGCGTTTTTCCCGTGCGTAAATCGGTGATGGTGCCGCCCGGCGGAGTGACCGGAGCAGGCATTTTTTGTGGCGTAGTTGAGCAGGCTGTGAGTGCCAGAATAGCCAGCAGGACAAACTTGTTCATGGTGATCCTCATTTTCCATAGCGGGATAGTGCTCGCATGTTATGGATAATGATTATCATTTACAATATCACCGGCTAAGGGCTGCCTCAAGGCGTCCTGCAAAACGCTCTGCCTGCTGGTGGCAATGTTCGATGAACGTGGTCACCAGCGCCGAGGAAGGGCGATGCAGCGGGCGGATCAGGCTGACGGTGAAAGGAACCGGCAGGCTGAATTCACGTATCACCATGCGGTCACCGCCGCGTTCCATGTAGTCCAGCGCGGTCAGCGGATTGACGACCGACACCCCTACGCCTTCACACACCATACTGCATACGGACGCGGCGCTGTGGGTTTCCATCACCAGACGGCGGTTCACCTGATGCTCGATGAATAAGGTATCCAGCAGTTGGCGGTAGCTGTCGGTGGCGGACAGGCTGATAAAGTTGTGACCGCTAAAGTCCTGCGGCGTGAGGCACTTTTTTGCTGCCAGTAGGTGCCCGGCTGGCAGTACGCACACTTCGTTGAGCGTCAGCAGCGCCTGGCGTTCGGTACCGGCAGGTGTGTGGGTATTTTCGGTCAGCCCGAGGTCATGGCGCTGCGCCGACAGCCACTCTTCGAGCAGCGGCGATTCCTGGGGCACGATATTGAAACTGACGTCCGGATAGCGATCCAGAAAAGGTTTGCACACCGCAGGCAGCAAAGACTGGCTGAACACCGGCAGGCAGACGATGGAGAGCTGTGCCTGTTCAAACTGGCGGATGCCCTCTGCCGCACTGACGATGCGGTCCAGCCCGTAATAGGAGCGCTGCACTTCTTCGAACAGCCTCAGACCCTGCACCGTCGGAAACAGGCGGCCACGCAGGCGTTCAAAGAGCTGTAAATTCAGCAATTTTTCGCAGCGCGCCAGCTCACGGCTCACCGTAGGCTGAGAGGTATTGAGCAACGCGGCGGCTTCGGTCAGGTTACCGGTAGTCATTACGGCGTGAAAAATTTCGATATGACGCAGTGAAATGGCTGGCATGGGGACTCCGCAGGGCGGTGACGGATGGTAATACCCATATCATAAATGAATAGACTGGTGCGAAACAGATATTTTCCCGCAGAGAATGGATCGGCGATACTCAGGTTAATTTCCTCTTAGCCGATCTCAGGACTCTTTATGCCACGCGCCTTAAACGATACTTCTACCGCGCTGAACGCCGTCAATCTTCTGGCACTGACGCAGCAATATGGCTGCCCGGTCTGGGCCTATGACGCGCAGATCATCAGTGAGCGTATTGCCCAGTTGCGCCAGTTTGATGTGATCCGTTTTGCGCAGAAAGCCTGCTCGAATATTCACATTCTGCGCCTGATGCGTGAGCAGGGCGTGAAGGTGGACTCCGTCTCGCTTGGCGAAATTGAACGTGCACTGCTGGCCGGCTTTGTTCCGGGACGTGAAGCCAGTGAGATCGTCTTCACCGCTGACGTGCTGGACCAGCCTACGCTGGACCGGGTGACTGAGCTGGATATTCCTGTTAACGCCGGATCAATTGATATGCTGGGACAGATTGGCCGCCAGAAAGCCGGACATCCGGTGTGGCTGCGCGTCAACCCGGGTTTTGGTCACGGCCACAGCCAGAAAACCAACACCGGCGGCGAAAACAGCAAACACGGTATCTGGTATGCCGATTTGCGCGCGGCACTGGCTGAGATTGCGCGTTATAACCTGAAACTGGTGGGCATTCATATGCATATCGGTTCAGGTGTGGATTACGCCCACCTTGAGCAGGTGTGCGATGCCATGGTGCGTCAGGTGATTGAAACCGGTCATGATATTGACGCGATTTCTGCCGGTGGCGGTTTGTCGATCCCCTACCATTTCGGCGAAGAAGCCATCGACACTGAGCACTATTACGGATTATGGAACCGCGCACGTGAGCAGATTGCCGCACACCTTGGCCATGCGGTGCATCTGGAAATTGAACCGGGCCGTTTCCTGGTCGCCGAGTCCGGTGTACTGGTGGCGCAGGTTCGCGCTGCGAAAAACATGGGCAGCCGCCACTTTGTACTTTGTGACGCGGGTTTCAACGACCTGATGCGCCCGGCCATGTACGGAAGCTATCATCACATCTCGCTTCTGCCAGCCGATGGTCGGGATCTCAGCGGACAATCGCTGATCGATTCAGTGATTGCCGGTCCGTTGTGTGAATCCGGTGACGTGTTTACGCAGGAAGCGGGTGGCGGCATTGAGACGTTCCCGCTGCCGCCGGTGCAGATCGGTGATTATCTGGTATTCCATGACACCGGCGCGTATGGCGCATCGATGTCATCGAACTACAACAGCCGTCCGCTGCTGCCGGAAGTGCTGTTTGAAAACGGCGTGCCGCGCCTGATCCGCCGTCGCCAGAGCATTGAAGAGTTACTGGCGCTTGAACTGATCTGATTAAGTCCGGGGTCCGCCTGCCTTTCAGCGGCTGGCGAAGGGCCCCGGTAATACCGATTCACGTAATTTCAATTCGCCGGTAAACGGCACAATCGGCGCCAGCGGTTTGCCGTCAATCAGCCGCAGCGCTTGCGCAATGGCCGCGGCTATCATGGCGTCAATCGGCAGATAGACGGTCGAGAGCGCCGGATGTAAATACGCCGCGCTCGGCTCATCGTCAAATCCAAACAGTGAAAGGTCCTGCGGCAGGCGAATGCCCGCCTGATGCAGCGCTTTCATCGCCCCTACGGCCATATCGTCATTACAGCAAAACAGCGCACTGAAACTCACGCCGCTTTCGAGCAGGGTTTTACAGCCGTGGTATCCGCTCGGCACGCTGCTGTCGCCGTGGGCCACGCGTAACGGTTCAAACGACAGCTGATGGTGCGCCAGCGCGGCTTTGTACCCTGCCAGCCGTGCCTGCGCGGTCGGCGTGCGCATCGGGCCGGTGATACAGGCGATATGGTGATGACCCTGTTTGATCAGAAATTCCGTCGCTTCGAACGCCGACTGCTGCTGCTCAAAGTAGACGCAGCGTTCGGGCGCGTCGGGCAGCGCGCGGTTGACGACCATCAGCGGAGTAGACAGGGTGCTGAGCAGGTTCATCAACTGGCTGTCGGACATAAAACGGGTATAAAGAATAATGGCATCGCAGCGCCGGTCGGCCAGCAGATGCACTGCCTGCAACTCATCTTCCGGGGTGTCGTGGCCGTCGGTCACAATCAGGTGCTTGCCGCTGCTCTCCGCCAGTTTTGCTGCCTGACGCAGTAAGCGGCCAAAATAGGGGCCGTCGAAATTGGAGATAACCAGCCCGAGGCTGTGCGAGCTGTTGGTCGCCAGCGATTGCGCCAGAAAATTGGGCCGGTAGCCAAGTTCGTCCATGGCGCGAAATACGGCATCACGCGTACTCTGCTTTACCTGCCCGGTGCCGTTGAGCACCCTTGATACCGTCGCTTTCGAGACACCCGCGCGCAGCGAAACGTCTAACATGGTTACCATCGGTCTCTCATCCCCGCATCTGGATAATTTCATTTAACTTTATCACAGCTCGGCGGCAGGGAAGGGAGCAAATCCGTCAGTTCGCCTGCTCTTTCTGCGCATACATCTCGCGGCGCAGCAGGACGATTTCCCCGGCCAGATCCCGGCACAGCATGGCGGTCATCAGATGATCCTGGGAATGCACCATGATCAGGTTGACCGGGATCTTGCCGGTGCCTTCATCCAGACCGATCAGCTGCGTCTGCACTTTATGCGCCTTGCGGGCCGCGTCATCCGAGGCTTTAAGCATGGCGTCGGCCTCCTCCCATTGCTGTTTACGTGCGCTCTGAATCGCCATCATGGCGTGGGATCGTGCTTCACCTGCGTTGATCAATAACTCCATAACGGTCTGTTCGAGGTCGAATTCCATCGTTAGCTCCAATTGGTATACCAGAATGAGTGAAATCCATCATATTGGAATTCCAATATTCACATGTGAGAACGAGATCACAGAAATTAACCGTCATTAAGCTATTTTTTGGCATACCAAATTGCGATGACGCTGTACGCACTGGATAAACAGGAAGACCTCAGAACCGGAATCTGACCTATTTCGCGACAGAAATTTTTTCTGGCACCCCTGCACCGGGTATTCACACTGCCTTCTGTGCGAAATAAACACCCAATAGTTTAACGACGTATAAGAAGAGTAGAGGTGGTGTTATGTCTTTACAGGATCGTTTGATTGACTCTCTCGGGGGTTTTGCCAATTCGTTTAATAGCCTGCGGTATATTATGGCCATTAAGGCGGCATTTATTACGTTAATGCCCGTTATTATTGTAGGGGCATTTTCGGTACTGATCTCCAATATGGTGATGGACCCGAAAAATGGCCTGGCGCATTTCGAGATGTTCGCCTGGCTCGCGACGCTCAAGCCGATTATGAGCAGCATTAATTATGCCACGCTGAGTTTTCTGACTATCGGTGCGGTATTTTTAATTGGTATTGAACTTGGAAAAATTAACGGTTCGCGTTCGTTATTCCCCGGCCTGCTGGCGGTTATCTGTTTTATTGCCGTCACGCCGACCACCGTCGATATGATGGTCAACGGCCAGATGCAGGAAGTTAAAGACGTTCTGGCGAAACAGTTCTCCGATACCAAAAGTCTGTTTCTCGGTATGTTTATTGCCATTCTGTCGGTGGAGATCTACTCCGCGCTGGAAAAGGTTAACCGCCTGCGTATTAAAATGCCGGAAAGTGTACCGCCAAACGTTTCGGCCTCTTTCTCTGCATTAATTCCCGCCATTATTACTGTGGTGATCATCGCTACTTTCGGCTTTGTTTTCCATCGCGTGACCGGCATGTATTTGTACGATGCGGTATATGAGGTGATCCAGCGTCCGCTCGAATCCGTGATGCAAAGCCTGCCGGGGATCCTGCTGCTGATGTTTGTCGCCCAGCTATTCTGGGTGATCGGGATCCACGGCAACCAGATGATCAAACCTATCCGCGAACCGCTGCTATTAGGCGCAATCATGGTCAACATGACGGCGTTCGAGCAGGGTAAAGAGGTGCCAAATATCATCACCATGCCGTTCTGGGATGTGTATATGAGCATCGGCGGTTCCGGTTGCACCATCGGCCTGCTGCTGGCAGTACTGATCGCCACCCGCCGCAAAGAGATGAAAGAGATCGCCAAGCTGTCGATGGGGCCAAGCTTCTTTAACATCAATGAACCGGTCATTTTCGGTATGCCGATCATGCTCAACCCGATTCTGGCGATCCCCTTCATTATCACGCCGCTTATCACCGGCACCATCGGCTACTTCGCTACCAGTCTCGGTTTTGCCGGGCGTGCCGTGGTGATGGTGCCCTGGACCACGCCACCGATTATCAACGCCTGGCTCTCCACTGCCGGGTCGATGGGCGCGGTGGTCACACAGCTTGGCTGCATTGTGGTGTCGGTGCTGATTTATCTGCCGTTTGTGAAAGTGGCGTCACGCCGTGCGGACATGGCGCAACAGCAGGCCATGCAGCAGCAGACCGCCAGCGTGCAGCGCACGGCATAACGTAATGAAACAGAAACGAAAAGAGGTAAGTGATGAGTAAGGTTTCTATTGCCATCCCGGACGGCTTTATCCTTGGCGCGGCGGCATCTGCCTGGCAAACCGAAGGGTGGAGCGGCAAAAAAAGCGGCCAGGATTCGTATCTCGACCTGTGGTACAAAAATCACCGCCACGTCTGGCACAACGGCTATGGCCCGGCGAAAGCCACTGATTTTTACCACCGCTATAAAGAGGATGTGGCGCTGATGAAGGCCAGCGGCCTGACGCACTACCGCACCTCGATTAACTGGTCGCGTTTCTTCACTGATTACGAGCTGTGTACGGTGGACGAAGAGTATGCCGCGTACATCGACAGCTATCTCGATGAGATGAAACGTCAGGGCATCGAGCCGATGCTCTGCCTCGAGCACTATGAATTACCGGCGTATCTGATTGAAAAATATGACGGCTGGAGCTCAAAGAAAGTCGTCGAGCTGTTCGTACTTTATGCCGAGAAAGTGTTTGCGCGCTTTGCCGGAAAAGTCAGCCGCTGGTTTACCTTTAACGAGCCGGTGGTGGTGCAAACCCGGGTCTATCTGGACGCTATCCGCTGGCCGTTTGAACAGAACACCGGCAAATGGATGCAGTGGAATCACCACAAAGTGCTGGCGACCGCCAAAGTGGTCGAACTGTTTCGCCGTCAGGGGTATGGAAAACACGGTAGTATCGGTGTGATCCTCAATCCTGAAGTGACCTATGCGCGCTCAAAGGCAGTGCACGATCAGCAGGCGGCGTATTTATATGATCTCTTTTATAACCGCGTCTTTTTAGACCCGATGATCAAAGGGGAATATCCGCAGGAGTTGCTCGATTTATTGCATAAGCATCAGGTGAATTTCGATTATTCGGAGCAGGAACTGGCGGTGATCCGTAATAACACCGTTGATGAAGTGGGGATCAATCTCTATTACCCGCATCGCGTGAAAGCGCCGAGTCGCGAATGGAATAAAGAGACACCATTCCACCCGGCTTTTTATTATGAACATTTCGAACTGCCGGGCCGCCGGATGAATACGTCACGCGGTTGGGAAATCTACCCGAAAATTGTGTATGACATGGCGATGCGCATAAAAAATGAGTACGGCAATATTCCGTGGTTTATTGCTGAGAACGGCATGGGCATTGAAAACGAGGGGCGCTTCCGCGATGCCGCCAGCGGTGAAATTCAGGATGACTACCGCATTGAATTTGTCGCCGAACATCTTTACTGGGCGCTGAAGGCCCGCGAGGACGGCTCAAGTTGCGGGGGCTATATGCTGTGGGCCTTTACCGACAACGTTTCTCCGATGAATGCGTTTAAAAACCGCTATGGATTGATTGAAATTGATCTCGACGATAACCGTAATCGCCATCAGAAAAAGTCATCGCACTGGTTTAAATCATTGAGTGAATCAGGCGTGCTGTCATTAACACTGGACGACGAAGATAAATAACCGAGGGAATTGCATGAAACGTATCGTACTGGCCTGCTCCGCAGGCATGTCCACGTCACTGGTGGTCACCAAAATGGAGAAAGAGGTCGCGGCGCGCGGTCTGGAATATAAAATCTACGCCATTCCCGAGCAGGATCTGCGCGATGAGCTGGAGCAATATGCGCAGGATGTGGTGGCGGTGTTGCTCGGCCCGCAGGTGCGCTTCAAGCTGACCGAGAATAAAAAACTGACAGATCACTACAACATCCCGATCGCCGTCATAGATTCGGTGGCTTATGGCACGTTGAACGGTGCGAAAGTACTGGATCAGGCACTGAGTTTGCTACACTAGGCGCGGCTAAAAATCCGGTATGCCAATCAGGTATACCGGATCCCATTCATGGTTTTCGGGGCATTAGGGTGGAAGTGTGGAAAAGGGCGCGGTTTCGCAGGAACGAAAGCAGTATCAGGAAATAGGTCATGACCTGCGGGAGAAAATCCAGCAGGGGCATTTTGCTATCGGCACGCGTTTGCCGCCTGAACGAAACATGGCCGAAACCTACGGCGTCAGCCGCACCATTGTGCGCGAAGCCTTGCTGATGCTGGAGCTGGAAGGAA
>Ga0105856_1001226_pt1 | contig 11234 bp, 13 predicted proteins | sample OrgsoiDNA_201060_FD_89681 | JGI IMG/M metagenome (GOLD analysis project Ga0105856, IMG submission 89681) | Permafrost soil microbial communities from the Arctic, to analyse light accelerated degradation of dissolved organic matter (DOM) -... | ecosystem: Environmental > Terrestrial > Soil >...
GGTGTTACCGTAGCCGTAGTCTTCGCCCTGTGGAGCCGGCGGCGCTTGGGGCGGCGGCTGCTGCTGGTTCCACGAATCGTCGTCGTCGCCCGGATAGCTTTGGGCAAATGCAGGCGCTGCGAGGAGCAAGGCTGCGGCGGCGATAACGATGCGCTTCATGGTGAGCCTCCTACCAGTTGGACTACGGACTTTCGTCCGTGTTCAATTGAAGGTAGCGAGACCCACCGTCAAGCGCTCTTGCGATCCTTCTCGAAGGAGAGCGTCGGCTCCTCACCGCGAGCGATGACACCCTCGGTGATTTTGCACTCCTTGATGCTCTCCCGGTACGGAACGTCGTACTGGATGTCGAGCATGGAGTTCTCCATGATGGCGCGCAGGCCGCGGGCTCCGGCCTTGCGCCGCATCGCCTCGTGGGCGATGGCGCGCAGCGCTTCCTTGGTGAAGCTGAGCTTCACCCGCTCCATCTCGAAGAGCTTCTGGTACTGCTTGACCAGCGCGTTCTTCGGCTGGGTGAGGATGGTGACCAGATCCTCCTCGGTGAGATCGTCGAGCGTGGCCAGCATGGGCAAGCGGCCGACGAACTCCGGGATCATGCCAAACTTGATCAGGTCCGAAGGCTCGATCATGGTCAGCATCTCGCCGACGCCGCGGTTGTCCTTCGCTTGGATACTGGCGCCGAAGCCGAGGCCCTTCTCGCCCGCGCGGCGCTTGATGATGTTCTCGATCCCGTAGAACGCGCCCCCGCAGATGAAGAGGATGTTCGAGGTGTCGACCTGGATGTACTCCTGCTGGTTGTACTTCTTGCCGCCGCGCGGAGTGACGTTGGCGCGCGTGCCCTCGATGATCTTGAGCAGCGCCTGCTGCACTCCTTCGCCGCCGACATCGCGGGTGGGCGACGGGGTGTCTCCCTTGCGGGCGATCTTGTCGATCTCGTCGATGTAGACGATGCCGCGCGAGGCCTTCTCCACGTCGTAATCGGCGGCGTGGAGCAGGTTCTGGATGATGTTCTCGACGTCCTCTCCGACATAGCCTGCCTCGGTGAGCGAGGTGGCGTCAGCGATGCAGAAGGGCACGTTCAGGAAGCGTGCGAGCGATTGCGCGAGCAGCGTCTTGCCGGAGCCGGTGGGCCCGATGAGCAGGATGTTCGACTTCTGCAGCTCGACGTCGGCGTCGCCCTGCTGCCTTGCGGCCTGCATGCCGGGCCGCTGCCGCGCGGGCTTCTTCGAGTAGATGCGCTTGTAGTGGTTGTAGACCGCGACCGCGAGGATCTTCTTCGCGCGCTCCTGGCCGACCACGTAATCGTCGAGGAAGGTCTTGATCTCCATCGGCGCGGGCAGCGCGACCGCGGGACGGTTCTCCTCGCGCTCGCTCTCCTCAGCGATGATGTCGTTGCACAGCTTGATGCACTCGTCGCAGATGTAGACGGTGGGGCCAGCAATGAGCTTGCGGACTTCCCTCTGCCCCTTCCCGCAGAACGAGCATGAGAGATTGCCGTGGTGGCTGTCCTTGCGGCTCATGTCACCTCCTCCAAAAACAGAGTCTACTTGCGGGAGCGCCTGGCCGGCAACCGGCAAACCTGCGCTTTCGTACGCAAATCTATAGACCGGCCCTCTGACACGCCAAGAATCTCGCGCAAAAATCGACCGCGAGTGGCTGGTTGGACGCTGATCGAGGAGGAATGGTTGCCAAAGTACACTCTTCACGACACGATCTCCAACCATGGAACTCGATCTCCTCGTCGTGGGGGCTGGACCTGCCGGAATCTCCACCGCCGTCGAGGCTCGGGAGGCCGGGATCGGGGCAGATCGTATCGTCGTACTCGAGAAAGGGCCTGAGCACTCCTACGCAATCCGCAAGTTCTACCCGGACGGCAAGCGGGTGGACGCGGTCTACAAGGGCATTCCCGCCATCTCCGAAGGGCGTATCACGCTAGCCGACGGCAGCAAGCAGCAGACGCTCGATTTCCTTGGCGACACCATCCGCCAGTTCGAGCTCAACGTCCGCTACGACGAAGGCGTCGAGTACATCCGCAAGGTCTCTGGCGAGCAGAAGTTCGACATCAGCACCCCCAAGGGCGCCTATAGCGCGAAGGTGGCGGTCATCGCCATCGGCATCCTCGGCAAGCCGAACCTGCCGGACTACAAGATCCCCAGGAGCGAGCTGCGCGGCCGGGTGCACTGGGACGTGACCAGCGAAGCGCTTGCGGGCGAGCGAGCGCTCGTGGTGGGCGGCGGCGATTCGGCTGCGGACTTCGCGCACTACCTGGTCGCTCGCGGGTTCAAGGTCGACCTCTCCTACCGCAAGGCGGAGATCGCGCGCATGAACCAGATCAACCTCGCCGACATTCAAGGAATGGCCAAGGCCGGACGGCTCGAATTGCTCCTGCCGAGCGATGTCGTCCGCCTGGAAACCGCAGAAGGTTTTCCTGTCGCCGTGTTCGCGCAGGAGAATCTAGTAAAGCGGAGGTACGATCACATCGTTTATGCGCTGGGCGGCTCTACTCCCGGGGGCTTTCTGCAGGCGACCGGTCTCGAGCTTCAAGGCGGCGAGCCGACCTTGCGCGAAGGCGGGGAGACCTCAGTGCCGGGACTCTTTCTCGCGGGCGATCTGACGGCCGGCAAAAAGGGCGGCTCGATCATCAGCGCCTTCAACTCCGGGGTGGCGGCGATGCGGGTCATCTGCCGCGACTATCTAGACTGCCCGATTCCGCCTCGCCCCAAAGCCAGTTGAACTTCGCGCTCCTGCTCGCCTACGACGGGGCGGCTTTTCGCGGCTGGCAGAAGCAGCCCGGGCTGGAGACGGTGCAAGGGGCGCTCGAGGGCGCGCTGCGGGTGCTGCTCGAGAGGAAGCTGGTGGTGCACGGAGCGTCGCGGACTGACGCGGGAGTGCACGCGCTGGGACAGGTTTGTTCCTTTCGAACCTCGTCAGTCGATCCTTCGCAGCTCGTCTTGCCGGCTGGATTGCGCCTTCTGCGCTGGACGAAGGCGCCCGACTCGTTTCATGCGCGCGCGACTTCGGTGGGCAAGCGCTACCGCTACGAGATGGGACAGTTTGTACAGAAGGGCGATTGGGAGAGAGCCCGCGTCGCGCTGCAGGGTCTGGACGGCCTGGGTTCGCTGAGCGGGCTCGCCTCGCCTTCGAAGGATCATCGCCCTGCTCCTCCTCTGACTCGCTGGAGCCTGGACGACTCTGGGTCGCTCTTCGTGGAAGGAGCTGCGTTTCGCAAGCACCAGGTGCGAAACCTCGCCGGACATCTGGGAGCGGTGGCCTTGGGATACTCGACGCCCGAGAGCCTGCGCGAGCTGGCGCAGCTGCGGCGGCCGTGGAGGGGAGCGCGGGCTCCAGCGGGCAGCCTTATGCTGCTGGAAGTGCTCTACCCGGAAGGGAAGAATCCGTTCACGGAGCCCGCAGCTTCACCAAGCCAGCAGCCTCGTTGAGGCGGCCGGAGCGGAACGGCTCCAGGTCGAGCGCCACATATTGAAAACCTGCTTCTTGCAGCGCCCGCACCGCATCGCTTCGAACGCGCACCAGCTGCGCGAGCTCCGCCTCGCCAACTTCGATGCGCGCGATCTGACCGTGAAAGCGCACGCGAAACTCGCGCAGGCCCAGCGCGCGCAGCGCCATCTCGCTGCGAGCAAGTTGGATGAGCCGCTCGGCGGTGACTTCGGTTCCGTACGGAATGCGCGAGGAGAGGCACGGCTGCTGCGGCTTGTCCCAGGTGGCGAGGCCGATGGCGCGGCTCAGTTCGCGAATCTCGGCCTTGGTCAACCCTGCCTCCGCGAGCGGCTGCACCACTTGATGCTCGCCGGCAGCTGCAAGTCCCGGGCGGTAGTCTGTGAGCTCGTCGGCGTTGGTGCCCGAAACCACCGCGTTCAGTCCCAGCGCGCGCGCCTCGGCTTCGGCCAGCGTGTAGAGCTCGGTCTTGCAGTAGTAGCAGCGGTTGACCGGGTTCCGGGCGTAGCGCGGATCTTCCAACTCGTTGGAGCGCTTTTCGATGTGCCTCGCGCCGAGCTGCTTCGCCACCGCGCGCGCTCCTTCCAGCTCGTCAGGAGCGACGGCCGGTGAGAGCGCGGTGAAGGCAACGGCATTGTTGCCCAAGGCTTCGACCGCGAGCGCGAGCAGGAAGGCAGAGTCGACGCCCCCCGAGTAGGCTACGAGCGCGCTTTTCAGCCTGCGCAGCCGCTCGACCGCTTTCGCTCGTTTTGCGTGCACTTGACCACTCTAACGCTTGCGCTTGCCGCCGGCCGCGATGCGCGGACGCTCGACACTGGCGGTGCGTGCCGCTGTCGGCTTATTGCTCGACGGAGCCGAGCGCTGTGCAGACTTGGCGCCCTTGGCCGGAGCAGTCTTCGCGGCCTTGGGCGCCGGCAGCTTCACGATCCGCGGCGTCGCACCCTTGGCTGCGGCTTTCTTCTCTACGGCGAGAGCTTTGGTTGCGGCCACGGCAGGAACTTTGGCAGCACCCTTTGCAGGAGCCTTGGGTGCTTCTGGCGGACGCTTGGACGGATTGGCGCGAGCCTGCACCTTGGGGCGGCCTTTGAGCGCGGCGACGTTGGGATCGAGCAGCCGCTGGGCGACCAACTGACCGAGCACGTGCTCGACCGCTTCATCGACGGTGTACTTGCTGGTGTCGATGACCACTTCGGGGTGCGTGGGCGGCTCGTAAGGCTCGGTGATGCCGACCAGGGCCTTCAGCTCGCCGGCGAGCGCCTTTTTGTACTTACCGCTCTTGTCGCGGGCGATGAGCGTCTCAGTGGGGCACTCGACGAAGACTTCGGCAAAGCGGCCAATCTGCCGGCGCGCTTCATCGCGTGCCTCGCGATACGGACTCTCCACCGCCGATTGAACGATGATTCCGCCGCCCCGCGTCACCAAACGGCACAGCCAGGCCAGCTTGCGCACTTCGGCGTTGCGCTCATCCTTGGTGCCGGCGCGACCGACGCCGAGCATCTGTTCGACCTCCGCGCCGTCTAGGACGTCGAGCGTTTTACCGAGCCTTTTCATCCGGTTGGCGAGCCCTTGAGCGAGCGTCGACTTGCCCGCGCCGCTCATACCGGTGAACCAGACGGTGAATCCGCTCGATGGCGTCCCAAGGGTCATGGTTTGTGCGCGCTCCTGGAAAGGTGGCGCAAGATACTCGCGGGATGCCGATCTAGCAAGAAATATAAATGAGGGCGAAAATCACAAAGCAATTGATTAGCCTAATATGCTGTTATTTCTAATATTTCTTCTTCAAGGAAATTGTGGGACGACTCGTCCCAAGTATATAAACGCGCCGCGTCAGTGACTCCTTTGCGTATAGAGACGACCAGATAGCGGACGCCCGGCCAGAGCGGCTCGTCTGCGCCACCTAGTGCCATATCCCTGTCTTCCTTGGAAAAATAGGCGCCGACATCAGGGTGCGAGTGGACGATGGCGTAGAGCGTCCCACCCAGGCGTTCGTTTTCGTCCAGGGTGGAGAGCAGCGCTTTGGAATCCATAACATAACCATCTGCTTGGCTCCGCGAGCTTGTTTCCCGGCCCGTCGGCGATCCAGCGACATTTTCAATCGGCGCAAAGCGAAATGCGCCCTGCGCGTCTTGCAGCAGGAGGCCGCAGCACTCCGCGGGGTAGGCCTTTCGCGCGTGGGCCACGATGGCCGGAAGGGCTGCTTTCATGGCTTGCCCGGCGAAGGCGGCAGGTAGCGATCGGCGCGATCGGGAAAGAGCGTGACCACCACGCCTTCACGAAGCTCGCTCGCCACGCGCAGCGCTCCCTCGGCCGCGGCGCCGGCGCTGTGCCCGGCGAGCAAGCCTTCGTCGCGGATGAGCCGCTACGCCATGTCCCAGCCTGCGTCGGTGTCGATCGCCAGCTTCTGCGTCAGCTCCTCTTCCTTATAGATGCGCGGAACGATGCTCGACGGCATGTGCTTGAGACCCTCCAGCCCGTGCATGGGTTCGGCGGGCTCGACCGCGATGACTTTGATATCCGGATTTTTCGCCCGCAGACCGCGGCCGGTGCCCATCACCGTGCCGCCGGTCCCGATGCCGAGCACCACGTGCGTCACGCGGCCTTCCGTCTGCCGCCAGATTTCTTCGGCCGTCCCGAGCAGGTGAGCGCGCGGGTTGGCTTCATTCGAGTATTGGTCGGCGTAGAACCACTTCGAAGGTTCTTCCTGCGCGAGCTTCCTCGCGAGGCGGATGGCGCCGTCCGACTGCTCCATCGGATCGCTGAAGATGACCTGTGCTCCAAAGGCCCGAGCGATGCGCTTGCGGGCCTCGCTCACGTTCGAGGGCATGACCAGCGCAACGGGAATCTGCAGCGCCGCGCCAATCCAGGCGTAGGCGATGCCGGTGTTGCCCGAGGTCGAGTCCAGAAGCGTGCGGCCGGGCAGGTCGCCGCGAGCGAGGGCCTCGCGAATGATCTGCAGCGCGGCACGGTCCTTCACGCTGCCGCCGGGATTGAACCACTCCAGCTTGGCGTGGATCTCCACTCCCGGCGGCTCGATGGTGCGCAGCCGCACGAGCGGCGTGTTGCCGACGGCTTGAACGAGCGAATCGAGGATCACGTCGCGAGCACCCGGCGCAGGACATCGATGGCGGCAAGCGCCCCGCCAGCAGCGCCTTCAGCGGCTGGAGAACAGACCATCTCGGCACGGTCCACCAGCTGCAGCCACGGTCCGAGAGCGAGCAGCTCGGCGCTCCAGGCGGGCTCGTCGACCTGCAGCCGCCCTACTCCGCTCGCCGCCAGATAGCATGCGGCCCAATGCGCGGCCGTGTCAGTGCCCTGGACCGTCACCGAGGCTTGCAGGACCTTCTCCTGATCGAAGCTGTCGAGCAGCAGGTGCCGCGAGTATCGCTCCTGCTGCGCGGGGCTTAGATGCACCCGCCGGCGATGGCCGGCACGATGGTCAAGCGATCGCCCTCCTTGAGCGCGGTCGAGAGGCCCTGGCCCGAGCGGACGTCTTCGTCGTTCTTGAAGAGGTTCACGTAGCGGCGCATGCTGCCTTTGTCGTCGAGCAGCTTGTCCTTGATGCCGGGATACTTGCGCGACAACTCCTCGAGCGCGGCCTGGACAGTGGCGGCGTTCTCGACGGCAATCTCGGCAAGATTGGCGGTCAGGGGCCGCAGCGGCGCGGGGATCTTCACGGTTATGGGCATGTCGCTCTCCTTCTTCAGTACCTGCGCGGCGCGGGCCGCGCGTGGGGCTTGGATGCACGCGGGGCAATGAGGGTCGCGTGAAAATCGAAAAGGTCTGACGGAGCCGCTCCGGGCATCCCAGCGTTGCAGAACGCCGGTTTCAGGCCGGCCCTGCGAGACCAGCAGCGCCGCGCGCGCCATCTCGGCTCCGATCAGGCCGCAGAGCGGTGCCAGCACGCCAGCCTGGGCGCAAGTCGGGCCGTCCCGCGGGGGAGCCTCGAAGAGACAGCGCAAGCACGCGCTGCCCGTGACGACCGTGAGCAGCTGGCCCGTCCAGCCGACGGCCGCGCCATGGACGAGCGGAATGCCGCGGCGGACGCACTCGTCGTTGGCGAAGAAGCGAGTCGCGGCGTCGTCGGTGCCGTCCAGCATCAGATCGATGCCTTGCAGCAGCTCATTGGCGGTGGACTCCTCGAAGCGCGTCACTCGCGCCTCGGCATTGGAGATCTTGCGGGCCGCGGCGAGAGCCTTGGGTTGGCCGACGTCCGCGTCGTTGAAGAGGATCTGCCGGGGCAGGTTCGAACGCTCCACGCAATCCGGGTCGACCAGCACCAGCCGCAGCTCCGGAAGAAGCTCGGACAGCGACAGCGCAGCGGGGCAGCCGAGGCCTCCCAAACCCAGAAGCAGCGCGGTCTTCATCGCGTCTCCAGGCTGAACTCGCGCTCGCCCGGCGCGGTGACGAGCGCGAGGCCGCCGTGCTCTTCGGCATGAACGGCTGCCGCGGCGGAGGCATGGCTCGCGAGCAAACCCAGGGTGCGGGCAACCCGCGCGCGGGCAGCCGTTGCTTGCGCGAAGGACACGCGCACTTGCTCGAGGCCGTCCGGAAGCTCGGCCTGCAGGGGAAGATCGGGCAGCTCGATGTCCGCAGCCAGGAGGGCGATGCCGCGCACTCCCGGCCACTTCGAACGCAGCGCAGCCAGTACGGCGGAGAGCGCCGGAAGGTCCGCCGCGGGAGCAACCACCAGCGGCGGTGCTTCCGCGATCTCCTCGACGAGCTCGCGGACCAGTGCGGCCGGATCGGGCTGCCAAGGCTCGGCGTTCTCGAGGAGTTGGGCGTTCCATATCTCCAGCGTCTTGAGCATCTCGTGCGTCACCGCGCCCCGCAGCGCGACTTGCATGCCCGGCCGTGCGCGAGTCAACGCGTGATGCCCCGTGGCGGCAAACGGCTGCGCAGGCAGCGTGCGCGGCGCCCGGTAAAGCTCAAGCTTGAGCAGCGCCCGCCCCCAGCGAAGGAGCGGTGTCGGGCGATCGGCCAGCGGTGGGGAGGTGGCAAACATTCGTGGCGTGGGGAGCCTATGGCGGGCAGGATAACAGCCATGGCCATTCGGGCAACCATCGTCGCGATGCTCCTCGCTTGCGAGTCCGCCCCCGCAGCAACGCCGCTGCAGCCGAAGCCGGACGCCACCAAACTGCCGCAAGGAACCGCCACGCAGGATCAGCCGCAAGCGACGGTGACCGGCGGTCAAGGAATGGAGAGCGCCTCGCCGTGCGTCGACAAGGAGCTGCAGAAGCGCGGCCTCGACAAATACGGCGGCGACCAGGGCACCATGTATCCGGGCGGCACACCGCTCTTTCACGAGGCGAGCGGCAAGAGCTTGGACCGCGCGCAGTACGTCTACTCACACCACCCCGACATCGCGAAAGCTTGCGGCGCTTCCGGCGCCGGCCCTTGATTGCTCGATGCGGCGGGCCGCTGCTATCGTTCCGGGCGTGAGCGAGACGGCGGCGGCGGGGATCGGGGCCCCAAATGCACAACCAAAAGCGGCGCGGCGGCTCTTCTCAGGCCCTGCGGAGCGAAGCGCAACGACAGGCGCGTTTAGCGAAGATCGCTTCCAGACCCGCGCCCGCGCCCTTTTTTACGCGCGCCTCTCGTTCTTGGTGCTGGGCCTCGGCGTCATCGGCGTGCGGCCCTGGTCGCAAGCGTTCGGGGTCGGCGGGCCGGTCGCCTTCACGGTCTACCTGGTCATGGTCGCCTACAGCGCGGCCAACTACGTTCTGCTTCCAAGAAAGCGAATTGTCAGGCCGTTCACCTTCATCACCTTGTGCGCCGATCTGTGCGTGCTGGTCTGGCTGGTCGCCGAGACGGGCGGCCTGCGCAGCCCGCTGCTCGCGGCCCAGCTCCTCTTCACCACCTTGTTCGTCGTGCTCTTCCCGACGCCGTTCGCGGTGGTGCCGCCGCTGCTCACTTTTCCGGTGGTGGCGAAGCTCGATCAGCTGCTGGGCGGGCACGCGGTGGTGCAGGTCGATATCTTCATCCTGCTCTGGTATTCCGCCATCAACTGCATCCTGGTCTACGTGATGGTCTACTTGAACGAGCGAGACCGGCTCAAACATCGCGAGCTGCAGAAGCTCTCGCATGCGCTGCGCGAGATGGCGGTGGTGGAAGAGCGCAACCGGCTCGCTCGAGAAATTCACGACGGGTTGGGAGGCGTGCTCTCCAGCGTGGTCATCCAAAGCGAATATCTGCTCAACATGATCGACGGCTCGGAGGTGCGCTCGCGGCTGGCCGGCAACAACGAAGCGCGCGCCGCGATTCTGCCCACCATCCGCAAGGAGCTGTCCGATCTGCACAGCGCCGCCGAGGACTCGATGGAGGAGCTGCGGCGATCCTTGCGGATGATGAAGGAAGACTTCGACCTGGTGGCAACGCTTGGAGACTACTGCCGGCTCGCGAGCGGCCGGCACCGGTTGGAGGTGCGATTTTATCGCCTGGGCAGCGAACGGTTCGTTGGTCCGGAGAGCGCGCTGTCGCTGTTTCGCGTGCTGCAGGAGGCGGTCACCAACGTGGCCAAACATTGCGGCAAGGGCACGGTCGTCGAGGTCACGCTGACCTTCGCGCCTGGACATGCGCAGCTGCGCATCCAGGATCGCGGCAAGGGCTTCATCATGCCCTCGGGCGACGGCGCGAGAGACGGCCACTACGGCCTCGCCAACATGCGCGAGCGAGCCAACAAGGTCGCGGGTCAGATCCGGATGGTCTCCGAGCCCGGCCAGGGCACGTGCATCGAACTTGTAGTCCAGGCAGACGAAGGGGAAATGCAACCATGACGAGTGGCACGAAGATCAAGGTCGTCATCTGCGAAGATCAGCCGCAGATTCTCAAGAACCAGCTCAAGATCCTCCAGGAATCGCAGGAGATCGAGGTCATCGGCACGGCGCTCTCAGGAGAAGCGACGCTGGAGCTGCTGGAGAAAAAACAGCCCGACGTGCTCCTTCAGGATTTGGGGCTGCCGCGCATGACCGGCATCGAGGTGACCCGCGAGGTGAAGCGGCGCTGGCCGGCCATCGAGGTGCTCATCTTCACCATCTTCGACGAGGAGGAGAAGGTCATCGAGGCGGTGAAAGCGGGAGCGAGCGGATATCTGCTCAAAGGCGCAACCTCCGCCAAGATCATCGAGTCGATTCGGGAGGTGAAGTCGGGCGGGTCGGTGATTCAGCCGAACCTGGCGCGGCGGCTGCTCAAGCACTTCCGCGTGCCGGAAGAAGGCGCGCCGGTCGAGCCGTACAAGCCGCCGCTGCCGCCCGGCAATCGCGAGGAGCCGGCGACGCGGCCGTTGACCGAGCGCGAGATCGAAATCCTGCGGCTCATCGCCAAAGGCCTCTCCAACAACGAAGCGGCGCGGGTGCTGACGCTGTCGCGGGCGACAGTGCGCACGCATCTCGAGCACATCTACGAGAAGCTGGAGGTCACGAACCGCGTCGAAGCCGTCACCGAAGGGCTGCGCAAGGGTCTCATCGAGATGTAGTGGAGAAGCTGTATTGGCCACCCGGCGGAGGGTCGAAAGTGTAGACCCCCGCTGGCGTCCCCACCGGCTGCTGCGGAATGGTGCCTCCGGAAGTGCCGCCATCAGCCAGTGGCGCTAGAGCAAGACCGGCATCGGCGCTTGGTGCGGCGCCGGCCGCGCCGCTCGGGGGCGACATCGCTGCTTGTGCCAATGCTGCGCCTGCGGCGGCCAACACAACCGCGAAGATGAGTCGCTTCATGGTTTCTAGATGCGTCGCGTCTTTCAGGCTGGCAAGCTTCGGGCGAGCGATCGGCTGGACGACCCGCGAAAA
>Ga0105856_1001227_pt1 | contig 11233 bp, 14 predicted proteins | sample OrgsoiDNA_201060_FD_89681 | JGI IMG/M metagenome (GOLD analysis project Ga0105856, IMG submission 89681) | Permafrost soil microbial communities from the Arctic, to analyse light accelerated degradation of dissolved organic matter (DOM) -... | ecosystem: Environmental > Terrestrial > Soil >...
GGGATTGTGCGGGATATTGTGCGGGGCCGGTCCTGGTGGCTGTCGAGTCGAGTGCCGGGCCGGTGAACCCGCGCCGCGCCGCCGCGCGCCCGCCAGGCTGGTCACAAGCCGGAATCGTCACGCCGCGCTAGGGCAGGTGGCGGGGAAAGGGCGCGATGGCTTCGGACTTACTTCGCAGTCGTGTTATCTGCCTGGTGCTGCCGTGCCTCTTTGAGCAGGGCCTTTAGCCAGGCGGCCGTCCGTTGGGGGTCGGGCTCGAAAATCAACCGGACTTTGGGCGGTTCTTTTACGGCCTTCGGTTTTCCCATCACTCCCCTCCCTTGGGTACCAGCTTGGCATCGAGCGCGGCCTTCAGTAGCCAGAGGATAGCCTCCGTTCGTGATGCGAACCGGCTTTTAAATCGAAAATCGTCCACCCGCGAGAGCAGTTTTTCATCGAACAGCACATTCACGTACTGCTTATCCGCCTCTGCCATATCTGGAACTATAGACTATATCTTCGGTATTGACAATACTTCTATATTGTCTGTACAGTCTGTATTATGAAATCAGCCAACAAATCAGCACCACTAAAACCGACGAAGACGAAAACCGTTGTATCCATCAAGCCGGGCGCCAAGAAGCACGGCTTCTTGGCGCCAGACTTCCCGGCCGGTGATCTGGCCGCCGCCCGCGCCGAGCTGGTGGAGATTCGCGCGCCGCAACCGCCAGCACCGCCGACAGTGGGCGCCGTGCGCCGCATGTTCGCGGATGAGCCTGGCGGGATTAGATGGGAGGTAATACGGCTGGTCGAATATAGTCTCGATCACGGCACTCCAGGCCAAGTTGAGTGTTTGCTCTTGAGTCTGGAAGCCGGCGCCCGCGTTATCCGCGCGGCATTCCAGGGGCGGGTGGTGAGTGGACCGGCCGGTGTCACAATCGGCAGCTTTTGCCGGTCTTTGTCCGGTTCCGCGCTGTTTTCGGCGGCCTCAAACCAGACAGATATCGGCAGAAGCTGTCCGATTGTCACCAACTCTCACCAAGTCGTCACAGAACTAAATTATACAAAAGACAATATCTTAAGTGCTATTTTTTCCTCTGTGACAACGTGTGTTGTATTATTGCTACATTGTATCTCTCTAACGCGCATGTGTAGATAGAGTTTGGAAATGGGCTTGGTGACGGTCACAACGTCACCAAGCCCCGGTCGAGGCCCGCATGGAGGGTTCCTTTCGTTTTCAATCCGGATGCATGCGCGCGGGGTCCTTTTTTGGGGTCAAGCGCCGGGGGGTTACATAATTGCACTGGTGGGGTGGTGAGTGGAGTTTCGGCGGCTGGTCAGTGAAGGCTCAAGGCGTCAAGGTCATTGGTCATGGGCGTTGAATTGTTTCTACGGAGGAGATACGCGTTGTAGATTCCCTCGCCAGGCGGGCTACGGGCCTCCTGGTTGAGCCGGTGGACCACGCCTTGACCCAGAGCGGCGCGGCCCGGTCTGGAACATCAGCACGGGGGCTTGGGAGGTTTTCACGAATGAACGAAGACACGAAAGAAGAGACAGTGAAACTGCTGGCACTTCGCACGATCCCAGAGCGCGCGTTCAAGCCAGGTGATATCTTCGACGCTCCGGCGATGGAAGCGAAGCCGCTGACCCGAACCCACAGAGGCACTTCGTCATGTGAATGGCCCGCTCCGGCAGCGGTAGTGCTCCATCTTGGCGAGTCGCCGGGAGATCTTCTTCAGCTTGAGCTTCTGGAACGTTTAAAACTTGAATTGCTTTCGGATAGCACTCCCGGGTTTGGTAGTTTGAAGGCGCGCAAGGGGGTGTATGAGAAAGTGTACAAGCGCTTAGCCTGTCACGTGATGGCCATGACCGAAGACTGCGCTGTTCTTTATGATGTGCTTCCCGGTGTGGTGTTTTTCTGTGCGGTTGTATGGGGGTGGATTGATTCCCGTTTCTTGAGGGAAGATGTTCGAGCGTGGCGTAATCTTTGCGTCGAAGAATTGGTGGTCTTCGGTGGAATCGAGATACGAAAGACACTGAAGGACCGGTTCACTGGGCCTTGGCTGCCGGGCTCTATTCGGGAGGCGCGGGTCAACTGGATGATTGCCGATCGTGACCGTGGCCCCAAGGCCGGCGAATCGCCGAAGCCTCCGGCATCCGAATCGGCGCCACTTGGCAGCAGAAAGGATCGGATGCAGTGTTTCATAGATCAGCACCAGACTAGCCGTGCGGCCGTTGCAGACTCTGCTAGGGTTGGTAAGACAGAACGCATCGCTTGGGAAAAGGGTGTTCTGCCAGCAACCCGTGCGGAATCCCAGCGACTCGAAAAAGTTCTAACAAACGACTCACAGTACCCGCTGTTGAGCGATGAACAGCGAAAGACGCGTAAAGCTCTTAAAGCTCGGAAAGCTTAAGGGCTGCCAAAGAAACCTACCCTTCCTACTGCCGTTCCTACCCTTGCAGTCCTACCCATCGGATACGTCATGATCGTCACGTGCAAAGCGTGATGCTACGTGATGGTTTACGGGTTGACGAAGTAAAACTCTCCTACACCGAAAAGGAAGTTGCGAACCTGCTCGGCATCCGCATCCGAACATTACAGCAGTGGCGGATGCTTGGTCGAGGGCCACTATACAGGAAACTTGGGCGCGCTGTTCGGTATCCGGTATCGGACCTAGAACGATGGATTTTGGCGCAGCCATCGGGCGGAGGGTTGACCTGTGCTTGAACGTTCGGCCGCGGCGGCAATAGTCATCACGCACGGCAGCGTCAACATAACGATTAGGCGCCCGTCCGCGGAGCTGGCCGGCACTGTGTTTGATCGCTTCGGCACGGCAGCGCTGGACGTGCAAGGGCCGCCAGAGAACCACATGCAGGCCTCTGGTGACTTCGCCGAATTTGTTGCCGCCAAGTGTGAGACAGCTCGTTGTTACTGGGCGCCGGTTAGCGAGTTGGCCAAGGCATACGCGGCCTGGTGCGAGGGCCGCCAACGCCGGCCGCCGGGGTCGGTTGCATTTGCGGGAATGCTTCGCGCAGCGAATTTTCGGGCAGGGCGGGGGCGGCGTCGCGCAGGCAAACAGGTTCGGTCGGTAGAGGGGGTTAGAATCCGATCGGTGAAGTGTGTGGACATTGCGGGAGAGGTAGTGAATGGATGACTCGATCGGCACTGCAATTCGGGCGTTTCGTCATTCTAGAACGGGACTCACGCAACCTGCGCTGGCGAGAGAGCTTGGCATATCGACGCGGCAGGTTGCGCGGTTGGAGGCGGGGGCCCTGACCATCAAGCCGCTGTTACTGGCGAAGGTGGCAGGAGTGATGGACCGGTATGGCGCAAAGGACCTGGCCGCGGGTCTGTGGGATGAAGTGAGAGCGGCCGGGCGTAATTACGTCTCGCTCGATCTGCGGTTGCGGGCCGTGGAACGGAAGGTGGCGGGGATGTTGGAGCAACCAAAGTGAATGGAGTTTTTCGGACTCTCGGGGTCCCTTCCAGGGGGTGTCTTGCCTGCGGGTATATCGATCCCGTGTCAAAGATCGGTGAAAGGGTGAAAAAGGGGTTTCCACGAGTTTCAACCTCGTTTCCAGTTTTAGGTTTCAAGGGTTCCAGGCTCGAATGATTACCAACGAAAGGATGGGGGGCGACGATGTTTCACACAGCAGAGGAACGTGAGGAGATCGAGCAGATGTGCGCGATAGCCGGCTGTCACGCCAAGGCGGCGGGATTCATTGCGGAGGGGAAGGCGGCGGCCGAGGTCCTTTTGGAGCTGCGCGGCCGGGCACAGATCAACGGCGTCGCGAAGCCTTGGCGCGCGATTCTCGCAGAGCTCGGGATCTTGAAGGGAGGGCAAGTAAAGTGACGATCAGCGAGAATCCAAGGATTACCGATGTCCTTCTTTTTGAGAAGGGCGAGGAAGTCAACTTCGTGCGGGAGACGATCACCCTGGCGGCGGGCGGTGCCGCGGTGGTGATTGGCCAGGTGCTGGGCGGAATGAGGCTGGGTGGCGTGGGCTCTGTTACAGAGACGCACGTGGGCAACACGGGCAATGGCGTCTTTACGCCCGATGGGGCGACGCCGTCGCTGGTGAATGCTCCAGTGGGCGTGTACACGGTGACGTTTTTGACTGCGACGCATTACCGGGTATTCGATCCGCTCGGCCGGGAAATCGGCGAGGGCGACACGGGAGTGGTGTTCGCGGATCTGCTCAAGTTTTCGATTGCGGCGGGCGGCGCGGCTTTCGTCGCCGGGGACAAGTTCCTGGTGACGGTGGGAGCCGGGAGCGGCAAGTACGCGGCGGTGGCGGCGGCGGCGGCGGATGGTACGCAGGTCGCGACCGCGGTAGCGATCGAGGCCGGGAACCCGGCGGTGGGGGATGTGCAGATTGTGGCGGTGGTGCGGGCCCCTGCAATCTTCAAGGTGAGCGGCCTGGTGTGGCCGGCGGGGATTACGGCGCCACAGAAGGCGGTGGCGATCGCGCAGTTGGCGGCGCTGGGAATGACGGTGCGGAGCGATTACGGCTTCTAGGTGGGGGGCGTTTTGCAGACGTATGCAAAAACAGTTTTGAGCGGTTGTGGCCTTCGAGGGCGGGGCGTGGGGATTTCCTCCTTCTTATTCCTTCTTCGCGCCTGTTGGCCTGGCCGGGGCCCGGCTCTCGCCGATGCTCGCCTTTAGTGATCGGAAGCTGCCCGATTGTTAGAGAGACACCGGAGTACGCCGGGGTAAGTTGTGGATGCAAAGGGAGTGGGCCGGGAGGAAATCTAACATGGGCGTGACGAGGTTCCAGAGCCAAGTTGACGTTGGTTCTTCCGGTGGGCAGGACGTCGATAAGCTGGCGGCAAGTTTCGAAAAACTCGCCGGCAGTATCGAAGGCGCGACGGCAAAGGGCGACAAGCTGGCGCAGCACCCGGGGTTCGACGACTTTGCGCGGAAGGTCAAGGCCGGGATTCAGGACCCCTTGGGCGCTGCTGGCGATGCGATGGAAGCGCTTATGCAGGGCATGGGGCCGATGGGGACCGCGGTATCGGCCGGCGTGGGGATCTTCACGGCGTTTGGAGCGGCCACGTTTGAGGCGGCGAAGAGCCTGGGGGAGTACGGAACGCAGATCCACAACATCAGCCTGCGGACCGGGCTGACCACGAAGGAAGTCGGACAGTTTAGTTTTGCCGCGGCGGCGGCCGGGCAGGACGTGGGAGTTTTCGAGAGCGCGATGCGCAAGTTGTCGCAGGGGCTCGATGAGAATTCCGAAGAGGGGAAGAAAGCGCGGAGCGGCCTGGCGGACCTCGGAGTTTCGGCGTTCGATTCCAGCGGCAAGTTGCGGCCGATGTCGGATATCTTCATTCAGATTTCCGAGGGGCTGAACAAGATCGAGGAGCCGGCGAAGCGCAACGTGGAGGCGCTGAAGATTTTCGGTCGCGCGGGGATCGAATTGATTCCGACGATTCTGGGGCTGTCGGAAAACATCGAGCGGGCGCGGGAGCTGGGCCTGGGGCCGAGCGATGCTGAGATTGCTCGATGGGAGGAATACCACAAGCAAATCGCCGAGGCGGAGGCGCGGTGGGATTCGTTTGCCAGAAAGTTAAAAGAGCCGTTGGCGGCGATTTTCTCGATTAGCTTGCATGGCCTGCTCGGCGATGACAGTGATATCACCGGGCCGGCGCTGAAGGCGTTGACGGGCCAGGTCGGAAAGATTCTGCCCGAAGAGGCGGTGAGGCGGCTGGATCTGTTGGCCGCGTCTGCGGATGTTTCGAAGGAGCAGTACGACAAGATTCTAGACCAGATCAATAAGGCCGCCGACAAGAACCTGTTTGGGAACAAACCGCTGGTATTGTCGGGCGGCGACTTCGCGGGTTTTGCTCCGGGGTTGAAGCTGGATACGTCAAAGTTGGGGCGGCCGGCGTTATTGGATACGTCGGCGCTGTACCGGCCGATCACGTCGGCGCTGGATCCGATGGGCGGGGAGCATGCGGACCTGGCGGCGGCGAAGAAGGAACTCACAGACTTGCAAGGCAAGCTGCGGACGAAACAGGAATTGAAGGCGCCTTACCAGGAGCTGCTGGCTGCTGCGGACGACGTTCAACGGCAAAAGGCGCTGGTGGCGGGCATCGAAGCGCAGGAAAAGGCAACGAAGGCCTTGGAAGCGGCCAAGGAGCGTGTTGCTGAACTGGACAAGCATACGGCGGAGTATGTCCTTAAGGCAACGGATGCCGATAACTCCCCGATTGGCAAGTACAATGCGGAGCGCGGCAAGTTGCTGATGGAGGAGTTGGACGCTCTGCGGAAGGTCGGGACAAACGAGGATTTGCGGGCCAGAATTCGTGACGATTACGACGCCATGTTTGCTGCCCTAACGGCGGAGTTCCACCGGAAATTCGAGGAATACCTCGACAAGGAAATCAAGGAGGCTGACGCCTACGCGGCAGTGGGTCAAGCGCTGCTGCTGAAAAAGGCAGAAAAGGCGAGTAAGGATTTCACGGAAGACAATCAATTGATATTGAACCGGTACGTGCGTCCGGAGCCTCCCGGTTACAAGTCTCCAGAGCGGCAGCTTCGCGATGCCCAAGACAACGAGCGGCGCGGCATCGGCATCTACAGCGGGCAAGCGGGCTTGGCTAACGTTTCGGAGATTGGCCAAATCACCGTCATGGCGGAACTGCGCAAGGGGTACGCGGACGATGAGTTGAAGGCCGCACTGCGAATCGCGGAACAGCATGGCAACGAAGCCGCCAAACAGGATGCTCTGGATCAGAAGCAGCAGAAGTACCTAGATGCCGAGATCGAGAAGCAACAGGCGCTCATCCAACTGGCCCTGCGGCAAAAACAGGAGTTCCAGTCCCTGGTAGTGGGCGGCGTGGAAGCTCTGATTCACGGCCAGGGCACATCGTTCTTGAAACAGACGGGCACGGGCATCTTCGATAAAGTGCTCAGCAACGCGGCGGGCATGGTCTGGAAAGACTTCGAGAAGTTCATCCCTCACGCTGGCGATCCGAACAGCACGACGGGCAAGCTCTTGCAAGGGACCATGTTCGGAGCGGACCCGCTGAAATTCGCCACGGACCTCAACACGAAGGCTACCGACGCGAACACGGCGGCTCTGACGGAATGGCTGCGGGTGCAGGAGACATCCAGCGCGGGCGGCGGCAGCTTCGGCAGGCTGCCGGGGATCTTCACCAAGTCGGGCTCGGGTATTCCGGATGTATCCAGCTCGATCTCCTACGGCGGGGGCGGCTATAGCGAAACGGACCCATCAACCTACGGGCTGCCCACCGATGGCTCTCCAGGCGACTACGGCGGCGAGTACTCGGGCGCGTCAGCCGGTAAATACGACAGCGTGATCGGCGGCGTGGGTATCTCGAAGGCGGGCGGTTCGAACGTGGGCCGCTACGGCATGTACGCCGGAGCGCTCCTGGCGGGCGGCTTCGGTGCCTACTCCGGCTTCAAGGCGGGCGGCGCGCAAGGGGCGTTGACGGGCGTGGGCTCGATCACCGGGGCGGCGGCGGTGCTCGACCCGGAGCCGATCTCGAAAGCGATCCTGATGGGCATAGCGATGGGCTCGGGGCTGGTGAGCCTGGTGCTGGGCGATCCGAAACAGAACCGGGATCTGGCGGAGTCGAAGGCGTTGGAGAACGCGCGGTATACGGCTCCGACGGCTGCGAATTATACGAGAGATCGCTATGGACGCTCTTATGATTCTGATACGGCTGGAAATATCAGGCCGATCCAGGTGACGTTTAACGTGCAGGCGCTGGATGCCAAAAGCCTGGTTGACCGCAGTGGCGATATCGCGGCGGCTCTGACTGTGGCGCTGGAAGCCAAGTCCAGCCCGCGGCTTTCTATGGCACTCCGTAACGTAACGTTCCAAAGGTGAAGAGGCATGAACCTGGAGGTAATAACCAACTTTATGCCTGGCTTGGTATGGCCGATTCATTTGGATGCCGATGCATTGCGGTTCCCAGCCGTGTGCGCTGAACTGTTGGGAACCATTCAGGATCGCGGGACCGCGATCCTAATAGCCGGAGATCTGGCATCCGGAGATTCGGCAAAGTGGGAAGTGCTGACCTGTGCCTTTGTGCGTGTGGTGCTTCAGCATATCTATCAAGGGTTCCCACTTCTTTTCTGTCCTGCGATGATCGCAGCATATATGGCGGCCGGCGTGAACATCCAGACGCCGCTGTTTGAATGCGCAGAATGTGGACTGGGTCTTCCTAGAAGTTTCAAGACTTGCCCGTGCTGCGGAGGATTGGTGGGGCTGGGCGTGCATGCGGCCAAGATGGGGTGGCGAGCGGGGTTGAACTGATGAACAACTTTTGGGAGTGGCTACGGCATATTGCTGGCCTAAGGATCACCATGGCGATCAACTTTATCCCATGGAGCGCCGGCGGGCGCCTGGTGGACGGGGGCGGCGTCCGGATTCTGTCAAGTCCACAACAGCAACTGCGGCCGCGGCGAACATTGCAAATTGTGATGGAAGGGTCAGAGCGCGATCGGCTGCTGGCTGCGGCATCCGCGGATGATCCGCGGATAAGGGCGAGCTGGCAGAAAACCATGGCGGATCTATCACCACGGAGAAAACGATAAACGAAAAAGGAGAATCGCAACCGATGTGTGGAACGACAAAGGTGAAAGTGGTGGCGAGGGTTCCCAACAATTTCAAGTTGGTTGTAGAGCTGGAGAACTCAATAATACTCTCCGGGAGCGAAACCACTTTGGAATTGCGGGCCAAGGTTCTCGATGTGCTTCAATCCGAGGTCTGTAAGCTGCGAGAGGAAATCTTGACCAGCGCGTTCGTGGGGCTGAAAGAAACGGAGTAAGTGGAAAGGAGGAATCGCAAGCGATGTTTGGACTAACGGGTAAGTTGAAAATGGGCGGCGCCGAGAGCGCTTTGAAGGGGTGGGAGAGAATCGTAAGGGCGCTTCAGAATGAGGTTGGAGCGTTCCAAGATTTGATCAGTCAGCGAGTCGAATCGGACCGGGCTCTCGTCGCAGCGGAAACCTCGGCCGCCATGGGTGAACCAGCGGACGTTGGCGCCGCACAGCAGCGGGCCGGCAACGTCATGGCTTCGATTGCTCGGAAGGCGGCCGTGCTTGGTGGGTTGCGGGCGCGGCTCGCCGGCCAGGCCTCGGGCCTGGAAAGCAACGTCGGAGGAATAAAGGCGGCGCTGCCTGAGCATGTAGACGAGCTCAAGGCTGACTTTCAGGGCGAGTGGGCGCGGGGCATTAAGACGTTCGGGACCTTGCTCGGAAAACGGCGCGCGCTGGAAGCGCTTGTCGGCAAGCTCGACGAGCTGGCGGAGCCGCAAGCGGCAACCTGTGACCTGGGTGACGTCGCGGCGCCATGGCGAGTGATGAAAGAATTGACCGGGGCAATCGATCAAATCGCGGGATGGAGCCGCGGATCGATATGGCCGGCCGTCGACGGGATGGGGGGAGTAGCTCGGCCTTACGATCCGAGTGCGGTGTATGTATTAACCAGGCCATACGATGACAAATTGCCGGAGGGCAGCCTGGTGATGGAGGCCAGTTTGCCGCCGGGGTTCCTTAATCACCTGGTGCAGATCGAATACGCCGTTTCTCTCGCATCGCAGGAATGGGGCAACAGTACGGAAGTCGGCCGGCGGGCTTCGGACAGGATTTCATTCGAGGAGCGGCAGTTCGCGGCACAGGCATCGGAACCGGCTGCTGTTGGGCTGAGTGCCAAGGAACTTGAGGAGTCGCGGCGGGCGAGCGCAGAGGCCGAGAGACATAGGATTGAATGGCCGGCGCACCATGCCGGGCAGGCGGGATGATTTGACCGAAAGGAGGTAGCGAAGGAACGGAAGTGGGCGGCGCCGTGTATCGGGAATGCGGGCCGCCCCCAAGCAAGCCCCCAGACACTAAAGACCGAATGTCTATTTTCGCACATTTCGTGCCCATGTTTGCTATCCTCCCAGAGGGAGGTAGTGAGCGTATGGCAAGGCGAGAATGGCAGAATCCCTCAATCCTGGCGCGGGATTCGGTGGCGGGCCGGGAGTGGTATGTCCGATATCGCGTGAAAGTGCTTGAGGTGGCGGATGGAAAGCCGACGATCAAGCGCCGGGAGAAGTGGCAGGCGCTGGGGCTGTGCGCCAAGATGACGAAGCGCCAGGCCGAGCGCGAGAAGGACCGGATCATGCGTGAGGTGAACGGGCAGGTTTACACCGTTCAATCGCAAGTGCCATTCGTTGCGTTCGTCAAGGTATTCGAGGAGAATCATGTGGCGCACCTGGCCACGCCAACTCAATCGACATACGCACAGCAGTTGCGCTCGCACATTACGCCGGCGTTCAAGGACCTGAAGCTGTGCCAGGTGGGGCCGCTACAAGTACAGCAACTATTCCGTGGCCTGGAATCGGCCGGGATCGCGAAGACTACCCGCAACACGATTCGCGGTATCCTTTCCGCGCTGTTTAAGTGCGCGCGAAAATGGCGGTACATCGACACGCCAAATCCAACCGAGGATCTCGATATCGGGGGCGGGCCGCGGCGGGTTCGGCCGTGCCGGGTTCCTTCGCTGGAAGACGTCCGGCGGTTGGCTGCTGAATGCGACGGCGACGTTCCTCTGCTGATCGAGATGTTGTGCTTCACTGGTATGCGGATATCTGAAGCGGCCGGGCTGGTGGTTTCAGACCTGGACTTCGCGGAGGGCACGGCTTCGGTGTCCAGGCGGAATTGCCGCGGGGATATCGGCGACACCAAGAGCGACGCCGGTACTCGGGTCCTCGGATTGGGCGGGGTGGCGGAAAAGCTTGTGGCGCATGTGGCCGGAAAGGCGCCCGGCGATACGGTGTTTACGCACGACGGCGCGGCCATCGTGGATAACACGCTTCTGGCGAACTACCTCACGCCCCGCATGGAGCGATTAGGGATCAAGTTTCCGGGGTTCGGATGGCATACGTTCAGGCGCCTGCACATCACACTGATGAATCAGAGGCTGTCGCTGTTTGACCTTCGCATGCAAGCTGGTCATGCGGACGTACGCACGACCCAGAAGTATATCGTTGACGATCAACGGCGCCGGTCAGATGCTACCAAGGATCTGCCGTTTCTTGTTGCCAAAAAGGCTTGATTGTGCGGGAATTGTGAGGGATCAGAGCCTAAATAGTGTAGAATCAACGGATATACGATAAGCGCCTAAATGTTTGAAACATAGTTATTGCAATTGAGGCAAAGATTTGGCCGGCTCCACCACCAAGAAGGCTGTAATCCGCCGTTACGAAAGGGAATCGCTGGCCGGATACGTCAACCC